>ODAK010002585.1_pt1 | contig 19060 bp, 18 predicted proteins | sample 1539591 | NCBI WGS metagenome assembly ODAK01 (sample SAMEA3539303, study PRJEB22396) | soil metagenome | biome: tundra; feature: field; material: soil | place: USA | collected 2010-05 | depth 0.15 m | reverse complement strand
TACAAGACCGCGCCGCCGGCCAGGCATGCGGCACCCGCGCCGTAGGCGACCCAGCCAAGGGTCTGGTAGGTCGACCGCGACGATTCGGTGCTTCGCGAATAGAGCGTGGTCGACGAGCCATTGGCGGCTTCCAAGTTTTTCGCAAGGCTGTTCGCCTTCAAATTGAGGATCACGCCGGTGGCAATTCCCGCCCCACCGACGGCTGCTGCGGTGACTCCAGCGATGCGGAGTCCCCGGCCCGCCGTCGCGGGCGCAACTGCCTCGGTGATTTCCACCCTAGCATCAGGCTTCACCTCGACAGAGGGATCCTTCGGCTCAGCTTGCACTGCCGACAACGAGCTCGCAGCAGGGGCCGCTGACACAGCCGCCGCCGGCTTCTGCTTGTCCAGCACCGCCTGGCAATTCGCGATGTGCTTTTCTGCCGACTCATCCGGCGCGTGGCCGGCGTCGGCATTCTTTAGCTGGTACTCGCGAAAACGAACGATGGCCTCTTCGTATTTTCCGTTCTGTTCGAAACATCGGCCCTGGTTGAATAGGTACGTGACGTCGTTGTTGCTACTGACGTACAGCTCCGCCAACAGCGCGACGCCTTTGGTGTAGTCGCCCGACAGGCAGGCCGTCTTGGCCGCGCGTTCTTTGTTCTCTTTGCTACCTGCCCGCGCCGCCGCTGGCACGGCAAAGATCGCGAGCACGAGCAGCAAGCTCGACTTTCGCACCGTCACAAAACTCATCGCGCCGATAGTCCTACAGCCGACGATGCGTGTCAACGCGCGCAGCTAGTGCTTGGACTAACGGCCACGATAGGAAACGGGCTACGCGTCTTGCCTTGACAACCAAGACGCACCGTTCAATATCCGGATAGGATTAGTCGGATTTAAGACTCCGCAGGAACACCCATGGCGATAACCCAAAAGAGCAAATACGCCCTGCGCGCCACACTCGAGCTGTCGTTGCGCTACGGCCACGGCCCTATCTCGATCAGCGAGATTGCCAAGGCGCAAGCCATCCCGGCCCGCTTTCTCGAAGCCATTTTGGCCCAACTCAAGCGCGCGGCGCTGGTCGAATCCCGGCGCGGGAACGAAGGCGGCTACGTTTTGGCGCGGCCGCCGTCACACATCTCCGTGGGCGACGTCCTGCGCGTGGTCCAGGGGGCATTGGCCGATCCGGAAGTCACCAACCGCGGACAGCACGCAACCCCACAGGCATTTCAGACGGTGTTTGGGCCGATTTGGGAGTCGGCAGTGCGAGCATCCAGCTCGATTTACGATGGCGCGAGTTTCCAAACCTTGGCGGAGCGCTACCGCATTGCCCTCGGAAATGGAGCTCCCGACTATAGTATCTAGCTCGTACTTGCGCTGGCCGGCCCGAGTGTGCGCTGATAGGGGCTGATGAGCCCTGAAGACAAGGAACGACGGGGAAGTGGGCCCGAGGCGTCTGACTCGGTCGGGTGGACGAGTGCGCGCACCATTCGACTGGTAGCGGCCGATGCTCCCGTCGAGTTGGAGTTAGGCGACACGCTGGGTCCGATCGACGTCGAGTACGAAACCTACGGCACGCTTTCGCCGCGCAAGGACAACGTGGTGTTCATCGCGCACGCGCTTACCGGCGATGCGCACGTAGCCGGCTGGGACAAGGACACCGAGAAGAACGGCCGCACCTGGCGCGACCGCAAGCCCGGCTGGTGGGACGCCGTTGTCGGCCCGGGCAAAGCCATTGATACCAGCCGCTACTTCGTGATTTGCCCGAACGTGCTCGGCAGCTGCTACGGAACCACTGGCCCGGCCTCGATCGATCCGCTCACGGGCAAGCCCTACGGCCTGCACTTCCCCATGGTCACCGTGGGCGACTGGGTGCAACTGCATGCGCGACTCCTAGACGCGCTCGGGATCGCTCGCATCCGCTCCATCATCGGCGGTTCGATTGGCGGACAGCAGGCACTGGAAATGGCGCTGGCCTTCCCCGAGCGGGTCGAGCGCGTTGTCGTCCTGGCCGCGGCGCCGCGACTGTCTGCTCAAGGCGTGGCGTTCAACGCCGTAGCTCGCTACTGCATTCTGAACGACCCCAACTTCTCAGGCGGCGACTACTACGGCCGGGACAAAGGCCCCGACGCTGGTCTGGCGGCCGCGCGCATGCTGGCGCACATCACCTATTTGTCCGACGAGGGCATGCACGAAAAATTCGGGCGCCGCTTGCAACGCGACGGCGACCAAAAGGCCGGCTTCGGCATCGAGTTCGCCGTCGAGAGCTACCTCGACTACCAGGGCCGCGCGTTCGTCGAGCGCTTCGATGCCAACAGCTACCTCTACATCACGCGCGCCATGGACTACTACGACGCTGCGGCAGCGTGGGGTGGCGGCAGTCTGGTTGAAGCCTGCCGGCGCGTGAAGGCCAGCGCACTAGTGGTGTCGTTCGATTCGGACTGGCTCTATCCGCCGGCCGACTGTCGCGATCTCGCGCTCGCGCTCACGCGCACCGGCACGCGCGTGACCTACGCCGAAGTGCCGTCGCGCTTCGGGCATGACTCGTTTTTGGTCGAAACGCAAAAGGTCGGGCGCCTGCTGCGCAGTTTTCTCGCACACTAGGAATTGACTAGGAATTGACAATGACTCAACCACACGCCGAGCAAGAGTCGCCGACCGGCCGTCCGCACGTTTCGGCCGAGGTATTCGAAAAATGTGCGGCTGCCATCGCAACACTCATCAGAGAGCGCGCGCAGCAGGCGAAAGACAAGCGGTCGCTGCGCTGGCAGGAAGAAATCATCTCGCGCGAAATTCCCGTCGGCGGCTCGGTGCTCGACCTCGGCTGCGGCGACGGATTCTTGCTGGAGCGGCTCATCCGCGAGCGCAACGTGCGTGGCCAAGGCGTCGAGATCGATGCCGAGCAAGTGTTCTCGTGCGTGGACCGCGGCGTGCCCGTGATTCAGGCCGACCTTGGTTCGGGCCTGGCCTGGTGCCCGGACAAAGCCTTCGACGTGGTCGTGCTGGAGGAGACGCTGCAAACTTTGCAGAACCCTCGCGAAGTACTCGAAGAAATGCTGCGGGTCGGGAAGCGCGGCATCGTGTCGTTCCCGAATTTCGCGCACTACCGCGTGGTGGTCGACCTGGCGGCGCGCAGCCGCATGCCAGTCACCGAACGCCTGCCCTACTACTGGTACGAATCGGCGAACATCCACCTGCTCACGCTACGCGACCTGCTAGACTGGGCTTCATCCAGCGGCGTGGCGATCGTATCGGGCTACGCCCTCGTCGACGGCGCGCCCCGAGAATTGCGCGCGGATGACGACTTGCTTGCCGAAGAGGTCCTGGTGGTCGTCGAAAGAAAGTAGATGAGAACTAGCGTTCCAGCCGAGCAGCTCGCCCGCTACGATTCCGTCGGGCCACGTTACACATCGTATCCGACGGCCGTCGATTTCCATCCCGGCTACGGTGAGGCGCAGTACCGCGCGTCGCTGGCGGCAGCGAACAAACTCGGCAGCGCGCCGCTGTCGATCTACACGCACATTCCCTTTTGCATCGAGCGCTGCTGGTTCTGCGGTTGCCACACCTACGCGACGCCTCGGCACGACGTGGTCGAGCCCTACCTTGCGCACCTGGAAATCGAGATGGCCCGCGTAGCCGAGCTTCTGCCCGACCGCCGCAACGTCGCGCAATATCACTTGGGTGGCGGCACGCCGACCTACCTCAATCCCGACGAGCTCATCCGCCTGGTGCGCAGCTTCGAACGCCATTTCAATTTCTTGCCCAATGCCGAGCGCGCCATCGAGGTCGACCCGCGCGTGACGACCATCGCTCACATCGAAGCCCTGGCCAGCCTTGGCTTCTCGCGCATTTCCTTGGGCGTCCAGGATTTCGATCCCGACGTGCAGGTCGCCATCGGTCGCGAGCAACCGTTGTCAGCGACAGAAAATTTGGTCTCGAGCGCACGCGCGCATGGCTTTGCCGGCGTGAACATCGACCTTATCTATGGGCTCCCCCGACAGACGCCGGAGACCTTCACGCGGACGATTGCCCAAGCCGTCGCGCTCAAGCCCGACCGAGTGGCGGTCTATTCGTTTGCGTACCTGCCCAATCAGCGCGGCCACCAGAAGCAGATCGAAGTGCCGGCCATGCCCGGCCGCGACGCCAAGTTCGCCCTGCTCGCCATCGCGCGCGAAGGCTTCATGGACGCCGGCTATCAAGCCATCGGGATGGACCACTTCGCGCTGCCCACCGACGAGCTGTCGGTCGCCCAGCGCGCAGGCCGCCTGCAGCGCAATTTCATGGGCTACACCGTGATGGCCGGCGGCGACATGCTCGGCTTCGGCGTGTCCGCCATCGGCGATGTGCGCGGCGCGCTCGTGCAAGACGAGAAGAAGCTGGTGCACTACTACCGCATGCTCGACGAAGGCAAGCTGCCGGTCGCGCGCGGCTACCAGCGCACGACCGACGACGAAATCCGCCGCGACGTCATCCACGCCCTGATGTGCAATTTCATCGTCGACCGCAAAGCCATCGAGGAACGGCACGGCGTCGTCTTTGGCGATTACCTCGGCGACTCTCTCAAGCAGCTCGCGCCTTTCGTGGCCGACGGCATGTGCGAAATCGACGCTCGGTTCGTGCGTGCCGTGGGCCTCGGCCAGGTATTCGTGCGCAACCTAGCCATGTGCTTCGACGCTCATCTAGCGCACAAGCTGTCGGCGGCGGCGCCGGTCTTCTCGCGAACCGTCTGATCGCGCTCGGCTATGGCACGCGCGATTTCGGTCCTTGGTACAGCGTCGGACGTAGGCAAGAGCCTCGTATCCGTGGCGCTTTGTCGCCTGCTGGCCGATACGGGGTTCGACGTCGCGCCGTTTAAGGCGCAAAACATGGCCAACCAAGCCGGCGTAACGGCCGACGGGCTGGAAATGCCGCGCGCCCAGATCCTGCAAGCGCTGGCGTGCCGAAAAGCTCCGCACGTGGACATGGGCCCGGTTCTGCTTAAACCGGTCAGCCAGACAGGAGCGCAAGTCATCGCACTTGGCAAAGCGTTGGGCATGCAGGAGGCCGCAGCCTATTTTCGCGACGGCAACCCGCTGCGTGCGCTCGCGGCAGATGCGCTTTCACGCCTGCTCACTCGCCATCAAGTGATCGTCCTCGAAGGCGCCGGCAGCCCCGTCGAGCTCAACCTCATGGATCGGGACTTCGTGAATCTGCTTCCGGCGCGGCAAGCGGACGCCGGAGTAGTCCTCGTCGCGGACATCGACAAGGGCGGCGTGTTCGCACAGATCTTCGGCACCCTGGATTTGCTGCCAGCGGCCGACCGCGCTCGCGTGCTCGGCGTGGTCGTCAATCGGTTTCGCGGCGATGCGCGCCTGTTCGACGACGGCATTCGCATTCTCGAAGAGCGCGCCGGGGTGCCGGTGTTGGCGCTGATTCCACACGTCGAGCACGGGCTCGACGAGGAAGACCACGTCTTCCGAATGCCAATCAATCACCGCGCCACCGCGGGCAAGCTCAAGGTCGGTGCCGTTCTGTATCCGCGCGTGAGCAACACCGAAGATCTCGCGCCGCTTTCCGCAGAGCCCGATGTGGAGATGACCTGGTTGACGGATCCACAGCTCGCGCTGGAGCAAGATCTGCTGATCCTACCGGGCACCAAAGCCACCGTCGGCGATCTGGCGTTTCTCACCGCCGCCGGCATGGCCGAGGCAATCAGAACAGCCTGCGCACGCGGAACCTGGGTGCTCGGGCTTTGTGGCGGGTACCAAATGCTGGGCTCGACGTTGCGGGACAACGTTGGCAGTGAAGGCGGAACGCGAAGTTTTCAAGGGCTCGATCTTCTGCCCGTCGAGACCGTCTTTGAGTCCGAAAAGGTCGTCCAGGAAAGCCAAACGGAATCGCTCTGGCCCGTGACTGGCCTTCGCCTCACGGGATACGAAATTCATCACGGTCGCACCAGCCTAGCCGAAAAGCACGGCGAGCCACTTGCGCAAGCCGGTGTGATGGCAGGCTGGCGGCGAGACCGCGCAGTCGGCACCTACCTGCACGGGCTCTTAAGCTGCGACGACTGGCGAAGCGCCTTCCTGAACGAGATCCGCCGCAGTCGCGGATTTTCCGCGAAGAAGGTACAGACGAGCACCTCCATCGAGATTCGCATTCGCGGTTGGGCGGAGCATGTGAAGCATCACCTCCGCCCTGGCGCCTGGGAGCGCATCCTTGCCACGCTCCCGCCGAGATCCTGACAGCATCGCTACAGAGGGCCAGCGTGCCCGTGAGCGGTCGCGGTAGCGTGAGCGACCAGCGTCTCGCGGCTCGCGTGGGCGGCTCGCGTGAGCAGGTGCGGCCCCCCACTCGCGGCGCGCTCGCGCCCTACGCGACCCGCCTCCCGCGTCCCCCGCACGAGCTCGCTCACGCCCACGCCCTCGCGCACGCGATCCGCGTGCCGGGCCCCTACGTCGCGACGGTCAGGTCCAAGCTGATCTCGAGCTTGAGTACCTTGGAGATCGGGCAGCCCGCCTTGGCAGCCGCCGCGGCTTCTTCCACTTTCGCCTTGTCCGCGCCGCGCGCCTTCACGATCGTAGTCAGGGCGCTCTTGGTCAGCGTCAGATCCTCGAAGGTGACGGCGCACGAGGTTTCCACCGACTCCGGCGTGATCCCGCGCTCGCCGAGCTGAGCCGAAAGCGCCATGCTGAAACAGCTAGCGTGAGCGGCCGCGATGAGCTCTTCCGGGTTGGTACCGGGATCCGACTCGAAGCGCGTCTTGAACGTAAAGCTCTGATCCTTAATGGCCCCGCTGCCGACGCTGAACTTGCCCTTCCCGGACTTGAGGTCGCCATTCCACGCTGCGCTTGCACTTCGTTTCATCGTTGTCTCCTTGGCTAGCACTACTGATTCAAATTCTCCCGTCGCCGTCGCTGCTGCGGCCCTCACCCGCGGCCTCACTCCTCGGTTGAATACGTCAAGTATTCGCCCTCGTCGTTCGTTGCGGTCGAGGCCCTCGCGACGCGTCGGCTCGGTCCGAATTTGAATCAGTCGTGCTCGGTTGTTGGTTCTCCTGAAGATGCTACGGGGTGCGTGATCGTTCCGAGAAAAACGCACGGCGATACCTGATTTGGCCGCTGTCAATCCCCCACGAAGCGGATTCCAGCTTGCTTTTTGGCAAATCTCTTCCGCACGTGGTTATCGCATCCTTGTCCACCTCGACTTCGGAAGGCAGGTGTTTTAGAAAGATTAATGTGACTGAATCGAGGGGTGGTACCCAGTCGTAACCTCCTGATGTGCACCGACCGATTCTGAGGGTTTCCACCTCCATGAAAGGGTAACGGCAACCATGAAGAGCTATGCGGCGAACGAGATTCGGAACATTGCGCTGATTGGCCACGGTGGTGCGGGTAAGACCACGTTGGCGGAAGCTATCCTCTTCTGCACGAAGACGAACCAACGTCTCGGGCGTGTCGACGATGACACCTCGACGTTCGATTTCGAGCCCGAAGAGCAGAAGCGCAAGACCAGTATCTCGGCCGCGGTCGGCCACGTCGAATGGAAAAGAACGAAGGTCAATCTCATCGATACGTCGGGCAATGGCAGCTTCCTCGTGGAAACCCGAATTGCGCTCGACGTCGCTGATGCTGCGCTTCTGCTTGTGTCAGCGAACGAAGGCGTGCAGGTCTACACCGAACGCACCTGGGACATGGTCGAAGAGGTTGGTCTACCTCGCTGCATCGTCGTGTCTCGACTCGACCGCGACAATTCTTCCTTCGCTACCGCTCTGGAAAATATCCGCACGTCGCTGACCAGCAAAGCCGTCGCAGTGCAGTTGCCCATTGGGCAGGAAAGCAGCCTCGAAGGCGTCATCGACCTGATGAGCATGAAGGCGCTACGCTTCAGTAACGAGGGCCGCGACGTAGCCCTCGCCGACGTGCCGGCCGGACTACAGGACGCCTCCAAGAAAGCGCGCGAGCTCTTGTACGAAGCTATCGCCTCGGCCGATGACAGCCTGCTGGAAAAGTACCTGGAGACCGGCACGCTGACCGACGAGGAAGCGCGCAAAGGCCTGGCCCAAGGCGTACGCAAGTGCGCTATCGTTCCGGTGCTCGTCACTTCCGGGGGACTGTGCCTTGGCATTCAGCCGCTCCTCGACTTGGTCGTGGATGTGCTTCCATCGCCGCTCGATCATGCACCCTGGAAAGGCACGCAAGGCGACGCCCCCACCGAACGAGCCCCTGATCCCAACGCTCCGGTTTCGGCCTACGTGTGGAAGACGTCGCCCTCCGATATCGGCCGGCTGTCGCTCTTACGCGTGCTCACCGGCAAGTTGCAAAGCGATGCGACGCTGGTCTCGGTCAACCACGACACCAAAGAACGGTTCGGCCAGCTATACGCCTTGCAGGGCAAAACCAGAGAACCCATTACCGAAGCGTTTCCCGGCGACATCGTGGCCGTGGCCAAGCTGAAGGCAACCAAGACCGGCGACACGCTTTCCGACGAGAAGGCCCTGTTCGCGATGCCTCGCCCGCCTATTCCGGCGCCGCTGATCACCTACGCCCTTCACCCGAAGAGCAAGGGCGACGAGGACAAGCTGGCGGTCAAGCTAAACGAAATCGTCGACTCGGACGTGGCGGTCAAAGTCACGCACGATCCCCAATCGAAGGCGATCCTACTCGGCGGCACTGCCCAAGTGCACGTTGAGGTGGTCGTGGATCGCTTGCATCGCGCTGGCGTCGAAGTGGAGTTGTTGGCGCCCAAGGTGCCCTACCTTGAGACCATCCGAGGCAAGGCACAGAACGTCGAGGGCAAGCACAAGAAGCAAACCGGCGGTCGCGGCCAGTACGGCGTCGTGTTCATCGACATGGAGCCGCTGCCCCACGGCGGCGGTTTCGAATTCGTGGACGATGTGGTCGGCGGCGCGGTGCCACGGCAATTCATCCCGGCTGTGGAAAAGGGCATGCGCAACCGTATGACCCGAGGGGTTGTCGCCGGCTACCCGGTGACAGACGTGAAGGTTCGGCTGTTCGACGGCAAGTACCACGACGTCGACTCCGACGCGCGATCCTTCGAAATTGCGGCCTCGAAAGCCTTCCAAGCGGCGTTCAAGCTGGCGAAGCCGTGCTTGCTCGAACCCGTCATGAAATTGAAGGTCACCTGCCCGGGCGATTCCATGGGCGACGTCATCGGCGACCTCAACCACCGTCGAGGGCGCGTCGAAGGCATGGACTCGACCCCCAAGGGCGAAGAAATCATCCGTGCCCACGTCCCCATGTCGGAAACGCTGAAATACGCCTCGGATCTGCGCTCGATCACCGGCGGCCGCGGATCGTTCTCGATCGAGTTCTCGCACTACGATGAGTTGCCCGGACAATTCATGGACAAAGTCATCGCCGATTCGAAGATGGCGGCGGAAGAGGAGGAGTAGGCGTTTTCATGAAGGTTTTGTTCATAGGCGGCACGGGCATTATCAGCTCGGCCTGTTCCCGTGTCGCCGTCGAGGCGGGCATCCAGCTCTTCCACCTGCGCCGGGGCAAGACGGGGCGGCAGGTTCCGCTCGGCATCAAGATGCTGACGGGCGACATTCGCAATCCGGCTTCAGCGCGTGCGGCGATTGGCAATCTGAAGTTCGACGTGGTGGTCGACTTCATCGCCTTCACGCCCGAGCACATCGCCCTCGACATCGACCTTTTCCGCGGCCGAACCGGGCAATTCGTGTTCATCAGCTCGGCATCGGCCTATCAAACGCCGCCCGGCAGCTTGCCGATCACCGAATCCACGCCCCTCGATAATCCGGTGTGGGAATACTCGCGCGACAAGATTGCCTGCGAAGAAGCGCTTCTGGCCGCCTACCGGCGCGACAAATTTCCATTCACGGTCGTGCGGCCATCTCACACCTACGACCGCACCCTCTTCCCGATGCACGGCGGTTATACGGTCGTTCATCGCATGCGCCAGGGCAAGCCGGTAATCGTGCACGGCGACGGCACCTCCCTATGGACCCTCACCCACCACCAGGATTTTGCGCGTGCCTTCGTGGGGCTACTCGGCAATGCCAGGGCCATCGGCGACAGCTTCCACATCACCTCGGACGAGTGGCTCTCTTGGAATCAAATCCACCTCCTCATGGCACAGGCGGCGGGCACCGAAACCAAGCTGATGTATCTGCCGTCGCACATTATTGCCAAGGTCGACCGCGACTGGGGCGACAGCCTGCTTGGGGACAAAACCCACAGCATGATCTTCGACAACAGCAAGGTGAAGCGGCTGGTTCCGGGCTGGGAAGCGCGCATTCCCTTCTCACACGGGGCCGAGGAGATCATGACCTACTACGACGGCGATCCGATCCGGCAGGTCGTCGATCCAGCGTTCGACGCGGCCATGGACAAGCTGGTCGAGATCGCCCACCGCCTGGAAAACTCGTAATAGCCGATGGTCAAGACCCAGCTCCGCATCATCTACGGCGACACGGACCAAATGGGCGTCGTGTACTACGGCAACTACCTGCGCTTCTTCGAGGCTGCGCGCAACGAATGGCTGCGCGCCAAAGGCGTCCGCTGGCGCGACATCGAAAGCGAGCACAACATCTACCTTCCGGTCGCCGAAGCCAAGGTGAACTACAAGCGGCCGGCGCGCTACGACGACCTCATCGATATCGAAGCGCGCCTCGGCGACCTCGGCCAGGTCTCGCTCCGCTTCGACTACCGCATTCTGCGCGAAAGTGAGCTCTTGGTGCTCGGCCACACGGTGCACGCCTGCATCACCCGCGACGGCAATATCCGCGAGTTTCCCGAGCCGTTGCGAGACCGTCTGCGCGAAGGGCGGTAAGATATCGCCTCTATGGACAGCAAGCCAACCTACTCCCAGGCCGAGGTCAACGAGATCATCCGCAGGGCGCTCGACAAGCAGTCGGCGCGCCAGGATCACCTCGACCACGACGATCTCGTCGCCATCGCCGACGAAGTGGGCATCGACCGGGTGTCGCTGGAGAGGGCAACCGCAGAGATAGCGAAAGATCGCGACCGCTCCCTCGCGCAGGACGACGACGCCAAAGCCGTAGCTACCGAGCGCGCCGTGCAGCTCAAGAGCTTTGTCGGCACGCTGGTCAGTCACGCCATCATGAACGCCGCGTTCTACGTCATCGACACGCGTTTCTTCGGCGGAATATGGTTCAAGTGGCCGCTCTTGGGCAGCGCCATCCTCCTCGCCGTCCGCCTGCGGCGGGTGCTTGCTCCGCAAGAGCAAATGCTACGCCGCCGCCGCAAAGAAGAGCGTCGGCGGGCGCGCGAACAGCGCCGCGCTGCCTGGACAGAGCTCAAGCGGCGAGTCCTTCCGAATGGCCCGCAAAAGCCGAGCAGCAAGGATTTTGAGCTGGTCGTCCAGACCGGCGTCACCGCCTTGCTCACGATCGCAGCGCGCAAGCTCGACGAGCACGCGACGACCAAACCGCGCGAGAAGTAGTATTACTTCCGCCGCTCGTCGGGATGCTCGTCGAAATAGGCGTCCCGGCTCTCGCGGGTGATTTCCACGACGTAAAGCCGATCCTTGAGCAATTGCGACTGGCAGCCTAGGCGCGAGTCCGGGCGTACGTCGAACGCACCATCGAGCTTGTCCTCTTCCTTGTCTTCGAGAGGCGACACATCCTGCAGGCCTTCTTTGATGTACACGTGGCAGGTCGAGCACGCGCACACGCCGCCGCAAGCCGAGCCGAGCTGCGCGCCTGCCTTTTCGGCTGCATCGCGAATCGTCGTCCCAACCGGAACCTCGGCTTCGATACCGTCGGGAACGAATCGCACGCGAGGACTCACCGGCTCGTCACTTTCTTCTCGACGCTGTCCAGGGCCTGTCCCCGCACGTTCGCGTCGAGCGCGGCATTCATACGGCGCCGAGCGAGCTCCTTGCTGGCCTCGTCCAGAGCCACGACGGCCGCGCGAATGGCCAAGTGCTTCGTGGCTGCCTTCGCCGCCTCCAGCTTTTCCATCGCCGAGGTAATGGCTTCGCGCTCGCCCTCGACGAGCAAATCGGACGACGCCACAAGCGCGGCGCGGGTTGCGCCCAAGATACGATCGGCCTCCACGCGCTCAACGGTAAGCATGCGCGCGCCCATGTCGTCGTCAGCATGTTCGAACGAGTCGCGAATCATGCGCTCGACCTCATCGTCGGTAAGGCCGTAGCTCGGCTTCACGCGAATCGACGTTTCCTGCCCAGTGAATTCTTCGCGCGCGGAAACGCTGAGAATACCGTCGGCGTCGACGGTAAACGTCACCTTCAGTCGTGCCATTCCCGCTGTCATGGGCGGGATGCCGCCCAGCTTGAACCGCGCCAGAGAACGACAATCACTCACCAGCTCACGCTCGCCCTGCACCACGTGCAGATCGAACGCAGTCTGATTGTCAGCGTAGGTCGTGAACGTCTGGACCGCGCCGCACGGCACGGTAGTGTTGCGATGGATGAGCTTCTCGGCGACGCCGCCCATCATTTCCAGGCCGAGCGAAAGTGGCACCACATCCATCAGCACAACGTCGCTGCGCCCACCGCTGGCCAGCAAATCCGCCTGCACCGCTGCCCCCAGAGCCACCACTTCGTCCGGATCGATATCCGCCAGCGGCTCTTTGCCGAATAGATCCGCCACGAATCGCCGGACGATCGGCATGCGAGTCGCGCCTCCCACGAGAATCACGCCAGAAAGCTCTTCCACCGCCACGCCCGCATCCCGAATGGCACGCCGAACCGGTGGCGCGCAACGAGGGAGAACAGGCCGCACGAGCTCGTCGAGCTTTTCGCGCGACAGCCCGCCCTGCCAATTTCCCGCCGGCAGAAAAGCGGTCACGGTCGTCTCATTCGCCGTCGTCAGTGCCTCTTTCGCGGCACGGGCCGCATCGAGCACGGCGCGCGCGACACCTGGGTCGCCGCCGGCATTGGCAGGCAGCCCGATTGCTGACAGCAAATGCCCGGCAACCGCGCGATCGAAATCATCGCCGCCCAGCGCCGAGTCGCCACCGGTGGACTTCACCTCGAACACGCCGCCTTCGAGCTTCAGGATCGAGATGTCGAACGTCCCGCCGCCAAGGTCGAACACCGCGAAAGTTCCTTCCGCCTGCTTGTCGAGGCCATAGGCCAGCGCCGCAGCGGTCGGCTCGTTGAGCAGTCGCATGACTTCGAGGCCAGCCAAGCGCCCGGCGTCGCGCGTGGCCTGCCGTTGAGCGTCGTCGAAGTAGGCAGGCACCGTGATGACCGCCCCGTCGATCTCGCCGCCCAAATCCGCTTCAGCGCGCGCCTTGAGAACCCGCAATATTTCCGCCGACACTTCCATGGGCGAGACGGCGCGGCTGCCACCCGCCACCGCGAAACGCACGATAGGATCGACAGGATCGCCTGCCGAGGGCACGGCGAACCGATACGACGTCAGCTCGCGCGTGACCTCGGCGTCCTCGGGACCGCGCCCCATGAATCGTTTCACCGACGCGATCGTGTCCGACGGCGCCAACGCGGCAAGGTCTCGCGCCTTCTGTCCAACGACGATGGATCCATCCGCCGCGTAATGAACCACCGACGGCAACAGCGACGAATCACCGTCGCGCAAGCACACTGGCTGCCCAGATTTGACGACCGCGACTAGCGAATTGGTCGTGCCCAGGTCAATGCCGACCGAGCGGCCTTTGCAGATTTGCTTGGCCTGCGACTCTCCCGGCTCGGAAATGCCGAAAAGCGCCTCAACGGGCATCGTGTCCGCCCTTTCTGGCGTTGGCCGGACCATCGTCCTGGTCCCATAGAGTCCGCGCTTCGTCGAGGAAACGCCGGTAGTAGCGGACGGTCACCAGCCGCGCGGCAATGACCGACAGACTCGGTTTCTCCGCCGCAAAGCCCTTGGCCACGTCGTCCATCACCACACTCAGGCGGCTGCGCACGGTCGCGATCAGCGCTTCCACTTCGTGGGCATCGCCTGCCGCATGCGCTGTGGCCAGCGCCTCTCGCAGCTCGAGCACTTCCATCAGCAGCACTGGCGGCACTGGCAGGGTCGCGTGCTCGCCGGATTTCTCGCGCTTGCCGAGCCCCGCCGATTCGCCTACGTCCACGCCCTGCAAAGACAGCAAGTACTCCGCGCGCCGCACCGGATCCTTCAGCGTCTGCCAGGCTTCGTTGAGCTGGACAGAACGCTCCAGCGATGCCCGTCGCGCCTGCGGATCCGAGCGAGCGAAGCGATCCGGATGCAGGACCTTGGTCAGCTCCTTGTAGCGCTTTTCCAAGTCCTCGCTATTGAGGCTAAACGCAGTCGGAATGCCGAAAACGTGGAAAAAATCAGCTTTCGGATCGACCGGCTGCACCGCCTGGCAATGGACGCACAGCATGCCATCGCCCGCCGCCTTTTGACAGGACCAGCAAATCACTCTCACGATTAGTTCCGCCCGTCAGAAGAGCGGCCATGTTTCGGCCGCCGAGGCGCCCGGCCGGCGAGGCGCGACGAGGGCGCATACTTGACGTATGTAACCGAGGAGCAACGAAGACGGACGGGATGCATCGACGACCCAAACATGGTTGAAATTCTGACGGGCGGAACTAAAACTGAACGCTTTCGCCGCAGCTACAGGTCGATTTGACGTTGGGGTTCACCCACTTGAAGCCGCTCGCCATCATCGTGGTGGCGAAGTCCAGCGTCGATCCGTCGAGAAACGTGAAGCTTTTGGGATCGATGAAAACATTGACCTGGCCGTTTTCGAACGACAGGACTCGATCTTCCGGGCGCGCATCGACGTCCGACCACTCGAACAGATAGGAAAAACCCGTGCAGCCGCCGCCACGAATGCCGACGCGCAATCCTTTGGCCGGCGTGTTTCGCTTGGCCGACGCTGTCTTGATCGCCTGGATTGCTTTCTCGCTAACTTGAATTGCCATGGTCCGTTTCTCCCGCGCTCAGGCCGCGTTTTCCGTCTTCAGATCTTGCTTCTTGCGATAGTCCGCGATGGCGCCTTTGATGGCGTCCTCGGCCAGCACCGAACAGTGAATCTTCACCGGTGGCAGGCTCAGCTCTTCGACGATTTGCGTGTTTTTCACCGCCAACGCCTGATCAACGGTCATGCCCTTGATCCATTCCGTCTCCAGGGAGGACGACGCGATGGCCGAGCCGCAACCGAAGGTCTTGAACTTCGCGTCCTCGATGACGCCGTCCTTGCCGACCTTGATCTGCAATTTCATGACGTCGCCGCAGGCGGGCGCACCGACCAGGGCTGTTCCAACGTCGGGCGACGAGGCATCCAAGCTGCCCACGTTGCGAGGATTTTCGTAATGTTCGATGACCTTGTTGCTGTATGCCATGACTTTACTGCCTAGTGCATCCCCCATTGGATGCTCTTGAGGTCCACTCCGGATTGGGCCAATTCCCAAAGCGGGGACATGTTGCGTAGCCGCTTCACCTTGTCCACGACCAAATCGATGACGTAGTCGACCTCGGCCTCGGTCGTAAAGCGACCAAGACCAAACCTTATCGACGTGTGGGCCATTTCCTCGGGCACGCCGAGCGCGCGCAACACGTACGACGGCTCGAGCGACGCCGACGTGCAGGCCGAGCCCGACGACACCGCCACATCCTTGAGGGCCATCATCATGGCCTCTCCTTCGACGAAGGCGAAGCTGATATTCAGATTGCCGGGCAGGCGATGCTCGAGGGATCCGTTGACGACCGTACTCGGAACGCGCGCCTCGATGCCTTGGCGCAAGCGTTCGCGCAAAGCCAGCACCCGACGGCCCTCCTCTTCCATTTCCAAGCGGCACAGCTCGGCCGCCTTGCCGAATCCCACGATGCCAGGAACGTTGAGCGTGCCCGAACGCATCCCGCGCTCGTGACCGCCGCCGTCGATGATGGGCGTGATTCGTACGCGCGGCTTACGGCGGACGTAGAGCGCGCCGACGCCCTTCGGGCCGTACATCTTGTGCGCCGACAACGACACGAGATCCGCGTGGCTGCGGTTCACGTCAAAGGGAATCTTGCCCACGCCCTGGACGGCGTCGATGTGGAAGAAAGCGCCGCGCGCCTTGACCACCGCCCCGATTTCCTCGACGGGATTCACGGTGCCGATTTCGTTGTTGGCCAGCATGATCGAAACCAAGATGGTCTTGTCGGTCATGGCGTTGGCCACAGCGTCCGGGCTCACGCGACCGTCCGGCTCGACGGGCAAATAGGTAACGACGGTGCCCTGCTTCTCCAGCCGCTTGCACGAGTCGAGCACCGCCTTGTGCTCGGTCACGGCCGTAATGATATGACTGCCGCGATCCTTGTAGAACTCGGCCACGCCTTTGATGGCCAGGTTGTCCGACTCGGTCGCGCCCGACGTCCACACGATTTCCTTGCCCGCGGCGCCGATGAGCTTGGCGACTTCTTCGCGGGCGCGCTCGACGGCTTCCTCGGCTTTCCAACCGAAGACATGCGAGCGACTGGCAGCGTTGCCGAAATCCCCGCGAAAGTACGGCAGCATGGCGTCCAGCACCCGTTCGTCGACGGGCGTGGTCGCGTGGTAGTCCATATAAATCGGCAGTTTCAGTGTCATGGGTTGGTGTGTTTCGCGATTCCGTCGACCAGCAAGGGCACCTCGCGGTCGGCGCCGTGGTTTTCACAAGAACAGCACTCGCTTTGCCCTTGGTTGGGGCTGCACGAGCGGCAACGTTCAAGATAGGCGAGGCTCTCGGCAAGCTCGTCCGCCAGATCGGACAAGCGCGTGATCGTCCCGCGCGTCTCGCGCAGCTTGTCGGTAAAGATCTCCCGCACCGTGGCCATGGCTTCGGGCGCGGTGGCGCTCTCTTCCCAGACCCGCAGGAAGGCTTTTATCTCGGTCAGCGAGAAGCCCATATCCTGCAGCTTCTGAATCCACTCGATGCGCTTGACGCCATCACCCGAGTACATTCGGAAGCCGCCCTTGGAACGAACCGGCGGCGACAACAGGCCAAGCTCTTCATAAAGGTGGATAGCGCGAACCGTCTTCCCGGTTCGACGCGACAAGTCTCCAACTTTAATGAGGGAAAACCGGTCTTCTATTCGTTCAATCGCCATCTCTAACTCTTACGTGTACGTACGAGTTATAGATACGACAGCCTTTCCCGTCAAGCCGAATCAGGAGCGGAATCCGAATTCGTAACGGCTTCAATAGCGGCAATCAGGTCTTTCCGGTGGACGGGCTTCTCCAAAATGCGGCGCGGGGCCTCGGTCATCAGCATAGCCAGCTCGTCGGAATCGCCGCCGGTCAGGAAGATGAAGCGCGGAGCGAGGAAGGGTCGAACCCGGGCAACTTCCCGATAGAGATCGAGACCGTTCATCCCGGGCATGTTGATGTCGCACAGGATTGCGTCCGGAGGCTCGCGCTCGATGAGGCAGCGCATGCCATCCCGCGGATCGCTGAAGGTCAAGACGTCGTGCCGATCCGACAGCATGCGACGCAAGGGCAAAAGCATCGCCGTCTCGTCCTCGATAATGATGATGCTGAGCCTGCGCGTTGGCGGCAACGCCAACGCGGGCGTCGGCGTGCGCGTTTCGAGCGGGACCGCCGCAGCGTCGCCGTGCCATCGATGAAGAGAAATCGACACCGCCGTACCACGCCCGACCTGGCTTTCCAAAGTGATATTACCGCCCATCTTCTTGACCAAGTCACGCGAGATAGACAGTCCGAGACCCGTACCACGACCGACGGGCTTCGTGGTGAAGAACGGGTCGAACACGCGGCGCAGATTTTCGCTGGAAATGCCGCAACCGTTGTCGATCACACGCACGAGGATCTCGTCGACTCGAGGCTCGACGAATACTTCGATTCGTCCCGTTTTTTCGGGCGCGGTGAAGCTGTGCGCGGCGTTGATGATCACGTTCAGGATAACCTGGCGAAGCTGATCGTCGTTCGCCCGCGCGACCGCGTCTTCACTGGAATAGACGGTGATGGTGACATGGCCGCTAAATTCGCGTTCCACGAGAGCAACCACCGAGTGGACGACCGCATCCACGTCGACGGGTTCTAGCTCTGGCCGGCCAGGATGGGAGAAGATGCGCAGCTGGCGCACCAGCCGTGCAATGCGGTCGAGTCCCCGACGGCATTCACCCAGCAGCTGCGCCAAATCGTCCAGGTTTCGCACGCGCTCGTGCGCCTTGCCGGTTCTTGCGGCTTCGAGCCACGACTCGGCCAATTCGAAGCTCGGCAGGATGAAGCCCAGCGGATTGTTGATCTCGTGCGCGATACCCGCGGTAAGCAATCCGATGCTGGCCATCTTTTCCATCTGCACCAGCTGGTCTTGGGTTTCGTTCAGACGCGACATCGCAGCTTCCATTTCGGCGTGCTCGGCGGAAAGCCTGGTATTCGCCTGCAAAAGCTCGGCGGTACGCTCGCTAATGCGATTCTCGAGGTCACTGTTGAGGCGCCCCAGCTCCTGCATCAGCCGAGCGTTTTCGTGTACCAAGCGGAAATGCTGAACCGCGCGCACGATGGCCAGCCGCAACGGCTCGATAGCTTCGTCCTTGACGACGTAGTCGAAGGCACCGTGATGAATCGCGCGCAAAACCTCGCTCGTGTGGGACACCGACGACAGCATGATAACCGGCGTGTCCACGCCGCGCATTCGCAACATCGTTAGCAGCTCGATGCCCGACATCTCGGGCATGTTGATGTCACTGACGATGACGTCGAAGCACCGCTGGGCAAGCACCTCCAAAGCAGCTTTGCCACTGGTCACGATCTGTACTTCGAATCCCCAGTCGCCAATCAAACCACCGACAAATTCGCGCACGAGCGCACTGTCGTCGACAAGCAATACCTGGCCGGTCGACGAAACACCTTCGCTGCGCCCGAGCGGCGCCGAAAACTCACCTGCCTCCGCCATATCCTCCCCACAACGTCAGGACCTCGGCCGTGCTTGAAAACTGCCTGAAGTTTCCGATCGCCCCTGCCGATGGATGAAGCACGACGTAAATGACTTACCTTTTGCCCAACACCCAGCTCTTCGATTCGCTCACCGAGCGAGACCGCGCCGAGATCGTCCCTTTCATGCACGAACGACGGTATAAATCTGGTGATACCCTGTGCACGCGCGGAGAACACGGTAACACCATGATCGTGGTGCTGCAAGGCGCACTCTCGGCGGTCATTCCC
>ODAK010002584.1_pt1 | contig 19069 bp, 23 predicted proteins | sample 1539591 | NCBI WGS metagenome assembly ODAK01 (sample SAMEA3539303, study PRJEB22396) | soil metagenome | biome: tundra; feature: field; material: soil | place: USA | collected 2010-05 | depth 0.15 m | reverse complement strand
CCCTCTCAAGGCTTAAATACGGGTTCGATTCCCGTTAGCGCTACCACTTAAAACACTTTACTTTCAATAACTTAACTCTCAAGAATAGGCTGACGTGCAGCCATATGCAACCATCAGCTTCGCTCCAAAAACTAGAGAACTAGTAGACATCAGGATATTTTGGCCGTCTGATCCGCGGCAATCGTCTTCTGAAACGCCCTCTCCCAGACCTCCGCGGCGGCTTCCTCATCGCGTGGTAAAGCGTGGCTGTAGACCGACGCTGTGAACTGCGGGCTTGAGTGTCCGAGCCTCTTGGAAACCACCGGCAGGGGAACACCGAGGGAGAGCAGTAAGCTGGTGTGGCTGTGCCTGAGTGTGTGGAGACTCACGCTGGCGAGCCCGGCTTTTTTCGCTATCAGGGAGCACTTCGAAGAGATGGAGTCTGGCTTGAGGTAATGACCGTCAGGACTGCAGAACACGAGCTCGAGATCGGAGCGATAGTCGGCGCCGAACATTTGGCGGTTATGCTCCTGGCCGGCGCGGATCGTCTTCAGGATGTCGATCGCGGATTGTGGAATCGAGATCGGCCGCGGCTTCTCGCTCTTCGTGGATTTCACTCGCAGACCGGCCTTTGTCTGTTCCAGACTCTTTGAGACGGTGATCATCCGCATCGGAAAGCTGACGTCTGGCCACGTAAGGGCCAGGAGCTCGCCGCGGCGGTATCCCGTCGCGGAATCGATCATCAGGAACTCATACAGGCCACAGGCGCGGGCGGCGTCGAGATACCAAACCACCTGTGAAGGATCGAGGGCGCGCGCTTCTTTCTTCGTCACCTTTGGAAGCAGCACCGCATCCATGGGATTCAATTTGATGAGTTTCCACCGGACGGCCGTCGACAGCGCGACATTTACCACACCCGCGATGTGATGGACCGTCTTTGCTGACAGCGGCCGGGCTTTCTTCGTTTTTCGATCGCGCCCGCCAGCGTCCTTCAGACGATTGAAGATTCGCTCGAGTGCCAGCGCGGTCAGGTCCTGCAACTTCGCCGTGCCGATGTGCGGGAGTATGTAGTCCGCCAACTGGTGATAGCGTTCAAGCGTCTTCGGTTCGCATTGTCGCTCGGCATGCTCCCGGAACCATTCGTCAAGGAAGCCGGCGAACATTGTTGGATCCGGCCGCACCAGCTCGCCGGCGTCCTTCTCATTCAGCAGTTTTTGCAGCGCGTCTCCGGCTTCGCCCTTACGATCGAATCCGCTCTTGAATATACGTTCCTTTTGCCGTCGGGTCCTATACCGGCATCGATGGAATAGCCCCAGGTAATCGCTCCGGAGGGAAGCTTCCGCTTGAACACACAGCCGTTCATTTTGGCACCTCGGGCGTGGGGATCAGGCCGTAAGGGTCCAACTTCGAGAGCTTCGCTCTGACCTCGGCGAGCTCCTTGACCGCGCGTTCTTTGCGCTTGCGTTCGGCGTCCGTGCCGGGATTGATGAGCTGGATATAGCCGAGCGCTATCGACACGCTGGCCAGGCAGTCGTCGACTACACGGCCCGCGTTGAGATCGAGACCGAGCTCCTGATGGAGCGCGTCCCAGAATTGCTCCGCGAGATCCGGCCGGCCGTTCGCCTCTGCCAGCTTCATGAACTGCACGAGGACTTCGCCTTTTGGCGGGCGCGTCAACTCGTATCGCACCACGGTCGAGATCGCCATATTAAGGCGCCCTGCGAACTCTTGCTGCGTATCGCCCACCGCCAATCGAACTTTATGCACAGCGCGGCAAATCGGGTCAACCGCGCGTTTTGTATTATCCACGTTGACTTCTCCGGTCAGATAAGTTAGCATTAACTTATCTGACGGGCATTATCCGGCATGGAGATGCAAAAAGCAATGGCTAAAACAAACGCAGTAAATGGTTCAGCTTATCCTTCGGTCGCGGCGCTGGCGCAAGACATCGGGATGTGCGAGCGGTCAACCCGCGAGGCGCTAAGGCGGAACGAGATTCCCCACATCCGAATCGGGAAGCGGTACATATTGCCCCGGGCGGCGATTCAGGACTGGCTGCGCAATGCAGGCCAGCAGACCACAGGAGCCCGCCAGTAGGTCCAGTGATGCCGAGCAGGATCATCCGAGAAGGCATCAACACCAGCTCCAAAGTGAACGCTTTGTCGCCGCTTGCTGAGCTTTTCTATCGGCGCCTGATGACCGTCGCTGACGATTACGGCCGCTACTATGCGAATCCGGCAACTCTCCGTGGAGCGTGCTGGCCGACGTGCCCCGACAAGGTGACGGAAAAACAGATTTCCGAGTGGCTTGGCGAATGCTTAGCAACTGCTAATCAACTGCTTATCAGGTAGCCAGGTGCTGGCCTTTGCGGGATCTCCCCAAAGTGCCGATTGGCTGAGCAAGGAACAGGCGGAAGCGCTGCTCGAAGCCATATCCTCGCCGGAACCGACCGCGTAATCATCGCGGGACACAGCCGTCTGCTGGCAGCCCGAAAGCTCAGGATGACGGAGGTGCCGGTAATTGTTCTCGATGGCCTCACAGAGAACCAGCGTCGCGCGCTCGTCCTTGCAGATAACAAACTGGCGCTGAACGCCGGCTGGGATGAAGAAGCATTGCGGCTCGAGATCGATGCGCTGCGGGACGCAGACTACAACCTCAACATCCTCGGTTTCGAAGACGAGGAGTTGGCCCGGCTACTCGAATCGCAGGAAGCTAATGGAGGACTGACAGATGAAGATGCTGTTCCGGAGCTGCAGGAAGTTCCGATTTCAGTCTCTGGAGATTTATGGCGACTTGGCGATCATCGCGTTCTATGCGGCGATGCAACTGCCTCGGCTGAAGTAGAGCGCCTGATGGCGGGCGACGCCGTGGACCTCGTCTTTACCGATCCCCCTTATAACGTGGACTACGAGGGATATACCGAAGAGCGGCTGAAGATCAAAGGCGACAAAATGACGTCGGAGCAGTTTCTCCAATTCCTTGTTGCCACGTTTTCCAGCTACCGGCGGATCGCAAAACCCGGCGCCTCGATGTACGTTTGCCATTCGTCGTCGTGGCAGCGCGAGTTTCAGAACGCGATGGAATCTGCCGGCTTCGAAGCCCGGTGCCAGATCATATGGGCGAAGAACACTTTCGCTTGGGGGTTTGGCCGCTACAAGTTCCAGCACGAGCCGATCTTCTACGCACACGTCGCAGGCCAGAAGGATGCCTGGTATGGAGACAAATCACAATCGACTCTCTGGGAAGAGAAAAAGCCCGCGGCAAACCGGATTCACCCGACCGCCAAACCGGTCGAACTTGTCGAGCGCGCTCTCGTCAACAGCAGCAAGGCCGGCGATATCGTGGCCGATCTCTTCGGGGGATCTGGCTCGACTCTGATCGGATGCGAACGACGCGGGCGGAAAGCCCGGCTCATGGAAATCGATCCCAAGTACGCCGATTGCATAGTCCGGCGCTGGCAGGAGTACACGGGCAACGAGGCCACGCTCGAAGGTGACGGCCGAACGTTCGCCGTCGTCGCGGAAGAGCGTTCGAGGGTTGCGGCATGAATCGATCGCTGCCATCGCGAGATCGCGGTTATCGAGGATCAGATACGAAGTGGGCATCCCGAGGTGGAGGGGCTTTGTCTGGCTTTGCTCGACTGGTCGGCGGAACTAAGGATTTTGCTGTCAGAACGAGAAAAGCCGCCGGGCGCGTGCCCAGCGGCGCAAGAAGCGAGTCACTCGAATCAGCCCTTGATCGAGTAGCGGCGGTGTTCGCCAACCTTCTCGCTGATTACGGTTATCCCGTGGTTCTTGGTGAGCGAGCCGCCCGCGCTCAGCATGGCGCGCGTGGTGTGTTTCTGCCAACCCATGGCGGTCATGATTTCTTCCAGCGTGACGCCGCCGTCGCGCTTGAGCATGACGATCACCTGGCTGGTCTTGCTCCCTTCCCGCGGTGTCCCGCTGTTGCCCTCTTTGGGCGCCTTCTTTGCACGGGTGGCCTTGTTCTTCGCGGGAGCCTCCTCCGGGGCCACGTCGGGGGTTTGTGGGGCAACGTCGGCGGTAACGGTGGGTTCTTCGGACTCCGCTACAACCGGCTCGGGCAGGGCAGTCACGCTGGCTTCCAACTCGGGAACATCAGCCGGCTCGGCAACTACTTCGGTGTCAGGCGTTTCCGCTGCGGGTTCGGGCATCTCTTCAGCGGGGGCAGCGTTGCCGAGGTTCTGAATCGCCTTCCAAATCCGGCTCACTGCCGTGGCCCGGTCTTTGAACTTCTTCACCGGGGTTTCGCCCGGCAGGCTGTTCCAGACCTCGACCAGCCGTGCAGCAGGCCAGTCCGCAGCCAGCTTGGCCAGTTGGGCTTCGGTTCGGAAGTGGCCGGCATTTGCTACAGCTTCGGCATCCTGAATCGTCGCGTGAATCGTGATGTTGTTGGTTTCGTTTTCAACCGTGAAGGTCTTCATTTTCAATCTCCTGAGCGGGCGTCTGCCTCGGTGATCACATCAATCACTCGGGTCCGGAACATAAGCAAGAAGATTGTTCAGGTAATCGCAGAAAAGTGCAGATGACAGGGCACGGAGCAAAATTCGGGCGCAAGAAGGAAGAGGCAATCGCCGCCCTGCTGACACACAGGAGCATCGAGGAAGCCGCGAAGGCGATTGGCATCGGAACCCAAACTTTGCTGCGCTGGCTGAAGGTTCCGGAGTTTGATGCGGCGTACCGGCAAGCCCGGCGTGCAGCATTTTCGCAATCGACAGCACGCCTGCAGCAAGCCACAAGCGCTGCCGTCTCGACGCTGCTCAAGATCATGGTGGACACGGGCGCTCCGCCATCTGTCCGCGTTCGGGCCGCAGACAGCGTTCTCGATCACGCAAAGCAGGCAATCGAAATCGAGGACGTGGAAGTCCGGGTTGCCGCACTGGAGCAGGCCGCAAAGCTGTCGAGTCAGGACCGATGAAACTGAACCAACGTCTCGAAGTTCTTGAAAGAGAAATCATCAACGAGCCTATCGTTCTGATGATGTCGGACGGCCGGACGAAAACGCTACCCGGCAATCAGGTGACTTGTCTTCTCGCACGCTCGGTTCGAAATGAGCGGACCCGGGACATAGAACTCGTCGCTCGCAGCATTAGTTCGTCGGAACCAGGCGGAGGGCACCTGATCGATCTGGCGAGGGCGATTCTCAATTCACCACCGGGGATGGCCGAGTGAAGACGATCGCCCGGCGCCTGGGGGCTTGTCGGCATCTCGGACTTGTTACGCGCGGGCGGAACGCCTCGCACAGACTACGGTCGTCGCAATACTGTTGAGTTCCACATCTCCTCGAACCGGACTTGGCTCGCGTCCCGGTCAGATCAGCGGTTTGAGGTTTCCTGCTGTTGGCAGCGTACATGCTCCTATGGAAGAGAAACTTATGCGGACTGTCCGGATCCTCGCAATGATCTCTGCAGCGGGTACCTGCATATGGGCGGGCGACGCGCAGCGGGGTGCTCTGGTGGTGGGCGCACAGGGTTGCCTGGAATGCCATACGGTCGGGGGACAGGGGGTCGGCCATGAACCGCCCCTGGATGCCGGGGCACCGGACTTGACGGAGAATCTGATGCCGACGTACACGCCGTCGGCCCTCGCGAGCGCACTCTGGAACCACACCCCGGAAATGTGGCGGAAAATGGCGGAGCGCGACGTGAGAAGGCCCGCCGCCACCAGCGCGGAGTGGGAAGACGTTTTCGCCTACATCTACTCCCTCCAGTTTTCCGAACGTCCGGCTGAGGTGGGCCGCGGCAAGGTGGCGTTCGAGAGCGATGGATGCTCGGCATGTCATTCGATTGAGGCTCCGGCACGAGGCACAGGAAAGCCCGTGCGAGCTTGGACGCCGTTGGACGATCCAGTGGTGCTGGTGTATCAGATGTGGCGCCACGCTTCCGACATGGGGACGGAATTCGCCGGTCTGAAAAAGCCGTGGCCCATTATGACCGGGCGGGACTTCATGGATCTGACGGCGTACTTGCAGTATGTACAGCAGCGTCTGCCCGAGACGCGATTCTCGCTGCCGGAGGCTGCCAGCGGAAGACTGGCGTTCGATGAAAAATGCCGGCAGTGCCACACAGGTGCCATGGCTCTGGAAAACCGCTCGAGCAACCAGACATGGTTGGATCTTGGTGCAGGCATGTGGAACCATGCGCCCCTGATGAAGACCGTGCAGAATTCCCTCCCGGCTGTGCCCCTCGAAGAGATGAGGAGGATTCTGGCGTGGGTTTGGGAAGTGCAGTATCAGGGTCCGCACGGAAGCCAGGCTGCGGGCCAGCACGTATTTGAGGACGCGGGTTGCGTCAATTGCCACAGGAGCCCAGTGAACGGAGCGCCTATGAGCCCGCGCTCGCGTGAGAAGTTCACCCTTTGGTCCATGGTCGCGCTGGGCTGGGGATCGGCGCGGACGATGCATCAGCAGATGCTGGACAAGGGCGTGGCCTGGCCAAGGCTCTCGCCCGAGAACATGAACGACCTGGTGGCTTACCTGAATTCGTTGCCGGGACAATAAGCCGACGGTAGAGCTGCGGCTGATCGTGAGTCTCCCGTGGAAAGGGCCTGCGAACCTGGCGACATCGAGCTGCCATCGAACCCTTCACGGCAATTCCACATCTGAGGTGATCAAGCTCGACCGGTGACGAAACAGTCTCAGGGAGGGGGATTTGGAAGGGTTCATCGCGACCTTCCCGGTGTTGCCCTCGAACGGGCGGGCAGCGTGAAGGCAGTCGTCAGGCGATTGCATCGACTGGAGGAGAAATGCGCGCCGCCGGAGGATGTGAAACAGAGAACCGCGCTGATGGAAACCAGCAAGCCCAGCGTGTGGACGCATCTGCTCTCAGAGGAATCGTCGGCTTATGCTAATCAGCGGCGATATTGGGTATTAACTTCCGGCTTGGTGATTATGCGCTCATGTGGATCAACGATCAACGGAGCCAGGCTAGTTTTGGAAAATCTGGCTTTGGCGCGTTTTTCCGAACCACCACTTGCCGTTGAGGAACAGGCCCATGCGGACTACGCCAACTGGGACGTGTATCGCGGAATGTCATTCCACCCCGAGTAGCCCATGAAGAAAATGTCCTTCGAGATGTTCAGATTGGTGAACAGATCCGTCACCAGGTCCTGGGTTGGGAAGCTCACCGCCCCTAAACTGCCTTTCGCAAAAAGCAAATAGACGTCGTAATTTCCAGGGTTGGCTGTATTGGCAACTGCATAATGGCAATACGCCTTATCGTAGGGACAAGCCTCGTAACGGTTGAGGTCGTCAGCATAGTTCGAGCCACAGTTGGGATAAACCTGAATGCTAAAGACTCCGGGGAATAACGCCTGATAGAACGAGAGCCTGTTCGCGGCGGAAATGGCGGTCTTCTGTGACGAAAACGAGTCTAGCTGCACGGCCCATTGCTTTTCCACCAGCGCACTCAAAATCCTGAGCTTCACCGGATCCGTTACGATAGCCGTGAGCTCAGACTGATACTTAAACAAGTTCGAAGCGGAAGCGTTGTCAATTCGATCCTTCAACTGGCCGATGAGGATATCCGGGCTGGATCCTGGCGCTCCCAATGCCGAGCCCATCAGCGAAGCCGTCATGGCGAGCGGTACAGCCAAGGTACTGAGCGGCGGGAGAGCTGCCAAACCCCATATCACCGCAACGAATACCTGTTGGTTCCAGTAAGTGGCGGTCTGAACAGCCTGGGTCTGCTCGATTGCCGCCGTAACCGTGGAGAGATCGAGTTTCTGCTGGCCGATAACGTCCGTCCAGAAGGTATCGTACACACCGGTGTACCATCCCCAGACGTAACCCACGTTGTAGAGTTCCGCGGATAATCCCTGTTGAACGACATCCCAATCCGCCGGTGCCCAGCCTTTGTTCTCCGGCATGGCCAGGTTCTCGACAGACAGTGCCCACGTCGGGAACGAGACAGCATAAGCGCTGTTCGTGTACAGCGCCCGGATATCGCTGACCGGATTCGGCAGCGGTATTTGCTGACTAATATAGGCGTAAATCGCCGATTGAGCCGGGGTATACGTCGGGAAGGTTGTGGACGGCGCCGAAGCCATAAGAGTCGGGCTCCAGGCCGGAACCGGGAACGAAGATTCGCTGGCTATCGTAATCGTCTGATTGGGTGAGGCCCAAAGACTGATCGCTCCGAAATTTCCATCGCACACAAAAATCGTGGGCGCGCTGAGACTACCCGAATTGTCGACGACGAACCGGGCACTGGAGGAAACGTTCCAGCCGCTGTTGTAATCAGACGCCGGGCTGGCGAGAATCTGTAGCGACGATTGGATCGGGCTCCATATCAGAATGCCGAGGGAATTAGTGGCGCTCTTGTAGGCCAGAAGGTATGAAACGGCACTGCCGGCGGTGCCCGGGATTACGAGGTACTTGGTTTGATTGTCAACCTGCCACGGTGCAGGAGGGCTGGCGATCTGGTTATTCGCTGACCATATACAAGTGAGGCCAGTCAAGCGCCATTCAAACACTCCCATATAGCCGTCAGCGTGGTTGAAAGCGAAGATGTGGGCTCCGGGGCACGCGATTTGCATCTGGTCGGCGCCGCTCAGTACCCAGGCGGTCTGTCCATCTGGAGCCGGAACCCGGTTATACACCTGGGAGACCAATGACAACTGAGCGCGGAGATCCCACTCAAATATTCCAACGTACAGGTTAAATGGATTTTGGACCACGACCTCGTCGCGTCCGTCCCGGTTGATATCGCCAACCATGTAGTTGCTATTGGAATAAATCTGAAACTGGCCGATGGAGTTCTGGCTCGTCCAAAATGCACGAGAGCTGGCTGTTGTTCCAATGAAGAATGCCAACCTTGAGGGATGCGGCATTGACGATGAAGATATCGGATTGGGGCCCCGGGGAAAAAAACGGATTGGTCAGCTTACCGGGATAGAGCTGATCGCCGCGCGAAAAAGTCCATCCTCCTTCCATCGGCAACGAGGGCCCTTGCTTCGACTTCGCTGGCCAAATCGTCTGGAGGGCTCCGTCTTGCCATCGCAAGACTCCAACGCCGCCTGTCAAAGCGTCGAAGACCACGAGCTCTGCCAGGCCATCCCCGTTGATATCCAGACAGCAGGCAGTATCCGCAGGGGAAATCACCCAGGCATTTACGGTCGTATCGGCTGCGGCGATCTCGCCCTCAGACGAACTCCAGCTTGTCATCCAGTTCTGATCGCCTCCAGAAGGCCACAACACAGTGGGCGCGGAATCGCCCTGGTACGTAAACGTAAATTGGGAGTAAACAAACGAATGAACAATCGAAATCTGCTGAAGGCTGGGCGAATATACGATGACCTCGTTGTTGCCGTCGCCATCGATGTCCGCTGCAAAGATCTGATCGTCGGGTTGCGCCGTGCACGGAAGGCATGCGGCTATGCTGCTGACATCGATGTTCGTCATCCCTGCGCTCTTTCTGAAGCTGTAAGATTACTGGATTGGGTCGCTCACCACCGCAGCTAACTCGGTATCGCCGTACATCAGAAGCTGAGCTTTTTGATTCCAGACGCACGATCCGGAGCTGTAGTCCAGAACCCACAGGACGTCGTATCGCCCGTCGGGCCAGGGATGCATCCCCGCGCCCAGAGCGTTGGCAATATCCGGAATCTCATCATGGACCCAACAGAGAACAACCGTGCCGTTTGTGTAGTCTGTCTGCTGGATTTGCTGGACGGCGCCGGACCATTGGTCCTTCGGATAAGATTCGACAGGAACCAGATTCAGCTTCGCTGCAAGCGGCGCGATCGTTTCGCTCGGCCGCTCGCTCGGACTGCCGGGACCAATCCCTGCCGCGCAGATCGCGACAATGTCCTTGTAACCGTGAGACAACAGCACCGAAAGCGCTGCCGCTCGTTCGTAGCCGTGAACTGAAAGGTTTTGGTCTTTCAGGTCGCTGGTCTTTTCTCCATGCCGCAGTATCACGATCCGTTCTGCACTCATCGCAGCCTTCCGGGCACGGCTCCCGAATGGCCGTGAGCCTACAGTCTAACCCACCGGCAGCTAATGCAACGCAGTTTAATTTCACCTGTCGCGGTAGAGATGGCCATTACAGAACCGCATGATGGTGGCACGCTGTGCCTTACGCCGCTCTGCTCGGCATGCCGGGCCAACTCATCCGGCACGGCGGCTCTCCACCGGTTCCTATTGAGTGGCTTACAAGAAAGACTCGGGAGTAAGAGAGAAGCAGCGATTCTGGCGCTCCTGACGGCTCGAAGCATCGAAGATGCTGCGCGTACTGCCAATGTCCCGCCACGAACGCTCCATCGATGGATACTGGAGCCGGAGTTCGATGCGGCTTACCGCAAGGCCCGGCGTGCCGCGTTCTCGCAATCGACGGCGCGCTTGCAGCAGGCGACCAGCGCTGCTGTATCGACGCTGCTCAAAATCATGGTGGACGCGGGCGCTCCGCCATCGGTTCGCGTGAGAGCAGCCGACAGCGTTCTGGATCACGCTAAACAGGCGATTGAGATTGAGGATGTGGAGGTCCGCGTGGCGGCACTGGAGCAGGCTGCAAAGTTGTCGGGTCAGGACCGATGAATCTGAACCAACGTCTCCAGGTACTCGAAAGGGAGATCATCAACGAGCAGATCGTTCTGATAATGCCGGGCGGCCGGACGGAAATGCTCCCTGGCAATCAAGCGACTCGTCTACTCGCGCGTTCCGTCCGAAATGTGCGAGATCGTCGTGTCGCAGGCTGGTGTCGTGAGCAATTCCACGTTGTTGCCGGGTCAAGCCTGGGAAATGATTGCAGGTTGTCTACGGTGCGTTCGCACCGTCCCCCGGGTTGGATAAATCGCGCGGGTCGTGAACCCGGGAGAGTGACACTGCGCGTTTCGACTCCTGAGACTTCGCGGGATGACGCAGCGGAACCCACCGGTTCATGTGTTTTCAGTCAATTAAGAAGGGCGATGCCCATGCAGGAAAGACAGGCGGAAGAAACAGACCGCGAATGGACAGGTATGAGCAACGATGAGGTTCGCGCGTTAATATTCATCGCTGCAGGCGCGGCGATTACGGGGTACGCCATTGAGTACAGAAAGGAATTGCGACGACGGGCTGATGAACTCGTCTACACCTGACGCGAGTTTCAACTGGAAAGGACATTGGAGATGGACAAAGACGTGGCCATGGTTGCGATCCTTGCGGTTGTTATTAATGGTGATGGGTCTGCACGCGCCATTGCCCGTTCACGATCTTCGCGGGTTTGCTGGTTGCGGCGCTGATCTGGCTGCCGCGACCGAACAGCACGAAGTGAGCCACCAGACCATTCAATGCGATCTGGCAAGGGCGATCCTCAATTCTCCACTGGGGATGGCCGAGTGAAAACAATCGCCCGGCGCCTGGGGAACTGGAGCAGCAATGCGCGACTCGGTTCGGTGAGCCGACGGTAGACCTGGGGCTGATCGTGAGCCTGCCGTGGAAAGGGCCGACGAACCTGGCTACATCGAGTTGCCATCGAACCCTTCACGGCAATTCCATATCTGAGGTGATCAGGCTCGATGGCGCGGAGGAAGGTCTCAGTGAAGGCGCTTGCGGATTTGATCAGAGAAGGCCGCCGGCGACGCTTGGAAGCTTCGGGGCTCCCTTTCACCGAGCTGCCAAGAAAAGTGGCCTCGCCGGGAGGCCGGCGACTTTCAGTGGCGGAAACAATGCGCCAGATGCGGCAAACGCGTCTTCAGGCAGCAGGAGAGCCTTGGTGACGCGGGGCATCGTGCATCGGCTGCGGCGACTCGAAGAGCATTCGGCTATAACGGGCGAATCGCATTGCCACTCGCACTTGCTTCGCTTCATCATTCCCGAAGGCGAGGCTGCGCAGTACCCTGCTTATTGAAACCGGAAAACCCGGCGTGCGGACGCATCTGCTGTCAGAGGAACCGTCGCCTGGCCGCGCATGAGCAGCACGAATAGATAGCGATATCAACTGATAACGCGCCCTTCCCGTTACCCGGCCGAGACTCAACAGCCAAGTCTAATATTCGGAGTCAGTTTAGGCCGTCCTGACATCTGCACTGGAGCGATACAACAGCTTTGCGATCTCTATCGAGAGGACATCGAAGGCGGTTGAGGACGCTTCGAAGCCGCCACCTCCTCGATCATCTCTTTAACGGCGCGCCCAAAACATCGGTTTGGCAATATCGGAAGCTACGGCGGATGGAAGCAGGCCTCCGCGCTGGGGCTCACGCACCTGCCGGGGTTGTACTGGCCGATTCTGACGCTTACACTGCTTGTCTATATGAGCCTTACGCAAGTGATCAAGGTCTATCTGCGGAAGAAGTGGATCTAAGCGCGGATTCCGAACTGGTATGTAAGGCTTGTTTCGAATCCTCACGGCCCGGCAGCGCCAAACTTCCGTGGATGCCCGCGACGCAGGCGCGGTGCGGCAGTCAAGAAAGATGCCGGTCGCGTTGTGGCCGATGCGTGCGAAGCGTCGGAGGAGAGGGTGCCAGCCGCACTTCATATGTCGAACAAGCACGTAGACGGCAATCAACGTAATCGAACATGTATGGTTTACGACTCGTGCCCACCAGTTTCAGTTCACCGTGCAGGACTGATATCGGTTCTCCAGCAGCGTTCCCAACTTCTGGTCTGTAGCGGCGGAAGCCATCATTCTGCGGCTGTCCCTTGATTGCGCCAAATTGCTCAGATGAAGCTTCGAAAGCCCTGTGAGAAGCCCCTGCGCTGTGGCCGACAACGTGCCAATAAGTTTATATGAGTCTGCGAAACCTGTTGGAAAAAGAGATTCTAATCCGCCTGACTGAGAACGGTTTCGTCGAAACGATCCGACGCTTCGGTCTGGAGCGGTCTTTGGCGTACGAGATTGACGAATCGAAGTCGACGGAAGAAGCTGCGAGCGATGAGCGCCTGATTCTCGAGCATGTGCGGCAGAGGCGCAATGAGAAGAACGTCCCATTAAGATGGCCGGAGTAGCGTGATTGATTATTCCTGCTCCGACAGGGCGCGTGGCCGCGCAGTTCCCTGCTAGAAACCTCACTCGCTTCTGATGGAGTGGGAGTTCTGTGTGGTGTGTCTCGCTGTATTTGTTGTAGCGGAAAGCCTGAAGACACTAACCATCGGGATAGTTCATGAGCGCACAATGCCGCGAGCGCCGATCGCGCGCCTTCTGTGCCGGGCATAGCTGGAGGAGAGCTTAGCTAAGTGATTTCAGTAATGGGAACGAGTTTAAATTCCTTCGCCCTGGCTTTGAAGTTCAACGTAGCTGCTTCGTGCATACGCATGCAATCAACTCGGCACGCGAAGCCGGTGAGAGAGGTCACGAAGGTAGCTTCGTCCCCTGCGCGCTCTCACCAAGATTTCCTTACGTTCACCGGTGCCGCTGATTTCCATGATCAAGGCTCCATTGAAGCGCAGGCGGTAAAGGTCAGCAAGAAACACCCTCCAGTCGACATCGCCCTCTCCAGGAGGAAGATGATCGTCGTAATGACCGTGATTGTCGCTGGCATGGACCATCCAGAGATGTCCGGACAGCTTGTGAACTACCCCGGCAAGATCTTTCCCCAGGTACGCATGTCCTGTGTCAAGGCAGATACCGACCTCAGTCGAATCGAGTGCCCCAAGGATCCAGAGAAGATCCCGGGTCCGCCCGGCAAATAGATGCGGAAGCATGTTTTCTAAAACCAGGCCCACTCCCAGGCGCTTGCAGTGAGCGATTGCCTGGTTGAGGACGCCAACCGCATTCTCCATGCGCCAGAAGCGTTCGTGTTCCGGCAAGGTTGCCTTTTCAGGGCCCGGATGAATAACAAAATAGCGAACCTTGAGAATCGCGGCAGCCTGCGCCGCCTGTAGCAATTCCCTGAGGGCGAATTCGCGTGCCTGTGGATCCGGTGAAGTGATGTCTATGCGATCTGAAAATGGAGCATGAAAGGAATATGTTTCGAGACCCAGGTCTTCGATCCGTTGTGACGCATGCTTCACCCGGTCGAGGTCGTGATAATCCAGATGAGCAGGCCAGGAACAGATCTCAATCCGGCCGAACCCGGAGTTCCGAATGTCTTCGAGACAGTCGAGAATGCTTGTCTGCCAGAAACAACCGGTAGAGAGTCCAACTGCCCAGTCGCTCAATGAAGTCTCCTGTCAAGCAATTTGTGCCGATATGGGATCAGATTCGAGAAGCAATCCCGAACCATACAGTAGCGCTTTTCCTGTTGCGAAACGCAATTCAGATCAATCAACCTGTCGCTTTGTGTAGCGATCATTCCGGTGAACAACCTGGTGTAGAAAACGGCCCGGTTCAGCGGGTCCAGCTTTGTCCACGTCTCACCCCAACTGAAATCAGTCTGATAGCGCGCGCAAATCAACTGGGCGATAGCCCGAGGGTGCCAGTCGAGGGCTGTGAGGACGCGGGCGACGTGCTGAAGCGCGGCGGGTTTGAGGAGCCATGGATTCGGGTGCTCCAGAAGCCAACCCAGGCATGGAGGCGCGTCCGCGATACTGCCAGCCTGAGAGGACGCTGAGAACGCCTCCGATGACCAGGGCGCACTGTAAAACCGTTCGTGGAAATCGGCCAACTCCGAAGCTCGATATTCGTCAATCAGGTTTTCCATGGGATCCGACTGGTCCGGGATGCGCGCGGCGACGTGTCGAGCGATATCGATCGTCTTACCGGGATCTCGCGCGGCGTCGATCGCGTTTCGCAGCGTCATCCCGGATAGCGGAATTTCGAAGATGGGGAGCAGTTGCGCCGCTCCCGCCTTTCCCAGAAGCCATTCGGCTCGCCGAGGTTTCAGGTAAGCGCTGAAAGGAAGACGAATATGCCGCCGATCCAGCGGATCGCCATATTCGGAAATATCAAAAGAAACGATTTCGCGTCCGCCGAGTCCGGGTCCGACCTCGATGGCCGTCAGTTGAACAGGGACGGAACAGGCGGCTGAGTCCGCGAGCACGCGGTTGCCGGTGAACTCGAGTATCATGCCGAGCCCCGCATAGGCATGGCCCAGATCGGAAATGATCTTTGCCCCGGAGGGAGAACAGGACTGAGAATATCGGGCCTCGAGAGTCGGCGGCACGCGACCCAATTGGGCAAGGCAGCGGAAAGCTTTGGAGTTGCGAGCGATCGCCCAAACCAGGTGGAAGCCCCTGCCGCTGACAAGGACAAGCGGATCAAGATCCGCGTGTCCCAGAATCCGAAGGGCTGCGTCCAGCACCGGAACCTGCAACTCAAAAGCCCTTTCCGGATCCAGCCAGGCCGCAGCCGGGGAATCGAAGTTCTCGTACTCGATGTCGATATCTATGATCAGCGAATCCCGGTCCCAGAGCGAACGTTCCACGTCCATGGCCGATTCCAGATACTCCGGCAGAAGAGAAGGCGGAGACGGTTCGCTGTCGTCATACCATCCATGGGTGCCAACGATGTATGCCGCGGTTGCGTTTTCCTCATTTGTTCCGCCGAGGAATTCCCACATTCGCTCCCGCACGCTGCTGTCCCGGTAGTATTGCCGGAGCAACTCTGAGAAGCAAACGTACTCGCCCCCGGCCATGTCCGCCGGCGTCGGAATTCCACTCCCGGGAAGATTGAGCGGTATGTCGCTGCAGCACTGACTAACCATCGCCCGGCGTATCCTGCGCCCATCAAACTGCAATCCTGTGGCCCACGCACAGCCTGCATTTGGGCAAGAGTGTCCCAGTCCATGATCCCTTTGAACAAACCACCATGGGTGAAATGACGAACTCGGCGGGATGAACTGCGTGAGATGACTACGCGTGCGTGGAATCGTTGGCAGCGGTCGGAGTTATAGGCGAGGAGGAAGCTGGTCGCACAGTTGCAATCCACTCCTTTCTGAGGAGGGTTTATGCAGGGAAGTTCGAACAGCATCGGGTCGAACGGCGTGAAATTCCGGCGGGTGGGTGAAGACATCCTGGCGCTGACGGCGGGGCTCGGAGCCGGAGTGGGAATGATGTATCTCTGCGACCCGCACCGTGGACGGGCGCGGTGCAACCGGCTGATCGCGCGCACAGCAAGGCTGTTTCACCGGGACGAGCGCACACTGGGAAAACGCGCGACGGACATGCTGAATCGCGTGCAGGGATTCGTCGCCGACGCGGCGTCCGCGCTCGCGCCGGAAGAGCACGTCCAGGATGAAGTTCTGCTCGACCGCGTCCGCAGCAGGACGGAGCACGTTCTGTCTCACCCCAAAGGAATTCAGATTCATGCCCGGAGGGGCGTGGTCACTCTCGAAGGCAAACTGACGCATGCTGAGAAGCAAGTGCTGAAAGCAGAGGTCAGCGCGATTCCCGGTGTGACGAGGGTGAACGACCGCCTGAAATCAGGATCCGTGTTCTCTCCCGGGCTGTTGCTGTGGCTCGTTGCCGGACTTGCGATGTTCAGTAAGACAAACACCGGGAACATCCAGTTGACCCGAGGAGGCAGTCACCCTGGCACACGCGTCGCAATCCGCCTTCCGGCCAGGCAAGGTTGAACTCTCGGCCAATCTTTCGTTACCCCGGAAAGCGACGGGCCTTGTGCTCTTTGCACACGGCAGCGGCAGCAGTCGTCATAGCCCCAGAAATCAGTACCATGCCGACGTGCTGAATTGTGGGGCAATCGGCACGATCCTGCTCGACCTGCTCACGGAAGACGAAGAAACCGTGACTCTGCGCACCGCTGAGTTAGGTTTCGACACTGACTTATTAACTGGGAGATTGACCGCGATTACAGATTTGATCGGCAAGCAAGAACACCTGGCTCAACTGGGGCTCGGTTACTCCGGAGCAAACACGGATGCGTCGGAGGCGCTGGGCGCAGCGGCACTTCGCCCGGATGTTGTGCGGGCAGTCGTATCCCGGGGAGGCCGGCCGGATCTGGCAGGGGTGGTGCTGTCCCGGCTGCTTACGCCCTGTCTGTTCATCGTTGGAGGAGACGATCCCGTCGTTGAGGAATTGAATCGCGCCGCGATTGCACAACTCCCAGCCACGACGGAACGGCGTCTGGAGATCGTTCCCGGCGCGACTCACCTGTGTGAGGAACCGGGCGCGCTGGACCGAGTCGCTCGCTCGGCACGAGGCTGGTTTCAGCAATATCTCAAAAAACCGTGACGGACCTACGGGGGGATACTGTGACCCTCGCAACGCAGAAATTCCGCCTATGGAAACGGCGCCAGCACACGCCTAACTCAACAGACGCCGCACTTCGCTCCGCAGATCCGACAACCGGATAGGCTTGGTCAGGTATCCCGCGAAACCCGCTGACATCGCTCGTCCTCGATCGCCCTGCATCGCGCTCGCGGTCAGGGCAATGATGGGTTTCGAGAAACTACACCAGATTTGATTCCACGAACTGATTTAAGGTTTCGAAATTAAAACGAGGGCGGCCTGGAGAGCCGCCCGGGCAAACAAGTCAAGGGATGACGTACTTCCACCAACCCAACGCAACCGAAGCGATCAACAGTAGCGCCAGCAGGGAAAAATATTTCAACCATTGCGGCATAAGTTCCTCGTTTTACAGCACACCGTCCTTCTCCTCAATCCATTTCGCTCACGGGTGTTCGTTCTGCGGGCGACGTGTGCTTCTCGCGGATGTCCGTCATCGTTGCCTCGGTCAGCAATAATGTACTGGCTACCGACACCGCGTTCTCCAGCGCAATACGCACAACTTTCGTCGGATCGATGATGCCCACCTGAACCAGATCCGTGTACCGGTTCAGAGCGGCATCGAATCCGATCGCCCCATTCGCCGAGCGGATCTTGTCGACGACCACCCCTGCGTCGACACCTGAGTTTTCCGCGATCTGGCGCGTAGGCGTTTCGAGGGCACGTTTCAGAATTCGCACACCAGTCCGCTCGTCACCGTCACAGGCCTTCTCTTCCAGTTCGACCGCCGCAATGGCGCCCAGCAAGGCAACCCCTCCTCCCGGGACAATGCCTTCCGCCGCTGCGGCCTTTGCCGCGCTGATTGCGTCTTCGAATGCCTCTTTGCGGTTCTTCATCTCGGTTTCCGAAGGAGCGCCGGCGCGAATCACAGCGATGCCGCCGCTCAAGCGGGCCAGTCTCTCTCTCAGCTTTTCCTTGTCGTAATCCGAAGTGCTGTCCTCGATCTGTTTCCGGATCTCCGCACAGCGTCCCGATATTGCCTCTTTCTTGCCGGTCCCGGCGACGATTGTCGTCGTATCCTTGTCGGCCACTACGCGATTGGCACGGCCCAGGTCGGCAAGCGTCAGATTCTCCAGCTTCACGCCCAGTTCTTCGGCGATAAGCCGTCCGCCGGTGAGGATGGCGATGTCTTCCATCATGGCTTTGCGGCGGTCGCCGAAGCCCGGGGCCTTGACAGCCAGACAGGAAAGGGCGCCCCTGATCTTGTTCAGGACCAGAGTCGCCAGCGCCTCGGCTTCGACGTCTTCCGCTATAATAAGCAGCGGCTGGGCCTGTCTGGCAGTCTCTTCGAGCAGCGGCAGCAGTTCCTTCATGTTGGAAATCTTCTTCTCATAAAGCAGAATCAGGCAATTCTCCAGCACCGCCCTCATGCCCTCGGTATCGGTAACGAAATAAGGCGAGATAAAGCCGCGATCGAACTGCATGCCATCCACAACGTCGAGCACTGTCTCGGTCGTTTTTGCTTCCTCAACCGTGATCACGCCCTCGGATCCGACTTCCTCCAGCGCATCGGCCACCATCTTGCCGATCGATTCATCGTTGTGCGCGGAAACCGTCGCCACCTGCATGCGGTCCTGATAGCCCGCCACCGGTCTTGAACGGTCGTGCAGCGCGCGCACGACCGCTCGCATGCCGCGCTCCAGGCCGCGTTTCAGGTCAATCGCACTTGCGCCCGCCGCGATGTTCCGGATTCCCTCCGAGAAGATGGAAAACGCCAGGAGGATTGACGTGGTGGTTCCATCGCCGACCGCATCGCCCGTCTTCTCCGCAGCCTCGCGGAGTACCCGCATTCCAAGGTTTTCCACCGGATCTTTGAGTTCCAGTTCTCGGGTGATGGTGACACCGTCATTGCAGACGAGCGGATGCCCAAACTTTTTGTCGATCAGCACGCATTTGGATTTCGGCCCAAGCGTTACCCGAACAGCGTCCGCGACAGAAGCAGCTCCGCGCAGCAGGGTCTCCCGGGCAT
>ODAK010002583.1_pt1 | contig 19069 bp, 12 predicted proteins | sample 1539591 | NCBI WGS metagenome assembly ODAK01 (sample SAMEA3539303, study PRJEB22396) | soil metagenome | biome: tundra; feature: field; material: soil | place: USA | collected 2010-05 | depth 0.15 m | reverse complement strand
GGCCAGCACTATGACCCGGCAATGTCCGACGCGTTCTTTGCGGACCTGCAACTCCCCCCTCCGGACATCCGCCTCGGAATTGGCTCGGCATCTCACGGCGTGCAGACGGCCGAGATTCTCAGACGGTTTGAGGAGATCCTGTTGACCCGCCGTCCCGATGTGGTCATAGTCGTTGGGGACGTCAATTCGACGCTTGCCTGCGCCTTGGCCACCGCCAAAATCTCATTCGATGCTACGGGAACACGGCCCTTATTGGCCCACGTGGAAGCCGGATTGCGCTCCTTCGACCGCTCGATGCCGGAGGAAGTCAACCGCGTGGTAACGGATCACGTGGCCGACCTGCTCTTTGTGACGGAACAGAGCGGGGTGATGAACCTGCGTGACGAAGGTATCCGCGCGGACTCCGTCCACTTCGTCGGCAACACCATGATCGATTCTCTGCTTACCTTCCAGGATCAGGCGGAGAAATCGGCTCTTCTGGAAAATCTGGGGCTTCGACGCCGCCCGGAGGGGAACGCCGGCGATGGAATTGCCCGTTATGGGCTGCTCACTCTGCATCGTCCGTCGAATGTGGACAACCCGGAGGTCTTCCGGAGCATACTGGCCGGACTCGAAGAGCTGGCGGCGCAATGCCCGGTCGTGTTTCCCGCGCACCCGAGAACACAAGGCCGGATCCGGGAATTCGGTTTGGAATCCCGCGTCCATATGAATGTGATCGGAGTGAATGATCCGGAGCGGCGGTCGGTCAATGGCCGCCATGGAATCATTGCCGTCGAGCCCCTTGGCTATCTAGACTTTCTCTGCCTGATGAAGCATGCGGCAGTGGTCGTGACCGACTCCGGCGGCATACAGGAAGAGACTACCTGCCTGGGGATTCCGTGCGTCACCGTCCGTGATAGCACGGAACGGCCCGTGACCGTGGAGCGAGGCACAAACATCGTCGCCGGGACAACCAAAGAGAAAATCGCCGCGGCAATCCGGCAACAGGCGGAGAGAAAAGGCGGCAACCCCAGGCCGGAGAAATGGGATGGACAGGCGGCGCGGCGCATCGTCGAAATCCTGCTCGCTGCATATCGTGATCGGGTGCCCGCTCCAGACCCGGTCATGCAGCCCTGCGCGTAACCGTGAGTGATTCATGACCCAGGTCCACTCTGCCATGGTCGATGACGCCCTGGAACCAACGCTTCTCAAGCTTTTGGCTTACTGTGACGCCAACGGTTGGGCCGGTTACGATCCTTACGATGCTCTCAATAGCAGGGTATTTCAGGCTCTGCCGTTCCTGAATTCGAGGCTCCCCCGGCTCGTCCTCACGCAGGCGCTGAAGCGGAGCCCCATCGACCTCCGCCGTCTCTTGCTGGTTCCGAAGACCCCGAATCCAAAGGCCTTGGCGCTCTTCCTCTCGGCGCTCCTCAAGCTCGATGGAATCGGGCACACGGGTCTAAAGGCCGCGATCCAGATGATGATCGAGCAGTTGATTTCCCTTCGATCGACGGGCGTCCCTTACTGGTGTTGGGGCTACAGTTTTCCGTGGCAGACACGCACCGAACTGGTTCCGCGCGGTGCGCCCAATCTGGTCTCCACTACGTTCGCCGCAAACGCGTTCTTGGATGCTTATGAGTGCCAGGGAAACCCCCGGTTTCTCGAAATCGCGACGAGTGCCGCCTGGTACATGATCAATGACCTCTACTGGGCAGAAGGATCCTCGGCTGGCTTCGCTTATCCCCGGCCTTCCATGCGGAACCAGGTGCACAATGCCAATTTCCTGGCGGCAGCCCTTCTTTGCCGTGTTCACCATCACACGGGTGATGCCGGGCTGCTCGAGCCGGCGTTTCGGGCTGCCCGCGCGTCCGCATCCAGGCAGGCGCCCAACGGTTCGTGGGCCTATGGCGAAGGCAAGTCCCAAGGATGGATCGACAACTTCCACACGGGCTACAACCTGTGTGCCCTACGCTCCATCGCGCGCCATACCGGTACGGCGGAGTTCGATGAGTGCATCACGCGCGGTTTCGCCTTCTACCGCGATCATTTCTTCTGCCCCGATGGTTCTGTCAGGTACTACCACGACCGCGACTATCCCAAGGACATTCACTGTGTAGCTCAAGCTCTGATAACGCTGATCACGCTTGACGACCTGGATCCATCCAGCCGGACGCTGGCCCAAAAGGCCTTGCGCTGGGCGCTGGAACACATGTGGGATGAACGCGGATTCTTCTACTACCGGGTGCTTCGGCTGAAGACCGTCAGAACCTCGTACATGAGGTGGTCGCAGGCCTGGATGCTCCTGGCTCTGGCGACCATGCTGGAACATTCAATGCGGGGACGCACGCAACAAACTCAGACTAGTGCCATGATCGCGAGATTAGACGCCAATAAAGCATCGCTTGCTCACGGGGTGCCCTCTGGGCCCGGCTCTGATCCGATCCACGCCGTGGTGCAGTCGGAGCCGCGACCGTGAGGGAGCGGTTGTCAACAATTAGGCGGGACATAACACTAGTTCGGCGCTCCTTCTATGATTGAGTGCATCTTTACTCTGGATTACGAGATCTACGGCAATGGCGCCGGCAGTCTCGGAGATCTGGTCTATGAGCCCGCCAGGCAACTCGCCGAGTTGTTCCAGCGCCACGGTGCCCGGTTTGTCGTATTTGTCGAAGCCGCCGAGTTAGCGCGCATCGAGGCTTGCGGGGCCGATCCCATGATCGGCTTGGTGAAAGAGCAAGTTCGGAATCTGGATCGGGCCGACTTCGAAATCGGTCTCCATCTTCATCCCCAATGGTGTAACGCCCGTCGGCAAGGCGGGAATTGGGTTCTGGACGATAGCGAATACAATCTCTGTAAATTGCCTGCGGCGAGGATTTCCGGCGTTGTTTCGGAGGCCATCAAGTATCTCCGGGGCCTCGTCGGCCGCCCGGATTTCACGCCCCTCTCGTTCAGGGCCGGCAACTGGTTGTTCCAGCCAACTGAGCCCGCGGCGACAATTCTTGCGCAGTCCGGCATCCGTTTGGACTCTTCGGTCTTCCGCGGCGGTCGGCAGCACAACCACGACTTGGACTATCGAAAAACTCCGAAAGGGCAATACTTTTGGCAGTTCGGCTCGGACGTAACGGCGGCCGACCCACGAGGAACCTTGTTGGAGATCCCGATCTACACGGAGATGGTGCCTTTTTGGCGCATGCAGGCCGCCAAGCGATTGGCGCTCGGCAACACCTTCGGAGCTGCGGGGCACAGCCCCGTCGGGGCGTTTAACAGAATACGCGATTTCCTCCGGCTCAACCATCCACTCAAACTGGATTTCTGCCGCTTAACAGCCGCGCAAATGATCGCCATGGTGCGCAGGGTCTTGGAAACAGACAGCAAGGAGCCCGGGGTCCAGAGGCCGATTGTGGCTATTGGGCATACCAAGGATCTCTCTGACATCGGCGCGGTGGAAGCATTTCTATCCTTTCTGAGCGCAAATGAAATCGCCGTATCGACCTTCCGGGATATCTATCCGAAGCTGGTTCCGGGAGCCCCACGGACAGAACTGGCATCGTGCCCGCCGGACGAGGTAGGGACACCGGGATGAACATCCATTTGGGCGAAACCTCAGCGACCGACTCCGCCGGCCGGCAGGCCTCCTGCGCGATTACGGCGGAACCCATCAAGATCCAATGGGACGCGAGCCTGCCGGTCTTCGCCAAAGAGGAATTCCTCAAGGCGGTTGGTGACGAGTACGGTTGGCTGGGCGGTATTGACGAATCTGGAACGCTGCGATGCATCCTGCCATACACGATCGTGCGGAAAGCTGGATTGCGCATGGTGCGGTTTCGGGTTGAGACCATTCCCTTCGGTGCGGGCCTTGATGTGCCCGAAGAGAAATCCTTCCTGAACAGCGTCGTTCAGCATTTCCGAAAGACCCGTGCCGATGTGATTATTCCCGCGACCAACAACACGCTCTTCCGCACCTACCCGGACGGCGCCACCCCGGCTCCATACGGTAGCTACGCAATTGACTTGCGGCAGCCGGAGGACGTCCTCTGGCGGAATATTGGGAAGATCACTCGCCAGAATATTGGCACGGCGCAAAGGGACGGTATGTCGATTCGGGATGGAATGGACTTTCTGGAGCCCGCATACGATCTCATTCGCGAGACCTTTCGCCGCTCCAAAATGGGTTTCATGCATCGTGACGCTTTCGAGCGCTTCGCTCTTGGCCTTGGAGAGCACGGTAAGCTTCTCACGGCAGAGTATCAGGGTGTTGCTCACAGCTATTGCTTGTTCGGGTTCAGTCAACCTTGCGCCTATGCCATTTACGCCGGCAACATCCATCATCAGCACCAGGGTGCAATCAAGCTGCTCCAATGGGAGGCCATCCGCCTGTTCCAGAGCCTTGGTGTTCGAAAGTTCGACTTCTTAGGGGCCAGAATCAACCCGCAGAAAGGGTCCAAGCAGGAAGCCATCAATCTCATGAAGAAACGTTTCGGAGCCACGCTCTCGGAGGGCTACATGTGGAAGTACTCCCTCCGGCCGTGGCGCGCATGGGTGTATTCCATCGGCGTCCGCCTGCTGCGCGGGGGAGACATCGTGGACCAGGAAGGACCCAGGTTGAAGGATTACCGCGTCAAGGTTGGAAGCTGATGCCGCACAATATGTTCCAGAGGCGCATCATGTTGAGTCTCCTGCCCAACGAACACTGGGACTATGGTCCGATTGACGCGATCCGCGGACTAAAAGCGGCATTATCGCCTCGGCATCCGGACACCCGGCCGCACATCGATATGCCCGGGCTGGGCCCGTGTCTTCCAGTTCGATCGGCCAGAGCAGCGATTGTTTTGGCCCTGAAGGCCCTTGGGTTACCGCCGCGTGCATCGATTGGTGTACCTCTGTATTGCTGTCCGGTCGTGTTCAAGGCCATCCAGGCAGCCGGCTGCCGTGCTCGCTTCATTGACGTCGATCCGGATACGTATTGCCTTTCCGCGGCCGATCTTGCCGCCAAGGGCTCCGAAGTGGACGCCGTCATTGCGGTCCACATGTTCGGAAATGTTTGTGATATGCCTCGGTTGCGAGAGGCGGCGCCTGGCAAGCCCTTCATTGAGGATTGTGCGCAGGCGTTGGGCTCCCGGCTAGACGGCCGCCTCGCCGGGTCTCTTGGGGATCTCGGTATCTTCAGTTTCCGCTCGGGCAAATACCTTTCGGTGGGCGAAGGTGGCGCGATTTACTGCGGCAAGACCGATCTCGAGCCCCAACTGTCGGAGTTCATCGCCGCACTTCCCGCCCCAAGCCGCGTGGACGAGTGTGTCCATGTCGCGACCACGTACTTGCGGTCGACACTTCGCACTAGACCGCTATGGGGACTAATAGGGACTCGATTGTGGGACGCCTACAGCGCCAAGGTGAGTTACAAGTCCCAGTCCCCGCTCGTGCTCGGACGGATTTATGAAACCGACCGGGACATGACTATCCGGCGCCTGTCGCGTCTTGCGTCGTGTATTGAGAGACAGCGATCCAACGCCGATTACTACTCGCGGAATCTGACCGTTGACGCCGGCATGCTCTGCTCGGAAACGCCGGGCGCGTACTTTAACCGGCTTCAGTACCCCCTGCTCGTTCCGACCCCTGGCCAATGTGAACGGCTGGCGGCTTGCTTACGGGAGAACCAGATCACTACCGCCAGGCCGTATAAAGATATCGCCGCGATCGCTGCCGTACATTATGGTTACACGGGTGATTGTCCTCAAGCCGAACGGATCGCCAGGACGGTGCTGGTAATTCCCTGTAATCACGCGCTCAAAGCCGCCGATGTCGAGCGGACCGCGACGTGCGTGAATCGCGCCTGGTCACGGGTTGGTGGTCCGCGGCCGGGCACGCGCGTGCCGTCGATTCCCGGCGACGAAACGAACATCGCGGACAAAACCGTCACAGAGCGGATGACTGTGAGGGTCCTGGAGTAGGCTGGCTCGCCACGGCCGGCCTTAAGGGTCCTTGTCAGGACTGGGTGAATCGGACCGTCTTTTCATGTCTGAACACGTAAACTGCGCGCGCAACCGCCTATGATCGTCAGCCAAGTGAGTTCATGCCTGCTCCGCTAGCTCGCTTGCTATGCACTGTCCTTGTGCTGTTCCTGCTCCGGGTAGAGCGGCTGGCGTCACCTCGTGTTTCGGCCGCTTTGTGGATTCCCACCCTCTGGATGCTATCCATCAGCAGCAAGTCACTGAGCATGTGGTTCAGCGTGATGGGCACCAACGAATCCGGTAGCCTGCTGGACCAGTTGCTGCTGATGAGCTTGGGTGTCGCGGGCATGGTGATGCTGGCCCGACGTCGGTTTCCCTGGTCGGGCGCATTGCGCCGGCACGGATGGCTGCTGGCTCTGTTGGCATACATGTTCGTCAGCGCCTTGTGGTCTGATATCACGTTCATCGCGCTCAAACGCTGGGTGCGTGAGGTGATTGTCCTGGTCATGGCGCTGGTCGTCATGTCCGAGGCCAATCCGCGCCAGGCTCTGGAAAGCCTCCTGCGCCGGTCCGCTTACATCCTCATACCGTTTTCGCTCATGCTGATCAAGTACTATCCGGCCCTGGGGCGTGAGTATACGCGCTGGTCCGGCAAACAGATGTGGATCGGGGTCACGGTTCACAAGAACGCCCTGGGGAGCCTGTGCCTGGTTAGCGCCTTTTTCCTGCTTTGGGCGCTGTATCGCCATTGGCGGAGGCCTGCTCCGGAGGGCGGGCGTTACCTGGTTTGGGCCGACGTTGCCGTTCTCCTTATGGCCCTTTTCCTTCTCAAAGGTGCGGAAGACGCCTACTCTGCCACCTCCATCGGCACGTTTGCAGTGGGCATTGCCACCTTTCTGTGCCTCCTCTGGTTTCGGAAGCTGAAGCTCCGTATCCCACAACCCGGCCTGTCGGCCTTGATCATCTTTTTAGTCGGTTTTGGGGTGTCGGCGCCTTTCGTGGGTGGCTCGAATCTCGCCACCGCCAGCTCCGCGCTTGGCCGTGATGAGACGCTGACCGGCCGCACAGAAACCTGGGCGGAACTGGTGCCCGTGGTGGACCGCCAGCCGCTGCTCGGCAGCGGGATTGGGAGTTTCTGGACCGACGCCCGGCGCGAACTATATCAAATGAGCTTCGCGCACAACGGTTATCTGGACATCCTGTTGGAGCTGGGTGTAGTGGGGCTTGCCTTCTATACCGTCTGGCTGCTGTCCTGCGCCCGAACATTCCATGGCGCCCTCGCAATGGATTACGACTGGGCCAGCCTGGCGATCTGTTTTCTGGTCATGGCCTTGGTTTACAACGCCACGGAATCAGCACTCAATACCCTGACGGAGCAAATGACCGCGCTGCTAGCCCTACTTAGCGGAGTGGCGTCATATAAACCGATCCGTGCATCCACACGATAACATCTCGGTCTGCATCTGTACGTACCGCCGCAATGAGTTGTTGGAACGGCTGCTGCGCAATCTGGCCCGCCAAAGGACCGGGGGCCTGTTCGAATACTCGATCGTGGTGGTGGACAACGACGCTGGCGGGCACGCACGGGAGACCGTAGCACGAATTCAGGCGGAGCTGAGCCTGGACGTCACATATTCGATTGAGCTTGAACACACCATTCCTGCGGCGCGCAATCACGCGCTACGCCTGGCCCGCGGCAACTACATCGGGATCATAGACGATGACGAGTTCCCGCCCCCCGAATGGCTGCTGCGGATGTACGAGGGCATTCAGACGTTCGCCGTGGATGGCGCCCTGGGACCGGTCTACCCGTTCTTCGCCGGCGCGCCTCCGGCCTGGCTGGTGCAATCCGGCATCTGTGAGCTGCCCATGTACCGCACTGGTACACTGCTGCACTGGAGCCAGACTCGCACCGGCAACGTGCTGGTCAGGAAAGACGTGTTTGACGGTCACGATCTCGCGTTTGATCCCCGGTTCCGTACCGGTGGCTCGGACCAGGAGTTTTTCCGGCAAGCCATGGCGCGGGGGTGTCGGTTCGTCGCAGTCGAGCAAGCGCCCGTTTATGAGGTCGTCCCGCCGGCGCGCTGGACCCGCAAGTATTGGGTCAAACGGGCGCTGGTCAATGGTTTCAACGCCAGGAGATACGCATCCGGGGGGATGAGCAAAGTTCCGAGGGCCCTCTTGACCTTCAAATCCGCCGTGGGCGCGGCGATTTACGCCCTGGCGCTGCCGTTTTGCGCCTGCATGGGCCAGCACCGCCTGATCGTCTGCCTGGAGAAAGGCTCCTACCATTTCAGCCGGGCTTGCGCCAGCTTCGGCATCCAGTTATGGAAAAGGCGGGATTTCTAAGCATGGCTTCGCTCGCGGCTTTGTCGGAAGAACGTCAGACCCGCCCGGCAATCATGTTCTTTCGGACCATGGCGCTCTTCGGCAGGCTGAAGGACTCGCCGTTTGTCCGGAACGTCCTCGTCGTGATGAGCGGTTCGGTCTTCGCTCAGGCCATTGGTTTTGCTCTTTCTCCGATCATCAGTCGCCTGTTCACACCGGCCGACTTTGGGGCTTTCGGCTCCTTCGGCGCGGTGACCGGCGTGATTGCGTCCATCGTCACGCTGGATTATTCGCAAGCCATCATGCTGCCGAGGGAGCGGGAAGACGCCGGACAGGTCTTTCTGCTCTCCTGTCTCGCAACCCTGACAGTAACCGTCCTGTGCGCGGCCGCGTGCCTGCTGGCTCCCAACTGGCTGACAGGCCTCCTGACAATCCGAAGCCATTGGGTGCTGGCGCTCGTTGTCCTGGCCGTCTTAGCTGCAGGACTCAATGGCTCGTGTCAGGCGTGGTGCGTGCGGATCAAGTCCTTCAAGCAGACGTCCGCCTCGCAGGTTGTACGTGGACTTTCCTCCAACGGCTTGCAGGTGGTTCTCGGCGTTGCCCGGAGCGGCGCGCCGGGGCTGATCGTCAGCAGCGTGTTGGCGGACTTCCTTGCCAGCCTGAACCTCCTGCGGGTCATACGCACCGACCTGCGTTCGTTTATCTCCGATGCTCGCTGGGGACGTTTGAAGCAATTGGCCACGGATTACGGCGATTTCCCCGCGTATTCCGCGACGCAGAACCTGCTGAACGCGCTATCCACGGGCTTGCCGGTCCTGTTGCTGACCCACTATTTCGATATCTCTGTTGCCGGCGCCTACGCGTTTGGGATGCGCCTGCTCAACGCGCCGATGAGCCTGATCTTCGGTGCCCTTCGCCAGGTGCTGTTCCAGAAAGCAGGCGAAATGCAGCATCACGGCCTCAAGCTCTTGCCGTTGTTTGTCAAGACGACGGTGGGGCTGTTCGGATTGGGCCTTTTGCCGGCCATCGTGCTTGGCACGTGGTCTCCCCAACTGTTTACCTGGATCTTTGGAAATAAATGGCAATCGGCGGGTGAGTTTGCCCGTTACCTGGTGATTTGGCTCTTGCTTTCCTTCTGTAACTTGCCGGCCGTCCTGTTTGCACGGCTCATCCGCATACAGCGCGCCCTCTTCTTCTACAATTCGATCGTCCTCGCCGTGCGGGCCGTCGCCTTGGTCTTAGGCGGGCTGTACTTGACAGCGCTCCAAAGCGTCGCTCTTTTCTCCCTGGTGGGAGCGGTCATGAACCTTGTTCTGATTCTCTTCGTGGGGCGCGCTTTGCTGAAACGGGAAGGGGAGCTCAGTCTGGCGCAGCTTCGTGATAGACTTGCGGGTTCGCCGCTTGACTAAGAGGAAACGCCAACATGCCTGACATCCGTAAGACACTGGCCCGGTGTGGCCGGAGCTTGTGGCGCTATCCGATCGATATCGTTCGATGGCATATAGATGCCTGGTTCGACAGGTGCCACGGGATTGATACATCCGGCAAGCTATCACTCGCAGCGCTGAAAATCAGCAGCCCACATGTATCAGAGGCTACATGGTACGAGCCTGTACCAACCGTAGGATTCAGGCGTCTCATGCGAAGCCTGGATATCGAGCACGATCAATATGTCTTCATTGATTATGGCTCAGGTAAAGGCAGGGCGCTGTTCTTGGCTGCGGATTATCCGTTCAAGGAAGTCATTGGCCTTGAGTTTTCAGGGGAGCTACACGAAACTGCTGAGCGAAACATCCAGAGGTACAGGAGTCCGCGGCAGCGCGCTCGAGTTCTTCGCAGTGTGTGCATCGACGCGGTCGACTTCGAGCTTCCACCGGTGAAGAGTGTGTTATTTTTCTACAGTCCATTCAAGGCATCCATCTTCGAGAAGATCCTGTGCAACGTCAGGCGTTCCCTGACCGAGCACCCCAGAAGCCTGTACCTGGTGTTTATTGGTTTTCTGCCCGAAAGCGTTCGCGTGTTGAAGGCGTCGGGGTTCGAGTGCCGAGAGGTTCCGCTCGGAACCGACTATATCAGGTGGGAGAGAAAGACCGGGCTCATTCTTCATAGCGGTGGTCCGGCAGGGCCTGTATCAGGCACCAGTTGACGGGACATTGCCCGCCGCGGAAAGCGTTTGACCGAAGATGACGACCTGTGCGTTGGCTGTTCCATGGGCTTGGGAGAGGAGACGTGGTAATATCGGCCGCCTGCGCGCTGGGCCTCCGGACCAGGAAGCGTAACGCGCGGCAGATTTTCGGCAGGTCGTCGTCGTGCTGGATGATGACGAGGCCGGCCGCGGAACAGCAGAAGAAATCGTCAGGCGTTTGGCGCAGACACTGTGGAAACCAATTGCCTTGCGTGGCTTCGGCGAAGAGCACCGGTTGGGGCATTTGCTGACGGAGTTGTCGGCGTCTATTTTTCGAGCGAGGAAATCCGTTTGGAGACTCTCCCGGATCGAAGAGTTGAAACACGCCCGCAGTTTACTTTCGATACTGTTGTCTCAACCCCAACGTGGTGATACCCTTCTAGGTATGAAAATGTCGACAACTCTGACTACTGCATGGATTCGCGCGCTGCTTGTGCTCTGTGCGTGCCTCTCGCTGTCCGGCTCCGCCCTCGGCGCCACGTATTGGGTGAGTCCGACTGGGGCGGCGGCATGGGGAAGTTGCTCTGGAAGCACTCCACTCTCCGGAAGTGCCGCGTGCGCTCTTGGGACGGCGAACACCAACGCAGCCGCGGGCGATACTGTCTATCTCCGCGGCGGCACTTACACCATAAGCGGGTCCAACGTCTCCGCGCTTGCCCCCGCCAATTCGGGGACCTGCGCGAGTTCCTGTCCTGGCGCTGTCGGGGCCAGTAGAATTATCTTCTCAGCCTACACCGGGGAAACTCCGATCCTACAACAGTCAGGAAGCTCCAACTACGACCAGGGCATCACGCTGAACGGGGTCAACTGGATTAAGATCACCGGCATCCAGTTTCAGGATTTCGGGGACTCGCCGCTGTTTCTGGAGAACGGGGCCAGCTACAACGAAATCTCTTACAGTCAATTCACATCCCAGTACACGAACGGCAATCGCTCGATGATCGGAGCCTATGCAACGCCGTGGTCAACACACAATTGGGTACACCACAACTATTTCTCAAACGCCCGCGACCCTGACCCATGCGTGGAAGGAATAGATACGCTCAGAATCGGAAATGCAGAGTTCAGCCCTGCCTACTCTGCGGACGACTATAATACCGTTGAGTTCAATTACTTTGAGAAGGCCAGCCACGCCACTCTGGTGACTTATGGCAAACATAATGTGGTTAGAAACAACATCTCCCACAACGAGCCGTTCAAGGCGGGATGCACCAGTTGGCAGACTTCCACGTCCACATCATCGGTGACAATTGGAACCGGGAGCCAGACCTTCGCCACCCAAACCGGATTGGCTTACACGGTTGGCGGGGGACAGGTAATCACGATCCTCGCCAGTGCTGACTATACCAAGGTGATGTGGGGTGTGACGACGAGTTACAACAGTAGTACGGGTTCACTGGTCGTCAACGTGATGCGAACCGGAGGAACCGGCACCGTCGCCTCGTGGATTCTCTCGCAGGGCAACGTACCTTACTATGTGAATTCATCCTACAACGGGATGTATGCACACAGGAACTTCGGGATCGGTGATGAGGATTTGGGTAACCCAAATCTCAATTTGATCGAGGGGAACAGGCTTGGATTCGGATCTACAAACCCTAACAACGGAGGGGCCTCCAACCTGGATCTGGAATCCCCACAGAATATAGCCCGCTACAATTTCCTTTATGCTGGCATGTCGAGTGGTATGGTGTTCAAGAGTGCGTATGGGGCCATGCAGTCGGGCGGCGTGTCCAACCACGTTTACAACAATACGATTTACTCCAACGGAACCGGGTGGAACCCTTGGCTGTATGGTGGCGAAAACATGGCCTACAATGGCCAAGGAATTGGTCAGTACACAATCAGCGGAAATACTAAAAACGCGATCAAGAACAATCTACTTTACGGGAACCGTCAAGGGGATATCTGCGATTTTGGATGGCCCAACAACAACACCTGTACAGCAGATACTACAATCGATACGGTTGTCAACAACTGGGTAACCACAAACGGAGATCCTACGTTCGCAAACCCCGCTCTGACGGACCCAACTAGCCAGAATCTACTGCCTACAGTTCACGGTTACACTACAACGCCGATTCCTAATCTCACTTTACAAAGTTCGTCACCCGCGATTGACGGAGGGTCCTATCTGACACAGGCTGTAGGATCAGGTGCTGGGAGTACGAGTCTGACCGTAGCGGACACAGGATATTTCCAAGACGGTACGTGGGGCTCGGATCTAGTTCGTGGCGTAACCTTTTTCCCCGACACAATCGCCATCGGGACAGTGGGGAATACCGTTCAGATTAGCAGTGTTACCTACTGCACCTGGACGGTAGGCTCGGGCTGTTCTTCCACGCAAGCCGTCATAACGCTTGCTTCTCCCATGACCTGGAGCAATAACGCGAGCATCTGGCTCTACAAGAAGTCGGACGGCGCAGTGGTGCTTGCCGGCGCCGGCCCGGACTTCGGGGCGAGCGAGTACCTCGGTTCGGGAACTCGTCCTCTCCCGCCGACGAATCTCCAGTCAATCGTACGCTGAGCTCATCAACAGTGACTTCCGATCTTCAGGGACGTAGCGCCGGGCATGCTTGGATTGTGGATCGCTCCGTCCCTGTGCTTGTGACTGGGGCCGCCGGCTTCGTTGGCTCCAGGGTTGTGACCGCCCTGTTGCGCCTCGGTTTTGAACGCGTGCTTTGCAGCGTGAGACCGTCAAGTGATCTCGGCCTGCTGCGTGCCGGAATCCCGAAGGAGCTGGCGAACCGTTGCCAGATACTCGAGGCGAACCTGCTTTCCGGGGAAGAATGCCGCAAGCTCGCCGCGGACGTTGAATTGGTCTATCACCTGGTGGCCGGTCGTGGGAAGTCGTTCCCGGGCTGCTTTCAAAGTTCGGTCATCACTACGCGGAATCTGCTCGATGCCTTGATCGAGCACCGGCAGCTCAAACGGTTCGTGAACGTGAGCTCATTCGCCGTCTATTCCAGGTTCCAAAGCAAGCGGGGCGCAGTGTGGGATGAAGCCTGCCCCCTGGAGGACAATCTGGATGAGCTCCATGACGCCTACGCGTATGGCAAGCTCAAACAGGACGAACTGGTTGAGGACTACCACGAGCGCTTTGGTGTGCCATTTACGATCGTACGGCCCGGAATTGTGTTTGGCCCAGGCAAGATATTCATCCCCGGTTTTGTGGGCATGGACACCTTTGGCTTCTTCATGCACCTGGGCGGAGGAGGACGCCTCCCGCTGACTTACGTGGACAATTGCGCGGAGGCCATTGTGCTCACCGGGCTTGTCAAAGGAGTGGAGGGCGAAGTGTTCAACGTGGTGGACGATCAACTGCCCACCAGCCGGGCTTTCCTGCGGGCCTACAAACAGCAGGTGCGAAACTTCTGGTCTGTGCCCATTCCCTACCCTGCGGCCTACGCCCTGTGCGCGTGGTGGGAGTGGTATGCCAAGCGCTCTAAGGGGCAGTTGCCGCCGGTATTCAACCGCCGCATGTGCGCGTTTGCCTGGAAGGGACACGGTTACTCGAATCGGAAACTGAAAGAGCGTTTGGGCTGGCAATGTGGTGTGCCGATGCAGGAGGCACTGCAGCGCTACTTCGAGTATCAGAAAAATGGCTGAGCCACGGAAAACCAGAGTCGCGATCGTCGGCTGCGGAATGATTGCGGACCAGCACGCGGATCAACTGCATTATCTGCCAGGCTGCGAGCTGGTCGCGGCGTGCGACACGGACGAGTTGATGGCCCGCCAGCTTGCCGATCGCTTTCGCATCCCCCAGACTTTCACGGATGCAGCGGAAATGCTTCGTACAGCCGGTGTGGACGCCGTCCACATCACGACCCCCGCCCAGTCGCACTTCGCGTTGGGGCGGTTGTGTCTGGAGGCCGGCTGTCATGTCTACCTCGAAAAACCCTTCACGGTGAACGCGGCCGAGGCCGACGAACTGCTCCGCCTGGCCGACGTTGGCGGCCGGCGTATCACCGTGGGTCACAACCTCCAGTTCAGCCCGGAGGCGTTGCGTCTGCGCGAGCTTGTCCACGATGGCTTTCTGGGCGGTCCGCCCGTCCACGTGGAGTGCATCCAGTGCTACTCGCACGACGATCCAACATATGGCAGAGCCGTCCTCGCCGACCCGGGCCATTGGGTCCGTCGTTTACCTGGCTCCCTGTTGCACAATCTTGTGAGTCACGGCGTCGCGAAGATCGCCGAGTTCCTCGACGGCGATTCGCCAGAGCTGCTGTCCATCAGTTTTTCCAGTCCGTACCTGGCTGAACACAACCACACAGACATCGTTGACGAAGTGCGGGCCGTGCTCCGCGATGACCGGGGGACTACGGCCTTTTTCCTGTTTACGACCCAGTTTGGTGCGGCTTCCAACGAGCTCCGTCTCTTTGGAAGAGCCGGCAATCTCGTGCTCGACAACACCTATCGCACCGTACTCCGCATCCCACCGTCGCGGCACAAGAGTTACTTGCGCTATTTCCTGGCACCCTTGGCCCATGCCCGTGAGCATGCGCGCAACACATTCATCAACGTGCGCCAGTTTGCCCGAAAGGACTTCCAGATGGACTTCGGTATGCGGAAACTGATGGAACTGTTCTATCGTGCTGTTCGGGAAGATGGGCCGGATCCGATTCCTAGGGTTGAGATCTGCCGTACCGCGCGAATCATGGACGCCATCTTCGAGCAGATGCCGAGCACCTTATCCCACTCTACTTCCAGATAACAGCGCCTCGGCGCCGAGATTTATAGGCATTGACCGCAGATTGTTTCATCATAGGCGCCATACCGGCTCCCCGGTACGGCCTCGAATCTCACAGGCGAAACCGGCGAACATGTTTTCTGTGGTCTCAACGTAGCCAAGGGCCGGTTGCTAAAGAGTGAGCTATAGTTAGCAGGTTGAAGTGGCGAAACGGCGAGGCGTGCATCCCCTCCATTCCCGCGGCAGGGTCAATTCGCTGCTCGTGTTCACGTTTCACGGTGCCCCGCCGCCGGTTCAAAGCGGACAGATCACGTGCTGATTCATGTGGACAGATCATATGCTAACAAGAAAGGTTTCACGTGGCCGGTTGCGTAACTCCTGCGCAACAGCTATAATAGTGACACCGCATAAGCCGCCGGACGCTGCGTCCACGCCCGCGCAGCGGGGTTTCGCCCTCGTCACCTACATTCTCCGCCTCGCGCACTGGTTCGCGGCGCGACGTGCGGCGCCCTCGGCGCACGCGGGGGCCACCGCACCGCTGAACAGTGAGTATCACGCCCCGGCCGACGTGCTCGGCATCCAAGCACCGGCGGACTTCCTCTGGCTCTGGCTAAGGACTGGGGAGCCCGCATACGCGGACCTCTACCGCGGCATCTGCCTCTCGGAACTCGCCACTGCGCCGGCGGACGCCACCGTGAACTGGCGGACGCGCACCGAACTGATGCTCGGGGCCGTGGACCAACGCCACGCGCTATCAGCCACTCGGCGGGCCACGCTCGTGCGCCTGCTCGACGAGGTCCACGCCGCCCTCCCGACAGGGCGTAAGGGGCTTCGGGAGGTGCGGCTCCTATTCGTGGGCGACTGCCTCTTCGAGGAGGTGGCGCTCTTTCTCAACGCCGAATGCCTGAAGGACGGCCTGCTCGTCCGGGCCGAACACATCGTGAGCAAGAACCCTGTTGAGCAGCACCGACAGATCCGAACGCTCGATCCGGCGGTGTTCCTCGCCGTCTTTTACAGCCCCTTCACCTATTCCTTCGACCTCGACTTCGCGCAGCTCCTCAAGCTGTCGCACGCGCGCGCTTCGGCGGCGGAGATTGATGCAGTGGTTGCGGCGAGCATCGAGACGGTAGCGCGGACGATCGACGTGCTGGGCGACATCTTCGAGTGTCCTGTCTTCGTCAGCAACGCCTCCACTCTCAAGCGGGGGGAGACGTACCTGCGCCGCGCGGTGAAGGCGATGGCGACGCAGCGGACGCGCGCGCGGGCACGCGCGGCAGTGAACGCATGGCTGCCAAGGTACCTGGAACAGAAGAACCGGAGCACCTTCCGCCATCTGTTCCTCATCGACGAGGCCGCGGTGGCGCCGACTGAAGCCGTGCAGCGGGAGCTCGGCGCGTACCTCTACACCACGAGAGGGCTGCATCCCACCCGCTTCAGCCGCCGGCTCGCCGCGGAGATCGCCGAGCAGGTGCAGGCAGCGGCGCTCTGCACCCGGAAGCTCGTCATCTGCGATCTGGATAACACGCTCTGGGAGGGCATCATCGGCGAGGGGCTCGGCGTTAGGCATCACCGCGACCGCCAGGAGGTGCTCCACCGCCTCAGGGAGAAGGGCGTCATACTCGCCATCGCCTCCAAGAACGACCCCGAGAAGATCACCTGGACGGGGGGCGTACTCGATGCCATGAGCTTCGTGGCGGCGGAGGTGAGCTGGACGCCCAAGGTGCAGGGGATCCAGCGCATCTACCGGGAGCTCAACATCAAGCCCAAGGACGGGGTCTTCATCGACGATCGCCCCGACGAGCGGGAGATGGTCGGGGAGCGCTGGCCGGAGATGACAGTTCTGGACCCGTGCGAGTCGAGGACCTGGCGCGTCTTCAGGCGCTGGGCCGAGCTGCTGGACGGTGACCTGGAGTTCGACCGGACGGCGATATACAAGCAGCGCGAGCAGCGGGATGCGGCGATCTCCGCAACCCAGGAAGCGGAGGCGGCGGAGATGTTCGCGCGGCTCGGGCTCACGGCGACGCTGCGCGAGGCCGATCGCCCCGCGCTTAAGCGCGTCTCGGAGCTGATCAACCGCACCAACCAGTGGAACCTCGCCGCCTCGCGCACGACGTTCCGCGAGGTGCAGCAGTGGCACACCGCGGCCGACCTCACCATCTACACCGTCCAGGTGGACGACCGATTCGGCTCCATGGGCACGGTGTGCGTGGTGGTCGTGCGCGCGCACGAGGACCACCTCGCGATCCCGGTGTTCGTGCTGAGTTGCCGGGTCTTCGGCTTCGGGGTGGAGACGCTCGTGCTGGAGCACCTGAAGCGCGTCGCCCAGCGGCGCTTCGGGGCCCCGCGGCTCCGCGGCGTCTTCACACCCACGGAGCACAACGCGCCCTGCCGGGACATGTACTGTGAGCACGGCTTTATCCAGGAGGGCGAGGGGTGGAGCTACGCCGGGCAGCCGAGCGAGCGCGCGCTACCGACTTGGTTCACGCTCTCCGGCTTCTTGGTCTGAGCGCGCTCGAAGGGTCAGAGTCTTCTAATCCGCCGCGGGTCAGAGGCCTTTCATGCACGGGCGGAGGGAGCGCGGGTGCGCCGGCGTCGTCGAACGAGCCGGCCGACTGGCCGGCTACACGCAGACCAGCTGATGTGCCGGCCCTCGCTGCCGCAGTGCAAGATGGACTTGGGCATGAGGAAACTCATGGAATTCTCTTATGGTGTAATACGGGAAGACGGGCCGGATCCGATTCCTATGCCGGAAATTTGTCGAACTGCTCGAATCATGGACGCTCTTTTCCGGTCGAGTAGCTCGGAAGGTGATCCAGCGGGCGTGTCAGCCGTGGCCAGCTCCGGCGCGTGTCAATAGCTTTGAGACACTCCCACACAGAATTTACTGAGTTTTGTTCTCTGAGGGTTTGTTGATCCAGACCTCCTTTGGGACGCCGAGCGATTTCGGTGCCGAGCGCACGAAGCGTTCCGGGTGCGCTTGATAGGCGGCATCGAGCACGACTTGCCGGCGCTCGATCACGGCTCCCGCCTGGCCGTAGTGAACCATGGATGGCGTGAGCAGCTCGATGCCGGAGTGGCGGTGCTCCTCGTTATACCAAGCGAAAAATTTTTGACAGAAGGCGCGGCTGTCCTCGATACAACCAAATCGATCCGGGAAGTCCGGCCGGTACTTCAGCGTGCGAAAGTGGCTTTCCGAATACGGGTTGTCGTCCGACACATAGGGGCGGCTGTGCGATTTGATGACAGCCAGATCCGCCAGGAGGAACGCCACCGGCTTGGACCTCATCGAAGAGCCGCGATCGGCGTGGATCGTCAACTGACCCGGCTGGATGTCCTGCTTCTCGCAGGTGTCGGCAATCAGCCGCTTGGCCAACTCCGCGCTCTCGCGAGGCGCCACCATCCAGCCGACCACGTACCGGCTGAAGACATCCAAGATGACATAGAGGTAGAAGTAGGTCCATTTGGCCGCCCCCTTCAGTTTGGTGATGTCCCAGCTCCAGAGCTGATTCGGCGCAGTGGCCAGCAGCTCCGGCTTCTGATACGGAGGGTGGGTGAGTTGATCGCGGCGCTCGCGAGTTTCCCCATCCTGTTCCAGCAGCCGGTACATCGTGCGCAGGGAACAGTGATAGACGTCTTCGTCCAGCAGGGTGGCATATACCGCGGCTGGTGAGCGGTCCTGGAAGCGTTCCTCATGCAGGCAGTCGCGCACCGCTTCCCGTTCCGGCAGGCGGAGCGCGCGGGCCGAAACTGCTTTCTTAGATGGACCGAAGAGGGGCCGCTGCTGGCGGTAGAAAGACGCCCTGGGAAGGCCCAGAACGGCACACGCGGCTTGCACGCCGACCACCGGGGACAACTCGCTGACGGCGGCCATCAGAGTTTCGGCTCCCGCTCCGGCGTGCAGATCGGACGCCCCAACAGAGCAGCCACTTTTTTTTGAAT
>ODAK010002582.1_pt1 | contig 19073 bp, 18 predicted proteins | sample 1539591 | NCBI WGS metagenome assembly ODAK01 (sample SAMEA3539303, study PRJEB22396) | soil metagenome | biome: tundra; feature: field; material: soil | place: USA | collected 2010-05 | depth 0.15 m | reverse complement strand
GGCGGTGGACTGGGCCTTGGGCTTTGCGGCGGTGGACTGGGCCTTGGGCTTTGCGGCGGCGGCCGGTCCGGCCGCCGTGCTTGCGGTCACGGCCGCCCCGTCCGGGGTCGTGCCCAGCGACGGCGTGGGCTCGGGGATCGGCTGGACCGGCGGGCGCCGCTGGCTGCGGCGATGGGGCCGGCTGCGCGGCAGGCCGCCGAGGACTCGGGATGGACGCGGTTCGGTCATTGCTGAGATGATCGCGCACCGGCGACTTGGAGGTTCTGCTCAAGCTCGGCGGGCGCGATTCCGATAGTCAGAGAACGCCGGCGTGAACGGCTCGCCGACGCGGCAGGGCCAAATCTTTCCCGCAACTTTGAAACGAGACGGCCGGTTGTATGTAGTACATGTAAGGGAGAGTCCCGCTGACACTCCACGGCGTCCCGGCAGCGGACGCACCCAGCCCCAGCCGACGGCTCTGCCCCCGATTGACTTGAAAAATATAGTTCCTATAATGGTTGAGCATGTTTGAGTTGCGGGTGTGCGCCTTTCTCGATCTCTCAGCCTGATTTGATTCTCGCGCCGGGACGTCACAAGCCCGGTGCCTACGACGGAAACGGAACCAGATGTCAGTAGCCGAACTGCAAGAACTCGAAGAGATCAAGGGCCTGGTCAACCGCGGTCAGCAACTCGGCGTGCTCACTTACGCCGAGATTGCCGGAGCTATATCCGAGCTCGATCTCGACGAGGCCGACGTCGAAGAGCTGCATGGCTTCCTGGAGCGGGCGGAGATAGAGCTCGTCGAGGAGGTCGATCCCGCGCTGGCCGCGACCGAGGTCGAACGGGCGCCCGACAAGCGCGGACGGCGCAAGGCCAAGACCGCGCTCGATCTCAAGCCGGACATGACGACCGACTCGCTGCAGCTGTTCCTCAAGGACATCGGCAAGGTCCGGCTGCTGACCGCCCAGGAGGAGGTCGATCTCGCCAAGCGCATCGAGCGCGGCGACCTCGACGCCAAGCAGAAGATGGTTGAATCCAACCTGAGGCTGGTCGTCTCGATCGCCAAGAACTATCGCAACCAGGGACTGCCGTTTCTCGACCTGATCCAGGAGGGCACGCTCGGGCTCGTGCGCGCGGCGGAGAAGTTCGACTATCGCAAGGGTTTCAAGTTCTCCACCTACGCAACCTGGTGGATCCGGCAGGCGATCGCCCGGGCGCTGGCCGACAAGGCGCGAACGATCCGCATCCCCGTGCACGTGGTCGAGAAGCTCAACAAGATCGGGCGGGCTGAGCGCAAGCTGGTAACCGAACTCGGTCGCGAGCCGACGGCCGAGGAGATCGCGGAGGTGACCGGGATCGAGCCTGAAGAGGTCGAATCGATCAAGCGCTCGGCGCAGGCGCCGGTGTCGCTGGAGAAGCCGGTCGGCGACGAGGAAGAGTCCGAGTTCGGCCAGTTCATCGCCGACGAGCGGGCCGAGTCGCCGTACGAGCGCGCCGCGGAGATCCTCACCAAGGAGGCACTGCGCGAGGCCCTGGAGAACCTGAGCTATCGCGAACGTCGCGTGCTGGAGCTCCGCTATGGCCTCGGCGGCGAGCATCCCCGGACGCTCGACGAGGTCGGGCGGACGTTCAACGTGACGCGCGAGCGGATCCGCCAGATTGAGAATCAGTCGCTCAAGAAGCTGCAGTCCCTGGCGGAAGCCCAGAAGCTCCGCGACGTCGCCTGACATCGCCTGAGCCCATCGACCAAGAGCCGCAGGCGCTCGATCGGGGCGCGGAACAGGTTTGGTCGGCGACGCTCGTGGATACGTGCTTCAGTTCGTAAAGCATTGCGCTAGACTGGGTGCTTAGATGGCCCCCAGCAATAAGTGTCCGGTCTGTCGCACCGCCGAGATCGTGTGCGGCAAGTGGACGCTGCTGGTGATTCGCGACCTCGCGGACGGCCGTTCGCGCTTCTGCGAACTCGAGCGCTCGCTGGAGGGGATCAGTCCCCGCACCCTCTCGCTGCGCCTGCGGGCGCTGGAGGAAGAGGGCATCGTCGAGCGCCAGACATTCCCTGAGGTCCCGCCCCGGGTCGAGTACGTGCTGACCGACAAGGGCCGGGCGCTGGCGCCGCTGATCGAGGACATGCGCGCCTACGGTCGCGACTGGCTGGGCGGGGATTGCGTCGAGGAGCCGGGCATCGACTCGGTTTCATCGGCACGTCAGCCCGCAGTCGTAGCCGCCTGAGCTGTTCCCCATGAGGATTGCCGTCGCGGCCGACGAGCTGACCGGCGTTGCGCAGGTGCTGCCAGACGAGCTGCGGCGACGCGGACACGATCCGATCCTCCACGGCGCCTACGTGGAGCACGAACGGCCCGACTGGGCGTGGGCCAGCGAGCGAGCCGCTCGCGACGTGGCCGAGGGCCGCGCCGAGCAGGCGATCGTGGCGTGCTGGACGGGCACCGGCGCCTCGATCGTGGCCAACAAGGTGCCAGGCGTCCGCGCGGCGCTGTGCGGCGACGCGCAGACCGCCGAGGGCGCGCGGCGCTGGAACGATGCCAACGTCCTGGCGCTCAGCCTGCGGATCACCTCGCACGCCCAGCTGGCCGAGATCCTCGACGCCTGGCTGGCGGCCCGGGTCAGCGAAGACGCCGCCGACGCCGCCAACATCGCGCACCTGGAGCAGCTCGAGAGGGGCGGCTGACAGGTCGCTGGCCAATCGGGGCCGGGACGCGCCTCGAGCCCGATCCCGGTCGACCGGCGCCGGCGCTGCAAGGCGGCCTCCGCAGGCAGGATCCACGTCCCCGGCGGAGAATCGGCGGACGTGCGAAACACCACGCTCCACAAGCTGCTCGAAGCGTTCACGCTCGACGCCGGCGGCCGCCTGGCGGCTGAGACCGCGTCGGGAGCCGAGATCCCGTTTGAGGTGACCGAGGAGTCTGGCGGCCGCGTGCCGCTGTACTGCTACCGGCCGCTGACCGGGGACTTCATCCGTGAGCGCCTGGGTCTGCTGACCGTGCTTGACACGTATGCCCCGGCGGCCCGCGCCCTGACCGGCCTGCAGGCGCTGGATGCCTATCTGCTGGAGCATGGCGAGCCGCGACTGCCCGTTGAGCCGCGTGAGCGGGCCGACGCTACGTTGCGGACCTTCCTGTCCTGCGTGTTCGATGAGCGCAGCGAGTTCGGCTTTGAGCCGGCCCGCTTTGAGGCCGCCTACGCTGAGCTGGAGCGGGCACTGTACGGCGGTCAGTTCACCGCGATGGTGATCGCGCCGCTGCTGGGGGTCGCGCTCGATCCGCAGACGACCGAGCTGGCCCTCGGTGACGGGCTGTCGCTGGTCCGCGGCGACGCGTTGACCGATGCGCCGGCCGATGCGGTCTGGGGCGAGGGCGAGGAGCCCAACGTGCTGGCGGTCCTGGCCGTCGCCCAGGAGCGCTCGGCGCCGCCGCCGGTGTCGCTGGCGCGGGCGCGCTTTCGGAGGATCTTGACCGCGCTGCGACTGTTCGAGCGCGGCGGCTACTCGCTCGGCCCCGGCGCGTGGTCGCGCACCGCCGGCGGGACCTGGCGACCGGTGGCGATCGGCGGCAGCGGCCGGCCGCGCTTCCTGACCCTGGTCCCGGCCGCGCAGGAGGACGAGCTGCGGGCCTTCTGCAACCTGATCGCCCGGCGCCTGCCGCGGGGCGGGGAACTGGCCTGGGCGCTGGCTCGCTTTGAGATGGGATGCGAGCGTCTGTCCCCGTTTGAGGCCCTGACCGATTACCTGCTCGCGCTCCGGGCGCTGTTGGAGCCAGAAGGACCGGCGAGCGGGCGGCTTGCGCACCGGCTGGCGGCGATCTGCGCCAAACCGGAAGAGCGGTCAGCGCTCGCCGAGCGGGTCGTCCGCGCGGTCACGCTCGAACACGCCGTGATCGAGGGCATCGCGCCCGCGCAGCCGCCGGTGGACGCGCTGGTCGGCGAGCTCTCCGAGCACCTGCGCGCCGTGCTGAGAGACGCCCTCTGCGGACATCTGGAGGCCGACCTGCGCGCCGTGGCCGACGAGCTGCTGGCCGAGGCTGCAGGCGTGGCCGCCAACTAGCCCGACGGCGCGACCCCAGCTCTTGGGCCGCGGCCCGCTAGTCTGATCTGAGGCCGCTCCCTACTCGGTCCCCGTCAGGGGGCCGGGAGTGTTTGCCCACCAGGCACAACACGTAAGTCCTGGGGCTCGTATGTAGTCAGGGGGAGCGCGACCGCAGAAGCGAGCGGGCCCAATCGGCCCGCTCGTTCTGCGTCTGACCCGGCGCCCGCGGTCTCAGCGCCGGCGGGTGAAGCGGGCGATCGGCTCGCCCGTCGCCGGATCGAGGATCAGCCCGCGATTGCGCTGACCCCGAAAGTTGAACATTCCGGCGAGATCGAACGGGATCCCCTCGGAGCTGTTCTTGCTCTTGAGCACCTGGTCGGCCGAGCCGCTGATCCCCGGCAGGCCCCAGTTGTATTCGACGAAATTGATGATCGAGGCCTGATCGCTCAGGTTGTGATCAACGTGATTGTGCTTTGCGTACGGCGAGATCACGATCATCGGCAGTCGTGGACCGAAGCCGCAGCGGCCCTGCTCGCCGCCGAGCGGCTGGGTGGTCGAGATCTGTGATCGGGACCCGCAGCGACCTGAGGTCGGTGGGCTGAACGTCGTGTCGGTGAGGTTGTCGGCAACCGAGCTCGACGGGTTGGTGACGCCGCTGTAGACGTGGTCATACCAGCCGTCGGAGTCGTCGTAGTTGACGATCACTGCCGTGTTGTGCCAGTCCGGGGTCTTCATCAGTGCGTTGATCTCCCTGGTGACGAAGCGCTGCTCGTCGGCGGGGTCCGAGTAGCCGGCGTGGCCGTCCTGGTAGCCGGGTGCCTTGAGGAAGCTGACTCCCGGCAGCGCGGGTGCCGGCAGCTGGCCACGCCCGATCGCCGCCACCAGCTGGTCAAAGTCGCTGCTGTCGTAGTTGTGATTGGGGGTGTTGAACTGCGGCACGCCGTCCACGTAGGACTGGGTGTCTGAGCCGATCTCCTGCAGGCTGGCCGTGCTGTCAAGCCCATTTGGCTCGGTCGGCAGGGTCAGGTGATGCGGGTTGGCTGTGGTCGCGTAGTACTGGAACGGCTCGTGGTGGGGAATGTAGTCGTTCTTGTAGCCGTACTGACCGCTGCCGCCCAGCGCAACTCCCACCGGATGGACCGAGTTGCAGATGCCCTCGTTGGACGAGTTCGGGACCGAAGCCTGGAAGTTGGCGTTCTTGAATTGGTCGGCGATGAACGTGGAGGTCGGCTGACCTGTCTGTCCGGTGGCGGCGAGCGCCTGTGAGTAGGAGGTGCTCGGCCTGAAGCCGCCCTGGAACCAACCCCAGGTCACTCCGGCCGTGTTGAGCTCATCGCCGATGTTCTGGCCCGACAGCGCGACCGCGTCCCGGGTTGAGCAGTCATCCCAATAGGGCTGCGCGTCGCTGGTCAGCGAGTAGCCACCCTTGCCGTTGTTCGTCAGATCGCCGTTGGGAGACGTGTCGGTCGAGATCGACGGGCTGTTGGCCTCGTGGGCGGTATCGACATTTCCGGTATCCCCCGAAGCGAGGTTGATCGCGCCGGGCGACGACGGGCCGAACGTGGTGCCGAACGAGTTGTCGCTCATCGCGTACTGCTGGGCGTAGTTCCACAGTCCGGTGACCGTGTTGCCGTCGTAATAGTCCATCACGGTCGCGGCAGTGCAGGGCGTGCCGAACGGCGACGTGCCGCTGCCGGTGCCGACGCTCTGGACGAAGTGATCCATCTTGCCGCGGCTAAACGCCTGCTGCTCATCGCTGTAGTCGTGATCCTGGTCGCAGGTGAGCTGGCCGCCGGCGCTGCCGGCCAGCCCGGTGGCGCTGCTGTCCAGGCGCTGGGGCAGGGCGGCGTTGGGATTGCTCTCAAGCAGGTTGGAGGTGTGCCGGAGCGAGGCTGGCAGCGACGGGTCGGTGGCCGGAGTCAGGGCGTCGACGGGCGGCGTTCCGGGCGCCGCCTGAAAGGCCTGGCCATCGGTGTTGGCCGCCTTGGGGTAGGTGCCGAAGTAGTGATCGAAGGACACGTTCTCCTGGAAGATCACCACCACGTGCTTGATCGGGGTTGCGGTCTGGCGGCCGGTGTGGGTGAGACGAACGGATCCGCCGATGTTGGAGCGGCTCGGTTGGTGACGGTTATGAAGACCGCCGGCATCGGCGGCCCCGGCGACCAGCACTGTCGGCGCAGCGCAGGCCAGCGCTGTCGCCATTAATGCCATCTTGCGCTTACGCGACATCTGGCTCCCTCTCGTGTCAGTTGCGGATTCGAGCGGCGTCCGGATTTGCCGGCGCCGACCGCCATCACTCTCGTGCTCAGCCGTCGGCTTAGAGTTGCCGACGCGTGACCCGTTTGTGATCGAGCTGTGATGCGTGCCCAGGAAGGGTCGGCGATAGGCGGTCACCGGCAGGCGCTCCTGCAGGCGGGTGACCAGGTAGCCGAGCAGGAAGGTCCCGGCGACGTTGACCGCAAAGGTCACCCACGGCCAGCGCCCGGCGTGGATCGGAGCAACCGGCACGAGGACCGGTCCGCGTTGGGCGGAGCGAGCCTCACCGCTCGTCCCGGTCGGATAGCGATCCTGCCGCGGCCGGAGGTGCGAACCTTGAGTGGTGTTCCACGTCGAGCTACGCCAGTTCCCGCATATCGCCCGGGCGTTCAACCTCACGCCCGAGCAGCTCCAGACTCGGGTCCTGGGAGCCTGGGTCCGCGGTGAGGTCGTGGAGATGGAGGAGCGCCGCTGGGCGCCGGAACGGGCGCGGCTGACGATCTACGAGGGCCCGCTGCTCAAACCAGAGGAGATGGGCGTCGGCCGGGGCTGGGCCAACGTGACCAAGAACTGCACCGAGGTGACCGACCAGCTGCTCGCCCTGGAGCGCCAGGCCGGCGCGGGCCACCGGGCGGCTCAGGTGATCTCCGAGCTGCAGGCCGAGATCCTGGAGCGCTGTGCACTCGGCGAGCTGGCGGTATCAGAGCTGATCGAGCTGTTGAGCGAGCGTCACCCCGATTGGCGCGTCAGCGATCGGATCGCGCTGGCCGAGCAGTCGATCTGGGAGCTGCTGCACCGCGGCCGGCTGGCGATCGCTCGGGCGGTTCCCGGAGGGCGCGAGACGCTCGATAAGGAGGACTGGCAGCCGGCGCTGCTGCGCTGGGAGACCTGGTCGCGCGACGGATCACCGGGCGTGTTCCTGGAGCTGGCCCCCGCGGGCGGTTAGGCGATCACTTCGGCGATCAGCCGCTCGCGCTCGGCGTCTGAAGCGAACAGATAGCGGTGCATGCGCACGAGCCCTTCGACATCGTGGACGTCGTCATCGAGATGGGGCACGAGCAGTAGCGGATGGTCTCCCAGCTCGCGCTCCAGGCGCGCGATGTTACGCCGGTCGCGCCGGGCCAGGGCATGGTAATCACGGAAGTTCTCCACCACGCGGGCGGCCAGCTTCGGCGTCAGCTCCTCGCCGAGCGCAGCCAGCACATCCTCCGGCTCGCTGTCGCCGAGGGTGTCGTGGTGCACGCGGTTGACCACCACGCCGGCGAATGGCAGGCCGCCATCGTGCAGCGTGCGCCGGAACCAGATCGCCTCGTCGATCGCGGCGGCCTGGGTCGAGGTGACCAGCACGAACGCCGTGGTCGGCGCGGTGAGCATCTCTCCGACCGCCGCCGCGCGGACGCTGATCTCATCGGACATGTCGCCCAGCAGGGCGAAGAAGGTCGAGAGGTCGGCCAGCAGGTCGACGCCCGTCACGCGGCGCAGGGCACCCAGGAACGGAGCTGCCCCCCGGCCCAGCACGCGCATGCCCAGTCCGGTCGGCCGGATGAAGGCCTTCAGCGCGCGGCCCTCCAGGAACGAGGTCAGCCGGCCCGGGGCGTCGAGGAAGTCCAGCGCGTTGCGCGACGGCGGCGTGTCGAGCACTAGCAGGTCGAAGTCGCCCTCGTGGTCCAGGTCGTAGAGCTTGCCGACGGCGGTGAACTCCTGGGAGCCGGAGACGGCCGTCGAGAGCTCGCTGTAGACGTGATTGGCCTTGATCTCGGCCGCCCGCTCGGGATCCGGGGCAATCCGGTCGATCAGCTCGTCGAAGGTCCGCTTGGGGTCGAGCATCATCGCCCACAGCTCGCCCTCGATCTCCAGCCCCTCGGCGGCGAGCAACTCGGGGGCCACCCGGCGGGGCTCGTTCTCGAGCTCCTCCAGGCCCAGCGCGTTGGCCAGCCGGCGGGCGGGATCGATCGTCACGACCGCCACCTTGGCGCCGCGCGCGGCCATCCCCAGCGCGATCGCGGCGGAGGTCGTGGTCTTGCCGACGCCGCCGGATCCGCCGCAGACGCACACGCGCTTGCCCTCCAACAGCTCGGCCACACTCACCGCCCTCAGTCTACGAAGGCCCGGCCGCTCGGGGTCGGTGCCCGGGGCTTTACCGTCCCGGCGCTCCGGGCGCCCCGTCAGTGCCCGGCGTTGACCGTCACGGCTGAAGGCGACTGTTGCCCAGAGTCCTCACTCTGCGCGCCCACGGCGGGGGCCTGATCTTGCCCACCAGCGCCCCGAGCGGCTCGTCGAGCAGCAGCACATCCTTGGCGACCCTGCGGCGGTGCAGGCCGAACGCGACGTTATCGAACACGTCGAGATGGGGAAACAGGGCGTAGTTCTGGAACACCGTGTGGACGTTGCGGCGATGGGGCGCCACCGAGGCGACATCCACTCCGTCGAGCAGGATCTCGCCCGACGTCGGGCGCTCGAAGCCGGCGATCATCCTTAGCGTGGTGGTCTTGCCGCAGCCCGAGGGTCCGAGCAGCGAGAAGAACTCCCCTGCGTTGATCGAGGCGTCGATCCCGGCGACGGCAACGGCGTCGTCGAAGCGCTTGGTCAGGGCCTTGAGCTGGACGTCGCCGGCCATCAGGCGGCCTCGATCCCTGACAGCTCGCGCAGCGCGGAGACCTCGCCCATCGAGGCGCGCTTGCCGAGCGTGTTGTAGATCACGTAGGCGATCGTGAGCCCCAGCAGCGTCGTGAACACGAGGGGTCAGCCGCTGACGGCCATCGCCTCATGCTGGGCGAGGCCTGGCTCCAGCACGTCGGCCAGCAGCCGAAGCTCGGCGGGTCCGATCTGCTCTGAGAACAGATACGGCAGCGCCACCAGGTCGGTGGCCAGACCCTCACGCAGCCGGGCCAGCTGACCCTGCTGGGTCTGGACGCGGGCGCGCTCGGACAGCGCGGCGCCCAGCGCCGACGAGATCGTGGATGACTTCGAGCGCTCCAGCGACGCGCGGAGCTTGACGCAGTCCTTGGCGCTGAAGCGATCCGGATACAGCGCATTGACGATCACCGCGTCGAGTGGGATGTCCTCGTCGGAGAGGGCATCGCGCAATGCGAGCGTTTCGTTGACCGGCATCTCCGCGGCGGTGGTTACCGCGATCACGCCGGTGAACCCGCGGTCGGCGATCGTGTCGGCGATCGCCCGTCCCTGACGCGCGATCGGCCCGACTCGGGCGATCTCCGCGAAAGTCCGCGGCGTGCGCAGCAACCCGACCCCGTGGCCGGTCGCCGGGGCGTCGACGATGACCAGGTCATAGGGAGCGGCGCCTCCGGTTCTGCGCTGCGGCTGAGCCAGCTCCCACACCTTGCCCATGCTCAGCAGCTCCCGCATCCCCGGGGTGGCCATCGCGAACGTTCCAAACAGCTTGCTCGACCCCAGCGCGTGCCCCACCACGCCGGTCTTCACGCGCAGGTACTCCTCCATTGCGTGCTGCGGGTCGATCGAGATCGTGAACAGCCGCTCGCCCAGCTCGACCTCGGCGTAGCGCTCCCCCGGCTGACCGAACGTCCGCTGGGCACGGTCCTGGCTGGCCAGCTCGGCGACGATCGTGCGCAGGCCACGGCGGGCGGCGAGCAGCCCCAGCGCGACGGCGACCGTCGACTTGCCGACGCCCCCTTTGCCGGTGACGAAGATCAGACGTCGGTTCAGAAGCCCGGGCACGGGAGTTGAAAATAGCTGCCGCCGCGCCATCCGGCTTCGGCGAGCGGGTCGCGAATGCGACTGCGGCGCCGGACAAGTGGAAAGGATTTCCCCTCTGGCGTGCGAATACAGGCGCGATGAGTAACCCGACGCATCGGAGCCCTTTGTGATGGCCACCTGCAAGGTGATCGCGTTCGCCAACCAGAAGGGTGGCGTCGCCAAGACCACGACCACGCTCAATCTCGCCGTGGCCTTCGCCGAGGAAGGGCACCGCGTACTGTGTTGCGACATGGACCCTCAGGGGAACCTGACCATGTCCCAGGGCATCGATCCCGACACGCTTGACAAATCGATGTACGACGTGCTGGTGCACCACGTCTCGATCCGCGAGGTGGTCAAGCGCCGTGAGGTTGACGTGGCCTGCGCCTCGATCGACCTCGCCGGCGCCGAGATCGCGATGTCCACCATGATCGGCCGCGAGCGCTCGCTGGAGAAGGCGCTGAAGAAGGTCGAGGAGGACTACGACTACGTGTTCATCGACACCCCACCCAGTCTCGGGCTGCTGACGATCAACGCGCTGACTGCCGCAGACAAGGTGATCGTCCCCGTCCAGTGCGAGTATCTGTCGATGCGTGGCCTGGTCCAGCTGCAGAACACATTGGCAATGATTCGCGAGAACCTCAATCCCGATGTTGAAATCGAGGGGATCCTGCCCACGCTGGTCGACCTGCGGACGCTGCACGCCAAGGAGGCGATTGAGCTGCTCGAGGAGAACTTCGGCGATCAGGTGTTCGCCTCCAGGATCCGCAAGACGGTTCGTTTCGCCGAGGCACCGGTGAAGGGCATGTCGGTGCTGAAGTACGATCCTGACGGTCTGGCCGCCCACAGCTACAGGCAGCTCGCCAAGGAGGTCCTCTCACATGGCAACCGGTAAGCGCGCGAGCATGCGCGAGGGGCCGCTGGCCGACCTGTTCCGAAAGACGGCTGCGGACACTGTCCCCGCCCGCCCCAACGCCCGTCCCACGCCCGAAAACGCCGAACCGGCGCCGCCCGCGGCCGACGAGGAGCCGGAACGCCGCACCCATTCCCATCCGTCGCTCAGCGCCCCGGTGCCTGCCGCCGAGCCTGAGGTTCTTCACATCCCGTCTCCGCAGGAACGGTTGCGTCACGCGTTCTCAGCCGACATCCCGGAGAACGTGCTCGAGCGCCCGCCGACCGGCTCTGGGCCAGCTCCCGAGCCGGTAGCGGACGTCTACGCGCGGCCTGAACGACCCGGCGACGCCTACGCGCCGGCGCCGTCGATCGGGGGGCCGGTGCTGCGAGTCGTGGGGGTCGGCGGCGCGGGCGTGAACGCGATCAACCGCATGGTCGAGGCCGAGATAGCGGGCGTCGAGTTCCTGGCCATCAACACCGACCTGCAGTCGTTGCAGCAGTCGGCGGCCCACGAGACGCTGCACATCGGCGACGGCGTGACCCGTGGCCTGGGATCCGGCTCTGATCCCGAGCTGGGACGTCGCGCCGCTCGTGAGGAGCATGACCGGATCAAGGCGATGCTGCGGGGCTCCGACATGGTCTTCATCGCGGCCGGCGCCGGCGGCGGCACGGGAACCGGTGCGGCTCCGATCGTCGCCCAGATCGCCCGCGAGCTGGGCGCGCTGACCGTCGGGATCGTCACCCGCCCGTTCCAGTTCGAGGGCTCCCGGCGCCGCGATCAGGCGGAGGCCGGAATCGACGCGCTCGCCGCCGAGGTCGACACGCTGATCGTCGTTCCCAACAACCGGCTGCTGTCGGTCCTGGACCGCGGCGTGTCGATGGTCGAGGCGTTCCGCGTCGCCGACGATGTGCTGCGCCAGGGCGTCCAGGGCATCTCTGATCTGGTGACGCTGCCCGGGCTGATCAACCTCGACTTCGCCGACGTGCGGACGATCATGCACGACGCCGGCAATGCGCTGCTGGGGATCGGGATGGGGACCGGCGACCGGCGGGCGATCGACGCTGCCGAGCAGGCCGTCTCCTCACCGCTGCTGGAGACCAGCATGGAGGGCGCCCGCTCGATCCTGCTCTCGATCACCGGCGGCCGCGACATGTCGCTGTGGGAGGTCAACGAGTCCGCCAAGGCGGTGGCGGAGGCCGCTCACCCCGACGCGAACATCATCTTCGGCGCGATGGTCGACGAGAAGCTCGAGGACCAGGTGTGGGTGACCGTCGTGGCCACGGGCTTCGGCGACCAGCGCCCGCGCCGGCGGGACGAGGAGCCCGTCGCCGGGCTGCGATCACGCGATCCGGAGCCGCGGCGGCCACTGCGCGAACCTGAGGGGGAGCCGCGCGTCAGCCGCGTGCGGCGCCGAAGCTCGGGCTCGCCGCAGGAGATCGACATACCCGAGTTCATCCCCCGCCGCTGACCTGACGTCCTGGGTAGCGGCGCCTGCCGGCGTCATCGCTCGCTCGTGGGCTGGCGCCCACGTCGCTCACTGCGTCCTTGGCATGCTTGCTCCCAGAACGCCATCACAGGTTGCCCCGGTCCGGCGTCCTCTCGCGCTGTTGGGTGCACACTTGGCTGACTGATGTCAGCCAGTGCCCCGCAGCTCGGCGTTGTTGCCGCCGGTCATCCGCTCAGTGCGCGGGCCGGCGCCGATGTGCTGAGAGAGGGCGGCAACGCCGTCGACGCCGCGCTCGGGTCGATGCTGGCCTCGTTCGCCTGCGAGCCGCTGCTGACCGGGCTGGGGGCGGGGGGGTACATGCTGGTGGTGGCGCCGGGAGCCGATCCGGTGCTGCTGGACTTCTTCGTCGAGGCGCCCGGCCGCGGAGCCGATCCAGGCCTGCGCGCCGAGCTGGTGCCGATCAGTGTCTCGTTCGGCGAAGCGATCCAGGTGTTCAACATCGGCGCTGCCTCGGTGGGCAGCTACGGGCTGCCGGCCGGGCTCTGCGCGGCCTCTGAACGGTTCGGGCGGATCCCGCTCGAACAGCTGGTCGCGCCTGCCGCCAGGCTGGCCCGGGACGGCGTGGCGCTCAATGCCCAGCAGGCGTACGTAATCGAGATCCTGGGCGGAATCGTCACCTCCACGCCCGAGGCGCGCGCGCTGTTCGCGCCCGGCGGGTCGGTGGCACGCGAAGGCGATGTCGTCCGCCAGCCCGAACTGGCCGAAGCACTCCAGCGCCTCGGCTCCGAAGGCCCCGCCCCGTTCTACACCGGCGACATCGGCGCGGCGATCGCCGACTGGCTGGGCGTCCACGGGGGCATGCTGACCCGGGCGGACCTGGCGGCCTACGCGGTCGTCGACCGGGTTCCGGTCCGCGCGCGCTACCGCGGGCGCGACGTGCTGACCAATCCGCCGCCGTCGGCCGGCGGGATCCTGATCGCCCGGGCGCTGGGGCTGCTCGACAGCTCGCCCGGTAGACCGTCGGTGGAGCGCATCGTGGAGGTGATGGAGCAGACCCAGCGCGAGCGCACGCCGGACTTCCTGGCCGGCCTCGACGACCCTGATTTCGTGCGCGGCTTTCTCGATCGCGAGCTCGGCCAGGCCGTGGAGGCCGGGGAGGGGGGCGCCGGCGCGCGCCAGACGGGTCCGCTCGGCTCGACCACACACATCGCGGTGCTGGACCATGAGGGGTGGGCCTGCTCGGTGACCTGCTCGGCGGGCTCGTGCTCCGGCGTGATCGTGCCGGGCACCGGAGTGCACCTGAACAACATGCTCGGCGAGCAGGACCTCAATCCGCTCGGCTTCCACCGTCATCCGCCCGGCCGCCGGCTGCCGAGCATGATGGCCCCCACGGTGGTCCTGCGCGACGGCCAGGCGGAACTGGTGGTGGGCAGCGCCGGATCAAACCGCATCCGCTCGGCGATCCTGCAGACGATCATCCGCTCGATCGACGACGGGATGCAGGCGGCCGACGCCGTGCAGGCGCCGCGAGTCCATTACGAGGACGGCGTCGTCTACACCGAGCCCGGCGTGGAGACCAGGGCGCTGCAGGCGGCGGGCCGGACGCTCAGTCCCTTCCGGGAGCGCAACCTGTTCTTCGGCGGCGTCCAGGCCGCCGCGCGCGACGCCGCGGGCGTGCTCACCGGCGGCGGCGATCCGCGGCGGGGCGGAGCCGCGATCGTGGTAGGCGCCGCGTGAGGCGCAGCGCGCTCGCCGTCGGGCTCGCGCTGGCGCTGTGCGGCTGCGGTCTGCAGGTGCAATCGGCGGACCTGTTCCTGCTGACCCGCGTCGGCGAAGGCAAGCGGCTGACGATGCTGGTCGGCGACGGCGGCACGATCCGCTGCAACGATCAGAAGACCAAGCCGCTGTCTGACGCGCTGCTGATCACGGCGCGCGATCTGGCCGACAACCTCGACAACGATGCCCAGACCAACCTGCGCATCGCCGCCGGCCCGCACAGCGTCTACCGGTACACGATCCGCCTTCAGAACGGCACGATCTCGTTCCCCGACACGGCGGCCGCCAAGCACCACGAGCTCTCCCAGGCCGAGCTGTTCACCGTCCAGGCTGCCGCGCAGGCCTGCGGCATCAGCGCCTAGTGGCGTGGTGCACCGGTGCTGAGGGCCCTTAGCCCGCCGTTAGGGCGGGATGGGTACGCTTCCCCGCTTCGTGGTTCTGCTTGCCGCCACCCACAATCTGATCAGCACCTTTCAGGCGATCGTCCTGGGCGTGCTCCAGGGCGCGACCGAGCTGTTCCCGGTCTCCAGCCTTGGCCACACGGTCCTGTTCCCGACCCTGTTTCGCTGGCACAACGTCGTCAGCTGGCAGTCGCAGTCGGAGTCGCCGTGGCTTGCCTTCGTCGTCATGCTGCACGTCGGCAGCGCGGTCGGGCTGTTGATCTACTTCTGGCGTGATTGGATCGCGATCATCGGCGCCTTCTTCACCACGCTGGGCAAACGGCGGATCGAGACGCCCACCGAACGGCTGGCGTGGCTGATCATCGCTGCGACGATTCCGGTCGGGATCCTCGGTGTCGCACTCGAGCATCCCGTCCGGGTGGCGCTGGCCAAGCCCCTGTCGGCGGCGATCTTCCTGATGCTCAACGGATGCATCCTGCTGGCCGCCGAGCGTTACCGCCGTCGTTCTGAGGTGCGCGCGCTTGCCGCGCGTGAAGGGCTGAACCCGGAGGGTGCCCGCCGGCTCGACACACTGGAGTACCGGGAGGCCGGCGTGATCGGCGTCGCCCAGTCAAGTGCGCTGATCGCCGGCATCAGCCGTGACGGCGTCGTGATGACGGCCGGCTTGGCCCGTGGTCTGGACAACAGCGACGCGGCGCGGTTCGGCTTCCTGTTGGCGACGCCGCCGATCCTCGCAGCGGGGGTCTACAAGGTCGGCGATCTGACCGGCCCACTCGGCAACGGCGGTGTTCGCGGGGCGGCGGTGATCGCCGCCGGGTTCGCCGCGGTCACGGCGATCATCACGGTCCACTTCCTGACCCGGTACTTCAAGAACCGCAACCTGACCCCGTTTGGGATCTACTGCCTGCTGTTCGGCGCCGCGATGGTCGTCTTCACGCTCGTCGCCGGCACTCCATAATCCCGCCCGGCCACCGCGGGAGAATCGGCAGATTCTCCGATCGGGCACCGTCAGAGCCTTCTCTAGAGCCGGATCCGCCCCAAGGGAAGGCCGCAGGCTTTCCCCAATCAGCCGAAGCGCACCTTGCCGTTGGACCGTGCCCGGGCCTGGGCTCGGTCGACGAAGTCCAGGCGCTTGATCGCGGCTCTGAACAGCCGCGTGACCAGGCGCAGGCGCGCGTTCTCGGAGCGGAGGTCAAGCAGTCCCTGCTTGGCCTCCAGGCCGAAGTCGACGGTCGCGGCCATGTCGTAGGCGCTCATCTCCGACAGCTCCTGATCGTCGGGCTTGTGGTCGGTCGCGCGCTTGACGAGGTCCGCATAGGCGGCGTGCGCACCGCCGGCGAGCTCAGGATCGGGATCGTCGGAGCGATCCTGCACGAACTCGATCACCCCCGCCGGGTAGGGCAGGTGGCCCTGGCGCTCCAGGACGCGGATCGGGCGCGTACCGCGGGCAAGAATGTTCATCCGCCCGTCGTCGGAGCGCTCCAGAACCCGTTCGATCTCGCACGCGCAGCCGATGTCGCGCAGCCCGTCGTCGGACAGCCACACGATCCCGAACTCGCGCTCGTCGCTGAGGCACTCGCCGATCATCGTCTTGTAACGCTCCTCGAAGATGTGTAGCGGGATCAGCTCGCCGGGCAGCGCGACGAGATCGAGCGGGAACAGGGGAAAGTCCGATGACGGCTCAGAGGCCATCGCTGAAGTCTATTTAGCGCCGATCGTGCCGCCGCCGCTCCACCACTGAGAACGCGCGCAGCGGCCGCGGCCGCCCGGGTCGCCGTCAGGGGCGGCGGGCGGTCAGCAGCAGGTTGTAGAAGATCGCCGCGGGCAGCAGCGGCTCGAGCACCTTCTCGTCGAGCCGTTGCAGCAGCAGATAACCGTGGAACGCGTACTGGCGCCAGAGCATCGGTACGTCTTCGGGGTCCGCGCTCGCCTCCAGCGCGCGATTGAACCAGCCGAACCAGTTGGCGGTCAGCTCTTCGCCGCGGACCGTGATCTCGGTGAATCCCGAGCGCCGCGCGTGACGCGAGAGATCGCCGGGGGCGAAGGCATGGATGTCGACGAAGCGCTCCAGGTCGTGGTCGCGCTCGTGGCCGAATCCCGGGCCGCCCGGCGGCGGGGCGGGACTGGCGCGAAGCAGCGCGCGCCACACCGGGGCCAGCGCGCCGGCGCCGCGCTTGGGCACCGAAGCGATCCGGTCCCCGAAGCGTGAAGGCTCGCCGGCAAACACGATCCTCCCACCGGGGCGCAGCACGCGATGAAACTCGTTGAACGCCCGGCGCAGGTTGGGGAGATGGTGGAGCACCGCGTGGCCGAGCAGCAGATCGAAGCTCGCGTCGGCAAAGGGCAGCGATTCGGCGTCGGCCCGCGCGGCCCTGACCTCCAGACCCAATCGGCGCGCGTTGTCGGCCAGGGTCGTGACCATCCCGGGCGAGATGTCGGTGCAGGTGGCGTCGCGCACGACCCCGGCCTGGAGCAGGTTGAGGCTGAAGTAGCCGGTTCCGGCGCCGATCTCCAGGGAGCGGTCGTAGCCGTCGTCGAGCTCGGCACCGAGTAGCTTGCGCAGCTTGCCGAGCACCTGCGCTTGGCCGACCGAGCCGAAGTCGATCCCCCACTTTGAGTCATAGCTCTCGGCCGCGACGTCGTGATAGCGCGTATTGACGTCGCGGATCTGATCCGCAGTCCGAAGTGCCTCCATGGCGCCGGGCACAATACCCTGTCCGGCGTGCCAGTGAACGCCCACGTTCAACGCGATCAGCCCGCGGGGGTGCCGCCGCTGGAGCTGACCGGCGAGCGCACGCTCCCCGACGTTCCGGCCGAGAACTACTGGTACCGGCGCCATCTGGTCGTCTATGAGTGGATCGGAGCCCGGGTCGCGGGTCTGCGCGTGCTCGACATGGCCTGCGGTGAGGGTTACGGCTCGGAGGTCCTGTCACGTTCGGCGGACAGCGTCGTCGGCGTCGACGCAAATCCGGAGGCGCACGAGCACGCCCGCCTGCGCTACGGGCGCCAGAACCTGCGCTTTGACCGCGGCCTGGTCGAGACCTACGGCGAGCGGGCCTCCTTCGACGCCGTCGTGTTCCTACAGACGATCGAGCATGTGCACGACCCGGTGGCGGTGCTGGAGCATTTCCGCTGGACCATGGCGCCGGGGGCGGCGGCCTACATCTCCACGCCCAATCTCCTCACGCTTGCGCTGCCCGGGGCCCAGAAGTCCGATAACCCGTGGCATCTGAAGGAGTACCGCGCGCCGGAGTTCCTCGAGCTGTGCCGTAGCGCGTTTGACCACGTCGAGCTGCTGGGCCTGTTCCACGCCGGCAAGCTGCGCCTGCACGAGCGCGCGCTGGCGCTGGGCTGGGACGTGGTCCACTCCCGATTGGGAATCACCAAGCCGTTCTATGACCGGTTCACGCCGGCGATCTCCACGCGCGACTTCGCGCTGCGCGACCGCGATCGGTCCGGCATCCCCGGCCTGCTCGACGGCGCGCTGGACTTCCTGGCGATCTGCCGGTGAGCACAGAGCGCGGCGAGCTGGCGCTCGTACTGCACACGCACATGCCCTACGTCCTGGGCTTCGGCACATGGCCGTTCGGGGAGGAGTGGTTGTGGGAGGCGATCGCCACCTGCTATCTGCCGCTGCTGGGGGTGCTCGGTCGGGCCCCGGTGACGCTCTCGCTCACCCCCGTGCTGTGCGACCAGCTGGAGGCGCCCGGAGCGCTGGCGCGCTGCCTGCGGTTCCTGCGTGAGGTCCGCCCCGAGTCCCATCGGCTTGACGCGGAGGCGTTCCGCCACCGCGGTGAGGACCGGCTGGAGACTGAGGTATTGCGCTCCGCCGCCGAGTACGCGGCCGCCGCGGAGGCGCTCGCGGCGCTGGGCGACGGCCTGCCGGCGGCGCTCGCCGCCCACGGCATGTGGACCTCGGCGGCCACCCACGCGGTGCTCCCGCTGCTGGCCACCGACGCCGGGGTCGCACTCCAGGTCCAGACCGGAATCGCCTCGCACCGCCGTCGCGTCGGCGATTGGGCAGGGGGCTTCTGGCTGCCCGAGTGCGCCCACGCGACCTGGCTCGACGCGCTGCTGGAGGAGGCGGGCGTTCGCGCCACCTGCGTCGAGCTGACGCGCCTGTTCGGGGCGGGCAATGCCCGTCACCTGCGGCCTCTGATCAGCGAGGACGGTCCGGTGCTGTGGCCGATCGACCGCCAGACGATGGCGCTGGTGTGGAGTGATCGCGGCTACCCGGCCGACCCCGCTTACCGTGACCGCCACCGCCTCACCCCGCGTCATCACCGGATTTGGCGCAACGACGGCGGCCCCTACGACCACCAGGCCGCCCGCGCCGTGGCCCGCAGTCACGCGCGGGACTTCGTCGCCCGCGTCGTCGAACGCGTCCGCGACGGGGGCGTCTGCGTCTGCGCGCTTGACACCGAGCTGCTCGGCCACTGGTGGCATGAGGGCATCGTGTGGCTGGAGGCGGTGATCGACGAGGCGGGGCGCCAGGACCTGGCGCTGACCACGCTCGACGACGCGCTCACCCGCCACCAGCCGGCGCGGGCGCCCGCGCCCGCGGAG
>ODAK010002581.1_pt1 | contig 19076 bp, 15 predicted proteins | sample 1539591 | NCBI WGS metagenome assembly ODAK01 (sample SAMEA3539303, study PRJEB22396) | soil metagenome | biome: tundra; feature: field; material: soil | place: USA | collected 2010-05 | depth 0.15 m | reverse complement strand
TGGGCGAAGGCGATGAAATGGTGTTCGTGGACGACGAGAGCCAACCCGTCATCACGGGCACCGGGACGGAGGATTACTTCAACGGCGCATGGGACTTCGGGGGCCGCGATGGCGCCGTCCCGTTCGCGCATCTCTACAATGGGGCGCCGTTCATCGTAGGTCCGGAGCGCGCGGGAGGCCGGTATTGCCTGTACCGCTGGCACGCCGATAATCCGATCGCGTTCACCAAATATCTCAAGTACACTATCGAGCACGGCCACGCCAATCACCGCGCCGATAACTTCTTTTCGGTGGCTTATTGGTATCAGGCGGGACCCTATACCGATTTTCCGCCGCTGCCACCCGCGGAAAGCCGCATTCCCAGACTGAAGGCCGTTCCGGGCCCCGGCACAGCCCAGCCCGCTTGACATTACTGAGTGGGCGGGCTACCGCTACTGTGTTGTCAAGAGACTCAGAATTGTGGGCGGGCAATCCTGCCTGCCAATCTTGGCTGCCCCACACGGCCCACAATGGGCCAGAGCGCCCACTCCACGCTACAATCGAGAGGAAGCATGCCCTCTCCCCAGAAACTCCGGTGGGCGAAGCTCCGGATCTTCGTCGTGGCGGTGTCCGCCCTTTCCGTGCTCTCGGTGCTGACCTATTTACTGAGCGGCGGAACGTGGCTGAAGGCCAAAGCATACCTCACCACCTATATTCCCGATTCGACGGGACTCGAACCCGGCGCCGATGTCCTACTGAACGGCGTGAAGATCGGCAGGGTCGAGTCCGTCCAACTCACCCGCTTGCAGGATCGAAATCGCATCGTGGAAGTGCGGCTGAAGATCGAGGAGGTATTCCTGCCGTACATTCCCGAGGACTCCGTCACCACCATCGACAGCGCGAACCTGCTGGGCGACGAGTACATTAACATCAACATGGGGAGAAGCCCGCAGCCCGTGCGGGCCGGCGGCCAGTTGCGCTTCCCGCCGCCGTCCAACCTCATGCAGAACATCGATTTGAGGCAGTTCGAAGCGCAGTTGCGGACCATCGACCAAATTATCCAGGACATACAGGCCGGCAAAGGACCGCTCGGCCAATTCGTGATGAGCGACGATCTGTACCGCCAGTTTCTAGATGGGGTTGACAAGGTGGAAAAGGAGTTGCGCGCCGCCACCGGATCGCAGTCTCAACTGGGGCAGGTCCTGTACAACGCCACCATGCACGATAACCTGAGCGCATCGTTGCGGCAACTGGACGACCGGCTCGCGCAATTGCAGGCGAACCGCCTCCTGCGGGACACCACGCAGTACGATCAGATCCGCGACCAGATCGCGCAGGTGCGGCGTACGCTGGCGGATCTCAATGCGGGCAAGGGCGCCGGCGGCGAGTTCCTGAAGAGCGACGCGGCGTATGTCGAGTGGAACCGGCGCCTGGCTGCCTGGATCGAAAACGTGGATGCGCTGAATTCCGGCGAGGGCAGCATGGGGCAGATGCTCTCGAACGCGCAGACGTATGAGTCGCTGAACGGCGCGCTGCGGGAGCTGCAATCGACCATGAAGGAGTTCCGCGAGGATCCGCAGAAGTTCCTGCGGCTCAAGATATTCTGATGCAGCTCAGCACCTGCTCCAACGCTTCGAGGCTGGGCAGGCTGCCTTGCGCCATCCGCTGGTTGCCGCCGCCGCGTCCGCCAGCCTGCGTGAGCGCGGCTTTCAGCAGCTTCCCGGCATCTATGCCACTATCGGCGCCGCTATCGGCCGAGACAGCCAGCAGGACGGCGGGCGGCTCGTCCAGCACCGCCACGAACACCGCCTTCGCCTGCGCAGTGAAGCTCTGGGCGATGGCGCGCAGATCCTCCAGATTGCCGGATGGCAGGCGCCGCAGGATGCGCCGCACCCCGGCTTCGTCCGGCGCCGTGGCGGCGTACAGCTCCCTGCCCTGATACTGCGCCAGGTCCGCTTCCAGCTTGCGGCGCAGCTTGTCGGCATTGCGGGCCGCCTCGAACTGCGCGGCCATCAGTCCCGGCACCTCGTCGAGCGCGCCGGAAACCATCTGCGCCACGCGAGAGAGTGCGTCGAAATCGGCGCGCGCGCGGCGCACGGCCCGCCCGCCGCACAGGAACTCCACGCGCACGGTATTGCGGATTCGGTCCAGCTTGCGCAGCAGGATCGGCCCGATCTCTCCGGTTCGCGCGACGTGCGTGCCGCCGCAAGCGCTGCGGTCCAGTCCTTCGATGGAGACGATGCGCAGCGTGCCGGCGCGCTCGGATGGCTTGCGCAGGTCGCGCGTTTCGGCGGCATCCTCGAACGAAACACCCAGCGGCCGATTCTCGAAGACCGCCTCGTTGGCGCGCCGCTCGGCTTCCAACACGCGTGCGGGCTCCAGCGTGGCCGTATCCAGGTCGATCGTGGAATTCTCCTGGCCCAGGTGGAAGCTGACGGTCGCGATGCCGAAGCGTTCCACGAAGACCGCCGAGAGCAGATGTTGTCCACTGTGCTGCTGCATGTGATCGAAGCGGCGGTCCCAGTCGATGCGGCAGTCCACCTCGTCCGCCTGGAGCGTGTCGTGCTCAGGCAGTGGCGCGGCCACCAGATGCGCAATGCGCTCGCCTTCGTCTTCCACGTCCACCAGCGGCACGCCGGCGATCACGCCCGTGTCGTGTGGCTGCCCTCCCGACGCCGGATAGAACGCGGTGCGGTCCAGGTAGATGCGCCGCCCGTCATCGGAGCGGCCGGTCACCCGCGCGCGGAATTCACGCAAGTAGGAATCTGTGTAGTAGAGGCGGTCGGTCACTCCAGCCAGCTTAACGTGGCGCACGCACTCGTGCGTGTCGTGTCCCCACTCGTGGGGACGCGAAAGCGGGCTGAAGGACAATGTCACCAGGATTGTGAGGCGGCCCCGTGGTCTGCGCACGGGCGCTAAAACAGGCCATCGCATTGACGCCGGGACGTGCGGCGGGGTAGCTTGAAAACAGGAGACCCCAGTCACGATTGACCTGAAACCTGAACAGCAGCGCGTGATCGACCTGACCCTCCGGTCGGGCGCGTATCGGAATTCCGGCGAGGTCCTGGACCAGGCGTTCGAGATCATCCGCGAACAACTCGATCGCGAAGACTGGATGCTCGAAGAGCGCGCAGCCATAGCGGCCCATATCAAGACGGGCTTTGCTCAGGCCGAGCGCGGTGAATCGATCGACGGGGATGCCGCGGTTGAGATGTTGCGGCAACGGCGTGCCGCGCGGTTGAACGCGCAGGGATGAATGCGCCCTTTGAGTTCACGCCGCAGGCGACGGAAGACCTCGATGCCATCTGGTGGTTTATCGCGGAAGACAACCGGGACGCCGCCAACCGAGTGGAAACGGAAGTCATCGCCAGTTGTCGCCGGTTGGCCAGATACCCCCTGATGGGAACCAGGCGGCAGGACATAACGCCGCTGCCGGTGCGGTTCCGGACCGTCACGAATTCCCAAACCGTGTGATCGTCTACCATCCCGAGACGGTTCCGTTACAGGTGGTCGCCGTGCTGCACGGAAAGCGCAAGCTGAAAGAGGTTCCGGAAAGGCGATCCGTATGAGCGCTCGGGCGACGGCTTATAAGCTCGAAGTAATTCGGAGTCTGCATTGCCGAAACAAGTATCTCCGACTGATTTCAGGGCAGTTCGTTCTCGACGGTGATTTGCAGCGGGAACAGGGGATTCTTCAGGTCGTGCGCGAGGCGGCCGTTTCTTTAGGATGCCTGCAGTTCATGCACACGCTACTGAAGAGCGGGTCCAGGGGACCCGCGCAGACCGAGGGTCTGCCCCACACCTTCCGCGTCCTCCCATCAGGCTTCGTAGACCTTTTCGCCTGATACATACGTGGATTTGATGGTTATAGTTAGATCGGATTGATTAAAGTGATACTGGATTAGGTCCGCTCTCTCGCCGGGGACCAAGCCAGCGCTGCGGCCAGGAACTCGGCCCGCTCGGGCGGCGTTGGTGGTGGCCATGCTTACGGCGTCGGCCAGACTAAGTCCCGCGATGCGCATGAGATTCTCGACGCCGCGGTCCATGCGGAGCGCGGAGCCGGCCAGGCGCTCCTGACCCACCAGCATGACACGGTTGTCCGCCGTCAGCTCGACGGCCTGCTCGCCCAACTGGTAGCGTCCGGGTGGACAACCGGCGGGGGCGGCGGCGTCGGTCACCAGCACGGAGCGCGCGACCGTCTTGGCGCGCAGGGCGACCTTCAGGAAACAGGCCGGCAGATGGATGCCGTCCACAATGAAATCCGCCATCAGGCGGTCTTCCGCGAGTTGCTCCCAGAGGTAATTGGGATGGCGCCGCATCACGGGATGCGCTCCGTTGCCCAGGTGCGTCGAGAGCGTTGCTCCCGCGCTTACGGCATCGGCGATTTGCTGCCCCGACGCACTGGTATGGCCGATGCTGACCACCACTCCTTCGGCGGTGACGGCTTCGATATAACGGACAGACTGCGGCCAATCGGGCGCCAGGGTCACGATGCGGACCTGGTTGCCGGTAGCCTCCTGCCAGCGGCGGAATTCGCCGAGATCCGGCGGGCGCACCCAGCGGCGCGGATGTGCGCCGCGCGGGCCATCGTCCGGCGAGATGTGCGGGCCTTCCACGTGGAAGCCATCGATGGCGGCGCCTTCGCGCAGCGTCTCCTTGGCGCACCTGAGGTTGCGCAGGGCGCCCAGCATGTCAGCCGGCGAGCCGGTGATAACGGTGGGATAGAAGCGCGTGACCCCGGTGGCGAAGAGGCCGCGGATGGAGCGCGCGATCTGTTCCAAAGTGCATTTGGGATCGTTAAAGTCCACGCCGAGAAAGCCGTTCACCTGCAGATCGATGAACCCCGGACTGAGATAGAGTCCGCCGGATTGGTTCACAGGCTCGACAGCGGAGATCGTGCTATCGAAGGTCACCCGGACTGGAGTTCCGCCGAAAGTTTCAATTCCAATACAATTCATGCGGGCTCTGCTTTATACACAGGATAGCCACAGTGCAATGCTGGCAAGCGCAAGATTTTGCAACCCCATAAAGTTGTTGAAAAGGGCCGCAAAACTAAAATTCTCTCTGGCAATCGCCGGCGCGCATACGCTAAAAATAGATAGTCCATCGGCTGCGGCGCATCCTGGAAAGCAAATCTCGGGGGAGGTGGCCTTCCGGGGTGTGCGCGCAGCTACCTTACTTGTCAACACCCACTGGCTGTCGCGCGTGCACCGGCGACAGCCATCCATAGCGGTCCGGTACGGCGCCGCCGATCAGGGCAAAGAACTCCTTTTGCAACTTCTCCGTGATGGGGCCGCGATGGCCCTTGCCGACCGGGATGCGGTCGACGGAGCGAATGGGCGTGATCTCCGCGGCGGTTCCGGTAAAGAACACCTCGTCGGCGATGTAGAGCATCTCGCGCGGCACGATGGTTTCAACCACCGGGATATCGAGATCCTGGGCCAGACGCAGAACGCTGTCGCGCGTGATGCCGGGCAGCACCGAGGCGCCCAGCGGCGGCGTGTGGAGGCGGCCGTCGCGGACGAGGAAGATATTCTCGCCGGATCCCTCGCTGACATAGCCGGCTTCGTCGAGCGCGATGCCTTCCGCGTAGCCGTTGGTGAGGGCTTCCATTTTGATGAGCTGCGAATTCATATAATTGGCGCCGGCCTTGGCCAGCGAGGGCAAGGTATTGGGAGCGATGCGCTTCCAGCTTGAGACGCACACGTCGACGCCGCCGGCGAGGGCTTCTTCGCCCAGATATTTGCCCCAGAGCCAGCAGGCCAGGTAGACATCCACCGGATTGTTGAGCGGGTTCACGCCGATGTCGCCATAGGCGCGGATGGCGATGGGGCGGATGTAGCAGGATTCCATATCGTTGACGCGGACCAGTTCCTGCATGGCCTCGGCGAGCTCTTCGCGCGTGTAGCCGAGATCCATGCGGTAGATTTTGGCGGAATCCGCCAGGCGCCGCACGTGGTCGCGCAGGCGGAAGATGGCGGGGCCGGCGGGCGTGGCATAGCAACGTATGCCTTCGAAGACGCTGCTTCCGTAGCTCACCACGTGGGACAGGACATGGATGGTGGCCTGTTCCCATGGTATGAAACGTCCGTTGTGCCAGATTCGTTGGGTGGGCGTCAGCATGGCTTAATTATATAACTTAGGCAGTTGGGATTGACGGGTAGTGTGTGAGGGGTGGGCGCGATACCCCCATTTGCGCACGGGCGATGCCCCCATTTTTTGGGGTTCGCTCGGTAATTCGCCGTTGCGGTTGTGCATGATTGGGCAGTTTTGTGCGTACTCCAGCCGAAATTGGGTTCGTTTCGTTTTTTTTTGCATTTTGCGCCATGGGTGCGGATGTACCGGTGAGCGGCATCCCCCGATTTGATTATATGGGTGGGTTGCGGCATTCGGCACCGGCAATGGCTGGAACGTATTGAAAGGGAAGGGCAGTGGCTTGTTCGCGAGGCGGTGACTGGCGGGCGGTAGCGCTGCTCGCCTGGCCTGGCTCGCGCTGCCGGCCGTGAGACTATTCGCCGCTAAGTCAAGAGGGCAGGGGACTTCGCGAGGGTTGGGGCGCGGTTCAGCGAGGTGCGGGCTGCAGTTCAGTACTCAGGATCCGGGGCAAACCAAGTGAATCTCAGTCTGTACAGTGACAATGGCGGGGTTCCCGGAACGCTGATGGTTGGCACCCTCGGCGAAGGCATCAACCCGGCGGGGGCGATCACGGGATTCTACATAGACGCGAGCAATATGTTCCACGGCTTCCTGCGCGCTCCGGACGGCGTCATCGCCACGTTTAACGCTCGGGGCGCGGGCACAGGCTCCGGCCAGGGCACCGTCGGCTCGGACCTCAACCCAGAGGCGGCGGTCGCGGGATACTACACTGACGCGAACAACGCGAACCACGGCATCCTGCGCACTCCCGACGGCCGCATCGCCACGTTTAACGTTCCGGGCGCGGGCACGGGCGCTGGCCAGGGCACCTACGGCGTCACTGTCGACCCAGCGGGGGATGTCATCGGAACATACCTTGATGCGAGCAGTGTGTCTCACGGCTTCCTGCGCAGGCCGTAAGCCGTGGGGCGGGGGCGGTGAGCGTCAGGCAGGCGAAACCGCCTGCCCCACCACGCTATTCTCTCATCTTTCTGTAACCGCGTCTCCCGCCCCTTGGCCATTCGCGGCAGAGCGCATGGGGAAAGATGGTGCCTGCGCCGCCTATCAGACGAACGTATCGGAGCCCCCGGGGAGTAGATCAGCAGAACGTAGAATAACATGCACACAACGAGTATCACTCGAACGTTAACGCTGGCGGGATTCGCTCCTGCCGGCAAACTCAGTCACGCGTATTGCGGCCTCCTGCCGGTGTTGGCGCTGTTGGTTGCCACGTCTGCCTGGAGCCAGACCGCACCCAGCTTCGGAGGACCCCACCGGCCACCCATCTTGTCGGGCGTGATCCCATCAACAAAACCCGCGGCGGATACCCCGGCCAGAGCCACTATAAGTTCATTACGATCGGCCCTAAGGACTCGCCCTATGCCGTGGCGGATGGAATCAACAATGCCGGGCTGGTCACCGGATATTACCACGATTTGAGTTCCGTCTTTCACGGTTTTGTGTGGCAGAAGGGTGTCTCCAAAAGGGTGGACTACCCAGGCGCAGCGTATACGTAGCGACTGAAATCGTGCTGCACAATTTCGCGGTTCAGCCTAAGGGGGCGTACCCTTGGAGCTGCCCCCCGGTCCGACGGCCGAGCCATGGGGCGCGGGGCAGGGACCCGCCCCACATGCCAGCCGGGCTTATTGCACCCGCGGGTTCCCGTTCCCGCCGCGCCCGATCGAATCGATCAGGCGCTGCAGCTTTTCTTCGGTGACCAATTGGGCCGCGGCGAGCTGGGTGATCTTCCCGTCCAACTCCTGCCCCCGCCTCCGCTCATTGCGCGCCTCCCGCACACCCATGGAGAAGGCCCGGCGCAGGTCGGCCCGCATAGTGGCAGCCTCCCGGCGAATATCGGCCATTTCGCGCTCGTGCCGTCCCTCGGCGTCCGCTTGCCGGTGCACGAATAGCTCCAGGCTCTGCGTCAGGGCTTCGTGGCGCTCCGTCAATTTTTCCAGGCGTTCGTCGATTGTCACGTTTTATTTCGATCTTGCCACTCTTTTCAATCGTCGCCTCTTCCGCGGCGATGTGTCAAGCGAGCCGGGGGGGAACGGGCGCTTGGACGCGTGCGGGATTTCTAGCGGAAACCGCTCCCTGACGGCCGCGGGTGGTAACATGGCCGCGGCTGGGTAACATGGTCGCGGCTCGGTAACGACCGAGCGTAGAATAGCCCTATGCACATTGCGATCATTTCGGACATCCACGACAACCTTTGGAATCTGGCGGCGGCCATCGAGCATGTGAGCGCCGCGGCGGAGGTGTTGATCTGCTGCGGCGATTTGTGCTCGCCGTTCGTGATGGATCTGCTGGCGCGGTTTCCGGGGCGGATCGAGATCGTATTCGGGAATAACGATGCGGATCTGTTCCGGATTACGCGCAAGTCCTCGGAGCGGGTGCGCGTGCATGGCGAATTCTTCGAGACGGAACTGGACGGCAAGAAGGTCGCGGTGAACCATTTCGACTACCTGGCGCGGCCGATCGCCGCTTCGGGGCTATACGATATCGTCTGCTACGGGCACAACCACAACTTCAGCGTGGCGCGGGTTGGCCCGACGCTGGCCATCAATCCGGGGCCGATTATGGGCGCGCGGTTTCCGGGCGGCAAGTGGGAGGATGTGCTGCCGACGTTTGCAGTGGTGGACACGCAGGCCGGGAGAGTTGAGGCCTTTGGCGTCCATGCTGGCGCCGGGGCGGCCCGGAGAGTCGCGCCACACGCATTCGAAGTTGGGAACGGCTGGCCGGGCTAGGCCAGTCGCGCAGTAACATCCAAACGAATCGCGGAGCACCGCTCTGCTGGTCGTTCAGTCCACCCCATCCACCACGTTGCTCTGATCGCTCTTTCCGCCGTTCACCGGGTCTCCAAAGTAGGTGATGCGTGGTTGCAGCGAAAGCAGCCCCACCACGTTCCGCGCTTCAAAAGGAAGCCGCGTAATCGGCCGGTTGCCGATGGTGTTCCCCAGCGTCGCCTCCTGGGTGTTCACTCGCATCGCGTCCGCTGGGGCTGGACATTCCGCATTTGCATGGACGCCGCCCCCGGTTTTTCCCCTAGCCAGCCCTCTGAGTAGGCAGCCCCGTTCCCAGGTATAGCAGGCAGTGTAGCCCTGCGATTCCCGCGATTGCAACGGAAGAGGCTTGGAATTCACATGGCGCTTCCCTCTGTGCCCCGAGAACTATGAGGCCCAGTACAGGGCGGGCATTTTGACCATTTGTTGCAAACAGCGCCGTCGTCGTGTATGATTTAATTCAAATTCCGCTACCACACTCGGGTAACGCCGGAAGGAGATCATGTTCCATGCAGGGTGGCGATAGTCAGAGCGTGCCCAGGCCGCACGAGAGAGTCGTCGGACTTCATGTCGTGGCGGCAGAGCTTGCCTTTTTGCTCGTGCCCTTCGTAGTCATTGGTTTCGCCTATTTGTACAAAGGCGACCTGCGCAACGTCCTCTATTCCCCGTACTGGTCCATCGCGTCGAGCGTGCTGATCGGCCAGGCCCTGATCCGGTTCATCATCCGGCTGCTCCAGTCCAATGCCCACGATCCGGCGATTTCCTGGGAGAGAGTCACGGTAATATTCTCCGTGCTGATCGTTCTAGGGCTTGTTCCTTCCCTGTTGGTGCTGCTGCTCGTGCTGATCTCCACTCAGCCGTCGTTGTATTTGGGCGTGGCTCAGTTGATTCTGTTCGTGATTGGGTTCTCGCTTTACCTGGCGCTCGGCTGGACAGGGCAGGACATGGTGTCGAATAGCACCTCGACCGAAGAATTCAGCGCCGAGTTGGATATCGCCACGGCAAATGTTCCCCGGTCTTATAAGAAAGCCAGCGGAGAATAATCCGCGACGGGCGAAGGGGGAGCTGACGCGTCCGCTTTCGGGGGTGTTCTTTTCTCTTCCCGATTTGCGGAAATCGGCCGGAGGAGGGGCAGCGGGAGTTTGAACAATCCCGCCCTCCGACGCCACACAGGTTGTTGATTCCAATAAGCGGCAGAACCGCCAAAATCGTTCGCTTCGCCGTGCGCGCGCCTTTTCCAGTTGCGGGTTTTCTTTTGGAAGGCGAAGTTCCGGCCAAGTCCCATCGCCGACCCTGAAGAGATGGACCGTCGGTATTGCCGTTTTTGCCAGAGGCAGTTCCAACCATCTCGATTTCACCCAGAGCAGACCGCCTGCTCGGACAAGTCGGGCCAGCCACAACGCCGCAACCAGAGCCGCCAGCAAAAGCTCGCCGCGGCAGGCCAGGCCTATCCTACATATTCATCCCGGCCAGGGTGGCGGCGCGCAGGACGACGCGGCGCCGGAAATCGCCGGCGCTCGCAAATGGCGCTTTGGCGCGCTCGGCGGCGAAGCGCGCGATCTCGTCGTCGGCCATGCCGGGAACCAATCGCAGGATACCTTCTTGCACGGTATTCACGTCGAACCGCAGCGGCGCGTCTTCGCCGAAGGCCGCCAGCCGCACGGTGACGGCGGGCACGGTGCAAACGATCTCCGGCCCGATGCGCGAGAACAGGATGTGCGGATCGGCCATCGCTTGCTCGCGCCAACGCTTGCGCGCCGCATTGATCGCGTCCCGGTTGAGATGCGCCAGGTCCAGGCGGAGGCTTGCCAAATAATGCTCCCGCCACAGCGCGCTCGCGCCCGGGTCGACGAACACGCCGTGGCTCAGATCGTTCAGCGCATCCACGATTTCGGCGCGTTCCTCGGGATAGAGGCGCATGTATTGCGTCACCAGTTCGAGCAGCCAGGGCGTGGAGATATCGGTTTTCACCGCGGCGAACATGGCGGCCATCGCGCGCAGCATCTTCTCCTCGCGTTGGGCGACGGTCTCCTCCGCCGGAAGATCCGCGCCGCGCATGGCGAACAGGAAAAAGAAGCTGGCGTAGAATCCCTCGGATTGGAGCAGTTGGTTGGCCTCGCGCAGAGTGGAAAAATCGCGGGTCTTCTCCAATTGCACACGCAGGTAATCCGGTCCGCGGAAGGCGCTCTCGAATGCGAAATGGTTCTCGCGCACTTCGTAGTAGCGCGCCAGGCTCTGCGAGAAAGTTGTCAGATCGGACGCGCCGCGGTAATACTCGTTTTGGCGATACGGCGCGTCGCCGAATCCCACGCCGTGGTGCTGGTAGCGCCAGCGCAGGTCCGCGCCGCGCGCCAGGTGGGCGGCCAGCGTTTCCAGATGAATGGCATAGCCTTCGCTGAACGCGGTCGTACGGTCCGAGAGCGCGGCGGTGCTGTGCGGAATCGATGCCACCTCCAGCCCATCCAGGCGGCGCCCGCCCGCCAGCATGTCCATAACAACGTGGCCGGTCTCGTGAAACATGGTCGTTTCGAAAAGTTCGGGATCCGCATCCAGCAGGATGTAAGCCGTTCGCGGATACTCTTTCACGCCGTCGGCGGTCTCGAGCCGGAATCCGACGGCCCCATGATTGCCGCCCTTAACCAGCGCGACGTAGTAATCCGGAAGATTCGCTCCGGGCGCCGCGATGCGGGCGGCTTGCGCGTACAGGCGCAGTGCGCGCTCGGCGGATTCATAGTGCAACCATGGCCGGTACTTCGACGCATCGGCCACGCGCCGGTACAGCGGCATATTCTCCCGGATTTCGGCAGACGCCGTATTCACCTTCCCGGCCGGCTCGAGGAAAACCACGTTGGGCAATTCCGCGGCGGCGGCGCAGGAGGCCATCAGGCACACCCACAACAGGCGCATATTACGGAGACGATTGTACCCGTTTACCGTTAGCGGCTCCGGATTGGGGACAATGGTACGCGATGGAATTGGATGGAGAACAACTCACCATAGAAGACGTTTGCGCGGTGGCGGTGGGCCGCGGCCATCTGGAGACGGTTGCGCTTTCGGCGCCGGCGGTCGAAAAGATGGAACGCTCCCGCGCGGTTGTAGAGCGCCTGGCCGCGGGCGACGTGCCGGTCTATGGGGTGAACACCGGCGTCGGACTGCTGGCGGATGTGCGCATCGCCCCTTCCGATTTGGATCAATTGCAGCGCAACGTGGTGCGCTCGCACTCGGCCGGTGTCGGCGATCCATTGGCGCGCGCGGAAGTGCGGGCTATGATGCTGATCCGCGCCAACGTGTTGGCGAAGGGCTATTCGGGCATCCGGCCGGTGGTGGCCCAGCGGTTGTGCGATCTGCTAAATCGCGGCGTGACGCCGCGGGTGCCATCGCAAGGCAGCGTGGGCGCGAGCGGCGATCTGGCGCCCCTGGCCCACATGGCGTTGGTGCTCATCGGCGAAGGCGAAGCGGAGTACGAGGGCGCGGTCTATGCGGGCGGCGAGGCCCTGCGGCGCGCGGGTCTGGAGCCTCTGACGCTGCGCGCCAAGGAAGGCATCTCGCTGATCAACGGCACACAAGCCATGCTGGCCATCGGATGCCTGGAGTTGGCGGCGGCCGAGGTGCTGGCGGACTCCGCCGACGTGATTTGCGCCATGACGCTGGACGCCTTGCGCGGCACTCCGCGGGCTTTCGATCCGCGGCTGCATGCCGCGCGTCCGCATCCCGGCCAGATCGAGAGCGCCGCGCGCCTGCGCCAACTGCTGGAAGGCAGCGAAATCCGGCAGTCGCACATCGCCTGCCGGCGCGTGCAGGATGCCTATTCGCTGCGTTGCGCGCCGCAGGTGCACGGCGCGGTCCGCGATTCGCTGGCGGAGGCGCGGCGGATCTTCGCCATCGAGCTGAACGCGGCCACGGACAATCCGCTGGTGCTCGACGACGAGATCGTTTCCGGCGGCAATTTTCACGGCGAGCCACTGGCATTTCAGTTGGACTATTTGGCGGTGGCGCTCACCGCTCTAGCCGGCATCTCCGAGCGCCGCATCGACCGGTTGGTCAACCCGGCGCTCAACGAGGAATTGCCGCCGTTTCTGGCGGGCCACCCGGGCCTGGAATCGGGGCTCATGATGGCGCAGGTAACCGCGGCCGCGCTGGTGGCGGAGAACCGGGTGCTCTGCCATCCGGCCTCCTCGGGGTCCATCACCACTAGCGGCAATAAAGAAGATTTTGTCAGCATGGGGATGACTTCTGCGCTAAAATACAAGACAGTCGTGCGCAATACCCGCGCCGTTCTGGCGATTGAAGCTTTGTCCGCTTCGCGCGCGCTCGACCTGTTGAGGCCCTTGAGGAGTAGTTCCCCGATTGAACGGGTGCGCGAACGCATCCGCGCCGTTTCGGCTCCTCTCGAGGGGGATAGGGCACTGCACCATGACATCTCCGCGTTAGAGAAACTGCTGGCTGTCGGCGGGTTACGCCAATAGCAGCATTACAAATAATCATATGTTGGCTGCATTTTGCCTTCCATTAAGCGGATCGGTGGGCGTCCCCGTTGACGGAAGTTCTTGAGAATTGCCATATTAAATGCCAGATTTCAGGTTTTGGGCCTCGACCTGCTGCTAGGCCGCCCATTATTTTCCAGGCGTTGTCAGACACAGTCGTAAAAGGGGAACATATGAGACACCTACTCGCGTGTGTTGTTTTGTTGCTATGCGTTGTTATTCCCGGACCAGCACAGACATTCCGGGGTTCCATCAATGGAACCGTGACCGACCAAACGGGAGCGGCCCTGGCGGGCGCCGCCGTAAAGGCAACGGACATGGGGACTGGCATCGTACTCACGACAGTTACCACTGCCGAAGGCCAGTACTCGTTCCAGGATCTTCCCCCGGGCACCTATCAGGTTGCTGTTACCGCCAGCGGGTTTACGCCGGTCACGGTGGATAAGATTCCGGTGACGGCGGGAGCCATCTACACTCTGCCGGTCACGCTCAAAGTAGGACAGCAAGCCACGGCGGTGGAAGTTTCGGCGGCGGCAATTTCCGTGGACACCACCACTGTGACCCAGAGCGACACGATCCCGGATGAAGCGCTGCAGAACATGCCCATGAACGGGCGCGATTTTTCGCAGTTGATCGCGGTGACGCCGGGCTACGGAGGATATGCCGTAGGCGGGTTTGGGTCGCTAAATGGAACGCGCGCCAATCAAATGAACTGGCAGATTGACGGCACGGACAACAACGACTTCTGGCACAACATTCCGGCGGTCAATCAGGGCGGGGTATCGGGAATCGCGGGCGTGGTGATGCCGCTGGACGCGATCGACGAATTCTCGGCGCAGACCCAGTCGAACGCGGAAAGCGGACGCAACGCGGGCGGCACTGTCAATCTGACCATCAAGAGCGGCACAAACGAACTGCACGGCAGCGCCTATTACTACAACCGCAATGAATTCTATGCCGCGCACTCGCCCTTCTTTGTCGCGACACCCGATTTTCCAAGAGCGCCACCGCTGCGCAACGAGAATTACGGGCTCTCGGTGGGCGCCCCGATTATCAAGGATAAGACATTTTTCTTCGGCGCTTTTGAGAAGCAGGACTATATCTTCGGCCTAACGGGTTTGTCGACCGAGCCATCCACCGCCTTTGTCCAGCAAGCCGAGGCGCAATTGGCGGCGGCGGGTACGCCGACGAGTCCGCTGTCGTTGAAGCTGCTTTCGACGCTCTGGCCCAGCTCCATTCTGAACCTGCCGGCAACCACCAACAACTATTTCGCAACCGTTCCGGGGACCGGGTACAGTTTAAATGGGGTCGTCAAGGTTGACCACAATTTTAACGCCAAGAACCACCTTTCGCTGCACTGGTTCGCGGGAGAAGGCAGTCAGACGCAGCCGCCGGGCGCCAGCCTGGCGCTGGCCACCGCGAGCTCCAACCTGGGATACTATTTCGAAGTCGCGCCAATCCACGTCCAGAACTATTCGGCTGTTTTGAATTCGGTTTTGACGGCCAAGGCGGCCAACCAACTGCTGTTTGGCATCAGTTATTTCAACCAGGTATTCCACGACTCGAACAATAGCTTCAACACGCAGGCGCTGGGCCTGTATCTAAGCCCGGATGCCACCATTCACGGGAACCCTATCATGGGTGCGCCAAATATTGAAATTGCCGGCTTCGATCAGGTTGGAATCACGCCTCCGGAGGGCCGCAACGATGTTACCGGACATCTGACGGATATCGTTTCCTACGTTTCGGGAAAGCACCAGTTCCGTTTCGGCGCCGAGGTGCGGCAAGGCCGGGTGGATGAGTTCTATCACCGGCGGTCGCTCGGCAGCTTCTCATTCAATTCGTTGGCCGATTTTCTGGCCGGCAATGTAGCCTCGGCGGACATCGCGGTAGGGGATCCGGAACGCTTTGTGCGGGTCAACAGCTTCGATTTCTTCGCCCAGGACAACTGGCAGGTGACTCGTAACCTGAATGTGAATCTAGGACTACGGTACGACTATATCGGACCGCTGTATAGTACCAACCAGGACCTCGCGGTCTTTATTCCAGGGGAGGGGTTGAAGATTCAGGGCAATGGCATTAGCAGCATCTTCCCGCCCGACAGAAACAATTTCGGACCGCGCGTCGGCTTCGCCTACCAGCCGGGGTCGAAGAACGACCTGGTGGTGCGCGGCGGAATCGGGCTGTTCTACGACCAAATCAACATGAATCCTTTTCTGGATTACCGTGGGAATGGCGCCGATGGCTTACAGGACAATCCGATAGGGCCAAAGCCGGTCGACAACTACAGCATCACTACGCCATTCACTTGGCAAACGGGCCAGTACATCTTTCCGGGAGTTACTACTTGCCCGACGCTCAGCGGCTGCGGCACGAACACTTACAACGTATACTCGGTCAACCAGGATTTCCGGACGCCTTACTTCTTCAATTACAGCTTGAATATCGAGAAGGGCTTCGGCAACGCCCTGGTATGGCAGGTCGGCTATGTCGGCAGCGTAGGGCGCAAGCTGTCGGTGATGCTGAATCTTAATCAGAACGGCGGCTTCGACGCGCAATATCCGAACATCGGCTCGGTGTACCAACTGAACAGCATAGGCAACTCAAACTACAACGCGCTGCAGAGCACTCTCAAGGTCAGATCGTGGCATGGGGTGACCGCGCAGTTCGCGTTCACATGGGCGCACGCTTTAGACGACGTGACCGAGTACCGCGGCGTTATCCCATTGGACAGCTTCAACCTGGCCCAGGAATACGGGAGCAGTGATTTCGATACGCGCCTGAATTTTACGACCTTCTTGACTTACGAAATACCGGGTTCCTCGCACGGTCCGAAGTGGCTCACGCACGGCTGGCAGTTGAGCAGCCTGTTCTCGTTCCACAGCGGACAGCCGTTCAACTTGGACGCCGGGACGCAACGCCCTGGGCTGGACATTATTGCCAATCCGTTCGCGGGCGTTTCCCACACGTTCATCCCGGGAGTTGGCGAGCCCTGGGTGAATCCGGCGGCGTTCTGCGTGCCGGGAGCGGCGGGCTGCCCCGGCACCACGAACCCGGACGGCGATCTTTCCCGCAATCTGTTCACGGGTCCGGGCTTCGCCGATGTGGACCTGTCGGTAATCAAGAACATTTCGATTGGCGAACGCCTGAAGCTACAGCTTCGCGCGGAAATGTTCAACGTGTTCAACCGGAAGAACCTGGCGAGCGGAGCGGGTTCGGTTGGTGGGAACGGTTATATAGGCGACACCATCGGCGACTTCAACGGCGCTCCGGGACTTGGACCGGGCGAGCCGTTCAACATGCAGCTAGTGGGAAAGATCATATTCTAATCTAGCTCGGAAGTCCTTCACGGACGCCCTTCCCGGAAGGGAACTCCCGATTCGTACAGCGTGAGACGTGCGCGCAGCGCATCTGCCAATTGCGTACGGCTCTGCTGAATTGCGGCGTCCAGTGCCTGCCTGGCCGTTCGCATCGCATCCGCAAAAAGGCCCTGATCGGCGTATGCGGCAGCGATCGCATCCAGCAGCTCGGGATCGTCACTTCGCGATAGAGCCATCGCACGCCGGGCCGTTTCGAGCGCTCCGGCTCCGTTTCGGACCGAGTCGTCGGGAGACGTCGCGAGAACCCAGGCCATCCGGGTAAGCGCGGGTACGTGATTTGGCTCGATGGCCACCGCGGTTCGCCAGTGTTCCAGGGCGGCCGCAGCATCGCGGCGCGACGAATAAAGCGCCGTACCGAGGCCGTAGTGCGCATTGGCGGAGCGAGGGGCCGTCGAGACCGCCTTTTCGAAATGGGCGATTGCCTCATCGGATCTTCCCGTCGCGAGCAGCGCAAAGCCGATGTCGAGGTGAATGTTTCCAGGATCGACCGTGCCGGCGGGGGCTGCGAGGCAGCTCTCAAACCGCGCAATAGCCTCATCCAATCTCCCGGTCGCCGCCAAAGCGACGCCGAGTGGGTAATTGATTTGCGAAGAGTCGGGGGTTAGCGACCGAGCTTGCTCCAGGTGTGGAATCGCCTCATGAAACTTACCTGCCTCCACCAAAACCTGACCGAGATCGCGATGTCCTTCCGCGGAGCCGGGATTCATTGCCACTACTTTCGCCAGGTATGCGATCGCTTCGTCTGGCCGGCCGATATCCGCCAATGTCCGTCCGAACCTTTGATTCGCTTCCGTGAAATCGGGCGCGATGTCCAAAGCTTCGCGGTAAGATGCGATCGCCTCCGCGGTCTTGCCTGCTGTCTTAAGTGCGTCGCCAATGTTCACTCGTGGCAGCAAGTACGATGGGTCTTCTTGAATCGCTCTACGGTAGTGCAAAATGGCTTCATCGATGTTACCGATCGCGGCTAACGCAACGCCGAGGTTGTTGTGCACCCTGGCATCGTGCGGCGCTAACTCTTCTGCCCTGCGCCACTCAGGGATAGCCGACTCGTACCGATGTTTGTCCGCGAGTTGCATTGCCTTGTCAAATACGCGGTAATAATCGACGGCCGGCACGTCGATCTTGCGCAGGCCGTCCGGAGCGACGTTAACGAATTCGGGAATGTTCACGGCACGATTGGCCGCGGTTGCGTTTTCGATGAGGATCGGCGGGCTGTCCTGTCCATTTTCGGCGAGGTGCGTCAGATACATCTGCGTATACGGCGATCGGCTTTTGGACGAAAAAACCATCCACCGGCCGTTTGGCGAGAAGCTGTGCCACGAATTCATGAGCGGCAGGTTCGCCCGCATTAGACGCGGCTCGCCGCCGGCGGCCGGAATGATGTATAACTTGCTGTCCGGGCGCATCAGTAGACCATTACGGCACCCGACGAACACGATCCAGCGGCCATCCGGAGACACTTTCGGGAAACTGTTGCTCATGCCGTTGTGTGACGCGCCGGCGATCGGTTCGGCGTTTCCGCCTGCGCCGTCGTGGAATCGAATGCGATAGAGATCGTACTGAATCTGAGTCTCTTTCAAATCGGTCGCGTATCGGGCTAGATCCGCACCGGGTGGGTAAGCTTCGCGTGCTTCGGCCCTACCGAATACGAGGTACTTTTGATCGGGGCTCCAGAAAGCGCCGGTTTGCACATATTTCGGGTCGTCGGCCCCAGGGAGCGGCTGCAGGATACCCGTCGACCGGCTGTACCAGGCGAGGATGCCGCGGGTCGGATAGAACACCTGGAGAAAGCGGTAGTCCTTGAAATTGGCGACGTAGTAACTGCTCTGGAGACTCCGCCGTTCCAGGCCGGCCTCACCCGGGCTGATGGTGGTGATTACGTACTGGCCGTCCGGCGAGACTTGCGACATGAAACCGACCCGAATCTGCGAAGTGAGTTTCCCCTTGACGGAGCGCCACTCGATATCGTTCTTTGGGCCGTCGAGGTCCATCCCGAGGGTCTTGCCATCGCGCGAGAACGAATGGCAATTGGCGCAAGTTGGCATGTTGTCCAGCAACAAGCGGCTGTCCGGCTCGCCGACGTTGCGTAATCTCCAGGCGATCAGCGGCACCGCGGCCGGCGCCAGTGGTTTGATGACTCCCTTCTCTACCTCGGAGGGCATAAGTGCAACGTCGCGATAGAAAATCGGTGCTCCGACCGGATCTTTCGAGGTTTCAATTGTTACACGACCAAGGGAGAGGCCCTTGTTCTTATGGCCGCGCGGGATGCCGGTGATGTATATGACCGCGGCCCGACTGACGGAGTGCCGCTTGATC
>ODAK010002580.1_pt1 | contig 19090 bp, 20 predicted proteins | sample 1539591 | NCBI WGS metagenome assembly ODAK01 (sample SAMEA3539303, study PRJEB22396) | soil metagenome | biome: tundra; feature: field; material: soil | place: USA | collected 2010-05 | depth 0.15 m | reverse complement strand
CCGTGAACGGTATTGGGCAGATTGTCAGCCGCGTGGGGATCGCGCGGACCGGGATGCCGCGCACCGCCGGATGCCTCGGCATCTCAGTCGCCAGCGAGTCTCCCGCCGTGGCTTCAGACAGAACCAGCAAAGCGGGAGGATGCCGCAGCAACGCCTCCAGACCGACGCGGCCACCGGAGCCGACGTCAACCATCCCCGCCGCGCGCACGACCGCATCCATCAACTCGCCCGGCCCGGAGGTCCACCCGCGCGGCTCCCAGACCAACGCCTTGATGGGCGGTCCAGGCGGGGGCAGGGCGGCGTTCATGGCGGCGATCAAAGGGCTGGCGCGTTCCGGGACCCCCAAAAGAGCGGCGGTGGTGCGAAGCGCGACCCGGATTCCGGGAAAATCCGTCGGCAGGTCGACGCGCTCGACACGCAATCCAGCCCGTTCGAGCAGTGCCAGCGTGGTGCGGGCGCCAAAGCGCGCGCCGAGGACGAGGTCGGGGTGGAGTTCCATCACCGCCTCGGCCGAGGCGCGGATACTGGGAAGGCCCGCCGCCTCCGCCGCGACGAACGAAAGGGCTGGGTCGCGGGCGAGTGGCGACAGAGCGGCGACCTTCTCCGGTGCCAACAATACCAGCCACTGATCCGTGCAAAGATTGAGCGATACGACGCGCTTCACCGCTTCCGCATGGGCCGCGGCTGGCCAGATTGGCGCCAGCGCCACGAGCCACAGACTCAGAATGAGGCGCGCCAACACCCGATCAATGCGGCAGCGCGCGCATCGACGCGGGCTGTCCGCCGAGTTTGATGTTCGTGCCGGCCTGCTTCAAACTTCCACCAACGATATGAAATACCTGCAGATCGTCATCGAAATAATTGCCGACATAGATAAAGTCGTTCTTGGGACTGAACGCGAGGCCCTCGGGCAGGCCGCCCAAAGGCGCGCGCGACCTGACGATCATCTCGCCGGTGTTGGAATCGAGCGACATCAACGCGAGTTCGCCGCCTTTCGTCTTGAACCAGTCGCTTTGCTTTGCCCCCGAGCCCCCAAGCAGCGCCGCGGCGACCCATTTGCCATCGGAGGAAACGGCGAAGCCTTCCGGTCCGGTTCCTGGGCTCATGACGGCGACCGTGTGCGGATGCGGGCCGGTGGCATCGATCACCGCCATCGTGTCGCCGTTGTTCTTACCGGCGCCGGTGGTCGATACGATCGCGAATTTACCATTCGGTGTGATGTCGACATTGTAGGGATTGAACGCGACCGGGATGTCCATCGCCTTGTCATAGGTGACCTTCCGCCCATCGATCGCCAGCACACCGACGCGATTGGCGACGTTCAGGCAGATGAACGCACGCTTCGCATCCGCCGTGATGGCGACCGCCGAGGCTTCTTGCTCTACCGGAACTTCCCCGACCACCGACACTTTGCCACCGGCGATCGACAGGACGGAGATGCTCTTGCCATAACGATTGGCGACGAGCGCAAGCTCACCGTTACGGGAAATCGCCAGACCCGAAGGTTGTTTTCCGACGGTGACCGTGTCGGCCAGACCTGGTGGCGTGGCGGTCAGATCGATCACGAACACGCGGTCGTCGGGCGACACCGTGAACCCGACGGCATCCGGCGTGTTCAACACCGAATTGGCGACCAGCCCAAGCTTGCCGTCCGGTGTGATCTGCAGATTGGTGGGTGGACCAAGCAGGGAGTTCATCAGTGGCAGCCGCGCACGGATCACCGGTTTTCCGGGAGTCGAAACATCCATGACCAGGACTTCATCCTTGCCAGGCTCACCATTGACCGGACCGTCAGGACCATAGGTGATCTTCGCATCAAGTCCAATCAGGATGTCATTCGGTCCCGCATGGGCCAATCGCGCACCCGGCACCAGCGCGGGCATAAGGCACATCGTGAGCAGCGCGCGTTTAATCATCGTCCGGACCCTCCGCCTCGCGACTGACGGTACAAGTCGTGCAACCGCCTGACAACCGGCTATGATGATGGGGCAACCAGGGAGGGCATGCCATGCTCGTATTCGATCTCAGCGCGGAACAGGTGTTCAACCCCGAACGTCACGTGGAAAAAATCCTTGGCGTGGTGGGCGAGGGCGATGTGACAGTCGCCTGTTGGGACCCGGGCCAGACCAGCCCGAACCATCTGCATCCCAACGCGACGGAGATCTATTTTTGCTTCTCGGGCGGCGGGGTGATGCGCACACCGTCGGGCGAGGTGGCTATCAAACCCGGCAGCTTCGTCGTGCATCCGCGCGGCGAGCTGCACGAATACGTCAACGGCGCCGAGCGGACGCTGTTGTTCCGGGTACGGTATGGCGACGACATGTCGACGCGCAGCAAGAACTGGCCGGCCAACAAATCATTCCAGGCCAAAACGGAAGACATCGCGTACTTCCGCGAGCATCCAATGGGCTGACGTCGGACCGGAGCCCAGACGTGTCACGGCTTCCAGCCGAAATGCGGGAACATCCAGCCGAGCTCTCGCAACACCAGGTCATTCATCTCGGGTGTTAAGGTGGAACCCCAGTCACCGGCGACACCTTTGCGGAAGAAGGCCCCGTTTTGTTCGGTGCCGGCCTGCCGGCCTCCGGTCAGCGCCGCGAACGACGTGCGCGCGACGCAATCGGCGACGATATTCGATGCATCGGATACATTCAGAAATCGAAACATATTGGATACGATAAGCTCGGGGGTCCGGCGCAGTTTCTCATAGGTGATCGTCATGCAGTCCGCGGGATGCCGCTCGGCGAGCTCGATGGTCGTCCGCGCGCCCTGGTCCAGGGACGGCAGCGCGAGCCTGATGAACGCGAACTTCGCGGCGGTCTCGTCCTCACCCGCCGCGGGCTTGTGGAAGAAATGCCAGGCGGAGGTGAGCACGTCACGCGGGTCGCGGGCGATGGCGATACACTTCGCTTTCGGAAAAAGCTGTTTCAGTCTTGGAAAGAAAAACACATTCTCCGGGGTCTTTTCCCCAATGGCGCGGCACGCCTTGTCAGCGCACACTTGGCGTAACGCGAGCAGCATGGCGGTGCCCAACAGGAACTCCACATCATCCTGGGCCGGCAATGGAAAGCCGCCGGTGTGGCCGAACAAACTGGTGTTCTTGGCAGTCAATACCTCAGCCCGAGCCTTCATCATCGCTTCCAGCGGCTCGGCGAGTTGTTTCTGAAACAGGCCCTCGCCGCGGCAGGATACTTCGGGGTGCTGGTCGAGAATCTGCTGCACCCAGGTCGTGCCGGAACGCGGGGCGCCGCCAATGAAGAACAGCTGCTTGCGCGCGAGGGCGGCGATCTCCTCCTGACGTTCAATCCATGTTTGCAACCAAATGTTCCTGTTTGAGTGAACCGCGGGTAGTCGGCGGCCCCGGAAGCTGCCAACCACCGGGGCTGAGCCGGGAGATCAGTACCGCTTATAGGGCAGGAACTTGCCGGTCATCGTCAACCTGACCCGATCGCCTTTCTGATCGGCCTGGCGTTCCAGCGTCATATCGAGTTCGATCGCACTCATGATCCCGTCGCCAAATTCCTCCTGGATCAATTCCTTCCAGGTCGTGCCATAGACCTGGATCAGCTCGTAGAAGCGGTAGATCAGAGGGTCGGTCGGCACGGCGGTGGGCAAACTGCCGCGATAGGGTGGTTCTCGCAGTAACTCGACCTCGTCATCGGTTAATTTGAACAACTTGCCGGCCTTCTTCGCGGTCGCTTCGGTCATGGACATCTGGCCGAGGCAGGCGGCGCATGTCCAGACCGGTGAATGCTCAAGTTTCGCGGCGATTTCAGGCCAGGTCCATTTCTTTTGCTTTTTGGCTGCAAGGATCTTGTGGCCGAGAGTGGTTTTGGCGTCGTTCACCGCGGGCTCCTGTCGCTGGTTTCATGTCGGCTGGATCAAGACGGCGAGAATATAGGCAATGGCCTGAAATACGCGCAATACACCGGTGCTGCCGGCCGTTCTGCCGCGAGCTAAGGCATTCAGCCGCACACGGCACGTTGTTTGCCCCGCGATTCCGAGACCGGAACCCAAAGGAGCAGGTAGATGGCCAGGCCCTTTCACCTCGGGTGGTTTTTGCAAGGTTCGAGCTTGCAGGCCTGGGGCGAACCCTGGACCGGACACATCGGCCGCACCTGGATGGCGCCCGAACTGTTCATCGATATGGCGCGTTGCCTCGAGCGCGCCGGCTTCGATTATTTGCTGATCGAGGACTCCTCCTATGTCGGCGAAAGCTTTGGCGGCTCGACTGAACTCTACCTGAAGCGTGGCATCGCCGTGCCGCGGCAGGATCCATCCGTGATGGCTTCGCTGATTGGTCAGGCCACGTCGTGCATCGGCATTGTCCCGACCTTTGGCACCTATGCCGGTCCGCCGTATCTGCTGGCGCGGCTGGTGGCGACTTTGGACCAGATATCCGGAGGCCGCATCGGTTGGAACGCGGTGACCGGCAGCTCGAATTTCGCGGCGATGAATTTTGGGCTGCCCGGCATGCGGGAGCACGATCTGCGCTATGACATGGCCGATGACTACATGGAAGTGTGCCGGCGCTTATGGGCGTCATGGGAGCCGGATGCGATCATCGCCGATCCGCGGACCGGCGTTCTTGTCGACCACACCAAGGTGCATGCGGTCAATTTCGAGGGGCGGTATTTCAAGACCCGCGGTCCGCTGAATTCCGGACCCTGCCCGCAAGGTCAGCCGGTGATCGCCCAGGCCGGCGGCTCGCCGCGCGGGCGGCAGTTCGCGTCGCGCTATGCGGATACCATCGTCGCGCACACCAAGGGTATCGCGGCGATGAAGGCCTACCGCGATGATGTTCGCGCCCGCATGGTGGCGCACGGCCGCGATCCGGATACGTGCAAGGTGCTGTTCCTGGTGGCGCCGATCATCGGTGAAACCGAAGCGGACGCGCGGGACAAGAAGTGCCAGCGTGCCGCTCGTGCGGCGGCGACGGTGCCGGAGCGGTTGGCGCATTGTTCGCGTTCATCACGTCGTTCGACGAGCTGATCGTCGCGCTGTTCCTGTCCGGATCGGGCGCGGTGACCTTGCCGCGACGGATGCGGGACGATTTACGTTTCGAGATCGATCCTACTATCGCGGCGGTCTCGGCTCTGACGATCGTGTTGACCGCGCTGGGGCTCGGTGGGGCGCACCTGACGCGGCGGCGCGGCGCGCGATAACCTGGCTATTTCAGCAACAGGACCTGACGCTGGTTATCGATCGACCATGACCGGAAACGCTTCAGGAAACTCTGGCCCAAAAGCAAGCTGTCGGCATCGTTGGTGATGCTGGCCATCACATCCCTGACTTCGCGGTCGCCGACCTTCAGCACGTGGATGCGGAACGTTTCACTCGAAACGGCCGATCCGTCGGCCAGGTGATAAACTTGTTTGCCGAGGAAATCCGCCCTGGAAACCGTGCCCGCCTGAATGAGCTTCTCCATGACGTCGGCCGAAACACTGACGTCCGAGGCGCCGCTATCGATCGCGAACGGCATGGTCACCGCGCCATTGATCGTGACCGGCACCTCCAAGGTCCCGTTATGGTTGCGCAGTCTTATCTGTGTTGTTTCGCTGTCTGGCGGCCCAGACGGCACCGGCCCAGACGGCACCGGCTCGGGCGTCAGGAACGGGCGAGGCGAGATCGACATCCGTGGCGGGCCGCCGGGTGTGGGCTCAAGCGAAGCCTGGATTACTCGTGGCGGTACGGCGGGGCTCATGTCGATGACGGCGCCGCGCCAAACGGCCTGATTCCTGTCCCGCAGCAACAACGCGCGCACCTGTCGGGGTGGATTGCCGTAAATCCGCAGCCGCCGGCCGTCGACGATGCCAATCCAGACGTCCTCCGGCGAGAAGACGTAGCGTGCTTCGGATACGCCGCAGGCGTGTGGCTCGCACGCCAACCCGACGGTATATCGGCCGGTGAATTCCATTGGGCTACTGAAACTGTAGTCTTTCAGATGCGCCAACAAGGCCGGGCCGACCAATTCGCGCAAAGCATCGGCGACGCCGGGATTACCCAGCGCCTCCCGCGGATATTTCCCCGCCGCCGTCTGGGCGAGATCCGTCTGGCCGCGTTCGACTTCGTGGGCGCCAGTTCCATGGGTGGCGTTACCGTACGGCTCAGCCGATGGAGCACCGCCAGCCCGGGTGCCCCGACGTGGTGAGCGGCCATACGGAGCGGCCCCATACGCAGCGCCCGCATACGACGTTGCGTCATCCGGCTCACCACGATGCGGGGCACCGTCATAAGCGGCAATGTCAGTGGGAACACCACCATACCGGACGCCGCCTCGCGCGCTGCCACCACGCGGCGCATCATTCTCCGCCGTGCCTGAGTCTCTGGCATCCGGGGTGTACTCGTCCGAAATCCAGCGCCGGTAACGGTCGAGCCATGCCTGTCGGGGCCCCTCCGGAATGCCCATGATCGCCAGCATTTCGATCTGGCCCGGGGCCACGATATCCTCGGTCAGGTGGCGCATCCACGGCGTTCTCGCGGCGGTTCCGCTGGCGTCGCCCAGAAGCAGGGCGCTGTAGCCGTAAACAACACAGCGCTCGGCCGTATTGGCATCCTGACTGCCGCGAGCTTCGTCCACGCATGCATACCAGTTGGCGCTCAACCCTCTGACGCCGCCGTGAGCGAAGTCGCTCCGCGCGCGCCGGATTTCTTCCCCGATCAGAGGTGGCGGCGCCGATTGTGTCCACGCCTGGTGCCACGAGAGCAGAACGCCGGCGAATGCCAGCCACGGGAGCGCCATCTTTCTGAACGGAGGCATGTTATCACCGCGATCATGGCTTCAGGTGAAGGCTCTTGGCACACCTGAGCATTTCGCGAACGCTCGCGCGGCGGCGAATGCTACGGGTGCGTTAAATCTGGGACAGGTGGCCGCGATTTGTCAAATTAATTCGACGGCGTTCCTGAACCACTGCTTTTGGAATGGTATAGAAACAACTTGGCACGGATCGCGCACAAGACGCTTGACGCCATTCGGCCGCCACGCCACGAAAGGTTCGATGCCCTCCACCACCATCCGCCAATGCGCCGTTCTCGCCGGCGGCCTGGGCTCACGCCTCGGCACGCTGACGGAGACCTCCCCGAAACCGCTGCTGATACGCGGCGGGCGGCCGTTCCTCACGTGGCTGCTACGCGAGCTCAGCCGCTTCGGCGTGACCGAGTTCCTGCTGCTGACCGGCCACCTGTCCGAGGAAATCGAACGAGCCATCCCGGCCATGCAAGCAATGCTGCCGCGGCGCGTGGCGATTTCGGTCTCGCGGGAGCCGGTGCGGGCCGGCACCGGCGGCGCCGTGTTTCACGCCCAGGAGCACCTGCATGAGCGGTTTCTGTTGTGTAATGGCGACTCGCTGTTCGACGCCAACCTGGCGACGCTGCTCGCCGCCGCCGCGGACGACGGTCCCGAAGTCGTGGGCCGGATGTTGCTGCGGCGGTTGCCGGACGCCTCGCGCTCTGGGGTCGTGACCCTCGAGGGTGACCGGATCACTTCGTTTCAGGCACGGCCGCCGAACAGCTCCGACGTCGCGACATCAGGTATCATCAACGCCGGCGTCTATGCGTTCGATCGCCGCATGCTGGAACGGTTGCGGCCGGTCTGCTCGTTGGAAACCGATGTTCTCCCGCTGATCGCGGCCTCCGGTGGCCTGCGTGGGACTCTGAGCGAGGGCTACTTTCGTGACATCGGCGTACCGGAAGACTTCGAGCGCGCCGATGACGAGTTACGTGCCTTGCGCGAGCGGCGGGCGTTGTTCCTGGATCGCGACGGCGTGGTCAATGTCGATCACGGCCATGTCGGCTCACGCGAGCGGTTTGAATGGATGCAAGGCGCACTGGATACCATCCGGCACGCGACCCGCTCCGGTTGGCACGTGTTCGTCGTCACCAATCAGTCCGGCGTGGCCCGCGGCTTGTACGATCAGGCGATGGTGCGAGACCTGCTGGACTGGATGGGAGATGAGGCCCGGCGCCACGGCGGCACGATCGACGACACCCGCTATTGCCCGTTCCATCCGGATGCGACGGTTCCCGCGTTTCGCGCGATCAGCGACTGGCGCAAACCGGCGCCTGGCATGCTACTCGACCTGATCCGGGCCTGGGAACTCGATCCCGCGCGCTGCGTCATGATCGGCGATCAGGCGACCGACCTGGAAGCCGCCGCGGCAGCCGGGATCGCCGGCCATCTGTTCCCAGGAGAAAACCTGCTGTCATTTGTTGGCCCTATCCTCGATAAGATGACCTGATCCAACGGGAGATCCCGCATGCCGGTCGCCGGCACTCCGACCATTGGCCCTGTTATCCGCGCCCGTGTGCCGCTCCGTCTTGGACTGGCGGGAGGGGGCACCGACCTCAGCCCCTACTGCGACGAGTTCGGCGGTGCCGTCCTCAACCTGACGATCGACCGTTACGCTTACGCGACCATCGAGCAATCCTCGGATGGTCTGGTGCACTTCATCGCTCCCGATATGAACGTGATCGAAACGTTCCCGCCGAACATGGCGGCGATCCAGTCGTCCAGGCTGCCACTGCATGCCGGGGTCATGACACGGATGCTGAGGGAATTCGGTGGCGGCGTTGTCCCGGCGATCCGGGTCACCTCTTTCGTCGACGCGCCGCCGGGGTCGGGACTCGGGTCTTCCTCAGCCCTGGTCGTCGCGTTGGTGGAAGCATTCCGGGCGCTGCTCGCGGCACCATTGGGACCGTACGACGTCGCCCATCTCGCCTTCGAGATCGAGCGGATCGATCTGGCGCTGGCGGGCGGGCGGCAGGATCAATACGCGGCTACGTTCGGCGGGGTGAATTTCATCGAGTTCCACGCCAACGATCGCGTGATCGTCAATCCGCTCCGCGTGCCGCCCGGGGTGCTGAACGAACTGGAAATCTCACTCATCACCTGCTTCTCCGGCGTCACTCGGCGGTCCGATGAGATCATCGCCGAACAGCAGCGCCGCATGGTCGCCACCGCCGATCCGGCGATCGAAGGTTTGCATCAATTGAAACGCGATGCGATCGAAATGAAACAAGCCCTGTTGCGCGGCGAAATCCGCCACATGGCGGCGCTGCTCAACCACTCATGGGAGGCGAAGAAACGCACCGCCGGCGGCATCAGCACCGACACGATCGAGCAACTGTATCAGCGGGCCTTCGCCGATGGTGCGATCGGCGGCAAGGTCTCCGGCGCCGGTGGCGGCGGGTTCATGATGTTCATCGTTCCGCCCGAGCGGCGGATCGCGGTCATCCGCGGCCTGAACGAACTTGGCGGCACCGCCAGCGGCGTCCACTTCACCCAGACCGGTGCCGAGTCCTGGGCTGTGTGATCATCGGCCCGCGTTCAGTGCCCGCCAGATCCGCTCACTGGTCACCGGCCCATTCAGGATGCCGTCACCGCCAAGCGCATCCGCCACCGCGTTGTTGATCGCCGGGAACATGCCCACCGCCGCCGCCTCACCGCAGCCTTTCACGCCGAGCGGATTGGTCGTGCAACGCGTATTATTGAATGTCAGATTGAACGCCGGGAAATCGTCCGCTCGCGGCATGGTGTAGTCCATGAACGATCCGCTGATGCACTGACCCGTCTGCGTATCGAACACCGCATGTTCCATCAGTGCCTGCCCCGATCCCTGGGCTATCGCCCCATGCGCCTGGCCGGAAGCAATCATCGGATTGACGATGACCCCATAATCGTCGACCGCGGTGTGCCGTACCAGAGCAACTCGTCCGGTGCCGCGATCGATCTCGACCTCCACGACATGCGTGCCGTTGGGAAAGGTCATGTGTTCCCGCGTCCAGAAGTGATACGTATCGAGCGGCGTGCCAGATAAGCGCGCCTTCGCCGCGACATCCAGCAAGCCCACGCTCCGGTCGGTTCCGGCAATTGAGAATGCACCGTCGGCGAAATTAATATCCGCCTCCGCCGCTTCCAGCATCGACGCGGCGATCGGGCGGCCCTTGGCGACGATTTCCTCCGACGCCCTGAATATCGCGGTTCCACCCATATAGGTCGCCCGCGAACTGCCATGGCCGCCACCCGCGCGAATCACGGCGGTATCGCCCTGCACCAGCTGCACCCGATCATTTGGGATACCCAAACAATGTTCCACGATCTGTGGGAATGTCGTTTCGTGTCCCTGACCGATGGTTTGCGTGCCGGTAATCAACAGCACCGAGCCATCAGCCTCGAACCGAATATCGACATTTTCCGACGGATTACCGCCGGTGGCCTTGATGTGGCAGGCAAAGCCCAGTCCGCGCAAGAGGCCTCGCGATTCGCTGTCTCGGCGGCGCGCGGCGAAGCCTGGCAGATCGGCGGCCGCGAGAGCCTTGTCGAAGGTCTCCGCGAAAGCGCCGCTGTCAACCGCGTAACCCAACGCATTGGTCATCGGCGTGCGCGCCATGTTCCGCCGGCGCAGCGTCGCGCGATCGAAACCGCATTTCTGGGCTGCCGCGTCGATCAACCGCTCGATCACGTTGATCGCTTCCGCGAATCCCGGCCCGCGAGTGACGCCGATCGGCGTCGCGTTGGTCAGGACGGTGCGGATCCGCAGACCGACATGGGGAATGGTGTAGATGCCACCTTGTAAATGAGGATACTGGAAAGTCTGCAACGAGCCGGCGCCGCCGCACATATAGGCACCGATGTTGGCGATGCTGTCGACGCGCAATCCCAAAAATCGGCCATCCGCGTCCAGCGCCAACGATGCGTCCGCGAGATGATCGCGCGCCTGATGATCGCTGACGAACACTTCGGTCCGGCTGGCGATCCATTTCACCGGCCGGCCGCAAAGTCGCGCGGCCCAAGGGATCAGCGCCTGCTCGGGATAGGGAAAGTTCTTGGCACCGAAACCGCCGCCGACATCCGGCGCCACGAAACGCAACCGCTCGGGCGGCACATTCAACACCCGCGCGATGGCATCACGATTGCCGTGCAGGCTTTGGCTGGAGACATGCGCGATGTATTGTTCGGACGCCGTGTCGTAAACGCCAACGACGCCGCGCGGCTCCATCAGGTTGGTCACGATCCGATGGTTGTGCAATCGCAGCGATACGATATGCGCGGCGTCAGTGAACGCGGCGTCAGCGTCGCCCAGGCGCCAGTCCATGCATAGCAATTCAGGCTTCGCGGCGGCGGTTTCGGGAGCCATGACCGGCGGGCGCGGCTCGTAAGCAACGCGTAGCAACTCCGCCGCGTCCAAGGCGGCGGCCCTGGTCTCCGCCACGACCAGCGCGACCAGTTGCCCAACGTAACGAACCTCGTCACGGGCCAGCAACGGCATCGGGGTGAAATGAAACCGTTCGCCGGTCTGCACATTCGCTTCGACTGTCGGCGGCAGGTCATTCAGTCCATCGGCGGCCACGTCCCTTGCCGTCAGAACCGCCAGGACTCCGGGCGAGCCGCGCGCTAACGTCGCGTCAACCGGCCTGATCCCCGCATGGGCATGCGGCGAGCGGACGAACACCGCGTGCGCCACATCGGGAAACACCAGATCGTCGAGATACGCGCCCTTGCCGATCAGAAACCGCGCATCCTCCCGGCGCCTTGGCGAGGCGCCCAGCCCGAGACGATCGCCGTCCATGGCCGTTGGTTCAGTCGCGCGCGCGCTTCGGGAACTGCATGCAGAGCAGATCGGCGCCCGCCGGACCCGCGAACATCTGCATGGCCGCGTCATCCGGTGCCACGAACACACAGGAGTTCACCGGCAACAGCGCGCCACCCGGCACATGCGCGGTCCCCGCGCTGACGAGCCAGAACTGCCCGCCGCCCGAGGCCGGATCGGGTCCCCTGGCGACGCCGCCCGCCGGGACGGTGTAGCGCCAGGTGCCGAGCCCATCCTTGGTTTCCTCGATCACCGCGCTGCCGTTGACGCCCGTCAGAGTGGCGAGTTCGGCGTCAGTCAGCGGGGCGAGCGGCCCACATGTGGCTTCGCGGTGCTGGAAGCGGGCGCGAGCCTCACGCAGTTGCTGCCTTTGCGCCGGCATGTATTGCGCACCGGGATCCCAGGCATTGCGCAGGGTGAACCAGGAGATGCCTTCGCCAGCGGCGACAATTGGGCCATAGGCGGAATAGGAGTCGGTGTAGTGCACCGACACCGTCGCGACGTCATGCACGCCGAGGCGCCCACCGCCCTGGACAACGACCTGATACTGATCGGCGGAGTGGAAGTGCGGCTTCACGATCGCCGCCGGATCCTTCTCGACCAGGAACGCCATCGGGTAAACGATATTGGCGTCGGGCGGCGCCTCGCCTTCGTTCAGCGTGTTGCGGTTCTTGCCGATATAGGTCGTGTGCCAGCCATTGCCGGTCCGCCGGCGGTTGGTTTGAGCAGCGACGGTGCTGTCCGCTGTAAGGATCATGGAACTGCCTCACGTTCGATCTTTGCACGGAGCCTAGCCGAGAAACGGTGGTGGCGCCAGGGGGACTTTCCAGCGGGCGCTTTCGGGCGGGGTGCTCTCCGGCGAACTCAGAGCCTGTTACCCGGGGTGTGCGCTCACATCGGGGTCGCGCGCAAAAAAACCGACCCGGTTCTCACGAGGAGAGCCGGGTCGAAGGTATGGTCCGGGTTGACCTCGGCCTGATAATGGCCCGCCGACCGGCGAGTGTGTGCTTGGGGGCAGCGCCGGTCGGGTACCGCAACCTGGTCCCACGTCATAACTCTCGCGTTATATCGGGCGCATATCGCGCGTGAAATCGTCCGTATGCCTGAAATTCCCCCGGGGAGATTCCAGGCCCGCGGCGAAAGCCGTTCCCACCCGGACCATGCCAGTGGATCACTTCACCCCGATTTCCCGGCATGGCACTTGAGCAAAAGCCCGTCCGGGCGGACTATTGGCCCAACCATTCCATAGGAGGGCAAGTATGCCGGAGAGTCCCGCCGATAAAGCTCTGTTCGATCAGAGCAAGACCCGGATGCCATTGAACGGCATCACGGTGCTGGATCTCACCCTCGCCCGCGCGGGACCCACCGCGGTTCGCCATTTCGCCGATTGGGGGGCGAATGTCATCCGTATCGAGCCGCCCCCCAGCGAGGGCGAGGATGTCGCCGGGCGCCGGCACGGCTTCGACTTCCAGAACCTGCACCGCAACAAGCGCGCCATCACGCTGAACCTGAAGACGCCCGAGGGCCACGCGGCGTTCATGCGGCTGGCGAAGACCGCCGACGTCGTGCTGGAGAACATGCGCGCGGCGGTAAAGCACCGGCTGAAGGTGTCCTACGACGACGTGAAGGCGGTCAATCCGCGGATCGTCTACGGCTCGATTTCCGGCTTTGGCCAGGATGGGCCGTATGGGCCTCGGGCCGGCGTCGATCAGATCGCCCAGGGAATGGGGGGGCTGATGTCGATTACCGGTTTGCCGGGGCAGGGGCCGGTGCGGGTCGGCATTCCGATCGACGATCTGACGGCGGGGAATTTGCTCGCTCTGGGCTGCATGATGGCGCTGTTCGACCGGGAACGGACGGGCGTTGGCCGTTGGGTCACGACCAGCCTGCTGGAAGCGCAGATCTTCATGCTCGACTTCCAGGGCAGCCGCTGGCTGATCGAGAAAGAAGTGGCGGGCCAGGCCGGCAACGATCATCCGACCGGCATTCCGACCGGCGTGTTCCCGACCAGCGATGGGCATATCAACATCGCGGCCAGTTCGTCCCGGATGTTCACTCGGTTCTGCGAGACGATCGGCAAGCCGGAGTGGTTGCGGGACCCGGAATGGAAGACCCAGGTCGGCCGCAGCAAGCATCGCAAGGAAATCAACGCCGCGATCGGCGAGATCACCAAGACGAAGCCGGCCGAGCATTGGATCGAGCTGATGGAGACCAATGGCATTCCCTGCGGACCGATTTACACGATCGATCAGGTGTTCGCCGATCCGCAGGTGAAACATCTCGGCATGGCGACGAAGATGGTCAGCCCGTATATCGGCGAGTCGGAGGTGGTCGCTTCGGCGATCAATATTTCGGGGTTCTCGAAGGCGATCCGGCTGTACACGCCCGACGCCGGCGAGCATCAGGCGGAAGTCATGAAATCGGTCGGCTACACTGACGCTGAGATCGCCGCGATGCGCGAAAAGGGAGTGATCTGACATGCTGGAGTCGGTAGGAACCACGGCATTCGCCGGCGGCAAGATGCTGGCGGCGCGCGACGGCGGCATCGGGCTGGTCACCTTCAACCAACCCGAAAAACGCAACGCCATGTCCATGGAAATGTGGATTGGACTGGGCGAAATCCTCGAGGAGTTCGAGGCGGACGACACGATCAGCGTGGTCGTGCTGTCCGGCGCGGGCGACAAGGCGTTCGTGTCGGGCGCGGATATTTCTCAATTCGAGAAGAACCGGCATAACGCCGACGCGCAGAAGGAATACGACCGGCTGACGGGGGTAGGACGGGAGAGGTTTCACAACTTCTCGAAGCCGATCATCGCCAGAATTCGTGGGTTCTGCATGGGCGGCGGGCTGGCGATCGCGATGGCGACGGATCTGCGGATCGGGACGCCGGACAGTCAGTTCGGGATTCCGGCGGCTCGGTTGTCGATTGCGTACGCGGCGGATTCGGTGAAGCGGCTGATTGATCTGGTGGGGCCGGCGCACGCTCGGATGATTTTGTACACGGCGCGGCGGATCAATGGGCATGAGGCGGAGCGGATCGGGCTAATCAATCAGTGCGTGCCGGCCGAGGAACTGGACGAGGCGGTGATGAGCATCGCGCGGACGATCTCGGAGAACGCGCCGCTGTCGGTGCGGGCGTCGAAGATGACGATCAATGAGATGCTGAAGGATGAGTCGCAGCGGGATATGAAGGCGTTGAAGGAGATCGGCGAGATTTGCTTCAACAGCGCGGATTATAAGGAAGGCCGGACGGCGTTCATGGAGAAGCGGCCGCCGCGGTTCGTGGGGAGGTGAGATGGAACTTAGACGCAAGTTCCGCGTGGCCGCGTCCAGGGGGCTTAGTGCCGCTACTTGGTGCAGAGCAGGGTCAGCGATTCACTTTCCCTCAGGAGACAATCCGCATTGGATTACCCTGGAAAGACGCCTGACATGCTACCCCCAATGAATCCCCCGAAGATCTTTAAGGTATTTGTTAGTTCGACGTACGACGATTTGAGAGAGGAGCGCGCCGAAGTCCAAAAAGCGCTCCTTAAATCTCTCTCGGGACATATTCCCCGCAGCTGGCTGCGTTCTTCTGATCTGCTTCCTTTCTACCACCAATACCCCGCAGCTTGCTGCGGGGATTTTTTATCTAAACTGCTTGCCGGTGGTGATGGAGCTGTTCCCGGCTGCGGATGACGAAACATGGGAGTTCATAAAGGAACAGATTGACGACTCCGATTATTACGTCTTATTAATAGCAGGTCGCTATGGAAGTCTCGCCGATGACGGCTTGAGCTATACGGAAAAGGAATATGATTACGCTCGGTCGATCAACAAGCCAATCATTGCCTTCGTTCATGCCGATAGAAGCAAAATAGAACCGGAACACCTTGAAAACAACCCATCTATGTTAGTGCGGCTTGATAGATTTACGAGAAAGGTACTGGCTAATCCCGTTCGACAATTCGAGAATCGGCATCAGCTGGCGTTGGACGTAGCAATAAGTTTCCATGCCTTGATGAGGCGGCGCCCGGCGGTCGGGTACGTTAAGGCAAATACCTTCTCTGATTTAGAGCAAAATCGCGAACTCTTAGAGCATGCTAAATCGGTTGGCGTTACAGCGATGTACGATGAGATGGCGAATTTTGGAGGGACAGATCAGTGGAATAATTTGATGGCCAGTGCAAAACGAGAGATGGATTTGATGGGCCGCACTCTTCATGGCTGGCTTGGACAGGGTAAGTTTAATGATATTCTGTTCAACAAGATCGATCAAGACGATGTTAGATTTCGCTGGCTTATCATGAGTCCAGAGAATCAACATTTGGATCAGCTTGAGGAAGATGGAAAAAACATCGGTGAAACCATTAAAATAAAAATTGATCCGGTATTTGAGGTCTTACGCGCTGTAAGGAAGCGACTTCCCGAGGATAAGAAGGAGCATCTGCAGGTTCGTAAGTTTCATAGAGTTCCACTGTACTTTTCGAGCATCCGGGTTGATGACAAGTATCTTATCACCTCCTATCTACAGTCAGCTTCATCAAAGAGGTCACCAATGATTGTACTTAATGGGCGATCTTCACACTGGGCAAGGACTTATGATGGGGAATTTAATATGGTGTGGAAGTCAGCTGTTGATATTTTTCATGAGAGCGATGATAGTGATGCAGCGTGACGTTAACGCGTCCGATACGGGATCCTTAACTGCTTTTCGATGATAAAGCCGTGAAGATTGGTACATTCGAGCAATTCCAGGAATTCACGATGGCCGTCGTCCGCGGCGAGCGCAAGGTCGATCCGAATGAGCCAAAGATCTGGATCAAACGCCGGAACACTGAGGCGAGCTCGGAAACCGCCATTCGATTCACCTCATTGGAGGCCGGAGCCAGGCTGCTGTCCGCCCAGAACCGCGAACTCCCGCGGCTGATCGTCACGCGCGAGCCACGATCCGTTTCCGAACTGGCGGACATGGCTCATCGCGCGCCGCGAAACGTGCAGCGGACCCACCGCCGTCGGAGCGTGGCGGGTATCGTGCGGCTTAGCCTGGGCGAGTGAAGCGCAGTCCGTCCAGCCATCACCGCGCGCAAGGTGCATATCGAGATCGACCTTACGCTTCAAACATAGCGGAAATTCCCGTTCGGTCCCCGCACACCACGTTTAGTCTGACCCCGTACCCCGGTTGCCTCGACGGTCGGCCACCGGGAGATGGCTCCTGAAGTGTCTTCCCCTTGTCTTTGTATCTCAACTGAGATACAAACTTGCATCATTGCGAAAGATGAACCCGATGGCGGAAACGACGATGATCCACGTTGGTGTGGACGAGGGAGTGAAGGCTCGCGCGACCGAGGCGCTGGCCAAGATGGGACTCACCGTGTCGGACGCTGTCCGGGTTTTGCTGGTCAGGGTGGCGAGCGATCAGGCATTCCCGTTCCCGATCGAGGTGCCCAATGCGCGGACCAGAGCGGCGATGAAGAGTCACGACGTCGTCGGACCGTTCGCCTCCGGCGAGGAACTGTTTGATGCCCTCGACGCCGCCGCCAGGCGGTAAGCGAGCCCCCCTTCGTCGTCAGTCCTATCACGAGAAAGGGTTCGTCAAAGACTGGCAACGGCTGACCCGTTCAGGCCGATACAACATGAACAATCTCAAGGAGGCGATGCTGCTGCTGATCGCCAACACCGGACCATTGCCGACGGAGTGGAGTGGGTATCGCGAATGTCATGTCGGAGGCGACTTTCTGCTGATCTACCGGCTCGATGACGATAAGATTGTTTTCGTCAGAGCCGGAACCCATGCGGAACTTTTTGAATAACGGGGGCAGCCCTCAACCATCGCTTACACCACGTTAAACCGGAACCCATCCCCCCATCGCGTCAGCCGTCCCTTCGACGGCGACGGAAAGTGCCCCGTGCATAGCGGCGTCGATGTATCGCACAACTTCCCGAACAACGCCCGGCGTGACTCGCCGCCTTGCTGCCGATCGTAATCGGCGCGCATGCACAACTCCGGATATCTCGCCTGGATCGGCGAGTGGATCATGTCGCCGCCGATCACCGCGTCCGCACCGGGCTTGCCGATGTGCACCGAGAAATGGTCGATGGTATGCCCAGGAGTGGGGATCAGCTTAACGACGTCGGAGAGTTCGTGGTGGCTGGTGACCACCTCCTGGCGTCCCGCCGCGATGATCGGCAGTACGCTGTCCACGATCCACGGCTGCTTCCCCGGGTCCGTGCGCTCCTTCTCGGTCCAGAACGCGAGTTCCCGATCCGCGAACACATATTTCGCGTTGGGGAACGTCGGCTCCCAGCGCCCGTCCTCCAGCCGTGTGTTCCAGCCGACGTGATCGACGTGCATGTGGGTGCACATGACGTAGTCGATGTCGTGCACCGTCAGCCCGGTGGCGGCGAGGTTGAGTTCGTAACGATCGGATTCCATCCGGTTCCAGAACGGATAGTTCACGCGTTCCTTGTAGTTCCCGACACAGGAATCGATCAGGATATTGTGATGCTTCGTCCGCACGACATAGGACTGGATACACAGCATCAACTGCCCGTTGACCGGGTCTATATAGGTTGGCCGCAGCCAGGACAGGTTCTCCTCCAGCAGTTCCTTGGTCAGGGTTGGAAAGAACGTGAGCGGATCGAACAGCGGCGCTTCCGACTCGATGACTCGGTGGACGGTCAGATCGCCGACGGCGAAGGTGATGCTCATGCGGGACGTTCCTCTGATCTGGGCCTGGGGTTGCGCAGTCAAGGTTGCCACGGACCGGGCATGATGCCGAGGGACCGATAACAAATCGGTCGCGGCTTCCCCATGACATCCAATCCTGATAGGATGTCATATGGCTGAGATCGACCATGAACTCGCGTTCCTGCTCAGCCTGGATGGCGCTGAATTTCGGCTACTCAGCGCCTGCGTCGTCAAGATCGAAGCCCGCTCAGTCGCGGCCACCAGGCACCGGCCGGGCGGCATCAAATACAGCCTGACGTTGCACGACCCAACTGGGAACCGGATTTATGGAATGGACAATGCGCACGGGTTCGCCGCCGGACGGAATACGACCATCGGCACCTTTACGGACGCCGTAAGGTCGTTGGTTACCGATACCGCGGGCCGGCCGAATTGTTGGTGGATTTCTACAGCGAAGTGGAGCGGATACTTTCAGAACGAGGCGTGCGATGACCATCAGGACTGAAAAAATCAAAGCCGGCACCTTCCAGCAGTTCAAGGATTTCACCTTGGCCGTCGCGCGCGGTGACCGCGAGGTTGACCCGAATGAGCCGAAAATCTGGATTGAGCGCCGCGAAGGTGATCCCGACCCGGACACTCAGGTGCGGTTCACCTCGCTGGAGGCCGGGGCCAAGCTATTGTCGGCCAAAAACCGGGAACTGTTGCGTCTCATCGTGACGCGCGAGCCACGCTCCGTCTCCGAACTCGCGAACATGGCGCACCGTGCGCCGCAGAATGTGCAGCGGACCCTCCAACGCCTGAGCGCGGCCGGGATCGTGCGGCTGAGCCCAGG
>ODAK010002579.1_pt1 | contig 19091 bp, 19 predicted proteins | sample 1539591 | NCBI WGS metagenome assembly ODAK01 (sample SAMEA3539303, study PRJEB22396) | soil metagenome | biome: tundra; feature: field; material: soil | place: USA | collected 2010-05 | depth 0.15 m | reverse complement strand
CTGCGCCTGCTCGAGCGTCAGCGAGAAATCGCCGTCGTACTTGGCGCCGCTGAAGTCGGCGAGCTCGCCCAGGCTGAGCCGGAAGATCCGGTCGATCGACGTGTAGGTGAACTCGATATCAGCGCGGCTGGCCATGGTTGCGGAAGCTGGCGCGGGGCCGTCGAGACCCCGGTTACGCGAACCCCGCCGAGCAGGATACGGATCGCTCGCCGATCGGGCCGCCCGCGCGGCCGAGGTGCGTGCAGTGCAGCGGTGCGGGGCGCGACGCTAGCATCCGCCCGTGTCTCGCTTCCCGTTCAGCGCCAGGCGCGCGCAGACTCGGGCGCGGCAGGCCGCGACGGCGGTCGCGACGGTGCGCGATCGCGTTCGCGATCGCTGAGCTTCGATGGAGCGGCCCTCGAGGCAGTTTCTGCTGTTGCACGGCGTCGAGCACCACAAGCCGCCGGGCCATTGGCTGTACCAGCTTGCCGAGCACCTCCGCGGCCGCGGCGAGCGTGTGTCCTACCCGCAGCTGCCGGATGCGGACGAGCCGAGCGTCGAGCGCTGGCTCCAGACGCTGGCGAGCGAGCTTGCGGCGCTCGACGGCGGCGAGCGAGTGGTCGTCTGCCACTCGCTCGGCTGCCTGCTCTGGCTCCATCACTGCGTCCGCGCGACGCCTGCCCAGCAGGTCGATCGGGTCCTGCTGGTGGCGCCGCCCAGCCCCGGCGTCCTCTGGCCGGCCGTCGAGTCCTTCCGGCCACCGGCGGTCAGCCCCGGAGCGCTGGCCGCCGCGGCTCGCTCCGGTGTCCGCCTCGTCTGCAGCGATCAGGACCCGTACTGCCCGGAGGGAGCTCGGGCGCTGTTCGCGAACCCGCTCGAGCTCGAGTTCGACCTGATCCCCGGGGGCGGTCACCTCAGCGAGGCCGACGGCTACGGCCCGTGGCCGTCGATGACGGCGTGGTGTCTCGACCCCGCGGAACGGCTCTGCGCCAACGCGATCTGACGGCCGCCGGCTCAGCGGGCGTTCGCCTGCACGCCGGCCGTGCGCGCCCGCTCGCGGGAGGTCGAAGCCCACAGCACGACCGCGGCGGCGAGCACCATCGTGGCGATCACGGTCGCCGTGGGGACCGCCGTGCGCGACCCGGCGACACCAACCAGCGGTGCCACCGCGGCACCCATGCCGAACTGCATCAGGCCCATCAGCGCCGAGGCGCTGCCGGCGACATGTGGAAACGGCGCAAGTGCCAGCGCGGTGACGTTCGGCGCCACGAGTCCAAAGCTCACCAGCAGGAAGAAGAAGCACAGCAGCACCGGCGCCAGTCCGCCGTGGGCGAGAACCGTCACCAGGAAGCCCACGCCGCTCGCGCTGCCGGTGGCGACGCCGATCGTCAGCAGCCGCTGCGGGCCGTAGCGCCCGACCAGCCGCCCGCCGACCTGGCTCGCGGCGACCAGGCCGACCGCGTTGCTGGCGAAGAGAACGCCGAACAGCTGCGGCGAGAGGCCGAAGATGTCCTCCAGGACGAACGGTGACCCCGCGATGTAGGCGAAGACGGCGCCGAAGAACAGCCCGAAGCACAGCGTCAAGCCCATGAACCGGCGGTCGCGCAGGAGCACCCCCAGCACGCCGAGCATGGTCGCCAGACCGCCGCGCTGGCGAGCGCTCGGCGGCAGCGTTTCGGCCAGGGCACGCCAGCTGAAGACCGTGAGCACCGCGCCGATGCCCGCGAGCACCAGGAACACCCCCCGCCAGTCGGTGACGTGCAGCAGCTGCCCGCCGATGATCGGCGCAAGGATCGGCGCCAGCCCGATCACGACCATCAGCCGGGCAAAGAACCGCGCGGCCTCGATGCCCGAATAGAGATCGCGAACGACGGCGCGCGCGATCACGATGCCGGCGGCGCCGGCGGCGCCCTGCAGCAGACGCAACGCGCAGAGCGTCCATACGTCGGGGGCCAGCGCGCACAGGACCGACGACGCGGTGTACACCACCAGCCCGACCAGCACCGGGCGGCGGCGGCCGAGCGCGTCGCTCAGCGGGCCGGCGACGAGCTGACCTGCACCCAAGCCGACCAGGCTCGCGGTCAGCGTCAACGCAACCGCCGCCGGCGACGCCGAGAGATCGTGGGCCATCGACGGCAGCGCCGGCAGGTACATGTCGGTCGAGAGCGGCGCGAACATCGACAGCGCGCCGAGCAGGCAGATCTGCTGCCAGCGCTTCAAGCCCGGAGCCGGCTGCGGCGCCGTCAGGGGCTCGACGGCCGAGCTACCCTGCACGCCCATCGACGGCACGTTATCGGTAGCCAAAGCGCGGAGCCGCGTTAGGCGGCAGCGACCGCGGGCACGCGCTCGCGTGCTCGCTGGCTGGCGATCGGCCACGACACCACGAACAGCCACGCCAGCTCGATCGCCAGGAACAGCTTCTCGTACAGGCCACCGAGCGAATTCGGGCGCAGATGGGCATGGCCGAGCAGCAGAACCGGAACGAGCGCGGCGTCGGCGAGCGCTGCCAGCACGGTCGCGCGCGAGCGCAGCAGCGGCTGCGGGCGAGCCGCGCGCGACCCGGCGATCGTCCCGACGATGACAGCGGCGAAGGCGATGAACGCCAGGGCGAGATGCACCTAGCCGAGGCCGTGGGTCGGCGTGCCGACGGGGTCGTCCGGGAAGAACGCGAGCGTGCCGGACGCGAGCGCCCAGACGATCAGACCGCCGTGAGCGACCGACGCAGTGCGCTCCCGACCGTCGTCCGCGAGCATCAGCGCCCGGGCGACGGCGAGGCTGAACGCGCCGCGCAGCAGGAAGTTGAGATCCATGACCCATGCGTATGACCCGGCGCTGCCGTAGTCGCTCTCGGCGTTGCGCAGGACGCTGAAGTGCGGGCGCAGGAACACCGGTGCGACGTCGAGCGCGACGTACACGAGGATGCCTGTGATCGCGAGCCGCGCGAGCGTGGGCGCCCCAGGCCGGCGGGAAGACATGGCGGCGCGAGTATCGCAGCGGATCCGGCGGCGACCGCCCCCGGCGCGCGGCGAATAGGCTGCAGGCGCCAGCGCCGCCCATGGGCATGCCACCTTCGATCGACAGCCGCGCGGCAGCCGCCGAGCGCGACCGCGCGGACCCACTCGCGAACTTTCGCGCCGAGTTCGTGATCGCCGACGACGGCATCGTCTACATGGACGGCAACTCGCTCGGGCGACCGCTGCAGGCCGTCGCCGGCGCGCTCGCGCGCGTCGTCGGCGAGGGCTGGGGCGAGCGCCTGATTCGCTCCTGGAGCGAGGGCTGGATGGACGTGCCGCTGATGCTCGGCGACCAGATCGGCGCGCTGCTCGGCGCCGGGCCGGGGCAGGTCGCTGTCGCTGACTCGACCACCGTGTGCTTCTACAAGGCGGCATCGGCCGCGCTCGACGCCCGTCCGGGACGTCTCGAGATCGTGACCGACCGCGGGAACTTCCCGACCGACCGCTACGTCCTCGAGAGCCTGGCCGCGGCACGCGGGTTGCGTGTGCGCTGGCTCGAGCCGGCCGACCGCACGCTGGGCCCGAGCCCCGAGGAGGTCGCACGAGTGCTCGGCGACCAGACGGCGCTGGTGACCTTCACCCACGTCGACTACCGCTCTGCGGCGATCCTCGACATGCCGGCGATCACGCAGCTCGCTCACGATGCCGGCGCCCTGACGATCTGGGATCTCTCGCACAGCGTCGGCTCGGTGCCGGTCGAGCTCGATGACGCCGGCGCGGACCTCGCGGTCGGCTGCACGTACAAGTACCTCTTCGGCGGACCGGGAGCGCCTGCGTTCATCTACGTGCGCTCCGACCTTCAGGCGTCGTTGCGCCAGCCGGTCTGGGGCTGGCTCGGGCGCCGCGACCCGTTTCGCATGGACCCGGGCTACGAGCCGGCCGCCGGGATCCGCGCGTTCCTCTCGGGGACGCCGCCGATCCTCGCGCTGAGCGCGCTCGCCCCGGGGCTCGAGGTGGTCACGCGCGCGGGACTCGAGGAGATCCGCGCGAAGGGCATCGCGCTGACCGAGCTGGCGATCGCGCTCGCCGACCGCTGGCTCGCCGAACACGGCGTGACCGTGGCCTCGCCGCGAGATGCGAGGATCCGCGGCGCGCATGTCGCGCTCGCCCACCGCGACGCGGCTGCGCTGTGCGGACGCCTCGCCGATCGCGGCGTGCTCGTCGACTACCGGGCGCCCGACGTCGTGCGTCTCGGGCTCTCGCCGCTGACGACACGCTTCGTCGAGGTCTGGGACGGGGTGAGCGCGCTGCGCGAGGTTCTGGGCGCCGGGCCGGCGGGTTGACTCAGTCCTCGGCGAGCAGGAAGTCGCCGGCGACTCGCCATGCCGCGGGATCCTGCAGCAGGAACGCGTGTCCGCCGTCAAAGATCTCGAGCCGGGCGCCGGCGATTGCGCCGGCGAGCGCGCGCGAGTTCTCCACCGGGGCCAAGCCGTCGTGGCGACCGGCTGCGACGAGCGTCGGCGCGCGGATCGCGTCCAGGCGGGCCCAGGTGTCGTGCCGGCGGCGCGCCTCCAGCTGGCGGGCCATCGCCAGCCGCAGGCGGGCGTCGGGCGGCTCCGCGGTCAACGGCGCGAACACGGCGCTCAGCTCGGCGCGCAACGCCGCGTCGTCGCGCGTTCGCGTGTCGAGGAGCTCGATCAGTCGCTCGGCGCGCAGCGCCGGCGCCAGCGCGAGGATCTCGTGCAGCGGCGCGGAGGCGCCGCCCGCACCGCCGCTCGAGGTACAGGCGAGGACCAGCCGCCGCACGCGATCTCCCGCGCGGATCGCGACCTCCTGGGCGACCATGCCGCCGAAGGAGATGCCGATCAGCGAGAAGCGCTGCCATCCCAGATGGTCGACGAGCGCCAACGCGTCGTCGGCGAAATCGGCCATCGTCGGCTGAGCCGCCGGATCGGCGGCGCGCGAGCGGCCAAGGCCGCGGTGGTCGTAGGCGACCTGCTCGAAGCGCCGGGCCCCGGGCCACTCGAACGGGCTCGGCGGGCGCCGCAGGTCCCCACCGGTCCCGCCGATGTTCAGCAGCGGCACACCCGCCCCGGCCTGCTCGTAGTAGATCCGCGCCGTCGGCGCCGCGAACGTCGGCATCAGGCGTCAATCCTCGCCGATCGACGGCCGCCGAGCGCCCGCGGACACTCAGGAGCCAAGCGCGCGCCGATCCGCCGGGCCGCGCCGGTCGCGAGACCGCCTGACGCCGGCGCCATCCGCCATCGCGGCGGCCCAGCTGTAGGAGTAGGGCCACACGGCGGTCGAGGTCTCGACGATCGTCAGCGCATAGCTCGCCGCGCCGCGGAGGGCGGACGCGCCCATGGTCAGCCTCGCGGCCTGCGCGAACGAGAGGATGTCCTGGCGGTGTCCCCAGCAGCCTGGCGCCGACGGCATGCGGCAGTCGAGGTTGCCGCTGCCGTACCCGTCGTCGTACATCCAGCCGTAGTAGGCCAGCAGCGCATTGGCCTGGCCGCCGGCCCAGTTCGAGGCGAACCCGATCCGTGACTGGCCACGCAGGCTTGTCAGCAACGGCTCGGGGTCGGGATCCTCGCGCCTCGTCGCGCCGCGCCGCGCGATCGAGTTGAGCACCGCGCTCAGCCCGTCGATCGGCCGCAGCGAGTAGGCGATCCGATCGAGGTTCGCGAGAATCAACCACTGACGCGCCGGCGCGAGACCAACGAAGTCTGCGGGCAGCAGGTAGGGGCCGAGTCCCAGCCTGGTGCGAGCGGCGTCGAGCGCCCTGACCGCGGCGGTTTCGCACGCCGCGCCGGTGGGCGCTCGCTCGCAGCTGCGCGGGAGCGGGCCGAGCCGGATGTTGCCCGCCGGATTGGGCGCCGCCGAGGCGCTCGCGGCGAACGCCGCAAGCAGCACGAGGACGCCGGCGGCGCGCCTCACGCCGCTCACACCTACGTCATGCCACTGGCGCACCGGACACTGGCGCGCCGTGCAGCCCGCCGGCTGGCCGCTCGCGCTGATCCCACCACGCGTTGACCGCGGCGAGGCCGCCACCGAGGATGCCCTCGTGAAAGGCGGCGGTGTCGTTGACACGGGGCACCGGTCCCTCCGGCACCGAGACCTCGAGGAACTCGCACAGCGGCTCCCAACCTTGCGCCGGCTCCCAGACGAGCAGCCGATCGGCCGGGACACTCGCCTTGACCTGGTCGTTCCAGCGCTCCATGATCGCGCTGAGCCCCGCATCGGAGGCGTGATCGCCTCCCAGCGCGCCGGTCTGGGAGTCCCAGGTCATGTGAATCATCAGCGCCATGAAGCGATCCCAGTTGCGGTCGACGCGCCTGCGGGCCTGGCAGACGTGGTACATCACGGAGTCCCCGAAGTACATCGGCCAGATCGTCTCGCGCATGCTCTTGACCCAGCCCTCGGCAGAGCGCACGCTGAGCAGCACCTTCGCGTCCGGATAGATGTCCAGGAGCTCGCGGTAGTAGCGCGACGCGGGAAAATCGCAGGTCGACCGGGCGTCCTTGAAGATCGCCTCCCAGTCGGGGTCCCCCTCGACCACCCGCTCCCACAGCGGCAGTTGCGCGTCCTGGTTCCCCATCAGGTCGCGCATGTGGTAGCAGGGCGCGAACCCGAGCTGCTCGAGCGCGACCAGCTGGGTCGTCGTTGCGGTGCGGGGCAGGCCTGCGCCGATCACTTTCATTGAGTTCCTCGCTTGCGCTCGGTGAGCACGTCGACCGTTGGCGGAATCCCGTTTCTAGCAGGTTCAACGAGGCGAACCTCAACGACCGCAGACTCCCGCCGGCGAGGCCTAGGGCAGCAGATCGACGCTTTCAGGCGTGTGGAGGTAGCCCGCCGTGGAGCCGGGCGTGGCGGTGTGCCCGTACTGCCAGACGATCTTGTCCGTCTTGGGGTCGATCACGATCACGCGATCGTTGAGCGAGTCGGCAACGAGCACGTCGCCGTCGGCGAGCACGATCGCCAGCGTCGGATCTTTGAGCTCGCCGGCGCCCGATTTCGGCGAGTAGCTCCAGATCACCTTGCCGGCGGTTGCGCTGCCCGTGGCGGCGCTGAGCTCCTCGACCGTCCCCGGATGCGTGCGGTCGGTGACGATCAGCTTGCCGGGGGCGAACTCGTTGGCGTCGTAGGGCTGGCTGAAGGTCGCGAGGCGGGTCTGGGAGATCAGCGTGCCGGTCTTGCTCAGGACGTCGATCCAGCCAGGGTTGCGCTCGGTGACGACGAGCCCGCCGTCGCTCGTGGGAAAGGCGGCGTCCGGCTCGGCGAAGCTCGTCGGCGGGCCGTGCACGCACGGGCCGTTGCCGAGATGGCTGACCGGAACATGCGACGGCTTCCTGACGAACAGGATGCGGCAGTTCCCGAGGTCGGCGATCACGATCTGTCCGGTCACGGTCAGGTGCCCGGTCTGCGGGTCGCGCAGGCGATCGTCGCCGGAGCCCGGGATATTGGCGTGGCCGTAGCTGTAGTCGATCCGGCCGCTGTCGACGCCGCGGAGCAGGACCACCGCGTTGAGATGCTGGGTCACGACGATCGAGCGACCGCTCGAGCTGAAGTATGCGTCGCTCGGCGACAGCTCGGCCGATGACCAGACGACCCGGCCCAGCGGTGAGACGACGACCAGGCGGTTGTTGTTGCGGTCGGCGATCAGGATGTTCGTGGGCACCGCCGCGGCGTCGCTCCCGGCGCCCAGGTGGCCCGGTCCCGAGCCTGTTCCCGCGGCCTTCGTCACCGCGGGCACGGTGTTCGACGGCGTCGGCGAGCCACCGCCCGAGCCGGTGACGAGCACGATGATCACGACCAGCGCGATCACCCCGGCGAGCAGGACAAGCAGACGCTGCCGGCCGACGCGGCGGCGCGCTGCCCGCTCCTCCGCGCGTCGTTGTGCGAGCTCCGCGGGTGAGTGGATCTCCGGCTCGCCCCAGCGCTCGTCCGGCGACTCGTCCCACTGCTGTTCCGAGAGGCGATCCCACGGCTCCTCTTCCGGCAGCCAGTCCGACGGCTCTTCGGGCGGCCCCTCGTGCGGCTCTTCCGGCGGCCCCTCGGGCGGCCCCTCAGGCGGCCCCTCGTGCGGCCCCTCGGGCGGCTCTTCCGGCGGCCCCTCGGCCGGCTCTTCCGGCGGCTCTTCCGGCGGCCCCTCGGGCGGCTCTTCCGGCGGTTCCGCCATCAGCCGTCCCCCCACTCCCCACGTTCGTGGCACATGACCCAAACAGTGTTACGGATCCTGCGCTGCGGAGCGAAAAAATTCGTGCAGCCGCCCGCTGACGGGGTAGAGCAGTGCTTCCGGACACCCGGCGATGCCATCGCGCCGCAGTGAGCGGGCGGACTCGACAGCGGCACGCGGCGCTGCGAGACTGCCTGGCGCGCCAGCGTGAGCGCCCGTGGATGGTTGAGCCCGACGAGACCCCCAGGAGGCACGATGGACGATAGCGACGTGCAGGATCACATCGAGGCGCTCGTCGCCGAGGAGCAGCGGCTACACGCCGCCGCGGAGCAGGAGGGCGGCCACACGGTCGACGAGCGCGCTCGCCTGGAGCAGATCCGAGTCCAGCTCGACCGCTACTGGGATCTGTTGCGCCAGCGGCGCGCGCACGAGGAGTTCGGGCTCGACCCCGACGAGGCGAGCATCCGCCCCGCCGACACGGTGGAGCATTACGAGCAGTAGCAGCCGACCGCGGCCGATCGCCTGAGATTCGCGCTCGCGCCTGGCGGGCCGCGCTTGCATCCACCCCCTCCCTATGCGAACATACGTTCGTATATGGTTGCGTGCGTCCTGATCCCTCGCTTCGAGCTCGCAGTCGCCGCCGGAGGGCTCGAGGCGCTCGCCGGCCGTGCGGTTGCGATCGCCCCCGATGGCGGCCCCGGGCCGATCGGCGAGGTCTCCGGCGCCGCCCAGGCCTTCGGCGTGCGCAGCGGAATGGCGCTCGGCGAAGCGCTCGCGCGCTGCCCGCAGCTGGAGCTGCTCAGCGCTGACCCGATCGCCGTCGCCGCCGCCTGGGAGCGCACGCTGCGCACGCTGGAGGGAATCGGAGCCGGCGTCGAGCCTCAGCGTCCAGGCCTTGCCTGCTTCTCACTCGAGGGGCTGCGCGGCCTGCATGGTGGCAGCGATGCACTCGTGCTCGCGGCGGCACGGCGCGCGCTCGACCGTCCCGCCCGCCTGGCCGCCGCACCGACCCGCTTCTGCGCCCTGGCAGGCGCACTCGCAACCCGCCCCCGGCGCACGCTGATCGTCCACGACGGGGCGCGCGCGCACCTGGCACCCCTGCCGGTCGCACTGCTGCGTTCGCGCGAGCGCACCGCGCCGCTGGTGGGAACCCTCGAGCGGCTCGGGATCGCGACGCTCGGCGAGCTCGCGGCACTTCCGCGCGCCTCGCTCGCCGACCGCTTTGGCGCGGCGGGCGGCGAGGCGCACCGGCTCGCTTGCGGCGAGGACGATCCACCCCGCCCACGCCGGATCGAGACGCCGCTCGAGGAGTCGCTCGAGCTTCCGGAGGCCGCCGGCGGGCAGGCCCTCGAGCGCGCGCTCGTGGTACTGATCGACCGCCTGCTCGCGCGACCGGAGCGTCGCGGGCGGACGCTGCGCGCGGCGACGCTCGCGGCGCGTCTGATCGACGGCGGCAGCTGGCGCAGCGGCGTCACCTTTCGTGAGGCCCTCGCCGAGCCGCAGCGGATGCGCCTTGTGCTCGCCCCGCGTCTGGCGGCGCTGCCCTCCCCGGCGAGCCTGCTCACCCTCGCCGCCGAGCGCTTCGGCCCGCCCGCCGGCGAGCAGCGTGCGCTGCTCGATCAGGCCGTCGAGCATCGCCGCGCGCGACTTCGCGAGGCGATCCACCAGATGCGCAGCGCCGCCGGAGCCGACGCTGCGCTACGCGTCTATTGCCTCGAACTGGACTCGCGCGTCCCCGAGCGACGGGTGATGCTCACTCCCTTCGAGTCGTGAGCGGACCACGCCGCCTGGCCACCGCTCGCACCGCGCGGGTGCGAGCCGCCCCCGGCGGGCAGCCGCTGGCGGTCGACGGACACACCGTCGCGCATGTGCGCGAGTCCTGGCTGGTCGAGGACCGCTGGTGGACCGAGCAGCCGTTGCGCCGCCGCTACTGGGAGCTCGTCAGCGAGTCCGGACGTAACCTCGTCGTCTACCACGACCTCGCCGTCGGCCACTGGTTTCGCCAACGATGAGCACCGAGCTCGCGCGCGATGACCTACACCGAACTGCACTGCCACTCCGCCTACTCGTTCCTCGACGGCGCCTCGCTGCCCGAGGAGCTCGCCGCCACCGCGCTCGAGCTCGGCTACCGGACGCTCGCGCTGACCGACCACAACGGTGTCCATGGCTCGATGGAGTTTGCCCATGCCGCCCGCGGACTCGGGTTGCGCCCGATCCACGGCGCCGAGCTGAGCCTCGCCGACGGCCGCCATCTGACGCTGCTGGTCGCCGCCGAGCGCGGCTGGCGCAACCTCTGCCGCCTGCTGACGCTCGCCCACGCCCACACCCGCGAGCGCCCCCGCGACCCGATCCCGCCGACGATCTCGCTCGAGGCGGTCTGCGTACACGCCGAGGGGCTCGTCTGCCTGACCGGCTGCGCGCAGCACGGCGTGCATGACGAAGCCGGCGTGCGGCGCCTACGCGACGCCTTCGGTCCCGAGCGGTTGCGCGTCGAGCTGCAGCGCCCGTTCCTCGCTACCGACCGCGCCCGCAACGGTGTGCTCGCCGCGCTCGCCGCGGGCCTGGGACTGCGCTGCGTGGCAACCGGCAACGTCCACGCCCACGCCCCCTCGCGCGTCCCGCTCCAGGACGCCTTCGTTGCGCTGCGCCACCATCTCACGCTGGAGTCCAGCGAGCCGCTGCGCCGTCCCAACAGCTCCCACGTGCTCACCTCCCCGGCGGCGATGGCGGCGCGCTTTCGCGATCATCCGCAGGCGGTCGCTGAGAGCAGCGCGCTCGCCGAGCAGCTGACCTTCGACCTCGCCGGCGATCTCGGCTACCGCTATCCCGGCGTCGAGGACCGGACCGCACAGCGACGCCTTGCCGAGCTCTGCGGCCGGCGGCTGCGCGAGCGCTACGCGGGCGTGGCGCTGCGCGAATCCCAGGGCCGCCTCGAGCAGGAGCTGTCGGTGATCGAGAAGCTCTCGCTGGCCGGCTTCTTCCTGCTGCACTACGAGATCCTCGAGCTCTCGCGCGAGGTCGCCGCCGAGGTTCGCGGCGCGGACTCGGCCCGCGCGTTGCTGCCACCGGGCCGCGGACGCGGCTCCTCGGTCTCCTCGATCGTCTGCTACCTGACCGGCCTTTCGCACATCGATCCGCTCGCCGGCGGGCTTTCGATGGGGCGGTTCCTGAACCCCGAGCTGACCTCGCTGCCGGATATCGACATCGACTTTCCGCGTGATGTGCGCGAGGTCCTGATCCGCCGCGTCCACGAACGCTACGGCCACGACCGCGCGGCGCTTGTCGCGACCTTCCCGAGCTTTCGCGCGCGCGGCGCGATCCGCGAGCTGGGCAAGGCCCTGGGACTGCCGCCGGGGGAGATCGAGCGCGTCGCCCGGGGCGCCGATGGCTTTGGGCACGCCGTCGATCGCGACCTCTCAAGCGCCCTGGGTACGCGCGCGCACGGCAGTCGCTGGACCTGGCTGGCACGACTCGCGCAGGAGGCGCTCGGGCTGCCCCGCCACATCTCCCAGCATCCGGGAGGAATGATCGTCTCAACCCAGCCGCTGATCGACTGCTGTCCGGTGTTGCCGGCCGCGATGGAGGGTCGCCAGCTCGTCCAGTGGGACAAGGATTCATGCGCCGATGCCGGTTTTCTGAAGATCGACCTGCTCGGGCTGGGGATGCTCTCCGCGGTCGAGCGCGCCGTCGAGTCGATCGCCCGCACGCGCGGCGAGCGGATCGACCTCTCACGAATCCGCTTCGACGATCCCGCGACCTTCGCCGCGATCGGGCGGGCCGAGACGACCGGTGTCTTCCAGATCGAGAGCCGCGCGCAGATGCAGTCGCTGCGGCGCACCCGCCCGGAGAACCTCGCGGAGCTGGCGGTGCAGGTCGCGATCATTCGCCCGGGGCCGATCCAGGGCGGCGCGGTGAACCCCTACATCGAGCGGCGCCAGCGGCTGCGCGAGGACCCCTCCTACGAGCCACCCTGCCTGCACCCCTCCCTGGCCGGTGTGCTGCGCGAGACGCTCGGCACGATCATCTTCCAGGACCAGGTGCTCGAGGTCGCGCAGGCGTTCGCCGGCTTCGGCCCCGGCGAGGCCGACGGGCTGCGCCGCGCGATGAGCCGCAAGCGCGCGAGCGTCGCAATCGAGCGTTACCGTCAGCGCTTCATCGAGGGCGCCGCAGCCCACGTCGGCGCGCCACAGGCGCTCGCGCAACGGGTCTGGGAGATGGTCGCGGGCTTCGCCGGCTTCGGCTTTCCCAAGGCGCACAGCGCCGCCTTCGGCCTGCTCGCCTATCAGTCCACCTGGCTACGCGTCCACTACGGCCCCGAGTTCCTCTGCGCGCTGCTCAACGAGCAGCCGATGGGCTTCTATCCACCCGACAGCCTCGCCCACGAGGCGCAGCGGCGTGGGATCCCGCTGCGCGCCGTCGACGTCAATGTCTCGCTCGCCGAGTGCTCGGTCGAGGACGGCGGGGCGGTGCGGATCGGGCTCGGTTACGTCCGCGGCGTGCACGCCGAGGAGGTCGCGGCGCTCGTCCGTGCACGCGAGGAGGGCGGCCCGTTTGGCAGCGTCCCCGAACTGGCCGCACGCGTTCCCGCAGCGCGCTCCTCACTCGAGCAACTCGCCTGGTCGGGAGCCTGCGACGCGCTGGCCGGCGAGCGCCGCCGCGCGTTGTGGGACCTGGGCGTCGCGACCCCCGGCCGCCGCGTCCCCGGCGGCACCCAGCTCGCGCTCGCACTCGACGCCGGGAAGACCCCCCGGCTACGCGCCCTGGGTCGCTGGGAGCTGCTGCTCGCCGACTACGCCACCAGCGGGGTGACGCTGAACGACCATGCGCTGGCGATCCTGCGCCCGCGCCTGGACGGGGTCACCACCAGCGCGCAGCTGGCCGAGATACGCCATGGCGCGCAGGTCACGGTTGCCGGCCTGGTGGTCGCCCGCCAGCGCCCCGAGACCGCGAGCGGGGTCGTCTTCATGCTGCTCGAGGACGAGTACGGCCCGGTCAACCTGATCGTCACACCCGCCCTCTACGAGCGCCGCCGCCACCTCGTTCGTGCCGAGCCGCTGATCCTCGCCCACGGTCGCCTTGAACGACCGCCGGCCGGCGGCGGCACGGTCAACGTGCTCGTGCGCGACCTGCGCACGCTCGACGAGGAGCTGGCCGGGATCGCGGCCGCCCCGATCGCCCGGCTGCCCGAACGCGAGGGCCTCTCAAGCGCTCAGCAGCCGGCGCCCGCCGAGCGGCAGGTCGCCGCGGCGGGCTTTCGCGCCGTCGCCCCGCCCGTGCAGAGCTTCGGCGGCGGACGCCGGCGCTGACACGGCGTTCGCGGGGCGCTCAGACCGGACGCCGCGCCCGGTCTGAGACCAGCAGCAGCAGCGCGAGCAGGACGAAGTTCATCACCACCGAGGATCCCCCGTAGGCCACGAACGGGAGTGTCACGCCGGTCAGCGGGATGACCGCGGTCACGCCGCCGACGATCACGAAGACCTGCATCGCGATGATGAACGCGAGTCCCGTCGCGAGCAGCTTGGAGAAGGAGTCGCGGGCCAGCGTCGCGATCTTCAGGCCGCGGACGATGAACAGCAGGTAGGTGAGCAGCAGCGCGACGGCGCCGACCAGCCCGATCTCGTTGGTGATCACGGCGTAGATCGAGTCGCTCGGCGTCTCGGCAACCGGCAGCAGGCCGGATCCGATCAGCGACTTGTCGAAGCCGACCCCGAGCAGACCCCCGTCGGCCTGCGCGAACAGCCCGTTGGCGAGCTGGTAGTCGATGCCCTTGTAGAGCCCGGGGTTGAGCGGGTTCGGATTCTCCCAGGCGATCACGCGCGCGTTGATGTGCGCGACGTGCGTGCCGAGGTAGTACGCCCCGCCGGCGAACAGCAGCAGCCCGATGAACGGGAACGAGAAGCGCCCGGTCGCGACGTAGAGCAGCGCGAGGAACACGCCGAAGAACATCAGCGACGTACCGATCTCGCGTGTCACCAACAGCATCGCCATCGCCGAGCCCCAGACCAGCAGCAGCGGCCCGAACTGCTTCATCGGCGGGATCGTGACCCAGAGGATTCGCCGTCCGGCGGTGACGAGCACCTGGCGGTTGTCGCGCAGGTAGGAGGCGAGGAAGATGACGATCGCGATCTTGCCAAGCTCCGACGGCTGAAAGCTGATCGGCCCGAGGTGGACCGCCAGGTAGGCCCCGTTGACCGCCCCGCCGATCCCGGGCAGACGCGGTAGCAACAGACTGCCGACGCCGGCGATCGCGATCAGGTAGCGGTAGTTCTCCAGTCGCAGGTAGCGCCCGTCGCGGAACGCGACGATCGTCACCGCGAACAGCACCAGGCCGACGACGAACCACTGCGCCTGGTCGCGGGCGAGGGTCGGGTTGATCCGGTAGATCATCACGATCCCGACGCTGGCGAGCGCGGCGGCGAGCGGGAACAGATACGGGTCGGCGTAGGGCAGCGCTCGACGGATCACCAGGTGCCCGGCGAGGCACAGCGCGAGGAACACGCCGCCGTAGGTGAGCGAAGCAGTCGACAGCTGGTTGTCGGACTGGATGAAGATCGCCGCGAAGCCGGCGGTCACCAGCAGCGCCGCCGGCACGAGCCCGAGCAACTCCCGATTGCGGGCGCTGAACACCGGAGGAGGTTACGCGTCGAGCGCCGCGTTGACCAGCGCGTCCGCCTGCGCGTTCCGCTCGCGCGGAACCGAGCGGATCGACCAGCGGTCGAAGGCGCTCAGCGCCGCGACCGCCTGGCTGTGCAGCGGGCGCATGTCGGGATGCTTGACCTTGTAGGCACCGGTCAGCTGCTTGGCGACGAGCTCGGAGTCGTTGATCAGCTCGACCTCGGTCGCGCCGAGCTCGCGCGCACGGCGCAGGCCGAGCAGCAGGCCGCGGTACTCGGCAACGTTGTTGGTGGCCACCCCGAGCAGCTCGCTGGCCTGGTCGAGCAGCTCACCGTCGGGCGCGCAGATGACAGCCGCACCGGCGGCGGGCCCCGGGTTTCCCCGTGAGCCGCCGTCGACGTGGATCACGACCTTCACGCCGCGCTGGTCAGCGATCCTTCGCCGTGCAGGGCGGCGAAGTCTCCGTTCACTCGGCGGCGGCGGCGATCACGGATCACGCGCTGTGGCGGCACCGCGCCCGGCGTGCGGCGCTGGCGGCGCTCGCCCTGGCGGCGGTCGAGGATGACCGTCACCTCCGGGTCATCGGCGTAGTGGGTGGCGAGCTGTTCGAGCAGCTCGCCTTGCAGTTCGCGTGGCACGACGGAGTAGAGCATGCAGGTCAGCTTACACCGCGAGCGCGAGCCGGCCGTCAGGATCGGCTGCGGCGTTGGCCTCCGCCAGGTCGCTGTCGAGCTCGGTCAGCTCATAGCCCTGCCCGCGCCGGTGCACGATGTCGCCCTCGAGGTCGGCCTCGAAGCGGTACCAGCACAGCTCCCACGCGACGAGGATCTCGACGACCACGTCGTCGTGCGAGGGCCCGACGCGCACGTACGGCGCGCCCAGCGAGCGGATCACCCCGGCGAGCGTCTTGGGGTGCTCGCTGACGTTGAACAGCGCGACCGCGCGGGCGAGCTGTCCACGCTGATCGGCGGGCACCGCGTGCACGTGGCGCTCCGAGACGGCCACCTCGAGCTGTTCGCCCGGTCGCGGACGCTCGGCCGACGGCGGGCCGTGACTGTCCTCGAGCCTCGCGCGCAGCCGGCCGACGAGCGAGCGGGCTCGCACGGTGCGCGTCTGCGCCACGTCGGCGACCGCTGTTCCTTCGCGGACCCAGCCCTCGTCGAGCGCCCGATCGGTGCACAGCTCGCAGACCGTGTGCAGCGCGGATCCGTCGCGAAATGCGGCGGCGTGCTCGCCGCGCAGCAGCGAGCGCCCGCAGATCTCGCACATCTCCGGCTGGTAGCTCGTCTGCAGTTGGCGCGTTGCCACGTTCTCACCTTAGCGCAGCGCGGCGAATCGGCGGAGGACTGATCCGGGGCTGCTCAGGCGCGCACCGGCTCCTCGGCGGCGGCGCCGAGCACCTTCGAGACGAGTTGCGCGGGCACCTCCTCGTAGCGCAGGAACTCCATCGTGTAGTCGCCCTGCCCGCCGGTGATCGAGCGCAGGTCGGGGGCGTAGCCGAGCAGCTCGGCCATCGGCAGCTCGGCCTTGATCTCGGTCATCGCGCCGCTCGGCTCCATCCCGTGCGGGCGCCCGCGACGGCCGTTCAAGTCGCCGATCACGTCGCCCACGGTGTCTTCCGGGACCGACAGGGTGACCAGCATGATCGGCTCGAGCAGGACCGGATTGGACTGCTCGAGCGCCTGCTTCATCGCCAGCGAGCCGGCCAGCTTGAACGCGAGCTCCGAGGAGTCGACGGTGTGGAACGAGCCGTCGAACAACGTGACGCGCACGTCCTTCACCGGGTAGCCGGCCAGCACGCCGTGCTCCATCGCCTCGCGCACGCCCTTCTCGACGGCCGGGATGTAGGACCCGGGAATCGCTCCGCCCTTGATCCGGTCGATGAACTCGAAGCCGCCGCCGGGTTCGAGCGGCTCGATCTCGATGTGACAGTCGCCGAACTGACCGCGCCCACCGGACTGCTTCTTGTGGCGGCCGTGCGCCTTGGCGCCCGAGCGGATCGTCTCCTGGTAGGGGACGCGCGGCGGCTTCAGGGTCACCTCGGCGCCGAAGCGCGAGCGCAGCCGGTCGACGATCACCTCGACGTGGATCTGCGAGAGCCCGGCGACGATCTGCTGACCGGTCTGCGCGTCGCGGTGCAGGTCGATCGTCGGATCCTCCTCCTGCAGTCGGCGCAGCGAGCTGAAGACCTTGTCCTCGTCGCCCTTGGTCTTCGGCTCGATCGCGAACGCCATGACCGGCGCCGGCAAGCGCTCGGCGGGCATCCTGATCGGCTCATCGCGCGCCGCGAGCCAATCGCCCGCGCGCGTGTCCTTCAGCTTCGCGACGCCTCCGATGTCGCCCGGTCCGAAGGCGTCGGCGTTCGTCGTGCCCTTGCCGGCAAAGACGATCAGCTGCCCGATCCGCTCCTTGGAGTGCGCCCGCGTGTTGGCCAGCTGCGTGTCGTGCGCGAGCGTCCCCTGGTATACGCGCAGGAGGTTGATGCGACCGGCGAACGGGTCGGCGCGGGTCTTGAAGACATAGGCGAACAGCTCGCGGTCGGCGAGCGGCTCGAGCGTGATCTCGTCGGTCTGGAAGGCGCCGTGCTCGACGGGCGAGGGGAGGTCCTCGACGATCGCCTCGAGCAGACGGTTGGTGCCGAGGTTGCGCGTCGCGACGCCGCAGACCACGGGGAAGATCGAGCCGTGGTTGGTCCCTCGCTTGAGCGCGTCGACGATCTCCTCGTGGGAGATCTCGGCACCCTCGAGGTAGCGCTCCATCAGCTCATCGGAGACCTCGGCGACCTCGTCCAGCAGCTTCTCGCGATACTCCTCGGCGCGGGCCTGCTCCTCTGGCGGGATCTCGATCTCGGTCGCGTTCGCGCGACCGGCACCCTCGTAGCGGTAGGCGCGCATGTCGACGAGGTCGATCACGCCGCTGCACTCCTGCTCGCTGCCGATCGGGATCTCGGTCGCCACGACGTGCTGCCCGAACGCGGCCTTGAGCGTCTCGAGCGCGCGATAGAAGTCGGCCCGCTCGCGGTCGAGCATGTTGACGAACAGCATCCGCGCGATGTCATGCTCGGCGGCGACCTTCCACAGCCGGCGCGTGGTGACCTCGGCGCCCATCACGCCGTTGATCACGAAGATCGCCGACTCGCAGACGCGCAGCGCGCCGAGCGCGTCGGCGACGAAGCTCGGTTCGCCGGGCGTGTCGAGCAGGTTGATCTTGCGCCCTGACCACTCGAAGGAGCTGAGCGTCATCGAGATCGACATCTGGCGGGCCTGCTCGTCGGCCTCGGTGTCGGAGGCGGTCGTGCCGTCCGTCACGCTGCCGAGCCGGCCCAGCACCCCGGCCTCAAACAGCAGCGCCTCGTGCAACGAGGTCTTGCCGGCTCCGCGATGGCCGACGAGGGCCACATTGCGAATCGCTTCCGCGCTGTACGCCATGCGATATCTCCTCTCCTTCGGGGGCGCTCAACATAGCGCGATCCCGCAGCGGCCGAAAGACTCTTTCAGCGTGAAGTCGTCAGGTGCGAGCGCAGGCCGAGCACCGCCTTGGTGTGCAACTGCGACACGCGCGACTCGGTCACCCGCAGAACCTCGCCGATCTCGCGCAGCGTCAGGTTCTCGTAGTAGTAGAGCGCGATCACCAGCTTCTCCCGCTCCGGGAGCCGCTCGAGCGCTTCGGCGATGCGGTCGCGGAGCTCGTTCTGCTCGACCATCCGCTCGGGGTTGGGAGCGTTGGGATCGTTCAGCGTGTCGAGCAGCGAGATGCTCTCGCCGCTGGAATTCGACGGGCTCCACAGCTCGTCGAGCGCGCTGATCGACGAATTGGCGATCTGCAGCAGCGCCCCGCGGAAATCCTCGATGCTCATCTCGAGCTCGCCGGCCAGCTCCTCCTCGGTCGGCACGCGCTGCAGCTTCGCCTCGAGCTTGACATTGGCGCGCTCGATCTGGCGGGCGCGCGCGCGGACCGAGCGCGGTACCCAGTCGAGCGCCCGCAGTTCGTCCAGAATCGCACCCTTGATGCGGGTGATCGCGTAGGTCTCGAAGCGGATCTCGCGGCTGAGGTCGAATCGCTCGATCGCGGAGATCAGGCCGCCCAGGCCATAGGAGATCAGGTCGGCTTCGTCGACGTGTGCCGGCAGCCCGGCGCCCATCCGCCCGGCGACGTATTTGACCAGCGGCGAGTACGCCACCACGAGCCGGTCGCGCGCCTTCTGGTCGTCTGAGGTCTTGAAGCGCCGCCACAGGTCACGGAGCTCAACCGCTTTTACGTTTGTCTGCACCGAGGTCTCCCGAATCCTGCTGACCGAACTACGCTCTCGGGTGACTGCTGGCGTAGGCGCGTCTCAGTCGCGCGGACTCTACTTGAGTGTAGACCTG
>ODAK010002578.1_pt1 | contig 19095 bp, 18 predicted proteins | sample 1539591 | NCBI WGS metagenome assembly ODAK01 (sample SAMEA3539303, study PRJEB22396) | soil metagenome | biome: tundra; feature: field; material: soil | place: USA | collected 2010-05 | depth 0.15 m | reverse complement strand
ATTTCACCTGGGAGCGAACCGACAAGGCCCCCCTGCTACGCACCGCCGCCGGACTCGCCTGAACCTGTATCGACGTCTGGAAACGGCGGCGCCGGAGCGTTCGCCCGCACCCGCCGAGCGCCCGCGCAATTCCCGGGGGCGCCGGTCAGACGCCGGCGATCGTCTGGGGATCGTCGCCGCGCAGCTCCCGCAGCGCGCGGTCGACGGTGCGCACGATCCGGCGTGGTTCGCCGACACCCCGGAAGGTGAAGTCGTACTCGGCGCTGGCCGCGGTGTCGAAGTCGACGTTGCCGATGAACAGCGCCCGCTGGGCCATCGTCTGGCGTAGGTTCACGTTCTGCACCCGCTCCAGGCGCGTCTCGTGCAGCTCTCGGGAGAGCAGCCCGGTCTCGATCGTCAGGCGCTGGTTGGTGATCGTGTAGGTCGTCTGCCAGCGCCTGATCTGGGCGATGCTCAGACCGATCACGAACACGATCAGCACGGCGGCGATCACCCAGCCGACCTGCACGTGGCCGGAGGCGATCCGGGTGATCACGCCGGCGATCGCGCCGGTCAGGAGGCTGACGAGGATCCCCTTGGCGTAGAGCGACGCCATCGCACGCCAGGACGGATGGCCATGGAAGAACACCTGCTCACCGGGTTCCGGATCCACGATCGGTCAGGGTAACGTCCCGCGGGGCCGACGTCTCTTCGTCCTGCGGGGCCCGCCGTCCCTCCGTCCCGTGTGGCCGCCGTCCCGTCGTCCTGCGGGGCCTGCCGTCCCTCCGTCCCGCGGGGGCGCCGTCCCGGCATCCTGGCGGGGCTCTACCCTCGATCGGCCGATGAGCCAGCCGATCTCGCGCCCCGACATCCCCGTGAGTGGGCGATCGTGATCGCCCGCGTACAGCCGCTGACCCGAACGCGCGCGGTGCGCGGCCCGTTCGACTACCGGTTGCGAGCCGACCAGACCGAGATCGGGGTCGGATCCCTGCTGCGGATCCCGTTCGGCGGCCGGCGAACGCTCGGTGTGGTGGTGGAGCTCGCGCAGCACTCCGACGTGGCGCCCGAGCGCCTCGCCGAGCCCCACGGCGTGCTCGACACCTCACTGCCGGCCGAGCTGGTGGCGCTGGCCGGCTGGATGGCCCGCGAATACTGCTCCACTCCGGCCCGGGCGCTCGGGCTGCTGCTGGCGCCGGGCGCCACCACGGGCGCCCGGGCCAAGCGCGCGCTGGTCGCCGAGCTAACCCCCGCCGGGACCGACGCGCTGCATGGCGTCACCCGTCTCAGCGAGCGCCAGCGCGCGACGCTGGCGCGCCTGGAGCGTCAGGGTCCGACGGTCGCGGCCGAGCTGGGAACGCCGGCGCTGCGGCGGCTGGAGTCCCGGGGGCTGGTCTCGCTGTCGTCGAGGATCCTGCCGCGGCGGCCGGCCCGCCACGCCGTCGGCTCCACCAGCGCCACGGCACCGCCGCTGACCGAGGATCAGCAGCGGGTGCTGGTCCCCGTGCTGGAGGCGCTCGCCGCGGCCGGGACGGACGCCGTCGCGCGGGCCTCCGGCGAGGGTCAGCCGCCCGCAGGGGGCCGCTTCCTGTTGCACGGGGTAACCGGCTCGGGCAAGACCGAGGTGTATCTGCAGGCCGTCGCCGCGACGCTCGCGGCCGGGCGCAGCGCGATCGTGCTGGTCCCCGAGATCGCGCTCACGCCCCAGGCCCTGGGACGCTTTGAGGCGCGCTTCGGCGAGGTCGTGGCCGTGCTGCACTCCGCGCTGAGTCAGGGACAGCGCTACGACGAGTGGCGGCGGCTGGCCGCCGGGACGGCGAAGGTCTGTGTCGGACCTCGCTCGGCCGTATTCGCCCCGCTGGCGGACATCGGCCTGATCGTCGTCGACGAGGAGCACGAGAGCTCCTACAAGCACGAGGGAGACCCCCGCTATGACGCCCGCCACGTCGCCGAGCAGCGCGCCCGCGTGCACGGCGCGGTGCTGCTGCTGGGCAGCGCCACGCCGCGGCCCGAGAGCGTGCTGGCCACGACCCGGCTGAGGCTGCCCAGCCGCGTCGATCACCGGCCGATGCCCCCGGTGGAGGTGCTCGACATGCGAACCCAGCACCACCCGCTTCACCCTGAGACCCGGATGGCGCTCGCCGACCTGCGCGCCAGCGCCGGGAAAGCGATCGTGCTCCTCAACCGCCGCGGCTGGTCGAACTTCCTCTCCTGCCGAGCCTGCGGGCACGTGTGGAGCTGCCCCAACTGCGAGGTCGCGCTGGTGCTGCACCGCAGCGGCAGCTTCCTCGCCTGTCATCACTGCGGACACCGTGAGCCGGTCCCCGACCGTTGTGGCGTCTGCGCTTCGGTTTCGGTGGGGCGACACGGCGCCGGAACCGAGCGGATCGAGCATGAGCTGCGTGAGGCGCTGGGCGAGACGGGCTTCCCGATCTTCCGCCTGGATGCCGACTCGTCCGCGCTGCACCAGCGCGCCGGCACGCTGGTGCGCTTCGCGGCAGCGCGCTCCGGGGTGCTGGTCGGCACGCAGATGGTCGCCAAGGGCCACGATTTTCCCGACGTGTCGCTCGGCGTCGTGGTCGATGCCGATCAGACACTGCGCTTCCCGGACTTCCGCGCCGAGGAGCGCACGTTCGCGCTGGTCACCCAGCTCGCCGGCCGGGCCGGCCGGGGCGATCGGGGCGGGCGCGTGCTGGTGCAGACGCTGGCGCCCGAAGCGCGCTCGATCGTGTTCGCCAGTCACCACGACTCCGAAGGCTTCATCGCCGATGAGCTGGGGCACCGCCGGGCGCTGCACTATCCGCCGTTCAGCTCGCTGATCCGGATCGTCTGCTCGGCGGACGAGGAGCCGCAGGCACGCCAGACTGCCACAGCGCTACACGCCGAGATCGCTCCGCCGGACGCCATCGTGCTGGGCCCGGCGCCGCTGTTTCGGCTGCGCGGCCGGGCTCGCAGCCAACTGGTGATCAAGGCGGGCGATCGCCCGGCGGCGATCGCGGCGGTGGGGGAAGCGGTGGACCGAATCGCACCCGGCGCGGCCAGACGGGGGGTGAGCGTCAGCGTCGACGTCGACCCGCAGTAGCCCGCGGGCACTGACCGCTCCCGCTCGCCATCTCTAGACTTGGTCTGTGGCCGAACCAGCGACCGACGAAGTCCAGGCCGAGCGCGAGCTCGCCGTTTCGGGGCTGACCGAGTCCGGGCAGACGCCGACCGAGCCCGGGTATCCCGAGATTGCCGGCGAGGCCGATGAGCCCGAGGATCCCGAGCTCTCCGGCGAAGACGAGGAGGACGAGGAGGAGGAGCTCGACCCCGCCGCGGCCGCGCGGCGCACGGCGGCACTGGCGCACGTGCGCAAGTTCGGCGATCCGGTGCTGCGCACCCGGGCTCGGCCCGTCGATCGCTTCGATGACACGCTGCGCGACGAGGTCAGGCGGATGGGCGAGCTGATGAACGACGCGATGGGCGTCGGACTCGCCGCGACCCAGGTCGGCGTCCTGCACCGGCTGCTGATCTACCGCGTGCAGCAGCGCGCGCCGGTGGCTGCGCTGATCAACCCGGAGATCGAGTGGTCAGGCAAGCAGCAGGAGATCCTGGAGGAGGGCTGCCTCAGTCTGCCGGCGGTGCACGTCGACGTCGAGCGCCCGATTGACGTCCGCGTCCGGGCCCAGAACGAGTTCGGCGAGGAGATCGTGATCGAAGCCTCGGGGCTGGAGGCGCGCGTGATCCAGCACGAGGTCGACCATCTCGACGGCGTGCTGATCCTCGACCGCATCTCCCGCCAGCAGCGCAAGGAAGCGATGCGGGCGCTGCGCGAAGCCCAGTCAGAATCACGGCACTAAGTGCTCCCCACAAAGGCCACCGCCGGCGTGCGGACGGTCTACCTCGGCACCTCGGAGTTCGCCGCAGCCATCCTGAGCCGCCTGGCCGGCTCCCCGCACCGGCCTGAGCTGGTGATCACGCGTCCGGACCGGCCGCGCGGCCGCGGCCGCCGGTTGGCCGCTCCACCGGTGGCCGACGCCGCCCGGGAGCTCGGCATCGAGCTCTACCAGCCGGAATCGGTCAACGACGAGGCCGCGCGCGCCCGGATCGCCGCCGTCGGACCCGAGGCGGTCTGCGTGTGCGCTTTCGGGGCGCTGATCAAGGAGCCACTGCTGTCAGAGCACCCGCTGGTCAACGTCCATCCCTCACTGCTGCCACGCTGGCGCGGAGCCGCTCCGGTCGAGCGCGCGATCATGGCCGGCGATCAGATCACCGGGGTCTCGATCATGCGCCTCACCGCGGGGCTCGACAGCGGCCCGGTCTGCCTCCAGTCCAGCGAGCCGATCGAGCCCGGTGACACGTACGGCACGCTGGCCCAGCGCCTGCAGGCACTGGGGGCTGAGCTGCTCGTCGATGCCCTGGGCAGCTCACCGCCGTGCGTAGAGCAGGACGACGCGGACGCCACCTACGCCGAGAAGATCACGGCCGACGATCGGAGGCTGGACCCCGAGCGGACTGCGCCGGAGCTCGAGCGAGTCGTGCGGGCTCTGCACCCGCATATCGGCGCCCACGTGGCGCTGGCCGACGGGAGCCTGCTGGGGGTCAGGGAGGCCCGGGCGCTGAGCGAGCCGGGGCCACCCAACGGGAGCCTGTCTCTAGCGGGCGCGCGACCGGTTCTGGGTTGCCGGGAGGGCTCGCTGGAGTTGATCGTGGTCGTGCCACCGGGACGGCGACCGATGCCGGCCGAGGACTTCCTGCGCGGATACCGGAGCTGAGCTTGGCCCCCGCGGCGAGCCGACCGCCGCGATCGCGACCTGGCGCTGAGTCGCCGCCGCGATCGCCGCCACCATCGCGGCCCGGCGCCGTCTCACCGGCGCGAGCGTGTGCCTATCAGGTGGTGCGCCGCGTGTTCGAGCACGGCGCCTACGCCGACCGCGCGTTCACGGCCGAGGCGGCGGGCCTGGACGCGCGGGATCGAGCGCTGGCGATGGCGCTCGCCTACGGCACCGTGCAGCGGCGCGCGACGCTTGACCACGTGATCTCGCGCCTGTCGCGACGACCACCGCAGCGGCTTGATCCGCCGGTGCTCGCCGCGTTGCGGCTGGGACTGTTGCAGCTGCTGATGCTCGACGGCATCGCCGAGCACGCGGCGGTCAACGAGAGCGTCGAGCTGGTCAAACGCTCCGCGCAAGGCGGCCAGGGGCTGGTCAACGCCGTCCTGCGCCGCGCCGCACGCGAGGGTCAGGCGATCCTCGCCGAGCTCGACGATCTCACCCCTGAGGGCGCGGCGGTCCTGCACTCGGTTCCGCTCTGGCTCGCCGAGCTGTGGTTTGCCGAACTCGGGGCGCCGACGGCGCGCACGCTGCTGGCCCGGATCAATCAGCCGGCCGAGTCGGCACTGCGCGTCAACACGCTCGTGGCCTCGGTGGCCGGCGTCCTGGTGCGGCTCGGCGTCGCCGGACATCCGGCCCCGGGGCTGCCCGAGGGCGTGGTGCTCGATGCGCCCTTCGATGCCCACGGCTCAGCGCTGTGGCGCGAGGGCGCGATCATGCCCCAGTCACGCGGATCGATGCTCGTGGCCCGCGTGCTGGATCCGCAGCCAGGGCAGCGAGTGCTCGATCTGTGCGCTGCTCCAGGCACCAAGACCACCCATCTGGCCGCGCTGATGGGCGATCGGGGGACGCTGGTGGCAGTTGAGCTCCATCCCGGCCGGGCCCACGCGCTGCAGCGCACGCTGGCGCGGATGCAGGTCAGCTGCGCCGAGGTGCGGATCGCCGATGCGCTGGCGGTTGGCGGCGGCGAATTGCCGATTGCCGCTTGGACTGCCGGCGGCGACGCCGATGCCACGGCGGTCGGCGACGGCTTTGACCGGGTGCTCGTCGATCCGCCCTGCAGCGGGCTCGGCACGCTCCAGTCCCGCCCCGATCTGCGCTGGCGCACGAGCCCGGAGCGGATCGCCGAGCTGGCGCCGCTGCAGGCCGGAATCCTGCGCGCCGCCGCGGCCGCGACCGCCGCCGGCGGCGTGCTGGTCTACTCGGTCTGCACGATCTCCAAGGCCGAGGGCGAGCGCGTGATCGAGCGCTTCCTAGCCGAGGACGAGCGGTTCGTCTGCGATGACGTCCGCGCGCCGCTGGCGATCCCCGGTCCAGGGCCCTACCTGCAGCTGCGTCCCGACGAGCACGGCACCGACGGCTTCTTCATCGCCCGCCTGCGTCGCCGGTGAGCGTCGAGGGTGGGCCGGTGACCCGCCAGCGGGCGGCGATCGGCCAGGCGTCCCGGTCAGCCGCCGGAGGAGCGTTAACCTTGGTAGCACGGTGACTGATCCTCCGGTCAAGCTCGGCCCGGAATGCCCGGGATGCGGCGAGCCCTGGCTGCGCCCGACGGCAGTGCCGGGACGCTACCGCTGCGTGTACTGCCTGCAGCGCTACGAGCTCGTCTCGGTCTGCCCCAACTGCGGCGCGCACTCGACGATGGTGCGCATGTCGAGCACCGCGATCGTGGCCTGTAACAATTGTCACCAGAGCATGCTCCAGGCGGTCTGAGCGCAAGTTGCCCGCCGTCCCTGAGGAGCATCGCGCGCGCCTGCCTCGTGATCTGACCGTCGCGCCGTCGATCCTGTCGGCCGACTTCTCGCGCCTGGGAGCGCAAGTCGGCGAGGTGCTCGCCGCGGGCGCCCGGGTGATCCACGTCGACGTGATGGACGGTCATTTCGTACCGCCGATCACCTTCGGGGCGGTGGTGGTCGGGGCGCTCGCCGACCAGATCCACGCCGCCGGAGCGATCATCGACGTGCATCTGATGATCGAGCGCCCGGAACGCCACGTCGATGAGCTGGCGCGCGCCGGTGCCGACAGCATCACCGTGCACGTCGAGGCCACGCCGCACCTGCAGTACACGCTGGCGGCGATCAGAGGGGCCGGCTGCACCGCGGGCGCGGCACTTTGTCCGGGTACCCCGGCCGATAGTCTCTCCGAGGTGGCGACCGACTCACTGGATCTTGCGCTGTGCATGAGCGTCAATCCCGGCTGGGGGGCTCAGAAGTTCCTTCCCGCCTCGCTGGACAAGCTGGCGCGGATGCGCGCGACGCTGCCGGAAACCGTCGCGCTGGAGGTCGACGGGGGCATTCACCGTGACACCGCGCCCGGCGCCGCCCGGGCGGGGGCCAATCTGCTCGTCACCGGTTCGGCGGTGTTCGGCTCGGGCGACCCGGCCGCTGCCTACGCCGAGATCGCCGCCGCGGCAGGCGCGTCGTGAAGCTGCGTCGTCGTTGCCGTCAGGACGGTCGGACCGCTCGAATGCGACCTTGCCTACGGCCACGACCACGAGGCAAGGTTCGCCTCGCCCTAACCGGCATCGCGGTCACGCTCGCCCTCGCAGCCTGCGGCGGTAGCAGCAGTAGCTCGGGCGTCACCGCTGCCGCCTACGTGAAGTCGGTCTGCGTCACGCTGGCGACCTGGAAGAGCGACGTCACCGGGGCCGCCAGCAAGCTGCAGACGGCCAGCAGCGCCGCAAAGTCGCTGGTGCAGGGAAAGGCCGAGTACGTCGTATTCGTGACCTCGCTGGTGGCGGCCACCCAAAAAGCGGCGAGCGGCCTGAAGTCCGCCGGGATACCGAACGTCAAGGATGGCAAGCAGGGCGCGACGACGCTCTCGCAGGCCTTCGACCAGGCCAGCACCAGCCTGGCCGGGACGATCGCCAAAGCGAAGGCGATCCCGACCACCAGCGCGGCGGCGTATCAGGCGGCGGCCTCGGGCGTGAGCAACCAGTTCAAGTCCTCGCTCAACGCCCTGGCCAACGCCAGCCCCAAGAAGAACGACGCGCTCAAGGCGGCGGCGGCCAAGGACCCGACCTGCAAGGCGCTCAACGCCGGCTAAGCGCCGGCGAGCCTTCGTACTCCCACCTAAGCGGCGGGCGCCTGCGCCGCCCCCGGCGCGCTCAGGCGCCGGCCGAAGCGGGCGCCATCGGCACCGGACCGCGACGCGGTGCGCGGTAGACGCCCCACAGCAGCAGGCTCAGCACGGCCGTGGCCATGAAGTAGCCGACCTCGACGCGCGTGACCTCCCCGCTGATCGTAGGGGTCGCGACGAACAGCACGAACAGCGCCGCCGAGGTCAGCCACGCCGCCGACGCCAGGCGCGCGCGCCCGCGCGCCAGAGCTGCCTGGTTGAGCGTCCCGGAGATCAGGTGCAGCCCCATCCCCAGGCCGACCAAGGCGAGACCCAGCCGCGCATAGTGAAAGCTGCCCTTGTCGCCCAGCAGGGCGGTCATCACCGGCGGTCCGATCGCCAGCAGCCCCAGCGCCACGGCCGCGCCGAAGCCCGCGATCACCAGGATCGTGACCCGGATGGCGCGGTGAAACTCGTCCGCGCTCTCGCGCGCCTCCAGGCCCGCCAGATGCGGCAGGATCGAGGTCTGGATCGCCTGGAACAGCTGCAGCGGGGCGCGCACGATCAACATCACGTTGAAGACGAAACCCGTCAGGCCGGTGGTCAGCGCCACCCCGCCGGCATTGGCGGCGACGATCAGGACCCCGGCGTTCAGCAGCGTTTGCTCGGCCAGCATGATCCCCACCACCGCGACGGCGAATCCGGCGCCGTGGCGCAGCGAGAGATCTGACGTGGTCTCCTCCACCGCGGCGTGGGCCGGACCCTCGCGAGCCGCATCAGCGGCCGGCACTCCGGCCGGCCCGCGTCCCGCCAAGCGTGAGAAGGCAAACGGGATCACGCACAGCGACGCGAACGGGGCGACCGCCATCCCCAGCCCGACGACCCCCTGACCCGACCCGATCCCGAAGGCCACCGCGAGCGCGAACAGAAAGCGGCTGGTCGACTCCAGGAACACGAGGCCTCCGTAGAGGGCGAAGCGCTGATGGCCGGCCAGCCAGCCCCGGGCGAAGTAGCTGGCCGCGTAGGCGAGCACGCCGATCACCAGGATCCAGTAGAGCGAGCTCGAGCCATCGAAGATGCCGTGCTCGACGCGGTGGCGCAACGCCAGCGCGACGGCCAGGAACACCAGCGCGAACCCGAGCTGGATCGCGGCCGGGACCCGCAATGATTGGCCCTTGAGGCCGCGCGCGCGGCGGTCGGCGATCGTGCGGGACAGCAGCTGCTCGATCGGCCGGTAGATCACCGACAGGATCACGAACATGATCGCCCAGCACAGCGATATCCGGCTGTAGGAGGCCGGGTCCAGCACGTGGCTGGCCGTCGCCAGATAGGCGAACGTGAAGATCCCGGTCGAGGCGATCCCGATCGACAGGATTCGCGCCCCACTGGCAAACGACGCGTTGGCCGAGACCGGGGGAGGGGTCCCCGGCCCGGGGCGTGGCTCGACTTCCACCGCCATCGGTCAGGACTCGCCGGCCGGCACACGGACGAGCAGCATCGTCCAGGGGAATGGCGAACGGATCTGCACCACCTCCCCGTAGCGCCCGAGCAAGCTCACGAACGACCGCTTGGAGAAGTGGTTGACGTGCCCCGGGGTGTTACCGAGCTGGCGCACGTAGGCGCCACGGGCGAGATTCAGCGCGCGCCACAGCGGCTCGCGCGGCACCGACACGAGCAGGTGGCCACGGGCCACGCGCGCCATCTCGCCCAGGGTCCGCTCGGGATCGGGCACGTGCTCCAGAACCTCGATCGCCGCGGCCAGGTCAAACTCACCGCGATCAAACGGCAGCGCCGCTCGCTCGCCGACCGTGCGGAACTGCAGGTTGGCGCGGCGGCGCGTGGCCCACTCGGCGGCCAGCTTGGGGTCATCGAGGTCGATCCCGGTCACCCGGCCGGTGCCCAGCCGCCGGGCCCACTGCTCGGTCAGCACACCCTCGCCGCAGCCGACGTCGAGCACCGAGCCAGGATCGGCGCGGTCAAACAGCTGGGCCAGGGCGCCCTCAAAGCCCGCCATCAGCCACTTGACGACCGGGTTGGCGGAACCGTATTTGTCAAACGTGTTACCGGTCGGCACCATCTCGCCGACCGCCGGCGCCGGGCTCATACGCCGAGGGTCTCGCGACCGGCGGGGCTGCCGTCGCTGTCGGTGGGGGTGGACTGCGGCTTGGCGGCGCTCCCGTCGCTGTCGGTGGGGGTGGACTGCGGCTTGGCGGCGCTCGGCGCCGCCCCGCGCTCGTAGTGCGAAGGCTCGACGCCGAGCTGCAGCTCTATGCGGCGCACGCGCTCGAACGTGCGCTGGGACAGCGTGCGCTGGGCGTCGAGCAGGTCGCCGATCACGCCCAGGGCCCCCAGCAGCATCGCGCCGATGATCAGCACCGCGCCGGCAATCAGCGACTGCACGTGGCCGCTGCGCCCACCATCTGCGATGAAGTAGATCAGGAAGCGGAGGAACACGGCCAGCGCGGCGATTCCCATCACCGCGGCGCCGCCCCAGAACACCTTCAGCGGCTCATACTGGGAGTAGATCCGAAAGATCGACAGCCCGTTGCGGCGGATGTAGGCGGACATCGAGGGGAACAGCCGTGACTCGCGCGTTTTGGCGTTGGTGCGGATCGGGACGTGATCGATCGCCACCAGCAGCTTGCCGGCCTGGATGATCGTCTCCAGCGTGTAGGTGAACTTCGACACGACCTGCATCTGCAGGGCGGCCTCGCGGTTATAGGCGCGAAAGCCCGAGGTGGTGTCGGGCACGTCGGTGGAGGAGGCCTGGCGCACCACCCACGATCCGAGCCGCTGGAGCAGGCGCTTGGCCGGCGAAAAGTGCTCGTTGATGTCGACCTGGCGGTCTCCAATCACCATGTCGGCCGCGCCGCGGAGGATCGGCGCCACGAGCTTGGGGATGTCCTGGCCCTCGTACTGGTTGTCAGCGTCGGTGTTGACGATCACGTCGGCACCGAGCTTCAGGCCGGCATCCAGTCCGGCCTGGAAGGCGGCCGCCAGGCCCTTGTTATTGGTCAGCCGGACCACGTGGTCGACCCCGTTGGCGCGGGCGACCTCGATCGTCGCGTCGGTCGATCCGTCGTCGATGATCAGCCATTCGACGGCGTCAAAGCCGTCGATCTGGCGCGGCAGGCGGCTGAGCGTGACCGGAAGCTGGTCTTGCTCGTTGAAACAGGGGATCTGGATGATGAGCTTCATATGCTTCGGGCGGGCCTGCGGTCCCGGGGCGCCGCGCCGCTGCCCGGCATGGAGCGTCTAACCGACGAAGTGCGTTGCATCACACGGTAGCGGGATACTCGTAGTAGAAGATGGACGCGGCAACGCTGACCAGGCCGGAGCCGGGGCAAACCCCACCGCTGGCCCTGACTCCCCGGCGCCGGCGGCGCGAGCGCCTGCGCGCCGCGGTCGCTTGGCGCCCGGACGCCCATCAGGTGGCGCTCGCCGCGCTGCTGCTCGTCACCTTCCTGCTGCGGCTGTGGGGCATCAAGCAGGGCCTGCCCTACAGCTACAACGTCGACGAGGCGACTCACTTCGTTCCGCGCGCGATCGCGTTCTTCACCCATGACCTCAATCCGCAGTATTTCCTCAACCCACCCGCTTACTCCTACCTGCTGCACATCGTCTTTGAGCTGTGGTTCGGCAGCGGCGACGCCACCACGCGGGCCTATGTCACCGATCCCACGGCGGTGTTCGTGGTTGCGCGCGTGGTTGCCGCCGCGCTGGGGACGGTCGCGGTATGGCTGACCTATCTGGCCGGAGAGCGCCTGTTTCACCGGAACGTCGCGTTGCTTGCCGCGGCGATCTTCGGCTTCGCCTTCCTGCCGATCTTCTACAGCCATCTGGCGCTCAACGATGTGCCGACCCTGGCGCCGGTGGCGCTGGCGCTTTACGGGATCGCCGGCGTGATGCGCCGCGGCGCACGGCGCGACTACGCGATCGCCGGGTTGGGAATCGGCCTCGCGGCCGCCACCAAGTACACGGGCGGCATCACGCTGCTGTGCCTGCTGGGGGCATTCGTGTGCGATGCCACCGGCGGGTCCGTCTGGACTGCCGTGCGCCGCGTGGCGCTGGCGCTGGCGCTGGCGCTGGCGGCGTTCGTGATCGCCGACCCCTACTCGGTGCTGGACTTCTCGGCCTTCCAGGCGGGCCTGTCGACGCAGGCATCGCTGGCCGCTGGCTCGAATCCGGTCAAGCTCGGGACGTCGGCCGGCAGCGGCACCGCCTACTACATCTGGACGTTCACCTGGGGACTGGGCTGGATGCCCTCGCTGGCCGCGCTGGGCGGCGTGGGGCTGCTCGCGGCGCGTCGCCGGATAGCGATGCTGCTGGTGCTGTTGCCCGCCCCGATCGTCTTCATCCTGTTCATGGGCGACCAGCAGCGCTTCTTCGGGCGGTGGCTGATGCCGGTGTTTCCGATCGTCGCGTTGTTCGCCGCCTACGGCGCGGTCGAGTTCGCCCGCTGGGTAACTCGCACGCGGCAGATTCCGGCGCTGCTGGCGGGGGCGCTGACCGTGGTCGTGCTGCTGGCTCAGAGCGTCACCAGCGTGCTGCACAACGATGCGGTGCTGTCGCAGCCGGATACCCGCAACCTGACCCGATCCTGGATGGTCGACTACGTCCCGGCGGGCGCCAAGGTGGTGATCGAGCCCGTCGTCTCGGATGACTGGGCGACCGACATTGGCCGCTCCCTGGCGGCGACCTCCACCGGAGAACGCTGGCAGCGCTTTCCGACCTGGCTGACCGACGTCGACAACCAGGGCAACCATCTGGCACCCGGGCAAAGGCGCTATGTCCCCGTGGATCAGTACGAGCGAACGCTGCGACCCGAGCTGCTCAGCGAATACGAGTCCAGCGGCTACTGCTGGGTGGTGATCGGCAGTTTGCAGGCCGGCCGCTCGTTCGCGCAGCCCAAGCTGGCGCCGGCCGCGCTCGCCTACTACGCGGCGCTGGCCAACGACGGCCGTTTGGTCTACCACGTGACCCCATTCAGCAATGGGCATCATTCGGTGCCGTTCAGCTTCGACTGGTCGATCGACTACTACCCCCGCCAATATTCGCGCCCCGGCCCGGAGATGAGCGTCTACCGGCTCACCGGGGGCAAGTGCTCCTAATGGCGAGATTTCGACTCACGACACTCGCAATATCCTGCTAGACGAAGATGAGCACAATCGCCGACATCGATCGCCGCCACCTCGCTCGCGCGATCGACCTGGCCGAGCGCGGGCGGGGCAACGTGAGCCCCAATCCGCTCGTCGGTGCCGTACTCGCCGACGAGCACGGGATGATTGCCGAGGGATTTCACAGCGCGCTGGGGTCGGCGCACGCCGAGGTCGAGGCGATCCGCGCGGCCGGCGGTCGAGACCTGGCGGCGTCGACGCTGTACGTGTCGCTGGAGCCCTGCTGTCATCAGGGACGCACACCGCCGTGCACGGACGCGATCCGGGGGGCCGGCATCCGCCGGGTCGTGGTGGCCTCAGACGATCCCAGCGAGCACGCGGCCGGACGTGGCCTGGGGATCCTGCGTGACGAGGGGATCGAGGTGTTGGTCGCCGACGGCGAGCTCGCCGACCGCGCCCGGCTGCTCAACCAGCCGTTTCGCAAGTACGTCCGTAGCGGTCGGCCGTGGGTTCTGTTCAAGTCCGCGATGACGCTGGACGGCAAGGTCGCGACCGCGGGCGGTGACTCCAAGTGGATCTCCGGCGAGGAGAGCCGCTACCGGGCCCATCGCTGGCGCGGGGAGTGCGATGCCGTCGTGGTCGGGATCGGCACCGCGCTGGCCGACGACCCGCAGCTGACCGCGCGGCGCACGGACGTCACCCGCCAGCCCCGGCGCGTCGTGTTCGACTCGCTGGGCCGGGTGCCGTTGAACTCCAAGCTGGTACGCGACGCGCGCCAGATCGCGCTGACGATCGTCGTCTCCCGCGCCGCGCCGCGCGCGGCCACCGACGCGCTGGAGACCCACGGCGTGGACGTCATCGTGGCGACCGGTGAGAACGAGCCGGCGCGTGTTTGCTCGGCGCTGGACCAGCTCGGAGCGTCCGGCATCAGCTCGATCCTGCTGGAGGGAGGGCCGCACCTCGCCGGCGCATTCCTCGACGCGGGCGAGATCGATGAGATCCGCCTGTTCCTGGCGCCGCTGATCGTCGGCGGGCGCACGGCCCGCGATCCGCTGGAGGGTGGGGGCGTGGAGCTGATCGCCGATGCGGTCAGGGCTCTGACGCTCGACTGCGAGCAGGTCGGCGAGGACCTACTGGTGTCTGCCCGGATCAAGGAGTGGTAGGTGCTCCGTTCCAGGAGACCTTCGGCGCAACGCACCAGCTCGTCCGGAACCGGGCACTAGCGATGTTCACCGGACTGATACAGGGACTGGGTCGGATCGTCGCCGTGGAGGGCTCCGACGACGGCGTTTCACTGAACGTCGCCTCGACACTTGCCTCCGAACTGTCGGAGGGCGACTCGATCGCGGTCAACGGTGTGTGCCTTACCGCGACCGAGATCGACGGCGCCACGTTCACGGCCGAGGTGATGAACGAGACGCTCGCGCGAACTTCGCTGCGCGCCGTCGCCGCCGGCGCCGAGGTCAACCTTGAGCTGCCGCTGCGGGCCAGCGACCGGTTGGGCGGTCATATCGTCCAAGGCCACGTCGACGGCGTCGGCACAGTCACCGGCCTGTCCGACGACGGTTTCGCGCGCCGCGTGGAGATCGAGGCTCCGCCCTCGGTGCTGCGCTACGTGGTCCTGAAGGGATCGATCGCGGTCGACGGGATATCGCTCACGGTGGCCGAGCTCGGAGACTCATCCTTTACCGTTTCTTTGATTCCTCAGACGCTGGAGCGCACTAACCTGGGTGGCGCGGAGCCCGGAACGACCGTGAACCTGGAGGTTGACGTGCTGGCGAAATATGTGGAGCGGCTGATGGAGACGGTCAGATGAGCTCGACCATGACCGCGTTTTCGACGATCGAGGAAGCAATCGAGGACATCCGGCAGGGCAAGATGGTCGTCGTGTGCGACGACGAGACGCGCGAGAACGAGGGCGATCTGACGATGGCCGCGCAGTTCGTGACCCCGGAGGCGATCAACTTCATGCGCAAGGAGGGGGGAGGCCTGATCTGCCTGGCGCTCACGCCCGAGCGCTGCGACGAGCTCGGCCTGGATCTGATGGCCGCCAAGAACGAATCGGCGTTTGAGACCGCTTTCACGGTTTCGATCGAGGCGCGCTCCGGGGTCAGCACCGGTATCTCCGCGGCTGACCGTGCGCGCACGATCCAGGTCGCGATCGACCCCCAGACCAGTCCGCGTGAGCTCGTCCAGCCGGGCCACGTGTTTCCGCTCAAGGCCAAGGCCGGGGGCGTGCTCGAGCGCGTCGGGCAGACCGAGGCCGGGGTTGACCTGGCTCGGCTCGCCGGTCTGATCCCAGCCGGAGTGATCTGCGAGATCATGAACGAGGACGGGACCATGGCCCGGGTGCCCGATCTCCGCCCGTACTGCGAGCGCCACGACCTGAAGATGGTCACGGTGGCCGACTTGGTCGCCTACCGCCGGCGTCACGAGAAGCTTGTCGAGCGCGTGGTCTCGACGCGGCTGCCGACCGGGTTCGGCGACTTCGTCGCGTTCGGCTACCGCTCGCTGATCGACAACAAGCACCACGTCGCGCTGGTCAAGGGCGAGGTGGACGGCGCGGAGGACGTGCTCGTGCGCGTCCACTCCGAATGCCTCACCGGCGACGTCTTCCATTCCCTGCGCTGCGACTGCGGCGAGCAGCTCGAGTCCGCGCTGGCGATGATCGAGGGCGAGGGGCAGGGCGTGCTCCTCTACCTCAGTCAGGAGGGGCGCGGGATCGGCCTGCTCAACAAGCTGCGCGCCTACAAGCTCCAGGAGGAGGGGCTGGACACCGTCGACGCCAACCTGCGCCTGGGGCTGCCGGCCGACCTGCGCGACTACGGGATCGGGGCGCAGATCCTGGTCGACCTCGGCCTGACCAGCATCCGGATCCTGACCAACAATCCCAAGAAGATCTCCGGCCTGGCCGGCTACGGGCTGTCGGTCACCGACCAGCTGCCGATCCAGCATGCGTCCAACCCGCACAACGAGGCCTATCTGCGCGCCAAGCGCGACAAGCTGGGTCACACCCTGCATCATCAGGGGTTGGCCCTCGACGAAGAGATGCTCCGCGTCGAGCACGAACAAGACCGCCAGCGCGATGCCAGCTGAGCGACGGGTGGCGCTGTGCGTGGCGCGCTTCTACACGGATCTGGCCGACAAGCTCGAGACCGGGGCCCGGGCTGCGTTGCGCGAGGCGGAGATAGAGGACGTCGACCGCTTCGACGTCCCGGGCGCGTTCGAGCTGCCGCTGGCGGCCAAGTACGTCGCCGAGGCTGGCCGCTATCAGGCGATCGTGTGCCTGGGGGCGGTGATCCGCGGCGAGACCGATCACTACGACTACGTGTGCGGCGAGGCGGCGCGGGGGATCCAGCAGGTCCAGCTGCTCACCGGCGTGCCGTGCGGCTTCGGGCTGCTGACCGTCGACACCCTCGAGCAGGCGCTGGAGCGCGTGACCGGCGGTTCCAAGCGCGACACCGGACGCCATGCGGCCGAGGCGGTGCTCGCTTCGCTGGCCGTCAGGGACGCGCTGTCGTCACGGCGCGGGCCGGCCGGATTCGCCGTCTGACGCCGGACGCCACGCTCCCGATGGTTCGGGGCTGCGGCCTAATGGCCGTGGCTGGGGCCGTGGCCCTGGCCGTGGCCGTGGCCGTGCCCGGTTTGCCCGGCGGCGCCCGGGAGCCCGGCCCCGCCTGAGCCCGGGGTCGATCCGGCCGGGCTGTGGCCCGGGTTGGGACCCGGCGCGGTCGGTGCCGGGATCGTGGCGGTCGTCGTCGTGGTCGGTGGTGGACCGCTGGTCGTGGTGCTGGTGGTCGTCGAGCTCGAAGACGACGTCACCGCGCTTTCGCCGGTGCTGGCCCGCAGCGCCAGCTGCAGCAGGTGCTGGACAACCTGGGTCTGGTTGGGGATCTGCAGGCGCCGTTCGAGGATCGGCACCGCCGCCCGGGGGTTGCCGGAGAGCACCAGTGAGCGCCCCAGATCGTAAAGCGCATATCCGTAGGTGAGGCTCTGGGGTGGGGCGATCGAGACCGCCTGGCGCAGCGTGGGGATCGCGGTCGAATAGGCCCCGTCGAGCATCAGCTCGTGTCCTTTGGCCTCGAGCGTGTCGGCGGTCTGGGTCGAGGTGGCGGTGGCGTTTGTCCTGGGCCGGGTCCGGCGCGCCGGTTTGCGTGAGGCGAGCGGCGTGGCGCGTGCCCTGGCGGAGGGCGATGGCTTGCCTTGACCGCCCCCCTGGCTCTCGGCCGCCAGCGCGCCGACGCCGAGCACCGCGGTCGCCAGCGCGCCGAGGGCGATCGCGCGCCCGCGCCGTCTGGTGCCACCAGCGCCGCTGCCGTTGCTCGCTCCGCTGCCGGCGCCGTTGCTCGCTCCGCTGCCGGCTCCGCTGCCCACTCCGCTGCCGGCGCTGCTGCCGGCGCCATCGCGCGCCGGAGGGTGATCGGGACCGTGGGCGGGCGTCACGGCGGAGCTCAGCGGCCGTCCGGTGGGGCCGGTGGGGGGGGTGGGGCCTGCTCGCAGCGCCGAGCGTCCGGCGGCGGCACCGACCAGGCGGCGCGTGGAACGCGTGCGGCTCTGGCTGAGGGCAACATCGAGGCCGTCGACGAACGCGGCGGCCGTGGCGTAACGCTGTTGCGGCTGCTTGGCCAGCCCGCGCTGGAGCACCGTGTCGACGGCCGGCGGCAGAACCCGGTTTCGCTCACTGGCGGCCGGCGGCGGCTGCTCGATGTGCTGGCGAGCCTGGGCCGTGAAGTGCGTGGCGTTGAATGGCCGCTGGCCCACGAGCAGCTCGTAGGCGGCGACCGCCAGCGCGTAGCGATCGCTGGCCGGGCCGGCGGCGCGACCGAGGGCCTGCTCGGGTGACAGATACGCCGCGGTCCCGAACAGCTCGCCGGCGCTGGTGATCGTGTCCTCGCTGCCCAGGTGAGCGATGCCGAAGTCGGCGACGTGCAGGACGCGGGCCCCGTCGAGCAGAAAGTTGGCGGGCTTGATGTCCCGGTGCACGATCCCGCGCTCGTGGGCGTGATCGAGCGCTGAAGCGGCCTCGTGCAGCCAGCGCAGCGCCTCCTGGAGCCTGACCTCGCCGACCCGCAGCGCGTCCGCCACCGTTCCCCCCGGCAGGTACTCCATCACGATGAAGGTCCTCGGGCTGGGGGACGCGCCGGCGCCGCCATCGGTGCACTCGGCCTCGCCGACGTCATAGATCGTGACCACATGCGGATGGCCGGAGACCCGGGCCGCGGTGCGCGCCTCCCGTTCGAAGCGCGCCACCGCCACGTGATCGCGCGCGAAGCGCTCCGACAGGATCTTGATCGCCACCATGCGGCCGAGCACGAGATCCTCGGCGCGCCACACCGACGCCATACCCCCGGTGGCGATGTGCCGGCCGAGTTGGTAGCGCTCCGGCAGCTTCAGGCCGCGCAGGAGTTCATCCCCAGATCCGCTGCTAGTCCCCATCAGGAGCCTCAGGTACCCGACCTGGATTGTATGTACCCGCGAAGCGGCGTCCGGCGGTTCGCATCACGGACGTTTATACTGACCCTCGTCATGTCAAAGGTTTGTCACGTGTGTTCCAAGGGCCCTGCGTTCGGCAACAATCGCAGCCATTCGATGGTGGCGACGAGGCGCCGATTCGATCCGAACCTGCAGCGCGTCCGCATCGACGACGGCGGTACTCCCCGCCGCGTCTACGTCTGCACGCGCTGCCTGAAGGCCGGCAAGATCACCAAAGCCCGCTAGTGCAGCGTTCCGGAAGGCCTTTGATGGGCTGGCGAGAGACGCCGCCAGAGCGCAAAGGGATTTCGAGAACGGGGCGCTAGGTGGCCGCGACCGAGCGAGCCACCGACGCACAGCCGGCGGCGGACGGGCGCCCGTCGGCGGCTTCGCACCCTGATCTGCCGTCGGTGTCTGACGCGAGCATCGTCCGCGTGCGCGGCGTGGTGGAAGCCGGCCTGGCGGCGCTGGAGGCGCGCCGGGAGGAGGTCAACGACCTCAACGTCTTCCCGGTCGCCGACGGCGACACGGGCGACAACATGGTGCTCACGCTGCGCGCCGTTGTGCAGGAGCTCGACCGTCTGGCCGGCGCCTCCGAGGGCCGCACGATCGACGAGATCGGTCGCGACGAGATCGTGGCCTCGGTCGCCCGGGCCGCGCTGTTG
>ODAK010002577.1_pt1 | contig 19098 bp, 18 predicted proteins | sample 1539591 | NCBI WGS metagenome assembly ODAK01 (sample SAMEA3539303, study PRJEB22396) | soil metagenome | biome: tundra; feature: field; material: soil | place: USA | collected 2010-05 | depth 0.15 m | reverse complement strand
CGCCGCGACGGCGCCGATGCCCGGGATGGCCGCCACGCTCGCGGCCAGCCCGACGCCGATCGCGCCCGACGCGATGGGCCGCCGCGACTTGAGCGGATGCTGTCGATCGCTTTCGCGGTCGGCAATGTCGTTGATCAGATAGACGACGCCCGAGAGCGCGCAGAACACCGCGAAGGCGGCGAGCGCCCGCTCGGCCGCCACTTTGTCCAGCAGCCGATGTCCAAACAGCAGACCGGCGAAGACCAGCAGGTTCTTGGTCCACTGGTCCGGGCGCAGAGAGATGATCAGGTTCAGCAGGACGGATCGCTGCCGGACCTCGAGAGCCCTGTTTCCAGGGCGTCCAGGTTCGGGAGCGGAGCCGGCGATACCAGGAGAAGAAGTACTGCGCGCCATCTAGCGCGGTGACGGGTTAGACCTTGGCCGATGCCGAGAAGCTCTGGACCGCTTCGTTCTCGGACTCGAAAGTCTCGAAGACGGTCAGCAGCTTCGTGATCGACAGGAGATCGGTAATGCGTTTCGTCAGGTTGAGGAGCTTGAGGCTGCCTCCCTGCCGGCTCACGGTGGTATAGGTGCGGACGACCTCGCCGAGGCCCGCGCTGTCGATGTAGGGCACGCCGCCGAGGTTCAGGAGGATCTTCCTTTGGCCCTGATTGACGAGGCTGTTGACCTTGTCCTTGAGCAACTCGTCGCCCTCACCCAAAGTGATCTTCCCCTTGAGGTCGAGAATGACGACGTCGCCGACGGCCCGTTCCTCGATTTGCATGAAAAACGCTCCAAGAGAATCTGTGCGAAAGCTTAACACACCCCCGGCGCGCGAACCGACGGACCGGCGATGTCAATGGATCGAAGCGAGACTGAAGACCGCTCGGCCTTAAGCGCCGCCGGCCCCGGCGAACTTTCGGGACTGAAAGCATTCTTTGCAAAACACTGGGCGTCCCTGCGTCGGTTTGAACGGTACCGTCGTGTCTTTACCGCAGGCCGAGCAGGTGGCGGCCGTTTCCACGCGCTCGCGCGCCGCCCCGCCGCCGTTCGGCCGGCTGGCCCGCTTGCCCTTGCACGCTTTGCACCGCTTCGGTTCGTTCTTGAAGTTCTTGTCGGCGAAAAACTGCTGTTCTCCCGCCGTCCAGACGAACTCCCCGCCGCAGTCCACGCAGTTCAGGATCCGGTCTTGAAACTCCATCGCTCGCTACCTCGTCGGAGGTCGTTTCCCAACACGCTGCTCTTACGCGCGACCGCTCATTCCGACTCGCGCCGGAGCTTCTTCCGATTGCGCTTGCGTGCCAACGCCTGCTTCGCCCGCCGTTTGTCGCCCGGCTTTAAATAGAAGGAGTGCTTCTTGATATCCTTGATGATGTCTTCCTGTTGCACCTTCCGCTTGAACCGGCGGAGGGCGCTTTCGATGGACTCACCCTCCTGAATCTTGACTTCAGCCACTCGTCTTAGACCCCCTCATTTCGGACCAACCAAATATGCTAGGCTATCACAGGTAAACGCGCATTCTAGGCGTAATCTTACGTCGAGGTCAACGAAATAGTCCCGTCCGCGCGGCATCTGTGCGCAGCCCAATCGCGCGACCTAACCCCATTCGAGTCATAGCGTTCCGGCCACAAGACACCACATGCCGATGAGGGTCCTCGTGCTCGGAAGCGGCGCGCGCGAGCACGCCCTGGCCGCCCGGCTCGCCGCTCCGCCCGACGGCGCCGAGGTGCTCTGCGCCCCCGGCAATCCTGGCATTTCCCAGGTTGCCCGCACCCTTGCCGCCGATCTTGGCGACCCCGAAGCACTGCTCGCCCTTGCCGTCCGCGAACACGTGGACCTCACCATCGTCGGGCCCGAGCTGCCGCTGAGCGTCGGCGTCGCCGATCGATTCGCGGCGGACGGCCGCCTGTTGTTCGGTCCGACGCGCGCGGCCGCGGCGCTCGAGACGAGCAAGGCGTTCGCGAAAGCGTTCATGGCGCGCCACGGCGTGCCGACGGCTCGATTTCACACCGCCGAATCGTTGGAAGACGCGCGGTCGGTGGTGCGTTCCGGCGCGTTCGGGTTTCCCGTCGTGCTGAAAGCCGACGGCCTCGCGGCGGGAAAAGGCGTCGTCATCGCCGACGATCGCGCGGCCGCCGAGGCGGCGATCGTCGCGGCGATGGGCGAGAGACGATTCGGCGCCGCCGGCGATCGACTGGTGATCGAAGAATGCCTGTCCGGTCCAGAGGTGTCGGTCTTCTTCGTCTGCGACGGCGCGCGCGCGTTGCCGATCGGCGCCGCGCAGGATCACAAGCGCATCTTCGACGACGACCGCGGGCCGAATACCGGCGGGATGGGCGCGTTTTCGCCCAGCCCGCTCGTCGACGGACCGCTCGCGACACGCATCATGGCCGAGATCATCGAGCCGGTCGTCGGCGGCATGGCCGCGGAGGGCCATCCGTTTCGCGGATTCCTGTACGCGGGTCTCATGCTCACATCGAGCGGGCCGAAGGTCATCGAGTTCAACGTGCGGCTGGGCGATCCGGAAGCGCAAGTGATTCTGCCGCGCATCGACGAGCCGTTGCTGCCGATGCTCGCCGCCGCGGCGGCCGGCGATCTGCGGCAGCGCACATGCCGCCTCGGCGCCGACCGGTTTGCCGGCGTCGTGATCGCGTCGCGCGGCTACCCTGAGTCGTCGGAATCGGGCCGCCGGATCGACGGCATCGACGCGGCCGAGCGTGTGCCGGGCGTCTCGGTCTATCACGCCGGTACGGCACGGCGCGACGGCGCGCTCGTCACCGCCGGCGGGCGCGTTCTCACCGTCGTCGGCCGTGGCGCCGAGTTCCCCGAGGCGATCGCGCGCGCCTATGCCGGCGTTCTGCAGATCTCATTCGACGGCATGCAGTACCGGCGCGACATCGGAAGAAAAGCACTCGGCTATCGCGGATGAAGTACGCCGTCATTACCTTCGGCTGTCGCGTGAATCAGGCCGACTCGCTCGGATTCGAGGAGGAGCTGCGCGCGGTGGGCGCCGAGGCCTCGGCGCCGGACCACGCGGACCTCGTCGTCGTGAACACGTGCTCGGTGACGGCCACCGCCGATCAGGGCGCGCGCCAGACGATCCGGCGCGTGGCCCGCGGCAATCCGAATGCGCGCATCGTCGTCACTGGTTGTTACGCCACTCGGCGTCCCGACGAGGTGCGGGATCTGCCGAACGTCCTCCGGGTGATTCCAAATGGCGACAAGCTGCAGTTGGTTCGTCTGGCCGGCATGACCACCGCGGAGCGATTCGCCGACGGGGAGGGAAGCTGCGGCTCGGCGATCGAGCCGGGCGTCGGCGGCCGGACCGCTTTTACTCTGCGCGTGCAGACCGGCTGCGCGGAGTCCTGCGCGTACTGCATCATCCCAACGACGCGAGGAACGCCGCGCAGCGTGGCGCCCTCCGCCGTGCTGGCCGAGGTCGACCGCATCGTGTCCGCGGGCTTCAAGGAAATCGCGCTGACCGGCGTGCACCTCGGATCGTACGGCCGCGACCTCATGCCCCGATCGTCGCTGGCCGAGCTGCTGCGCGCGCTCGACGGCCGGTCCGCCCGTGACGTGCTCCTTCGCCTCAGCTCGCTCGAGCCGATGGACTGCACCTCCGAGATTGTCGACCTCGTCGCGGCCTCGGGCCGCTTCGCGCCGCATTTTCATTTACCGCTGCAGCATGCGAGCGACCGCGTCCTCGCGCGCATGCGCCGGCCGTACACGATTGGCGGCTACTCGACGCTCGTCGACGACATCCGCGCGCGGATGCCGGCCGCGTCCATCGGATCCGACGTCATCGTCGGCTTTCCGGGCGAGCGCGACGAGGACTTCGAGCAGCTGGCGTCGTACCTCGAGCGATCGCCGCTGACCCACGTGCACGTGTTCCCGTACTCGGACCGCCCCGGGACCGAGGCGACGTCGATGGACCAGAAGGTGCCGGGCGCCGTCGTCCGCGGGCGCGGCCGGCGCATCCGCGAGATCGGTCAGCGACTGACGGCGAGGTTTCGCGCGTCGCAGATCGGGACGGTCCATCGCGGTCTGACGCTCGAGGACGGCTCGCTCGTCGTGACGGACAACTATCTGAAGGTCAGGATTCCGCCGGGCCGGGCCCGCAACGAGTGGGTCAGCGTCAAGGTGACGGCGGCTGGCGAGACCATGCGAGGCGAGATTACAGAATGACCGCGAGCTGCTGCGCGGGCGACTTGCGCTGCCCTTCGACGATGAGCGGGCCGCAGGCGGCGCGGATGTCGCGGCCGCGGCTCTTGCGCACCGACACGAGAATGTGATGATCGGCGAGGACCTGCGCGAAGCGGTCGATCGCCTGATCTGACGGGCGTTCGAACGGAATCCCGGGCGCGGCGTTCAGCGGAATCAGGTTGACCTTCGCCTTCACGTTCGCGAGCAGCTTCGCCAGCGTCCTCGCCTGATCCGCCGAATCGTTCACGCCGGCCAGCAGCACGTACTCGAAGGTAATCCGGCTGCGCTTCTTCAACGGGAACTTGCGGCACGCGGCGATGATCTCCGCGATGCCGTATGTCTTGTTGATCGGCACGAGCTCGCCGCGCGTGAGATCGGTCGGCGCGTGCAGTGAAATCGCGAGGTTCGGCATCAACGGCTCTTTCGCGAGACGCTCGAGCGCCGGCAGCAGGCCTACCGTGGACAGCGTGACCCGGCGGGGCGACACGTCGAGGCCGTGCTCGTCGGCGAGCATTCGCAGCGCTTTCATCGTCTCGTCGTAGTTGTGGAGCGGCTCGCCCATCCCCATCAGGACGATGTTGAAGCGCGTGTCGCGCATGTCGAGCGCGTCGACGAGCACGCGGACCTGGCCGACGATCTCGCCGGCCGTCAGGTTGCGGACCAGCCCCATTTTCCCGGTGAGGCAGAACGCGCACGCCATCGCGCAGCCGACCTGCGTCGAGATGCAGAAGGTCATGGCCGGAGTGTCCGGGATGAACACCGACTCGATCTGGCGGCCGTCGGCGAGCCGGAGGAGAAATTTCTCCGTGCCGTCGATCGATTTCTCGCGCTCGACGAGCACCGGCGTCGTCAGCGTGAACGCGTCGGCGAGCGTCGCACGCAGCTGGCGCGAGAGGTCCGTCATCGCGTCGATGTTGGTGACGCCGTGGCGATGAATCCAGCGGAAGATCTGACGGGCGCGGAACCGCTCGACGCCGCTCGCCTCGAGAAGCGCTTCGAGGGCCGGCCGTTCGAGATCGGCCAGGTCGCGCCGTTCGGCGCCGGGCGTCTTTTTGCTCACCTATCTCTCACTCGTGCAGGCACTTGCCGGATTGTCGATCTTACCGTGAAAGATCGCCGTCCCCTTTTTCTTGCCCGACTCCGGCCGGCCGTGCTAGAATGTCAAAGACTCAGTTAAATACTTATCTCTCAATACTTTGCGGCTAGTTTCGACCGGTCACGAACGAACGTTCCCTGCTGCGGGCTTCACCCTTTGCCGAACACACCGATTGTCCGCGACGTCCTCGATAACGGCATTCGTCTCCTGACGGAGCGGATGACCCAGGTGCGCTCGATCAGCATCGGCGTCTGGCTGACGCGCGGCTCGCGCCACGAGACGGCCGAGCGCGGCGGCATCGCGCACTTTGTCGAGCACATGCTCTTCAAGGGGACGACGACGCGGTCGGCGGAAGACATCGCGCAGGCGATCGATTCGATCGGCGGCCAGCTCGACGCCTTCACCGCGAAGGAATACGCCAGCTACTACATCAAGGTCCTCGACGAGCATCTTCCGCTCGCCATCGACATCCTCTCCGACATCGTCATGAACCCGGCGTTCAGCGCCGACGACATCCAGCGCGAAAAGAAGGTCGTCGTCGAAGAGATCAAGATGGTCGAGGACACGCCGGACGACCTCGTCCACGAGCTCTTCACGCAGGGATTCTGGGCGGACCATCCGCTTGGGCGGCCGATTCTCGGGACGCGGGACACGGTCGAGTCGTTCACGCCGGATCTGCTCCGCGATTATTTCCGAGACGCCTACACGTCTCGCAATCTGATTATTTCGGCGGTCGGCAATCTCGAGCACGCGCACGTGCGCGAACTCGTCGACAAGAAGTTCGCGTCCGTGCCGACGGTCGGTGAAGCGCTCGACGAGCAGGCGCCGACGGTCGCGCCGAAGATTCTCGTCCGCAACAAGGAGCTCGAGCAGAGCCATCTGTGCCTCGGCGCGAGCAGCTATCCGCAGAATCACGACGACCGCTATGCGAGCTACGTGCTGAACACGCTACTCGGCGGCTCGATGAGCTCGCGCCTGTTCCAGAACGTGCGCGAGAAGCGCGGCCTCGCGTACGCCGTGTTCAGCGGCCTCAGCGCCTATCGCGACGCCGGATCGTTCACGATCTACGCGGGCTGCTCGAACGAAGCGGTCGGCGAGGTGATCGATCTGGTCGTCGAGGAACTGCGCGGCGTCAAGCAGGCGGCGGTCCCCGACGCCGAGCTGCAGCGGGCGAAGGATCACCTGAAGGGCAGCCTCATGCTGAGCCTCGAGAACACGGCGAGCCGCATGTCGCACCTGGCCCGGCAGGAGATCTACTTTGATCGCCAGTTCGGCCTCGACGAGACGCTGCAGGGCATCGAGCGCGTCACGACGAAGGACGTGCAGCGCGTCGCCGTCGACCTGTTCAGGGGCGGTTCGCTGTCGGCGACCGTGCTCGGCAACGTCAATGGACTACAGATTCCGCCCGAACGGCTCGATCTCGAATAGATGATTTCCCGGTACACCCACCCCGACATGGGGCGGATCTGGAGCGACCAGCGTCGATACGAGACCTGGCTGCTCGTGGAGACCGCCGCCGCCGAATCCATGGCGGCCGCCGGCATCGTGCCGGCCGAGGCCGCGCGCGACATCCGCGAGCGCGGCGCCTTCGACATCGCCCGCATCGAAGAGATCGAGCAGACGACGCAGCATGACGTGATTGCGTTCACGACGGCGGTCGCCGAGCACGTGGGGCCCTCGGCGCGGTGGCTGCACTTCGGCATGACCTCCTCCGACGTCATCGACACCGCGCAGGCGATCCAGATGCGCGAGGCGTGCGATCTCATTCTGCGCAATCTCGACGCGCTGGCCGAGGCCATCCGCGACCGGGCGTTCGAGCATCGGCACACGCCGATGATCGGGAGGACCCACGGCGTCCACGCGGAGCCGATGACGCTCGGGCTGAAGCTGGCGCTCTGGTACGCCGAGGTCGGCCGCGACATCGAGCGCGTACGCCGCGCGCGCGCGGTCGTCAGCGTCGGCAAGCTGTCGGGCGCCGTCGGCACCTTCGCGCATCTGCCGCCGAAGATCGAAGCCGACGTCTGCCAGCGGCTCGGCCTCGAGCCGGCGCCCGTCTCCTCGCAGGTGATCCAGCGCGATCGGCACGCGGAGCTCCTGGCGATGCTGGCCATCACCGGCGCCTCGCTCGAGAAATTCGCACTGGAGGTGCGCGGGCTCCAGAAAACCGAGATCGGCGAGCTCGAGGAGCCGTTCGGCAAAGGGCAGAAGGGCTCGTCGGCGATGCCGCACAAACGCAATCCGATCGGGTGCGAGCAGATCGTCGGGCTCGCGCGCCTGATTCGGGCCAACGCCCAGGCGGCCTTCGAGAACATCGCCCTGTGGCACGAACGCGATATTTCCCATTCGTCGGTCGAGCGGATCATTCTGCCGGACAGCTTCATCGCGCTCGATCACATGCTGCGCCGCTTCACGCGCATCGTGCGGGGGATGGCGGTGCATCCGGATCGGATGCACGAGAATCTCAATCGATCGCGCGGCGTCGTGTTCTCGGGCACCGTGCTGCTCGAACTGGCGAAGAAAGGCGTGTCGCGCGAGCAGGCCTACGAATGGGTGCAGCGCAACGCCATGTTGTCGTTCGCCGAGCAGCGCGATTTCAAGACCCTTCTCGAGTCCGATACCGACGTCTCGCGCGTGCTCTCGAAGACCGACATCGACCGCGCCTTTGACTTGAAAGAACAGCTCAAACACGTCGACGACGTGTTCGACCGTGTGTTTCAGACCGCATCCGCGGGCCGGACGATTTCTCTGGAGGGCTGATGCGCGCTCGTGTCTTCGTCACGCTCAAACCGTCGGTCTTCGACCCGCAGGGCAAGACGATCGCCGACGCGCTGCACGCGCTCGGCTACGGCAAGGTCGAAGACGTGCGCCAGGGCAAGTATTTCGAGCTCGACCTCGCCACCACCGAGGCGGTGCAAGCCAGGGCGCTGGCCTCCGAGGTGGCCGACAAGCTGCTCGCGAATCCGGTGATCGAGAGTTATCGCATTGAAGTTGACTGAGCGGATAGTCGTCGGAGCCAAAGTAGAAAAAGATGGCCACATTCGGCGTCATCGTCTTTCCCGGCAGTAATTGCGACCACGACGCCTACCACGCGGCGAAGGACGTCCTCGGCCAGGAGGCGGAGTACATCTGGCACAAGGACACCGACCTCAAAGGCGCCGACGTCGTCATCCTGCCTGGCGGATTCGCCCATGGCGATTATCTGCGGTGCGGCGCGATGGCGCGCTTCTCGCCGATCATGCGCGAGGTGGCGGCGTTCGCCGCTCGCGGCGGTCCGGTGCTGGGCATTTGCAACGGCTTTCAGGTGCTGCTCGAGGCCGGCCTCCTGCCGGGCGCGATGCTGCGCAACCGCAGCCTGAAGTTTCAGTGCGAGCACGTGCACGTCCGCGTCGAGCAGACCGACACGCCGTTCACGCTCGCGTGCGCGCGCGGCCAGGTGCTGCGGATTCCGATCGCGTACGGCGAGGGCAACTACTTTGCCGACCCCGACGTCATCGCCCGGCTCGAGGCCAACCGTCAGGTGATCTTCCGCTACACGAATGCCTCAGGGGAACTGGACGAGGCGGCCAATCCGAACGGGTCGGCGTCCGCGATTGCCGGCCTGTGCAATGACGCCCGCAACGTCGTCGGGCTGATGCCGCACCCCGAGCGCGCGTGCGAGTCGGCGCTCGGCAGCGCCGACGGGCTGGTGATTTTCGAGTCGGTCGTGCAGTCGCTCACATCCGGAGCGCTGGTCGCGCGCGCATGATGGATCCTCAGGTGCTCGAGCGTCACGGCTTGAAGCCCGACGAGTACGAGCGCATCCTCCGCTTTCTCGGCCGGGAGCCGAACCTGACCGAGCTCGGCATCTTCTCGGTCATGTGGTCCGAGCACTGCAGCTACAAGAGCTCGCGCGTGCATCTGAAGACGCTGCCGACCCTCGGCCCGCAGGTGCTGCAGGGTCCGGGCGAGAACGCCGGCGCTATCGACATCGGCGAAGGGCTCGCGGCCGTCTTCAAGATCGAATCGCACAACCATCCGTCGTTCATCGAGCCGTATCAAGGCGCGGCCACCGGCGTCGGCGGCATCATTCGCGACATCTTCACGATGGGCGCGCGTCCGATCGCGCTGCTGAACTCGCTGCGTTTCGGATCGCTCGACGCGCCCGGCACGAGCCGGCTGCTCGAAGGCGTCGTCGCCGGCATCGCCGGCTACGGCAACAGCATCGGGATTCCGACCGTCGGCGGGGAGATCGCGTTCGAGCCGTCCTACGCGGGAAATCCGCTCGTCAACGTGTTCTGCCTCGGCATCGCGAAGGCGTCCGACATCATCAAAGGGGTCGCTTCGGGCGTCGGCAACGCCGTGTACTACGTCGGGGCGAAGACCGGACGCGACGGCATCCACGGCGCGACGATGGCGTCGGCCGAGTTCGACGACAAGTCTGCCGAGAAGCGGCCGGCGGTGCAGGTCGGCGATCCGTTCATGGAGAAGCTGCTCCTCGAAGCCTGCCTCGAGGTGATGCGGACCGACGCGCTCGTCGGCATCCAGGACATGGGCGCCGCCGGCTTGACGTGTTCGACGACCGAGATGGGATCGCGTGGCGGAGCCGGCGTCGAGATCGACGTCTCGCTCGTCCCGCAGCGCGAGAGCGGCATGACGCCGTACGAAATCATGCTCTCCGAATCGCAGGAGCGGATGCTGCTCGTCGTGAAACGAGGACGCGAAGCGGAGGTCGAGCGGATCTTCGGCAAGTGGGATCTGCACGCCTCGCACATCGGCGAGGTGACCGACGATGGCTTTCTGCGCGTGAAGAATCGCGGGACCGTGGTCGCGGAGATTCCCAACCGCGCGCTGACCGACGAGGCGCCCGTCTACCGGCGCCCGATGGAGCCGCCGGACTATCTCGCGGAGGTGCAGCGGCTCGATCTCGAATCGCTGGACGCTGGCGCGTCGACCGCGCCCGGCGGCGCGTCAATCGCGCCGAGTAGTAATGCCGCGTTGCTGTCGCTCCTGGCCTCGCCGACCATCGGCAGCAAGCGCTGGGTGTACCGCCAATACGACCACATGGTGCGGACCAATACGCTGAACATGCCCGGACAGGGCGCCGGTGTCGTCCGCATCAAAGGCACCGATCGCGCGCTGGCGCTGTCGGTCGACGGCAACGGCCGCTATTGTTATCTCGATCCGTACCGCGGGGCGATCCTCGCCGTCGCCGAGGCGGCGCGCAACGTCGCGTGCGCGGGCGCGCGTCCGCTTGGCGCGACCAACTGCCTCAATTTCGGGAACCCGGAGCGTCCGGCGATCATGTGGCAGTTCGCGAGGGCGGTCGAAGGGATCGGCGCGGCGTGCCGCGCGCTCGACGTGCCGATCACCGGCGGCAACGTGAGCCTCTACAACGAAACGGATGGCCGCGCGATTTATCCGACACCGGTCATCGGCATCGTCGGCCTGCTCGAGCACGCGGACCGTGTGGTCGGCCGCGCCTTTCGGAACACGGGTGACGCGGTCATCCTGCTGGGCGAGGGACACGGCGAATTGGGCGGCAGCGAATACCTGAAGGTCGTGTACGATCTGGTGCGCGGCGTGCCGCCGGCGATCGACCTCGCCGCCGAGCGCGCGCTGCAACTGCTGCTGGTCGCCCTGGCGGACGCGCGGCTCATCCGGTCCGCGCACGACTGTTCTGACGGCGGCCTGGCGGTGACGGTCGCTGAGTGTTGCTTCGACACGGGCGGTGTGGGCGTGGAGGTGTCGATTGGCGGCGTCGAGGTTTCGCGGCGCGCGGCGGTCAACTGCGCTGCGGCGCTCTTTGGTGAGTCGTCCTCGCGTGTCGTGATCTCTGCCGCGCCCGAGAGCGTAAGGGTCTTGCTGGCACGCGCGGCGTCGGCGGGCGTCCCGGCGGCCGTCGTCGGGCGCGTGGGCGGGACGGCGATCCGCATCGCGGTCGGCGGCACGGACGCGATCGATGCGCCGGTCGACGAGTGTGAGCGGGCCTGGTCGACGGCGATTGAACGATATTTTGCTCAGAAGGTCGCCTGATGCTCGATAAGTTCAAAGACGAGTGCGGCGTGTTCGGCATCTTCGGCCACCCCGAAGCCGCCAACATGACGTATCTCGGCCTCTACGCGTTGCAGCACCGCGGCCAGGAGAGCGCCGGCATCGCGGCGTCCGATGGCGAGCAGGTGCGCGTGTCGCGCGCGATGGGGTATGTCGCCGATACCTTCGATGGCAACGAGCTCGCGCAGCTGCCGGGCGCGCGGTCGATCGGCCACGTGCGGTACTCGACGGCGGGCGAGAGCCGGCTGTCGAACGCGCAGCCGATCCTGATTGACTGCGCCCACGGACAGATCGCCATCTGCCACAACGGCAACCTGGTGAACGCGCGCGAGCTGCGCGACGAGCTCGTGCAGCAGGGGTCGATTTTTCAGTCGAGCAGCGACACCGAAGTCGTGCTGCATCTCTACGCGCGCTCGAAAGCGGCGAGCGAGGAAGAGGCGGTCATCGAGTCGGTGTCGCAGGCGCAGGGCGCGTTCTCGCTGGTGCTGCTGACGAAGGACCGGATGATCGCGGTCCGCGACCCGCACGGATTCCGGCCGCTCGCGCTCGGCCGTCTGGGCGATGCGGTGGTCGTCTGTTCGGAGACCTGCGCGATGGATCTCATCGGCGCGACCTACGTGCGCGACGTCGAGCCGGGCGAAGTGCTCGTCGTCAGCGCCGAGGGCATGCGGTCGATCAAGCCGTTTCCCCCCGCGCCGCTGGCTCATTGCATCTTCGAGCATGTCTATTTCGCGCGGCCCGACAGCTACGTGTTCGGGAAGAGCGTCAACGAAGTGCGGACCGAGCTCGGGCGCGTCCTGGCGCGCGAGCAGGCGGTCGACGGCGACGTCGTCGTGCCGGTGCCCGATTCGGGCGTCTGCGCCGCGATGGGCTACGCGGAGCAATCGGGGATGCCGCTGCGCATGGGGCTCATCCGCAACCACTACGTGGGCCGCACCTTCATCCAGCCGCAGTCCTCCATCCGGCACTTCGGCGTGAAGGTGAAGCTGAATCCGGTCAGGAGCATTCTCGAGAACCGACGCGTCGTGCTGGTCGACGACTCGATCGTGCGCGGGACGACGAGCCGGAAGATCGTGGGGATGGTGCGCGCCGCCGGCGCGAAGGAAGTGCACGTGCGCATCAGTTGTCCGCCGACGATTTCGCCGTGCTTCTACGGTGTCGACACGCCGCGGCGCTCGGAGCTGATCGCGGCGACGCACACGCTCGAGGAGATTACGGCGTATCTCGAGGCCGACAGCGTCGCGTACCTCAGCCTCGAAGGCCTGCTGAGCGCGGTGGGCGACCAGCGCTCGTCGTACTGCAGCTCGTGTTACACGGGCCGCTATCCCGTTGAATTTCCACGCGACGAAGCGAGCTATCTGCAGCTGGCGCTGAAGCTCGATCCGAAGCTGCCGGTCACGAAGTAGTCGCCATGTATTCGTGCGCTGATTCACCACGAAGGACACCAAGGTTCAGCACTGTTGGTCTCTGCCTTTGTGTCCTTGGTGTCCTTGGTGGCGATTCAGCGATCGGGTTAGCGTCCGGCGCGCAGGAGCCCGCTGCGCCTCAAGCCGTGTCCGCGGCGCAGCTCAAGGCGGCCATCGACCAGCTCGCCGATCTCGATTACTCGACGCGCACCAACGCGGCTCGCACGGTGCGGCGCACCGCGGCCGCGCAGGCCGCGCCCGCGCTCATGCAGGCGGTCTCCGAACACGCCGACGGCTACGTGCGTTATCGCGCGCTCGTGCTGCTGACCGGCTTCAACGATCCTCGGGTGAAGGACTCGATGCGTGAAGCGCTGGCCAGCCCGAACGATCGCCTGCGCGCCGTCGCGTACGGGTTCTTCGAGCACAATCCCGACCCGGCGATGATTCCGGCGTTTCTCGACGCGCTCGAGAAGGAGCAGGGCGAGTTTGTCCGGCCGGCGCTCGTTCGCGCGCTGGCGGCCGAGGGCGTGGCCAACCCGGGCGCGCGTCAGGCGCTCGTGCGCGACGTCGCGCGCGGGCAGGACTTCTTCCGGAGCGCTGTCGTCGAGGCGCTCGGCGACTACAAAGCGCAGTACGCGTTCGAGGCCATCACGGCCGTGGCCAGGCTCGAGGGGCCGCTGCAGGCCGACGCGGCGATCGCGCTCGGCAAGATCGGCGACAAGCGCGCGCTCGACACGCTCGCCGGCATCCAGCGCACGGCGCCGAAGTCGGCGCAGCCCTCGATCGCGGCCGCCATCTGTCTGCTCGGCGTCAACTGCGAATCCCACGAGAACTATCTGATCGAGACGCTGAAATTCTCCGACAAGAATGCCGGCTTCCAGGAGCTGCTGCGCGGCGCGGCCTCCGGGCTGGGGATGCTCGGACTCGCCGGCCACACCGAAGCGGTCGACGCCTTGTTCACCGTCGGCATCCCCTCGCGCGATCCGACGCGCGCCCCCGTGGCGCTCGCGCTCGCGACGGTCGCGCTCCGCAACACGCCGCTGATGCTGTCCATACTCGAGACGCATGCCGATCGGGCACATGCCATTGATCTCGTCGCCGAGGGATTTGACATGCTCGAGGAAGATCTGGACAAAGAGCGCTTCTTCACGACGGTTCGCCACGCGTATTGGCAGTCGGCAGCCGGATCGGCGTCGCGCGAGCTGATGCAGACGCTCATCGGCAAGCTGGATTTTTGAGCGCACACCCGGACATGGACTATCGCCAGTCGGGCGTCGACATCGAGGCCGGCAACGAGACGGTGCGACGCATCAAGTCGCTGGCGCGCGCGACCTTCACGCCCGGCGTGCTCTCGGAGATCGGATCGTTTGGCGGCCTCTTCCGGCTCAATCCCGGCCAGTTCCGCGAGCCGGTGCTCGTCTCGAGCGCTGACGGCGTCGGCACGAAGCTGAAGGTTGCCTTCATGACCGGCCGCCACGACACGGTTGGCGCCGATCTGGTCAACCACTGCGTCAACGACATCCTCGTGCAGGGAGCCGAGCCGCTCTTTTTTCTGGACTATCTCGCCACCGGACGCCTGTCGCCGGAGATCGCCGAACAGGTCGTCAGCGGCGTGGCGCGCGCGTGCCGCGAGAACGGTTGCGCGCTCATCGGCGGTGAGACGGCGGAGATGCCCGGCTTCTACGCCGACGGCGAATACGACATCGCCGGCTTCATCGTCGGCATCGTCGAGCGCGAGCGGATTATCGACGGCCGTGGGATCGCGCTTGGCGATGCGATCGTCGGGCTGAGGTCCGCGGGCCTGCACACCAATGGCTATTCGCTGGCGCGCCGAGTGCTGTTCGACGCGAGCGGTCTCCACGCCGAGAGCTTTCTCGCCGAGTTGGGAATGACGGTGGGGCAGGCGCTGCTGGCGCCGCACCGGTCGTATCTGCCGGCGATCCGGCCGCTGCTGGCCGAGGGTGTGATCAAGGGGATGGCGCACATCACCGGCGGCGGTATCACGGAGAATCTGCCTCGCGTGCTGCCGGCGGGATGCGCCGCCTCGATCGACACGAGGGCGTGGGCCGTGCCGGCGATTTTCGGCCTGCTGCGGGAGCGCGGCCGCATCGCGGGCGACGAGATGTTTCGCGCGTTCAACATGGGGATCGGGCTGATGGCCGTGTGCGCGGCGTCGGAGGCGGGGCGGATCATCGGTCAGCTCGAGGCGGCCGGGGAGTCGGGCGCGGCGGTGATCGGCAAAGTCATCGCTGGCGACCGGACGGTTCACTACCAGTAGGGGTGTCGGGAACCTTTTTCATTTCTTGCCAGGTCTTCCCTGTGGACGAAATGTGCGACGTAGCCCGAACGCCGTGCCGGCAATACGGGTCCAACCGGAATCTCCGAGAGGTGTCCCCAGCCGGACCGCGTCACGGACCGCGCCCAAATGAATCTGATTCTGGCCTTCGTTGACAAACGACATCCAATCGTCCGGCATGGCCACCGGCGAGACGTCCAGCAACGGAGTGCCGCAATCGTTGCAACGCTCCCAGGCGCTGGACCATTGCCAATTCTGCGCGGCATCAACCAATCCCGCGCGGACCGGATTGCGTTCGACGTACCGGATCGCTGTCAGCAAGTGTTCGTCCGACTGAACCGGAATCGCCTTGTAGCGGCCTTGATAGAGCGGCCCCGTCCCCGTCGTCGCGTGCCGCGTGTGCCACCGCTGCGTGTGGGTGAGCGTCAGCCAGTGCATGAACCGGGACAGCTGTAAGTCCTCTTCGGGCCATAAGATGAGGTGCCAGTGATTGGGCATGACGGCATACGCGAGGACGCGCATCGCGAATCGTGTCTTGGCCTCGCCCAGCACGCTCACAAACAGACGGTAGTCCTCCGCGTGTGCAAACAGCACCGAGCGCCGACACGCTCGATTCAACACGTGATGTGGGATCCCCGCCATTCCGACTCGTCGTCTCCGCGGCATCGAGCCGTTTGATTCAGCAAAGTTGATGCCCGATCCAGATATGGCAGAAACTGCAAAAGGTTCCCGACACCCCCAGCGCAACCGTCTCGCTATCCTGATCTCAGGACGTGGGAGCAACCTTCAGTCGATCATCGACGCCATCGCTGACCGTCGTCTCGACGCGACGATCGCAGCCGTTGTCTCCAATCGATCCGAGGCCCCCGGCCTCGCGCGCGCGCGCGCCGCGGGGCTCGATGCCATCGCTCTCGATCCGCACGCCTTCCGCGATCGCGACGCCTTCGACCGCGCGCTCGTCGACGAGCTGCGCGCGCGCGACGTCAGCCTCGTCTGCCTCGCCGGCTTCATGCGCCTGGTCGGCGCCCCGCTCCTCGACGCGTTCCCGAATCGCATTCTGAATATCCACCCGTCGCTCCTCCCCGCGTTCCCCGGGCTCGACGCCCAGCGTCAGGCGCTCGCGCATGGCGTGCGCGTCAGCGGGGCGACCGTCCATCTGGTCACGTCCGATCTCGACGCCGGCCCGATCATCATCCAGGCCGCCGTTCCCGTCCTCGACGCCGACACGGTGGACACGCTGTCGGCGCGGATTCTCGATCAAGAGCATCGGATCTATCCTGAAGCCATCCGCATCCTGCTCGATGAGGCCTGGTCGATCGAAGGCCGCCGGTTTGTCCGCCATGCCCGACTGGACTGAACACGACTCGGCGACCTATCGCGACATCGCCGCGATCGCCGTCCCCAGACGCCGCGAGATGACGACGACGATCGTGTCGCTCGTGCCGTTCGCCGCCGACGACCGCTTCCGCATTGTCGAGCTCGGATCGGGTGACGGGACGCTGTCGGCGGCGCTCCTCGCCGCCCACCCGAACGCCACCGTCCTCGCGCTCGACGGCTCGGCGTCCATGCGCGAGGCGACGGCGGCGCGGCTGGCGCCGTGTGGCGATCGCGCGCGGGTTCGCGCCTTCGATCTCGCATCGCTCGACTGGTGGGATCTGATGCACGGCGCCGACCTCGTCGTGTCGTCCCTGTGCCTGCATCATCTCAACGACGCCAAGAAGCAGTATCTCTACAAAGCGATCGCGGACCGGCTGTCCGCCCGGGGTGCTCTTTTCGTGGCGGATCTCATCGAACCGCTCCATCCGGCGTCGCGGCGCCTCGCCGCGAACGAGTGGGATCGCAGCGCGCGGGAACAGGCCGGTGCGCTCGAGGCGCCGCAATTATTCACGCGCTTTGCCGACGCCAAGTGGAATCAGTTTCGGTTTCCCGACCCGGCGGATCGCCCCTCGGCGCTCTTTCATCACCTCGTCTGGCTGAAGCACGCGGGGTTCGGAGCGGTGGAGTGCTTCTGGATGTTCGCGGGACACGCCGTCTACGGCGGCTTCAAGTAGCGCCTACGCCGTCCGGACGCCGCCTTCGGGCTGCAGCGTGAGGACCGCGACTTCGGGCGGGCAGTTGATGCGCACCGGCACGTAGATCGTTCCGACACCCCGGCTGACGAACATCGTCGTCCGATCGCGACGGCCGATGCCGGCGATGACGGGAAACTTTTCAGCGGCGATCGCGCCGAGGACCGGCAGCACCACCTGTCCGCCGTGCGTGTGTCCCGAGAGCACGAGCGGAATCCTGAGCGCGGCCGCTTCGGCCAGGCGTCGCGGATCATGCGCGAGCAGGATCGTGGCCGCGGTCGATCCGCGCAGCAGCGCGGCGATGTCAGCCGCGTGCCGTGTCCAGAAACGGACGCCGACCAGATCGAGCGCTTCGCCGTTGACCGACACGCGTGTGCGCGCGTCCTTCAGCATGACGACGCCGTTGCGCGCGAGCGCGGCCGGCATGTCGTGGTCGTCGTCATGGTTGCCCAGGATGCCGAAGACGCCGTACCGCGCGGAGAGCGGCGCGAGTGCATCCGCCGACGGGCGCACGTAGTCGCGGTCGCCCCATGTCACGTAGTCGCCGCCGAGCACGATGAGGTCCGGCCGTTCCTCCATCAGCCGTGTGACGGCGTGCGCGACATCGTCGTGCGAGACCCAGCGGCTGCGGTGAATGTCGGTGAGGAGGCCGATGCGGAGGCCGCCAAGCGCGGGCGGGAGGCCGATCACCGGAATCGTGGCGCGCGTGACCTCGAGCTCGTGCCGTTCGTACAGATAGCCGTACGCGCCGCCGCCAGTGACGGCGCCCACGCCGGTGGCGAGGACGCCCTTGAGCACGGCCCGGCGAGTCACCCGCATACGCTGCTATAGTAAATCGTTTGCCGATGGCGAATCTCTACGACGAATTCCAGTGGCGCGGCATCGTCTACGACGCGACCGAAGGGTTGGGCGACGTCCTGGCGAAGGAGCGTGTGACGGCGTACATCGGCTTCGACCCGACGGCGTCGAGCCTGCATGTCGGGAATCTGTTGCCGATGACCGCGCTGGCGCGCCTTCAGCGGTTCGGGCACACGCCGATCGCGATTGCCGGCGGCGGCACCGGGATGATCGGCGACCCGAGCGGCAAGTCGCAGGAGCGATCCCTCCTCTCGCGCGAGCAGATCGAGGAAAACCTCGCGGGCATCAAGCCGCAGCTCGCGCGGTTTCTCGATTTCGAGCGCGCGGGCAATCCCGCCCGGGTCGTCAACAACGCCGACTGGCTCGGCGCGATCGATCTCCTGTCGTTCTTGCGCGACGCCGGGAAGTATTTCACCGTCAACTACATGCTGCAGAAGGAGTCGGTGAGCCGCCGCCTCGAGAGCGAGGAGGGGATCTCCTACACCGAGTTCAGCTATCTGCTGCTGCAGGCGTACGATTTCCTCCAGTTGTTCGATCGGTATGGTTGCACGCTCCAGATGGGCGGCAGCGATCAGTGGGGCAACATCACCGCCGGCATCGATCTGATCCGCAAGCTGCGGGCGAAGAAGGCGCACGGTCTCGTGATGCCGCTGGTGACGATGGCGTCGGGCGTGAAGTTCGGGAAGACGGAAGCGGGCACGATCTGGCTCGACCCGGCTCGCACGTCGCCGTTCCGCTTCTACCAGTTCTGGTTGAACACCGACGACCGCGACGTCGTCCCGTACCTGAAGTACTTCACGTTTCTCGAGCGCGGGCCGATCGAGGAGATCGAGCACGCGACCGCGAGCGCGCCGGAGAAGCGTGAAGCGCAGCGCGTGCTCGCGCGCGAGGTGACGACGCTGGTGCATGGCGCCGAGCCGCTCGCGCGCGCCGAGCAGGCGTCGAGCGTGCTGTTCGGCGAAGACATCGCGACGCTCAGCGTCGACGAGGTGCTCGCGGTGTTCGAAGATGTGCCGTCGAGCGAGGTGTCCGGTGCGGCGTTCGAACACGCCGGCCTGGGGATCGTGGATCTGCTCGCGGATCCGCGGGTGCAGCTCGCGCCGTCCAAGAGCGAGGCGCGGCGGCTGGTGCAATCGGGCGGCGTCTATGTGAACAACCGCC
>ODAK010002576.1_pt1 | contig 19108 bp, 10 predicted proteins | sample 1539591 | NCBI WGS metagenome assembly ODAK01 (sample SAMEA3539303, study PRJEB22396) | soil metagenome | biome: tundra; feature: field; material: soil | place: USA | collected 2010-05 | depth 0.15 m | reverse complement strand
CGATCTTGATTACTTCAAAAAAGTGAACGACGTCTTCGGTCACATGGCAGGCGACCTGGCGCTGAAGGAAACCGGCGCAATCTTCCAACGCGCAGTGCGGAGCTATGACTGGGTCGGCCGTTATGGTGGCGAAGAATTTCTTTTGATCCTACCCGGCTCAGAGTTTGAACCGGCCCGACAACGGGCCGAGACACTGAGAGAGACGCTGCAGGCGGCGCAGATCACAGATGGTGAACTCAGTTTTTCAGTAACGGCCAGCTTCGGTGTGGCCTCCGGCTTCCCCAGCGACCACGAATCAATGATTCAGGCTGCGGACGCGGCGCTCTACCGCGCCAAAAGCAATGGGCGCAACTGTGTGGTCGCAACTGAAATCCTGCGCAAACCAAACCGCATCTCTGTGGTCGGCTAGGCTTTCGATCAGGCAATCGGCAACCTTATGGTTGCACGTGCGCCGGAACCGTCTTCACGATTAAGCAGCCGGACTTCCCCGCCATGAGCACGCGCGATCTGCTGCGCCAAAGCCAATCCAACGCCGCTGCCTGAGGGCTTGGTGGTGTAGAACGGCACAAAGAGATTCTCCGTGTTGGCGATGCCGAGACCGCGGTCTTCAATATCAACCAAGACAAATGAATCAACAACCTTCCATCCAATGCGAACCGGCTGTGCACCATTGGTCAGCGACGCATCCACTGCATTCTTGAGCAGGTTGATAAACATCTGCTCCAACTGATCGGGATCTGCGTTGAGCAAGCTGGGCGCCCCTGGTTCAAATTGGATCGGCACGCGCTGCTCAAGGAGAGCTACGCGTTCAAGCAAAGATGCCACCTGCACTGGTCTCAGATGCGGAGGAGGCAACTGCGCCAACAACCGATACGACTGCACGAAGCGATGGAGGGAGTCGGCGCGACTCTCGACTACGCCCAATCCGCGTCGGAAATCGCGCACAGTCGATTCGTCGCCGGTAATGTCTTGTGCACGCGCCAGTAAACTGCCCGCGATCGATTTGATAGGCGCGAGCGAATTGGATAGCTCGTGGCCCAGGACGCGAATCAGGCGCTTCCATGCAATTTGTTCTTCTTCCTGAAGTGGCTGGCTTACGTCGGCAAGCAGCAACAGCGTATGGGGCACGCCGTCTTGACGAAAAACAGCTTTGCGCAGAAGCCATCGAGTGGGCTTGGATCCGAAGGAATGGATGGTCTGATCGGCGGACCCAAGCAAATGATCTAGTCCCAGTTCGCCCGCAGTGTGACCGAAACAGCGCGCTTGCGTGCGGCCGAGGAGTTGCGCCCCTGCGTGATTTACGAGCTGTAGCAGGTCTTCGCGATCAAAGGCAAATAGCGGCGCATGCATCACTTCGAGGATGCGAGCCAGCAGCGCTGTTGCCTCAAGCGAGCGAACGCGCTGCTTCTGCAACAGGTCGGCGAGAGCGTTGACCTCGGAGGCTAACTCCCCAAGTGCATCAGGGGATGCGGCGCCCCGCGCACGGAATGAATAGTCGCCTTCGCGCAGAGACGACACCACGTTGGAAAGAGTCTGAAGAGGGCGCATCAAGCCCTCAACAAGAGTTGCAGCGATCAAACCAAAATAAATCAGCAGGCAAGAGACGAGCACAACTGCTGTGGCCGTCGAGATATCGCGCTGGAAAAGGAGAATGGCGGCAAAGATAAATCCAGGCAGCGCCAGCAGCAGGCAAAATAGCCACGCCCTGCGCACCGCCGAGCGCTTGCGTTTCCGCGCGTGCCGTTCAAAGGCCATATTTTTCTATGCGACGATAGAGGGCTGCGCGGCTTAAACCCAGGGCTTCAGATGCCTGAGAAATGTTCCCATCGCAACGACGCAACACTTTGCGGATCAGCAGAGCCTCAACTTCATCGATACTCATGTTTTCAAAATTGGGTGCTGATGATCGTGCTGCCGCGATGGCAAGATTGGCGGCCTCTATCTCTTCGCCGCGACAAAGCAACACTGCGCGCTCCACTGTGTGTTCGAGTTCGCGCACGTTGCCGGGCCATGCGTATTGCATCATCTGCTGCATCGCTGCTGTCGAAAATCCGGAAACCTGCTTGCGGTAACGCGCGCGGTTGCGGTCTAGAAAATGCATTGCCAGCAAAGGAATGTCTTCGCGACGCTCGCGCAACGCGGGCAAGTGAATTTCGACGGTATTGATTCTGAAAAGCAGGTCTTCGCGGAAGTTCCCCGCCTTGGCCTCTTCAGGAAGGAGGGCATTGGTGGCGGAAAGAATCCGCACGTCGACACGGCGCGTCTGTGAAGAGCCCACGCGCTCGAGTTCGCCGGTCTCGAGTACGCGCAGCAATTTGGCCTGCTGCCGCAACGGGACATTGGCGATTTCATCAAGAAAGAGGGTGCCGCCATTGGCAAGCTCAAAGCGGCCAACCCGATCAGTGCGCGCGTCGGTGAACGCACCTTTGACATGGCCGAAAATTTCGCTTTCGAAAGTGCCTTCGGGCAGACCGCCTGCGTTGACCGCAACGAGCGCCATGCGAGAACGCGGCGAAGCGGCGTGTAAAAGCTTGGCTACAATTTCCTTGCCTGTGCCATGCTCGCCTGTGATGAGGACGTTGGCATCTGAGGGTCCCACCTGTGCAATGAGTTCGAGAACCGGCTGCATGGAAGGCGCACTCGCGACGAATTCAGGCATGCCCTCGGCACGGAGCAGGCGATTTTCCAGCTCAAGTTGACGCGCTCGGCGAAGGGCCTGATGCAATTCGGCGTGGACGCGGATCAGGCTGATGAGGCGCTCATTTTCCCATGGTTTCTGAATAAAGTCGCGGGCGCCGCGCTTGATGCTTTCAACGGCGAGATCGATGTTGCCCCAGGCGGTCATCACGATGACGGGCAGGCGAGGATCTATCTCTTGAAGACGCGCGAGTAGGTCAAGGCCCTCTTTTCCCGATGTAGTGTCGCGCGTGTAGTTCAAGTCGATCAGCAGCACATCGTAGTCGGCCTGGCTGAGCGCCTCAAGCAACAATTGAGGCGAGCGCGCACAGTCTACCTGCATGCCTTGCGGCCGCAGCAGCAGTTCAACCGCCTCAAGTATGTGCGGTTGATCGTCGGCAACCAAAACCCGAATCTTATCTTTCTTACTGGTGATGGTCTGCCTCCACGACGCCGGACTTAGCATCGGCGATCGAGATTCCGTAATCTTCAAGTACCGAGCCGGTCGCGCGCCTTACTTCGATGCGTGCCTTCTCGTATGCAGTCTGCGCAGTCACCAAGGCTGAATCGGCCACTGCCAAATCATGCTCGGCTGCCAGCGTTTGTTGATTTGATCCTACGCCGAGTTTTTGTTCCTTCTGCATGATATCGAGTGTGCGCTGAGCCAAGTCACGCGCTTGCCGAGCGGCAGTGACACGACTGACCCCCTGCTCGAGGGCATAGCGGGCATTGCGCACTTCGATGCGTATACGCTTTTTCAATTCTTCAAAGTACACTTGCGACTGGCGATACTCCAACTCAGTACGATACTGGTCGGCCTTGGCGATGCGATTGCGCAGAGGCAGGCTGAGTTGAAACCCAACCTGGTATTCCGGAGACGAATCATTCAATGCGTTTTGAAGTGTACCGCCGATGCCGCCAGGTGCGTTGACGGAGCCCCCACCAGCCAAATACGCGGGGTTGGGAGTGCCGCCGTAGCCAGTGCCCGAATAGAAACCATACAGGCTGAGTTGCGGCAACAGCGCATTGCGGGCCGTCTTGCGGCTCAGTTCGCGATTGTCGAGATCGAGGCTCGACTCCAGCAATTCTGTACGATTCTTGAGAGCGGAGGAAATGGTTTCTTGAATAGGCTCGGTGTCAGGTTGAATCTGCGCCGCAATGTGATCGGTTGGCACTACCGGCATTTCCTCAAGCACGGGATTGTCGAGGGTGCGGGTGATGGCATTTTTCATATATAGCTCTTGCAACTCAAGGTTGGTGCGCGCAACGGTGAGATCCTGCTGACGTGTCGCCAGTTCACCTTCTGCTTTGAGCACATCCATCTCTGGGATCGCTTGTAGCTCAAGCTGCTTGCGACTGGTGTTTAGAGTTGTGGTGGCAAAGGCGACTGAGCGTTCCCCAACTTGTTCGGTGTCGTATGCACTCACGAGATCCCAATAGATGTCGCTGATCTGCGTGACGGTCGCGATGACCTGGGCCTTGAATGCAATATCGGAAATATTCTGATTGGTCTTGGCAATGTGCAGATAGCGCAGGTTGGGACCAAGGCCAAAGCCGGCCAGCAATTGCTGCTGGAAAAGAAAACGCACGCTTGTGAACAACTGCGGATTGAGCGTATTGAAGGGGCTGTTTGAAGTCTGACGGTTGTTATTCCAGTCTGCCTCAATGTAAGTGCCGGTGGGAAAGGACTGATAGTAGCTGATGTTGGCAAGACTTTCGTTCACGTGATAGACGGGCACTCCATAGATCTGCCTATTGGCAAGCAGTTGCGAAGTGTGGTCGTTGTATATTTGCCCGTTGATATACGGGTCATAGCTCGACACGGCCGTGCCCGTTCCCAACGTCGATTGCACCAGGCCTGAACTACCGGCGCCTGCACCACCGGCACCGCTGCTGGTGCCGCCCGCGCCAGTGCCCGCGCCGCCTGCGCCGGGACCGCCACCGGGCGTGCCGGTGACGACGCCTGTGTTGACACCGCGCGAAAAACCACCGGCACGGGTGCGGAGAATATCCATCTGCGCAATCGGGAGATTGAACCGCGCAATCACCATGTCGAGGTTGTTTTCAAGAGCCAGATCAATAGCGTCGCGCAACGAGAGATACAGCTTGCCGTCTCTAACCATCGAATCGAGCCGCGCGGAATTCGTCATGTTTGGTGCGGGCGCAACTTTGCCGCGATATGCGTCTATCGGGTTACGCGAATGACGCAGCATCTGATCAAACGGAATGGCTCCTGACGAAACAGGTGCCGCAACGGCGGTCGCTTGCGCTGAGGCTGAGGATGGCGTGGGCTCCTGGGCTGTCAAGGCAAGGTTCGCCTGCAGGAGAACAATAGCGGCCAGCACGCGCACACGAGAGAAAGCAAGGCTACGAGAAACATCTTGCACATGATTGAATTTGTAATTCTTCACTGTGCCCCGACCTCCGTGGCGTTGGGCTGCAGGATCTCGTCGCGCGTCAGCCAGCCGTCGCGCAGTTCCAGAATGCGTTTGCCGTAGTGTGCGTTTTCTTCTGAATGTGTGACCTGGACGATTGTTGTCCCGGTGCGATTGAGTTCGCGAAACAGATCCATGATTTCGCGGGCTTGCGTGGAATGAAGATTGCCGGTCGGTTCATCGGCCAACAGAAGTGCGGGCGCGTGGACGACGGCACGCGCGATGCCTACCAGCTGCTGCTGTCCGCCGGATAACTGGTTCGGGAACAGATCCTTTTTAGCGACGATTTGGAACCGATCAAGAATATCCGCCACCATCGCCTGGCGATCCTTTGAAGGCATGTTTTTATAAGACAGCGGCAGATCGATGTTTTCTGCAACGGTAAGGTCATCGAGCAGATGATAGCTTTGAAAAACCATACCAATGCGCTGTCGGGCAAGGTCGGCGCGCTGCTTGCGGTTCAGCGAATGGACAGGCGTGGACCCGAACCAATATTCGCCTAGCCAACTGTCATCAAGCAGAGCCAGAACATTTAGCAGGGACGACTTCCCTGCCCCGGATGGGCCCATGACGGTGACAAATTCGCCTTCCTTGATTGTGAGGCCGATGCGGCGAAGCACCCATGTTTCGGCGTGTCCGGTCTTATAACTGCGTTCAATATTTTTCAGTTCGATCATGGTGTTCAGTTACTCCGGTCTTACTACGGTTGTTTGCCAGTTTTATTCCGTACGCAGGGCAAGCATAGGTTCCACCGCGGCGGCGCGCCGCGCCGGTAATGTCGCCGCCAGCGAAAGCATGACTACGGTGAGCAGCACAGCTGCAACGAGGGTGACTGGGTCGAAGGTGGATACGCCATAAAGCTGGCTGCGAAATAGGCGCGCCAATGCAACGACAGACGGAAGCGCAACAGCGATTGCAATCGTTGCGATGAGCGCCATCTCCCGCACCACAAGCATCACGACTTGGGAGCGCGGAGATCCTAGCGCCAGCCGCACACCAATTTCACGCGTGCGCTGTTCAGTCGAATACGCCAGCACGCCGTAAAGGCCGACGGCTGCGAGCAACATCGCCAGCAGCGCGAAGCCGATAGCTAAAAAGGCGAGGGCGCGCTCGTCCGAAGCGCTGCGGTCAATTTGTTCTTCCATGGTACGAAGTCCGTCGACTACAAGGGTCGAATCGACCTGATGAATCGATTGCCGGATTGCGCCTTCAACAGCCGCCGGAGCAGAAGAGGTCTGCACATATACAACTACCCCGCCGGGATGCGCCTGCTGCAAGTATGACTGATAAACGGCAGGGCCAAGCGGTGTGCGCAGATCGGCATGTTTGATATCGCCTACGACGCCGACGATCGTGATGTCGAACTTCTGTTTATCGTTTGCACCTTCCTTTAGTTGTCTGCCAATCGCATTTTGAGGCGTGCCGAAGAAGCGTTTTGCAAACGCAAGGTTCACTACAGCGACAGTCGGATGGCCTTTGACGTCGGATGAATTGAATTCTCGTCCTGCCAGTACCGGCTGGTGAAGCGTAGCGAAATAGCCCGGTGTGATGCGCGATTGTTCGAGGTCCATATGTTCATCTTCCGACGGATGATAACCCTGAACCGAGTAGTTCGTGCCCTCCGTATTGCCCGTCAGTTCAGGATCATTGGTGGCAGCGACGGACACAACGCCAGGAATGCGTCGGAGCGCATCGAGAGAATCGTTGACGATTTGCGGCGTACGATCTTCTCCATAGCCGGAGCTACTTGGATTCAGCGTGAAGGTAGCGAGATTTGCGGTCTGAAATCCGACGGATTGATGACGAAGGTTGTCTAGCGTGCGCACGAACAAACCCGCTCCGCCCAGCAGCAGGACGCTAAGCGCAATTTGTACTCCAACCGCGAGTTTGCGGAAGAGTTGCGAGCCCTTAGAAGCTGTTCCCGCATTCTGGCGCAATGCACCTGCGAGATCGGGCCGAAAGAAGTGGATCACGGGCGCGATACTGAACAGCAGCGTAGCGAGGAGCGAGAGGCCCAGCGTAAAGAGAAGAATACGAATGTCAATCGAGGCGGAGTAAGGCTCGGCGCCCGGATCAGAACTGGTCATGATACGGACCAGGATACTCGTCACGGCCGGGGCAAGAAGCAGCCCCGCTGTTGCACCTGCAACGCCCAAAAGCGCACCCTCAACGAACAGCTGGGAGACGATACGGCTTCGCTTCGCGCCGAGTGCATAGCGCATGGACATTTCGCGGGCTCGATTTGAAGCTCTCAGCAGCAACAGTGTGGCCACGTTAATCGCACACAAAGCCACCAGCAGTGCCGCCATGCTCATGAGGATAATCAATGGCTTCTCAAGGTCAGCACGACCCGGCGAAAACCCTTTTGAGTCGTCGATCACTCTGAGACGCGACAAATCAAGGAACTTTTTCCTGAATCGCTCAGGCTTGGATCCGTAAAGGGTCAGTTCGTACGCGCGCAGTGAGTGCCACAGCGGGCTGAGGCTTGCTTCTGCCTGGTCCCGCGTGACGCCCGGCTTGAGACGCGCAACGAGCGTGAGCCATACTGACTGGTGGCTGTTCAGGTCATCTCTGGGCGCCATCCATGGCATCGCTGTTTCAACCATGCTGGTGGGAATAAAGACAGCCGGTTTGTATCCCCCGATTGCTGAGTCAAAGTTGACGGGCCCGACGCCAAGAATTGTGAAGGGATGTCCGTTCATCAGAACAGTGCTGCCAATGACGTCTCGTGCGGCGCCAAAGCGGGTCTTCCAGTAGTTGTAGCTGAGAACGAGAACAGGATTTGCGTTCTTTGCCGTATCGTCTTGCGGTGTAAGCAGGCGACCGGCAGTAGGCTTCAGTCCAAGCAATTGGAAGTAGTTGCCTGTAACCACCTCAGCGTCTTCATTCTCTGCCTGGTTGTGCCAGGACACCCCGACCTGCGTTTTATCTGCGCCCAGCATGCCCGAGAAGACCTGGTTCTGATCGCGCAGATCTTTGTACATGGGGTAGGAAAAATAATTCGTTATGTCTCCGCCAAAGCTGCTTCCCGAGCCTGAGAAGCTACCCGTCCATTCGAAGCGCACCAACTCCTTTGGATGTTGAACCGGCAACATTCGCAGCAGTGCCTGATCGAACAGTGTGAAGACTGCTGCGTTGGCGCCGATGCCAAGAGCGAGCGTGAGCACGACCGTGATCGTAAAGCCCGGCGACTTGCGCAACTGGCGAAGCGCGTAGCGAACATCCTGCAGCGACTTATTCATCCCTGTCTCCTATTCAGCGCGCAAAGCCTGCATGGGCTCGATTGAAGCGGCGCGACGCGCGGGCAACCAACTCGCCGCCAGAGTTGAAAAGAGTATCGTGAGCGCGGCAACCACGGCGGCCTGAACGCCATTCATTACTACGCCGGCTGCACCGTTTGCGGCGTCGATACCAGCATCTGCCAAGAGGTGGCCGACAATCGCGCGCATCATCCAACTCGCAGCCAAGCCAATTGCTATGCCAACTAAACCTACGGCGAAGCCGCGATTCAGAAATGTACGCAGAATCGAACCGCGATCAGCGCCCAGTGCCATGCGCACTCCAATCTCGCGAGTTCGCTGGGTGACCTGGTAGCTGAGCAACCCGAATAGCCCGATGATGGTGAGAACCAAAGCGAAGACCGAAAAGCTGCCGGCGAGGAGCGAGAAGAAACGCGGCTGCTGAATTGATGAGTCAATCACTGCCTGCATGGTGGTGAGGCGGGCAACTGGTATTTCAGTGTCGGCCAGCGTGACGGACTGCTGTGCGGTTGCGGCGATATTTACGTTTGCCGCGGTACGAACGGCGAAGGTGGTCGGAAACCATCCATTGATGATTCCCGAGAATTCATCGGAGAGCTGATCAATGGGCGCATAGATAAGCATGTCGCCTGTCTCCACGAGCGAATGCGTGTGTGTATCCGCAGCGACGCCGATGATGCGCCAATTTCTCTCACCGCCGACCTTGATCGATTTGCCGATGGCAGACTGTCCCGGCCACCACTTGCGCGCTGTCTCAGCACCGACGACGATTACCAGGTCGCCACCCGCCTTGTCGCTCGCAGCAACGTCTCTCCCCGCGAGCAGAGGAATGCCCATGGTTTGGAAATATCCCGGCGTTACGGAGCGAAACTCAATGATCTGGCGAATGTCGTGGCGGTCAGTAGGGTTGCCACCGATGTTCAATCCGCGATCCAAGGGAAAACCGTTGACCGCCGCTACACTGTCAACGCCTGGCGTGCGCTTCAGATTTTGGAGAACTGTTCTTACGAATTGGGTGGTCCGCATTGTGTTGGCGTAGTGTTCGCCTTTGAGCGAAACCTGGAAAACGGAGAGCCGCTTCGGCTCAACGCCTGACGGCACAGAACGAAGCTTCACAAAGGTGCCCAACAAAACCGACGCGGTGGAAACGAGGACCATGGCCAATGAGATTTGAGCGACCATCAGGGCTCGCGACAAGCGCGCGTGCGAAACCGTTTCGCCCAGTGAAGGGCCGCCCAGTCGCATCTGACGATCTTTCTTGAACAAGATGAACGACGCGGGAAGCAATGAAAAAGTGCCGGTAGCGAGCATCGCAATGACAAGCACCACGGCACTCAACAGCCAGAGACCCGGTTCGCCACGCAGAGATGGAACCGCCAGCGGCGCGGCGCGCAACAAGATATGCGCAGAGGCGCGGGCGACGAGCAGGGCTAACAAGCCACCACTGATCGCCAGCACCAATCCTTCGCAGGCGAGCATGCGCACGAGTTGCGCGCGTGTGGCACCTAGGGCGGAGCGCAATGCGAGTTCGCGCGAGCGGCGCATGGTGCGCGCGATCATGAGTCCGGAAAGATTGAGGCAGGCTACGAGCAGCACGGCGAGCACTGCTGCCATGAGCGTGAGCAGGCTGCGGCGCACCTGGCTGACCATCACATCTTGTAATTTCCAAATGCGATATTCATGCAGGCCAGTTGCGCTGTTTCCGGTATTGCGCCATTTCAGATACTGAGGGTTCTGCTGGTAGAACGGCTGATTGAGAGCACGTATCTGCTGCTGTACCTGTGCAATTGTTACTCCATCGCGCAAGCGCCCAATCATCTCGTAGTTATCACCGTCGTAACCAGGATCTTTGGGACCGAGCTGGATCGGCTGCCAAATGTCGGGAGTTCCCAGAACGCCCGGCGCTGTCTCTGCGGTTACAGCGAATTGCGCGGGCATGACGCCGACGACGGTGAAGGCTTCCTGATTGATGCGAATGCCACGACCAATGATCTCAGGGTCGCGACCCAATATGTTTGCCCACAGCGCACTGCTTATGATCACTGGTTTGCCGCCACCGGGCCGATCTTCCTCAGGAAGAAAGACGCGGCCCATCGCGGGCATTACGCCAAGCGTACGAAAATATCCTGCAGAAACGCGCAGTGAATTGATTTGTACGGCGCGACCACCGTTGACAGAGAGATTTACCGCGGGTCCATTGTCGTCCATGATTGAAACGGAGGCGAATGCATTGGAATGCTCGCGCAGGAAATCCGCTGAGCCCCCCGTTTGTTCAGCATTCGGGCGTTCTCTTGGATAGGTGAACGCAAGTCCGACCAGCCTGTCTGAGTCTGGATACGGCAGAGGTTGCAGTAAAACGTTGTAAATGACGCTGTAAATAGCTGCGGCCGCGCCGATACCCAACGCAAGCGTAATGATCGCAGTGAGAGTAAAGCCGAGTGATCGGCGCAACTGCCGGACTGCATAGCGGAATTCTTTTAGAAATGTCATCATGCCTGCATCCCCTGCGGCTACTCAGTGCGCAACGCTTGCATGGGTTCAATTGAAGCAGCCCGCCGCGCAGGAACGAAGCTTGCCACTGCGGCACACACCGCCAAAACAAATGTAGCTCCGCCAAGCGCAAGCGGATCGTATGCGCCAACGTCATAGAGCTGGCTCGCCATCAAATGGCCGGCGAGAAGCGCAGCCGGAATGCCAAGCGCCAACCCAATGGCAATCTGAATCAGGGCACCGCGCAGCACCATCGATACTACGCTCGCACGTGTGGCGCCGAGCGCCATGCGAATGCCGATTTCGCCGGTACGACGCGCAACGAAATAGGACATGACCCCGTAGAGTCCGACGGTCGCGAGGATCAGCGCAAGTACGCCAAAGAGGCTGGTGAGCTGAGCGATGAGTCGCTCCTCTGTGAAATTGCCGGCGACTTGCGAATCGAGCGAACGGAACTCAATGATCGTAAGATTCGGATCGATGTCGGTCAGGGTTCGTCGGATCAGTTCTTCGGCGTTGCTCTGCGGTCGATTAAAATTTACAACGATCGAATTGATAAACATCGACTGCGTTTCGCCGGACTGCATCTCCGGCTCTTTGTACTGATACTGTTGCGCAAGAGGACGCAGGAATATAGTGCGCACCGGATCGCGCGGATTATTGATTTTGAAGTCCCGAAAGACGCCGACGATTTCGAAGCTGCCCGAGTACTGCGGAAAATCGATGCCGAAGTGCTGGCCGATGGGATCCTGCTTTGCAAAGAACTTTTTGGCGAAGGCTTCACTGACGACGGCGACGTGCGGCGAATTCGCCATGTCCTGTGCGGTGAAGTTGCGACCACGAACGATCGGCACGCCCATGGCATCGAGAAAATGCGTGCTCACGCGATCCCACGTTGAGCCGCAGTGATCATTGGGGCCGGGTGCGGGATGTCCCTGCTGAATGACGCATTCGCCCCAGTTGTTTTCTTCAAGGGGGCTGTAAAGAGCCATTCCGATATTGCTCACACCGGGCAGCGACGATAACCGATCTTCGAGCTGTCGATAGAGTGGCGAAACACGATCGGCAGTGTAGCCGGCGCCTGCGGGATCAAGATGGAGTACATAGCGATTGCTGGTTGCGATGCCAAAGTTTTGATGTTGAAGATTGGCAAGAGACCGTGTCATGAGTATCGCGCCCGCTAGCAGAACCAGCGACAGCACAGCTTGCACAATGACCAGCGCCATCTGCGGCAACGACGACCTGTCGCGTGTACTTCGATTGACGCCGCGCAAAACCTCGGCGGGCTGCGCATGCGACGACAGCCATGCGGGCGCCAGGCCAAACAATATTCCTGTCACCAGCGACACAAGAAAAGCGAAACCGAGCACCAGTAGAGACGGGTTTGCGTTGATCGGCATGTTGTGCGCGTCGGGGAAAGCGACAGCAAGAATCGTGCGCGATCCACCGTATGCAACAGCGAGCCCGGCGAGTCCGCCGAAACAACTCAGAAGTACGCTCTCAGTGATTATCTGGCGCGTTACGCGCTGCCGAGTTGCTCCCATGGCCATGCGAACGGCGATATCGGAGCGGCGTGCCGTACCGCGAGCGAGTAGCAGATTTGCAATGTTTGCGCAGGCTATGAGCAGTACGAACGTAGACAGGATCATGAGCATCTTCAAGCCCAGACCTGTTTCCTGCTGGAGGTTTTGAATTCCGCCGCCGCCAGGAACGACAACCACGTGCTGCTTGACGATCAGGGTCGCGCCACCGTGATCGGTGTACACAGGGCGTGTATAAAGCCACTGACGCAGTGCTCCTGACAGTTTCGATTGCAATTGAGTGATGTTGGTGCCGGGACGGACCCGACCCAGGGCGTAGAGCCAATTTGAATCTGCATGGTGCAGAATCGAACTCGTGGTGCGCGCATATGGCTCCGTTGAGACGGGCATCCAAAAGTCCGGGGGCGAATCACTGACTCGATCGCCAAAAAAGCCGGCTGGCGCGATGCCGATGACGGTAAACGGGCGAGTCTGAATAGAAATTGTTGAGCCAATAAGGGTCGGGTCACCAGCGAATTCAGTCTGCCAACTGCGATAGCTCAGTACGACCGCCGGTGAAGCGGTCGGCGTGTCATCGGTCTCGCCAAAGACGCGTCCGGTATAGGCGCCGATGCCGAGGGTCGAGAAGTAATTGCCCGATACGAATTCCCCGCGCAGTTCCTTTGCGAATGCGTTGCCGCGGCGAACGCCCCACTGCCAACTTCCTGCTTGCACTGCGGCAAGTTGTTCAAATTCAGGTGCTGAGCTCTTCAAATGTTGATAGAGATCGTAGGAGAAGATATCGAAGTCGCCATTCTCACTGACGAATCCGCCGTTGACACAGCAGTTATCGGTGTCGCCAATCCGATAGAGCTGCTTAGGGTCATTCACCGGAAGCGAGCGAAGCAGGATGCCCTGGACCAGCGTAAAGATCGCCGTATTTGCACCGATGCCCAAGGCCAGGGTTACGATCGCCGTGAGCGTGAAGCCCGGAGATTTGCGCAACCGGCGCAGCGCATATTGAATGTCCTGAACCGTGTTATGGATAAATTCGGGCATCACGTTTATCTCCGTTTACAAGTTCTGCAGATGAGGGCACGGCTATTCAGTCCTAAGAGCCTGCATGGGTTGGATGGAGGCAGCGCGCGCGGCCGGAATGACCGAGGCAGCAAGCGCCAGCAGGAAAATAGTCAGAGCCGCAAGCACGATCACGAGCGGGTCAAGTGGATCGACCTGGAACAACAGCGATCGCAACAGGCGCGTCGCAAAGACGGCTGCTACCGCACCAAGGCCGCATCCTATGAGACCGAGTTTGGCGCCGGACACAAGCACCAATTGCACAACGGTAATGCGCTGCGAACCGAGCGCCATGCGAATGGCCATTTCATGGGCGCGCATGGTGGCAGAGAACGCAATGACACTGTAGATGCCCATTACGGCGAGCAATACGGCAGCCGCTCCAAAGGCGGAGATGAGCACGGTGTTGAAACGACGCGATGCCTGTCCTTCGGTTATCACCTGATCCATTGATTCAACCTGCGTCAGCGGAAGCTGCGGGTCGATCGAGCGAACGGTGGCGCGCAGGACGCTCGCCATCTGCTCGGGCGGCAGTTGGCCGCGCACTACGATCGATCCATCTGTACCGCTAAGCAAATCCGGCGGAGCAAATGGTCCGAGCGACGCTTTGATCTGACGATCGAGCATATAGAACTGATTTTGTGTTTCGACATCCGCGGAAGTTTGCTTGATGTCACCTATCTCTCCGATGACAGTCATCCAGGGAGTGGCGCTCGCGGGAACGCCGATCTTCAAGCGTTTGCCAATGGGGTCTTGTCCAGGCCAGTAGTGTTCGGCGAGCGTTCGATTCACGATCACCACAAGCGGAGAATCCGCCCGATCCGACAGCGTGAAGTCGCGCCCCTTGAGAAGAGGAATACCTGCGGCGCGGAAGTAATTGCCCATGACGCGGGAAGACCACCCAATGCTCAAACCTGCCCCTTTAGGCGCTACATAGCCCTCGGGAACGAATGCATTGCTGTTGCTTTGTCCCGATGCAGGTAGATTCGAGGTGACGCCGACTGCCTCGACGCCCGGCAATTGCTGGAGCTTGGTCAACAGCGCGGTATTGAATGCGTCTACAGCAGGTTGCGAAGAATATTGCTGCGACGGTAGACCGTAAGAAGCCGTCAGGAGATGGTCCGTACGAAATCCGAGATCGACGGTGCGCATCTTATCGAAGCTTCGCAACAGAAGGCCCGATGCCGTCAGCAACACGAGAGCAACTGCGAGTTCCGCGGTGACAAGGGCGGAGCGCAGGTGGGCATGGCCACCGCCGGCCGTCCCGGTGCGACCGCCTTCTTTGAGAGCTTCGTTCACGCCGGTGCGCGCTGCAGCGAGCGCTGGGATCAGACCGCAGAGCAAACCTGTGAGCACGGCCAGTCCGAGCGCAAATGCGACAACCTTCCAATCGAGACTGATGGAGCCAACGCGTGGCAAGGTCTCAGGAAGGAAGCTGACGCCGACTCGCAGTGCGACGGCGGCTAACGCAAGACCGAGCAAACCGCCGCTAGTACTCAGTACCAGCGACTCAACAAGAGACTGTCGCACAATGGCAGACGCGCTTGCGCCGAGTGCAAGCCTGACAGAAATCTCCCGGCGACGGCGAATCACGCGGACCAACAACAGGCCTGCCAAGTTTGCGCAGGCAATAAAGAGCACCACGCCGACAGCAAGGAACAGCATGCGCACGAGAGGGCGCGCTTCTGAGACAGTGCTCTCTGTGAGCGGCAGAACCACGGGATGAATGCGTAAGCCGCCCATCGCAGGCGGAAAGCCGCGCATGATTTCCTGTGCAGCGGGCTGAGCATCTTCAATGGCCTGTGCGATGGTGATGCCTGGCTTCAGGCGTCCGACGGAGGTGAAATTCCAACTGCCTGCTCCCTGCACAATTTCAGCTTGCGTGAGGCTCATCGGCACCCACAGTTCGCTGCGATTTAATTGACCGGGGACGAGAGGAAATTCAAAATCGCGCGGCATCACCCCAATGATGTCGTAGGGCTTGCGGTCGAGCAGCACTTTCTGGCCGAGAATATTGGCTGCGCTATGGAAGCGACTGCGCCACATCTGATAACTGATGACCACGACTTGCTGGCTGGTTTGGTCTTCCTGTTGCGAGAAGGTGCGCCCCATCGAGGGAGCAACGCCCAGCACCGGAAATATGCCTGCGCTCAAACGCGATGCATTGATCTGTGCGGGATCGCCGACACCGGAGAGTTCATAGCCGGTTTGCCGATAGGCACCGAGAGCAGCAAACGCGTGGGTGTCGTGCGCATAAGCACGCACCTCGGCAGCGGTCGTCGGAGGCGGACCTCCACTCATGTCGACGCCTTCGAGCGAGTCGCCGAGTACGGCGAGCCGACCAGAATCAGGAAACGGCAATGGCCGCAGCAACACCCCCTCTACGATGGAAAAGATCGCGGTCGTCGCGCCTATTCCAAAGGCCAGCGTCAGCACCGCCGCGAGCGCAAAGCCTGGCGACTTGCGTAGCTGCCGCAATGCATAGCGAATGTCGAGCCACAGGTTTTTCATTGCTATCTCCTTCTTGCCGGCTCGTGTCTTGCTCACTTCGACTGGAGGACATGGTTGAGTTTGATCGAGGGTTGCGCGACAGACAAAGAGCTCCGCCGCCATGCCGGCCCAGACCAGCACGGGTGCCACGTTTTTGCGAATGTCCCGCCGCTGCTGTTGACGACCTTGGCCGCTTGCCGATGTGTCTTGTATCGCAGGACCGGAACGTCCCTCTAGGCCTCGACTTCTTCAGTGAGCTTTCTGAGCTCATCTTCAGAAACAACCTTGCCATCGAACAGGTGGACTTCGCGCTGGGCGTGCTTTGCAAAGCGCGGATCGTGGGTCACCATGCAGATCGTGGAGCCCTCGCGATGCAGGTCGGCAAGCAGATGCATGACGGCTTCGCCGTTCTTCGAGTCGAGGTTACCGGTTGGTTCATCAGCCAGCAGGATCGAAGGCGAACCAGCCAGCGCACGCGCAACAGCGACGCGCTGTTGCTGACCGCCCGAGAGCTGCGCGGGATAGTGCCGCATGCGATGCGCCATGTTGACGCGCTCGAGTGCTTCCTTCACGCGCTTCTTGCGTTCCGCTGACGGCATGCCGGCGCGGTAGGTGAGCGGCAGCTCAACGTTCTCTTCAACAGTGAGGTCGCCGATGAGATTGAAGCTCTGGAAGATGAACCCAATCTCCTGGTTGCGGATGCGCGAACGCTCTCCGAAACTCAAGTTTTCTACCGGCTTGTTGTTGAGCAGATACTTGCCGCCGGTGGGTGTATCGAGCAGACCCAGGATGGACAGCAGCGTCGACTTGCCGCAGCCCGACGGGCCAGACATGGCCACGTATTCGCCACGCGAGATGGTGAGGTGAATGCCGGAGAGCGCGTGCGTCTCCACTTCGTCGGTGTAAAAGACCTTGGTTAGATCTTCGATGTCGATCAGCTTGTCGTTCATTGCCATCATCTCCCCTTCATCGTGATGAGATTGTGTCACCGTGTGTTTAATCACCCTGCCGCCCTACTCGAGCCGGATGCGATCCTGCGTGTCGTAGCGCGACATATCCGAAAGGATTACCGTGTCGCCTTCTCTCAAACCGTCGAGCACCTGAATGCTGTTGACCGAAGCGCGTCCTACCTTGACTGGAACGCGCACTGCACCCTTGTGTTCCGGATCTTCCTTGAACAGACTCAAGGTGGAGTTCTCGTTGCCAAGAGCGGGGCGGCCAACATAAAGCACGTCCGTGAGCCGTTCCAGATCGATCGTTCCGTCTACGCTTAACTGCGGTACCGCACCCGGTGGAAGGGGCCCATCAAGAGCTACGTCAACGGTGCGCGTTCCGTTCAATACTGAGGGATCAATTCTTGTAACGTGGCCCGGAATAACGCCATTGTGCGTGTCGATGGAGGCGGGTTGACCGATCTGGATATCGCGGGCCTGGGTCTCAGCGATCTGCAACGCGGCCTTGAGCTTGTCACGCTGAATCACCTCGGCCACCGAAGTCCCGGCGGTCACGTGCTGGCCAACCTGTACCGGTGTGGGAAGTTGTGCCAGCGTGCCGGAGATTGTGGAGCGGACCTGAAGAGCTGCGGCCTGCTTCTGGTATAGATCGAGAAGCGCCTTGGCCTGGTCAACCTTGGTCTGCGAGGACGCGAGCTGGATCTCGATCGCCTTCTCGTTCATTTCGATCTGCTCTTTGCTGAGTTGATGCTGGGTGGTGAGCTGGTCCGCAGTGTTCTTTGATTTGCTCAGAGCCACACCGGAGATGACGCCCAGATCATAGAGAGCTTTGTCGGTCTGGGCCTGCAACTGGTCTTGCGTGTAGTCGGTATTCACCTGCGCAGCCGATGTTTTCTTGTCCATCAGGGTGCTTTGCAGCGTCGCCTGCAGGCTCTTGTAATCAGCCTGCGCGGCTTTGAGCGCCAACTGCGCGTTGAGCACTTGCTGCTGCAGCTGAGGGTCGGCCAGTTCGAGCAGAACAGTATTTGGGGTGACCTGCGCGCCCGGCAGCGCGCGAATGCGAACCACCGTTGCGTCGGTTTGCGCCGGGATCAATTCAATGCTGTCTTCGCGCGGGACCAGGGACCCGGTCGAGCCGCGTACCTGGCGAATCATGTTGCCGCGCTTGACGGTGTCGGGCCACACGGTGGAAGAGTCGACCGTGGGCGCCGCCGGTTTGAGCCGGGCCACAAGGATCACAGCACCAATAACGGCCACCGCCGCAATGCCGGCCCATAAAATCAGCCGACGCGTCTTTTGCTTCTTCAAGTCTGGGCGTGCAATATCCATCACATCTGGATTAAGCACTTGCCATGCCAAACGAGGCATGTTGTTAACAATTGAAAAGAAAGGGCTTCGACAAGCGTCTGGAAAAGGTGGTGGGGGGACCGTTGACCGGTTGCAAGGTGAACTGTCCGATAACGGACAGTCACTGGCTCGGGAAAGCTTAACTAATTGGGCTGTCTATGACCCTGATCAAACGCGCTCAACTGCCAGGGCAACAGCATTGCCGCCGCCAAGGCAGAGGGCAGCAATTCCTCGTTTGGCACCTCGCTGCGCCATGGCAGAGAGCAGAGTCACGAGAACGCGCGCTCCGCTGGCTCCGATGGGATGGCCGAGAGCGACTGCTCCACCGTGAAGATTGACGCGCCCGGGATCGAGCTCGAGTTCGCGGATCACCGCGAGCGCCTGAACACTGAACGCTTCGTTGAGTTCAAACAGATCGACCGAATCAATTGACCAGCCAGTCTTGGCGATGATCTTGCGCACTGCATCGATGGGCGCAAGGCTGAACCACTCGGGGGCGCGACCTGCCGTGGCTTGCGCACGGATGATCGCGAGAGGCGCGATACCGAGTTCCCTTGCCTGCTCGGCACTAGTGATCACAAGCGCTGCGGCGCCATCGCTGATACCGGGCGCGTTGCCGGCCGTCACCGTGCCGCCGTCTTTGAAGGCAGGCTTGAGACGGCCCAGAACTTCTGTCGTCGTGCCGGGACGGACTGCCTCATCCATGTCAAAGGATCGCGCGGCCTCGCCCTTCTTGGCAGGCAGTAATTCAACTGCGAGGATCTCGTCGTGGAAGCTGCCATCGTTCGTGGCTGCGGCGGCGCGGCGATGCGACTCCGCTGCGAATGCATCCTGCTCTTCGCGCGTGATGCCATATTTTT
>ODAK010002571.1_pt1 | contig 19119 bp, 16 predicted proteins | sample 1539591 | NCBI WGS metagenome assembly ODAK01 (sample SAMEA3539303, study PRJEB22396) | soil metagenome | biome: tundra; feature: field; material: soil | place: USA | collected 2010-05 | depth 0.15 m | reverse complement strand
TTCGTCGACGCCTGGGCTCCACTGTTCTTCGGGGCGATGGTCTTCGGTGTGGCCATGGACTACACGCTGTTCATGCTCTCCGCCGCCAAAGAGCGTTACGAGACGCATCCGGACCCCGAACACGCCATGATCGGCTCCATGCGCACTTCGGGTCGCGTTGTGCTCTCCGCTGCAGCAGTGATGATCGCCGTCTTCTTGACGTTCGCGCTATCGGGTCCATTGGCCCCCAAGGAGATGGGTGTCATTCTGGCCATCGCGGTCGCCCTCGACGCATTTGTGGTGCGTCTGGTTCTGTTACCTGTAATTCTGCGCCTTGGTGGTCATCACAGTTGGCACCGGCCCAAGTGGCTGGGGAGGATCCTCCCGAAGGTGAGCTTCTCGCATTGACCGTCACTGCCCAAGTAGCAGTAGCGAAGTGCAGGTGAGGATGCGACCCTTCCTCACCTGCACTTTCTTTGGTGGCGGGGGCCCGATTTACGCGTTAGCTACAACCGAACCCGTGACGGCGGAACGCCCACCCGGCATTCGAGTTGCGAGCGTACAGTGCAGCTACCGGCTCCCTCGCCGCCAACGGACTGGCCATCCAACGGCTTAGCTGCGGGGAACGTCCTGCCAGGGCGCGTCTCGCCACTCATCGGGCTCCCGGGGAAGTCGGAGCACGCGCTCGGCCACCACGTTCTTGTTTATTTCGGTCGTGCCTCCCTCGATGGTGTTGGCCCGGCTGCGCAGCATGCCTGCCACCTCGTACGGCAGGCTTTCGCTGTAGCGATCGGGCGTGACCGGGCGCCCGCGCCTCTCACCCGCGGGGTCGGCCCAGGCGGTCGCCCCCGCCCCGAGCTGATCGACCGCGGCAATCTGCATTCGCTGGTTGAGATCACCTTGGTGGACCTTGCCGATGGAACTCTCCGGGCCAAGAGGCCGCCCCGCCTTGAGGCCGGCCCTGACCCGCTGATTCGTCCAGTTGCGAATCCGGTCCTCGGACCACAGGGAGGCCAGGCGTTGGCGCGTCAGCGGGTCATCCCAGTTGGCGCGGCCGTCACCGTGACGGGTTCGGGCCAGCGAAAGCAACCGGTCCGCCCCTCCCCCGCCGATCCGGTCGACCCCGCCGGAACCCGAACCGGCGACCATCTGCCGCTCGCCCGACAGTGTGGCGTTGGCAACTGACCATCCCTCGTTCTCGGCTCCGACCCGGCGCGCGTCCGGGATCCGAACCGCGTCCAGGAAGACCTCGTTGAAATCAACATCACCCGTGATGTGACGCAGGGGGCGGACGTCGACGCCCGGAGCGTGCATGTCCAACAAGAAGTAGGTGAGGCCGCGGCGCTTGGGCACGTCTGGATCCGTCCGGGCCAGGAGCACGCCGAAGTCGGCAAGGTGGGCCCAGGTGCTCCACACCTTCTGCCCGGTGATCACCCATTCGTCGCAATCCCGGACGGCCCTCGTCGAGAGCGAGGCCAAGTCGGAACCGGCGCCCGGCTCGCTGAAGAGCTGGCACCAGACCTCTTCGTTGGCGACGATCGGGGGCAGGAACCGCCGCCGTTGCGCTTCGGTGCCGTGAGCAAAGAGAGCGGGCGCAGCCAGGTTGAGGCCGAGCGGGTTGAGACGACCGAGGTTGAGCGGAGCCAGCTCGGCTTCGACCACGCGCGCTTCTTCGGCGCTGAGGCCGGCCCCTCCGTACTCGACTGGCCAGGTGGCGGCGACCAAACCAGTCGCCGCGAACGTCGGGTACCAATCTTCGTAATCGCCTCTCGAGCGCACCTCACGAATTGCCCTCGCCCCACCTCGTGCTGCGGCATCCCGCCACTTTTGGGGAACAGCTTCCTCGATCCATCGGCGAACCCGTGTCCGCAGCTCGTCCGGTTCGAGGCCGGTCACGAAAGGTGAGCGTACCGACACCTAGCGACCCTTGAATTCAGGATTACGGCGCTCCTTCAACGCACCGAGCCCTTCACGAAAGTCCTCGCTACGCGACGAGATCTCCAGAGCGAAGGCTTCGTTTCGCAGGTGTCCGTCCAACGGCAGTGCATCTCCCGTCAGGAGCAACCACTTCGTGAGCCCGAGCGAGACGGTGGGGCCAGCGGCCAGCCGGTCAACCAGCTCTACGGCGACGGTCTCGACTTCGTCGCGTGGCACCGACTGATGGACGAGCCCCCACTCGACCGCCTCCGTTCCGCTAAGTCGGCGACCGAGCAGCAAGAGCTCTCGGGCACGGGCCAGACCGACGAGTCGCGGCAGCAGCCAGGTCGCGCCGCTGTCGGGGGTAAAGCCGCGCTCCGAGAATGGGGCCCAGAAGGTGGCATCTGCCGCAGTAACGGTGAAGTCGGCTGCCGCGGCCAGCTGAAGCCCGATGCCGACGGCCCAGCCCTTTACCGCGCAGACCACGGGCACCTGGACTTCGCACATCAGAGGGATCAGCCGATGGGCCAACGAGGGAAGCCGCCGTTGGATGGACCCAGCCCTCGGCCGGCTGCCGGTGTCAGCGTTGCGGGCAATGACGTCGGCTCCGCCGCAGAAGTGTTCGCCTGCGCCAGTGAGGTAGATGGCACGGACGCTCTCGTCACGACCCGCCGCATCGATGGCTTCGACCAGACCGGCCATCATGACGTCGTCAATAGCATTGCGCTGCTCCGGTCGCTCCAGTCGCAACGTAAGGACGGCGCCGCTCTGGGCTACTCCCAGACCGGGGACCGATCGATCGCTATCGATGGTCATCGCAGGGGAGCCGCCGAGCCGTCGGCGAATGCCTCGGCGATGGCTCGAAGCGCCTCGGTCAGATTGCGGGCACCTCCCGGTGGATCGGGCAGCACCACACCGCCGCTTTGGTGGCGACTGGGAAGGATGATCGTGGCGTGTCCGGGCGTCGTGACGTCGCCGCGCTGGTTCTCGGCCTGTACGTCGAGGTCGACGGCGTGACCCCCGTTGGCGGTCCGGAATTTGCGGGTGATCACACCGGTGAGCCACTGCGTGTCCCCGACGTAGTTGAACCCACGGAATTCACAATCAAGCTTCCAGAGCCAGCCGGCATCACCCATCCAGTCCGTGCAGAGATGGATCAGCCAGGTCTCGCGCATCCGTCCATAGTCGAAGGTCGTCGGGTTACCGGCGCGCCGCGCGAACGCGGGGTCCCAATGGACCCGTTGCATCACATCAGGGATGTTGAGGTCATCGCGATGGAAGAAGCGCGGGATCCGTTGACGGTTCTGATAGCCAAGCCGGAGAGGCTTGACGCCGTAGAGGCCCATACCCATCCCGACGTGCCAGCAGATCATGTCGGTGACGGTCAGCGGGCCCTTGACCATCGGGCCCACGTGATCCCCCACGCTCACGTCCTCCCAATAGCGCGCGGTCGCCCCCAACGGCGCCTCCGCCGCGTATTGGGTGTCGATCCGGTCGACCTCCTCATCGGTGTAGGGAGCCACCTCGACCGCGTCGTACTTCTTCTTTTCCTTCGCTTTCGCGCGTTCGGTCCGGATCATGAGGCGGTACTGGGCCGAGAGGATCTCGCCATGTTCATCTTGGAACACCTGGCCTGTCCACTCGTGCACCGCACGGCCGGCGAATTCGCTTGCCTTGTCGAGCACTCCCACGAGCGCATTACGCCGGCGCACCCGCCTGCCCGGGCGCAGTGGCCGCCACCACTCCCGGGCGCTGGCCGCATAGAAGGCGTGCACACCGCGCAGGGGGTCACCACGCATGAGGTCACGCCACTCGGGCGCCACCTCGGTCACCTCGTCCTCGCCGATCAGTGAGTCACCGCCGACAAGTGGCGGCGGCGCGATCACACCGCCCCAAGGGCTCGCTGCGGCGTATGAATCGTCCGACCAGAGCGGATTGTCGTCGCCATACGCCTCAGCAACGTGACGGAACGCGTCGACATCCGGGCACACGTAGTGCGGGGCAACGGGATGCGGCTCGGGAATCCCGATGCGCTGACGCAATCGGTCGATCGCCTCGTCGGTGATCGCCGCTTCCTCGGTCACGACAGGTCCCCTTCCAGCCGTGCCCGATACGCGGCACGCAGCTCGCCCCGCTGAAGTTTGCCCACCTCGGTACGCGGCAGTGAGATGATCGGGACGAACTCGACCGGCACCTTGTAGGGCACCAGGTCGGCCCGGCAGCGCGCGCGTAGCGCGTCAACGTCCAGCTCACCGTCCAGCACCACGAAGGCCACCGGAACCTCACCGAGGCGCTCGTCGGGGATCCCGACCACCGCCGCGTCCCTCACCCCGGGGCCGAGCTTCAGCACCTCTTCGACCTCCTCTGGAAAGACCTTGTTGCCGCCCCGGTTGATGAGGTCGCCGACCCGGCCTTCGATCCATACGAATCCGTCCGGATCCAACCGGGCGAGGTCGCCGGTGGCAATGAATCCCTCGTCGTCGGTCCGGTCGTCGAAGGATCCACCGGTCGCGTAACCCGCGGCCATTCTCGGTGGCCGTACGTACAGCTCGCCCACGTCTCCAGACCGGTGCGGTTCCTCGCCGACGAGCTTGATCGCGACACCGCCATGCGGCCGGCCCGCCGCACCCACTTTCTCAGGGTGCTCCTTGGCGTCGCTCGCGGTCCATCCGATGACCTCGCCGATTTCGGCCTGACCGTAGCTGTTGAGCACGAAAACGCCAAAGCGATCCATGAACCGCCGCGCCTGAGGTGGCGACAGCGGGGCCGTGATGCTCCGGATGAAGCGCAGCGGGGAAAGATCCTCGATGTCAGGGTCGTCGTTGAGCATGGCCATGGCCGCGGGTGGAAGGACGGTGGAGCGAATCTGGAAGGTGTGGACCAGGCGGGCGAACTCGGCAGTGGTGAATCGGTCCATGATCACCAGCGGTGCACCAGCTCTGAGCCCGAAGAGGGCATTGTAGATTCCTGCATTCAAGGCCAGCGAGACGGGGATGAGATTGGGGGAAGGCGGGCGCCCCTCGCGCCGCTCACCCCCTCGCAGGGGCACCAGGACCCGGTCGAGAAGCTCGAGATACGCGCTGTGGGTGTGCAGGATCGCTCTGGGCGCCCCCGTCGTTCCCGACGTCCACATCACAAAAGCCACGTCCGGATCAAAGGTACGGGACGAGCCGATTGGCCGGATGCCATCGGGTTCGAGGAGAACGAAGGGCCTCGTTGCTTCGAGGAGTGCCTGGAGGCCCTTTTCGGGGAGCCGATCATTGATCGGGATCAAGACTCCACCGGCCAGCCAGATGGCCATCATGGCGACGACGTAATCGGGACCATTGGCCAACCGCAGGCCCACGCCGTGACCAGCGTCCACTCCGGCCGCCCGTAGTTCCGCCGCCAGCGCGCGGGCTCGGGCTCGGGCGACGCCCGCCGTGAGCGCCGGGCGACGCCCGCCGTGAGCGCCCGGCCGGAACCGTGCAGGAGTGGCTGCTCGTCCGCGAAGGGATGGTCGAGGAGCAGATCAGCCAGATTCGTGGGTGCCGCGTCCACCGAGCCGTTCATAGCGACACCCCGGAGCCGATTTGCTCTCGTAAGAGATCCTTCGTGATCTTTCCGGCGGGGATCCCGATGATGGATGCCCGCCACTCGAGAAGCGACCAGGGATCATCCGGCCGCGCCCGCCCCATCGAATCGGTCCTTCGGATCAGGCCGAAATGCCGAGGAGCTGCATCATGTTGCCACCCATGACGAGACGAAGCTCATCCTCGGGCAGGCCGTGCAGCTCCTTGGCCCACGACAGGGGGTCGGCCAGCCCTTCGATGTGCGGGAAATCCGAGCCAAAAATGACATGGTCCGCCCCGAGGAGGTGGACAAGCTCGCGAGGGTCCTCCTCGTGGAAGGGATGCATCCAGAAATGCCGCTTGAAGGTCGCCGAGGGTTGCTCGTCGTAGCGGTGCGGCGCCTTCTCGTAGGCATGGTCCAGCTGCTCGAGGAAGTGGGGAACCCAACCGCCGCCGTTCTCCACGAGTGCGATGCGCAGCTTCGGGAACCGCTGAAGTGCCCCGTGGCAGATGAGCGAGGTGGCGGCGTCCCGGACCGCCCGGTAGTCACCCTCCACGGTCAGCGAGAAGAGACTGGGCTCTCCAAAGGCGAGCGCCTCACCGTGGGCGCCTTCCCATTCGTTTGTGTAACGGTTGTAGCCACTGTCCGACGCGTGGAGAACGACGAGGACGCCGGACTCCTGAACTCTCTCCCAGAAGGGGTCGAACTCGGCCAGTGCGAAGGAACGAGGCCCTCGATAGCCCCAGGCGGGTGCGGGCCGCATCAAGATCGCCCGGGCCCCGTGCTCCACGACGAAATCCAGCTCTTTCAGCGCTCGGTCTACCAGTCCCGTAGCGATGACCGGTGTCGAGAAGATGCGGTGCTCGAACGTGTACGGCCATGCCTCGATCATCCACTGGTTCAGGGCGTGAATAGCGTCGGCGCACAGGTCGGGGTCGTCCTTCATGCGCTCCTCGACGAGGCTGGCCAAGGTCGGGTACATCATGGCGTAGTCGACGCCCTGCTCGTCCATGAGCTCGAGTCGCGGGCCAGCCTCGCGGAAAGCCGCGGGGCAGTCGATGCCCCTTCCGATGATCTCCCGGTATGACTTGCCCTCCGGGTTGCCCACCTTGAAATACTCTTCCTGGGCGCCAGGCCGGCCCACCCGGTCGAACGTGGGGTTCGGGATGTAGTTGCTGACCTGCCCGTTGACCATGATTTTGGTCCGCCCGTGGACCTCGACGAAGTCGATCGCTCCGCGGCGGTTCTCCGGGAGGTACTTCGTCAGGGCATCGCCGGTCTCGTAGAGATGGTTGTCGGCATCGAAGACCGGAAATCCGAGTTGATTGCTCACGCGTATCCCTCCCTTTCGTCAGTTCGCCGGCCGGAAGACCGCCGACGCAGCAGTGACCGAGCGATCGTGGTTCCCCTCATCGTGCAATGTCAGGCGCACCCCGATCCGGCCGGCTCCGTCAAAGGCCTCCCCTTCGACCCGGAACGGCCCTACCTTGCCTCTGGCGAGGAACATGACGTGCCAGCTTTCAATCTGCAGCCGATCGTCGTCGGCGCGCGCAACGGCAAGCTCGGTGGCCGCCGTCTCGAGCAAGATGTGCTGGGGACCGAGATGGAGTGCCGCGTCCGGTGAGGCCAATTCGACGGCCAGCTCGGGCAGGACCCAGTGTCCGTCGTCGCGACGCGATGCCCCGAAGACCTTGTGCAGGGGAGGGAGGTCGGGCGAATCTTCGACCACGATCTTCTCCTCTTCCATCTTCTCGAAGCCCGGCGGCACCTCACCGAGGCTGACCCCTTGGCCGGCGGTCAGCGCGATGACGCGATGGCGATTGTCGGCGTCGACGATCAGCGACCGACTGAACCCCATGCGCTGGCCCATCTTCAACACTTCGGGCACAACCTCAATGCGGCGCACGTCGCGGGCGTCGTCGAGGATCTGGAGGCTATGGATGACCGGATTCGGTACGGCGAACTCGTCACTGATGCCGCCGCCCTCGGGCGAAGCGATGCAGAGGGGGGCGGCCATGATCCCTCCGGACACGTTGCGCATGTCGTGGCGCAGTTTCATGGTGGGGTCGGCGGGACCGCTGTTGAGATTGGTGTGGCTGCGGCCGAGGTAGCGGTAGCTGAGCAGGCTCGTCCACCGGCGGCGGAGCTCTTCCCAGTGCTCCTCGCCCGAGGTCTCCCGTATGTCCTTCAGCACAAGCTGTCCTTCCCGCTGGTGATCACGCCGGCCGGGGCGTGACGAGCGCCCGCGCATTGTCGTGCATGATGAGGCGCACATCTTCGTCCGAAAGCCCCTGCAGCTCCTTCTCGAAGGACGTGGGATCGGCCAGTCCTTCTGCGTGGGGATAGTCGGAACCGAACAGCACCCGCCCGGCACCCACCCGGCTCACGAGCGCCTGCACGTCGTCTTCGAAGAACGGTGAAACCCAGACGTGCTTCATGAACAGCTCGTACGGGTCAGCACCGAAGGCGTGCGGAAGCTGGACGGCCGTCGTGCGCAGCCGCCGGAGGAGCGGCGACACCCAGCCCGATCCCGTCTCGATGGTGGCCACGCGAAGGTTGGGGTGGCGCTCAAAAAGTCGGTCCGACATCAACGAAGCCATCATGTCGTGAATCGGACTGGCCGAAAGCAGACGCTTGAGCGGTGGCTGCCGGAACGCCTCCACCTCGCCGGTCAAACCCCAGATCTGTTCGTACTCGCCGTAACCGGAGTCGCCACCGTGGATGGCCAAGGTGACCCCAGCCTCGTTCAGGCGCGCCCAGAATGGGTCATGCGCCGGATCGCCGGGCGTCCGACGACCTTGCCGGGTGTTCACGGAACCCGGCCGCATGAGCACGACCCGGACGTCGTGGTCCAGCGCCCACTCGAGCTCGGAGACGGACCAGTCGAGGTCGATGAGGCTCACGTAAGGGGCCGCATAGATCCGGTCTTCGAAGTTCAATCCCCAGTCCTCGTCGAGCCAGCGGTTGAAGGCGGTGAAGACAGCGGTGCAGGCCTCCTGATCATGCTCGAGGGCAGCCTCCATGCCGACCCCGATAGTCGGCAACATGATGCAGCCCTCGAGACCCTGTTGGTCCATGAGACGCAATCGAGCTTGTCGATCGCGGTATTCAGGACGTGACGAAATCGGCTCGAGTTCTCCGAAGGCGCTCCGCATGTCCCCGACCCCGGCCTTGGCCCGAAAATACTCTGACAATGCACCGGGCCGCGACACATGCTCGAACGTTGGATTCGGGATGAATCGGTTGACCCGTCCGCCGACCAAAAGACGATCCTTGCCGTCAATGGTGGCCCACTGCACGGCGCGCTTTCGCATCGCCGGATCGATGTAACGGGTGAAGGCGTCTCGTGCCTCGTAATAATGGTTGTCGGCGTCGAAGACCGGAAAATCGACCAAGGTACCAGCCCTTCTGGGAGCGCTGTCTGGTATCCTAGAATCAGATTCTCGTTTCCGCAAGATGAGACGGCGGCGGTTCCGAAAGGGGACCGCAAACGAAGGGACGGTGCAGGTGGCGGAGGAGCATGCGCTGGGTAGGACTCCTTCTGCGCTCCCGCCGTCCAGGGCGGAGCGTCGGAGCCGGATCATCCGCACCGCCCTGGAGCTGTTATCCGAGTCCGACTACGACGACATCCAGATGCGTGACGTGGCCGAAGGATCCGACGTGGCGTTGGCCACCCTCTACCGGTACTTTCCTTCGAAAGAGCAGCTCTTCGCCGCGGTGCAGCTGGAATGGGTCGAACGCCTGCACCGGCGCGTTGCTCAACGTGGCTTGCGGGGTGACTCGGACCTCGAGCGACTTCTCGACGTGCTGCGGCGATCTGTCCGCTCCTTCAAGACGAGCCCGCAGTTCTACCGCGTCCTGATGATGCTCGAGTCCACGAAGGACCCCGTGGCTCGTGACCTCTACGAGGTGATGGCCCGGGCGACGGCAGATACATACAGGGAGGCCATTCGCAACACCGACCCGGAAACGGCCGAGCACCTGCTGCGGGCCACCCTCGACATTTTGGGAGCTGAGATGCGGGCGTGGGCGCTCGAGCGTCGCTCCATCGAAGAGGCGGCCCGCCGCATCGAAGAATCGTTGCATGTGCTGTTCACCTACCAGGAACAGAAGGCTCGACGGAAGGCGGATTTGGACGTCACCGCGGCTCGCGCGGTCTGAGAGACGTCCGAACCGTGCCTACACCTCGTTCACCGACTTCGTCCTTCCCGAAACCCTCGGGCGCCTCCGGGTCGTCATAGATGCCCTCACCGACCGAGAGAGTCCATCAGGAGGCACACAGGTTGAACTGGACCGGCGAGGACCTCCCCGTCGAGACGGTCCAGCAATTGTTGGGACCAGGAGGCCGCTTCGAGCTCATGACGGAGGTCCGGTCGGGGTTCGCAGTGCAGGTCTTCACGCATCGGCCGACCTCGGTCGTCGAGGTGCTCAAAGAAGGGGCCGACCGATACCTGGACCGTCCCTACCTGGTCTTTCCCGAGCGAACGTTGACGTTCGATTCGGTCGTGGCCGCAGTCGCGCACCTGGCCATGGGCCTGCGGACCCGCTTCGGCGTCGGCTCCGGTGACCGGATCGCCATCGCGGCGGCCAACTGCGTGGAGTACGCACTCTTGTTCTGGGCCGTGACGGCACTCGGGGCCATCACGGTCGGGCTCAACGGCTGGTGGACCGGGCCGGAGCTGGCCTATGCCGTACAGCTCACCGAGCCGCGCGTCGTGTTCGCCGACCGGCGACGCCGGGAGCGGCTGGCCCCGTTCGACCTCGGCTCGACCGTCTGTCCGCTTGAGGAAACGGTGGCCGAGCTCGAGGCGGAAGGCTCGGGCGCGTCCTTACCGGAGGTCTCGTCACACGAGGACGATCCCGTGGTGATCCTTTTCACGAGCGGTACCACCGGCCGGCCCAAGGGTGTCCCGATCAGTCATCGCAACATCATCCATTTCGCCTTGGCCACCCAGCTCCGGGGAGCCGAGCTCCGAGCTCGCGCGAGCGCCGCGATACCGCCACTCCCCTGCGCACTGAACACCAGTCCGATGTTTCACGTCTCTGGACTCACCTGCACGATGGTGCCGGCACCGATGAACGGCCTCACTCTTGTCTACCCACCACCCGGCCGGTGGCGGGAAGACGTCCACCTCACCCTGAGCGAGCAACACCAGGTCTCGGGCTGGTCCCTCGTGCCGACCCAACTCTGGCGGGTGCTGGACTGGCCCGAGCTCGAGCACTACGACCTCACTTCGCTCAGGACAGTGGCGGGCGGTGGCGCGGCCTGGCCGCCAGAGCTCTTGCGAAAGCTCGAGGAGCGTCTCCCGTGGGTCCGTCCGGCGTTAGGCCTCGGCTACGGCATGACCGAAACGAATGGACTCGGCACCAGCCTGGGGGGCGCCGCGAGCTTTCTTCACCCCGACTCAATCGGTCAGCCGTCGCCCACGGTGGAACTGGAGATCCGTGATCCAGTGACCCGGCGCTCAGTCGCCGAGGGAATCGTCGGTGAGATCGCGTTGCGCTCAGCCAGCACATTTGCCGGGTACTGGCGGGATCCGGCCGCCACCGACGCAGTCTTCGAAGACGGCTGGTACCACACCGGTGATCTCGCTTCTCACGGTGACGGATTCGTGTACCTCGCCGGCCGGCGAGGCGACCTCATCATCCGAGGCGGGGAGAACGTCTCTCCGGTCGAGGTGGAGAACCGTCTCTATGAGCACCCCGCCGTGACCGAAGCGGCAGTCATCGGGGTGCCGCACCCAACATTGGGACAGCAGGTCAAGGCGTTCCTCGTCCTCCGGGAGGGCCATACGACTACCGAGGCAGAGATCCGCTCCTTTGCGGGGACCGCGTTGGCCGCCTTCAAGGTTCCCGAGCACGTGGAATTCGTCGGCGCGCTGCCGCACAACGCGTCGGGCAAGGTACTCAAGCACCTCCTCCTTCCGGGGGACGTCAGAAGTGACTTCGTCGAAGAATGATGAGCAAGGAACGAAACGCTCCCCTCCTGATCGAGCGCCACGGGCCGGTGGGATGGCTCATCTTCAACCGGCCGGACGTCGGCAATGCCATGGACGCATCAATGCTCGGCGCCCTGGAGGAGGCCTGGAGCGAGCTTGACCGGGACCCTGCGGTCCGGGTCATCGTCAACACCGGTGCCGGCGCCCACTTTCAGACGGGCCTGGACATGATGGCGCTGGCGCAGGATCCGGACAGCCTGCGCGAGCAATCGAGACGGACCAAGCGGGCCGAGTTGCGGTTGACGGCACGGCACAACGAGGTAACGAAGCCTGTCATCGCGGCGATCAATGGCACGTGCGCCGGCGGAGGACTCCACTTCGTGGCCGACGCCGATGTCGTGATCGCCGCCAGCGACGCCACGTTCCTCGATTCGCATGTAAGCGTCGGACAGGTGAGCGCCTACGAACCGATCGGCCTGCTGTTCAAGATGCCGGCCGAGCCAGTCATCCGCATGGCGCTCTTGGGCCGGGCTGAGCGACTCTCGGCCCTTCGGGCTTACACGCTGGGCATGGTGAGCCAGGTGGTCGATCCGCCCGAACACCTGAGGGCGCAAGCGCAGGAACTGGCCGAGCGGATAGCTCAGAACCCCACGGCCGCGCTCGCTGCGACCAAGGCCGCGCTGTGGCGGACCCTCGAAACCCGCAGGCGTGCCATTACTCCCTTGCAAGAATGAGAATCCAGTTCTAGGGTACCGGCATGACACACGGGGGGGCATGACGATCATCTGCTCGACCACGTGCTGTTGCCTGGCCTCGAGTCGGGTGTACCAGCGCCGCGGCGCACCCGACTGTCGCATTCCCGTCGCCCGGACCGGCGCGCAACAGAAGGAGAGTCACGATGGATGCAATCAAAATTGGTTGGCTCGGATCGGCCCTTGACGGGCCGGGCGGGGGTTACGACAAGATCCATCGGATGGCCTTCGACGAGGCTACCGAGAAGGGCTTGTTAGATCGGCCGGTGGAGTTTGTCCTTCATCCGGAGAACGGTCTGCCCCAGGGATCCGCCAAGAACGCGACAGATGGGTTTCGATGGCTGGTCGAAGAAGGGTGCATCGGTGTCGCCGGCGCCTACAGCTCGGACAACGCCATCACCGTCGGTCCTCTGGCCAACGAGCTCCACGTACCTCTCATCAGCTGGTGCGGCACGGAGCAGTTCCATGGGGACTACAACTTCCGGCTGGGCAACGGAGACTGTGGCGGTGATGCCACGTTGATCGTGGCCTGGCTGAAGCGGCATGGCCACGAGCGAGTGGCCGTGCTCAGCGAGATCTCGCCCAACGGCGAGGAGTACTTCCGGTACTTCCGTCAAGAGTGCCGCCGCCGCGGCATTGCGGTTGCTGCAGTCGAGACCGTCTCCCAAACGCCGGCCGACTTGACGGCCAACCTTCGTAGTCTCCGCCAGATCGAACCCGATGCGCTCGTCTACATGGGCTACGGGATGCTGGCCGCCAAGGGTCTTCTGCGAGCCTCGCTGGACGAGCTGGACTGGGATCCGCCGCGGATCATGACAACGGCATTCATGTTTTACCTCATGGGCTTCGAGAAGTTCGAGGGGTGGGTGGGGATTGACCAATTGGACCCGCAGAATCCCCTCGTCCAGAACTTCCACCAACGATTCGTAGAGCGCTACGGGCAGGATCCGCCACTGTGGCCCAACGCCGTTCCGGTTCTGGCCTACGACACGGCGAGGGTGCTCGTCGAGGGCCTGCTCCGCGCACCGATCCTCAGCGGCGAGGGCTTGAAGGCCGGATTGGAGCGCATCCGGTTCATGCCGAGCACGACCGGCGGTCCCCACACACACATCGCATGCTCCCCTCACGAACATGGCATGTTTCGCGGCGACTGGCTCCTCTACGGGCGAGTGCGGAACACTACGTTGGAATTCGAGGGGCTCTTCGAGCCTTGGGAATAGCTATGACGTCATCGCGGGGCTTCGGGTCGCATCCTCCCCCTGTCGGCGACGTCATAGCCAACTGGCGAGAGGGGGACCATGGAATACCAGCATCTCAAGGTCGAGCGGCACGGACCGGTCGGCTGGCTGATCAACAACAGGCCGGGACAGCTCAACGCGATGAACGCGGCCATGCGGGACGAGTTCGCCCTGGCCTGGGTCGAGCTGCGTGACGATCCCGAGGTCCGGGTGATCGTCCATACAGGCGAAGGTCGGGACTTCCAGACGGGGGTGGATGTGACGGAGATCGCCAGCGACGGTCTCGGTATGCAGCGGTATCGGGAAGGTCTCGAAGATCTCGACATTCATTTCACCGCATGGCATCAGAAGGTCTGGAAGCCGGTCATCACCGCGGTGAACGGCATCTGCGCCGGTGGTGGGCTGCACTGGGTGGCCGATGCCGACATCGTCATAGCCGCCTCCGATGCCACGTTCTTCGATCCACACGTCTCGGTCGGACAGGTCGTTGCCATCGAAGCCATCGGCCTTCTCCGCAAGATGCCGGCCGAAGCGGTGATGCGGATGGCCCTCGTCGGGCGCCACGAAAGGATGAGCGCCCAGAGGGCGTTCGAGCTCGGAATGATCAGCCAGATTGTCGATCCCCCTGAACAACTGCGGGAGGCGGCGCAGAGCCTGGCCGAGAAGGTGGCCCGGAACTCACCAGCCGCAATGGCGGCAACCAAACGTGCGTTGTGGGGCGCCTTCGAGCTTGGCCTGACGGACGCCTGCAAGGCCGGAGCGAGGGAACTGGTCTCCATGTGGGGTCATCCCGACCAGAGTGAGGGTCCCCTCGCCTTTGCTGAGAAGCGAGCACCGAACTGGCTCGCGCCCGAACCCGGGTAAGCGAAATGGCCGCCCAGACCATCCCGGCGGTGATGCGAGAGGCGGCCGATCGCTTCGGTGACCTCGAAGCGATCGTCGACGGCGAGCGGAGGATGACCTTCGCTGGAGTGCTCGAGGCGGTGAGCGAAATTGAGCGCGCCCTCATCGGCTCGGGAGTGGGCCCCGGCGATCGGGTGGCCCTGTGGGCCCCGAATGGCCTCGAATGGGTGATCATCTCGTTCGCCGTCTACGGGGTGGGTGCTGTGCTCGTGCCGATCAATACCCGGTACAAGGGGAACGAGGCGGCGCACCTCCTCGAGACCGCCGGTGCCAGGCTGCTCTTCACAGTCACAGATTTCCTCGGCGTCGACTATGTGCAGCTGCTGGCGATGGCTGTCCCGGAGGGGAGGCGCCCGCAGACGATCGTGGTGAGTGGGCCCGTCAGCCACGGCTCCGTTCCGTGGGCGGCCTTTCTCGAACGGGGGAACGACGTCGGTGCCGAGGAAACGGCGGACCGCGCGAGCGGCGTCCAGGTCCACAACCCGAGCGACATCATCTTCACCTCAGGAACGACCGGCCTTCCCAAGGGAGCCGTCCTCCGCCAGGGCGCCAGCGTAGAAACCTACCGTCAATGGTCTCGTGGGGTTGGCCTGACCCGGGGGGACCGCATGCTTGTCGTCTACCCCTTCTTCCATACCGCAGGCCTCAAGTCCTGCATCCTCGCCTCCTTCCTCGTTGGCTGCACACTCGTGACACACCCGGTATTCGACGTAACCTCTGTGGTGGCACGGGTCGAAGAAGAGCGGATCACCGTCCTACCCGGTCCGCCCTCGGTATTCCAGTCGATCCTCGCTCATCCGGACTTCGCGTCGTTTCCCCTCCAAACCCTTCGGCTGGCCGTGACAGGAGCCTCGGTGGTGCCCGTCGAGCTCATCGCCCAGATGCGCACGCGGCTGGGCTTCGAGTCCGTCGTCACCGCGTATGGGCTTACGGAAACCCATGGCACCGCGACGATCTGCGAACAGAGCGACCCGATCGAGCTGATTGCGGCAACGGTCGGGCATCCACTGCAGGGCCTGGAACTACGCATAGTGGACGATGGCGGTGCCGTGCAGCCGGCGGAGTCGGCGGGTGAGGTCCTCGTCCGTGGTTTCAACGTGATGACCGAGTATTTCGACGACCCTGAAGGAACCCGACTGGCCATCCCCGAAGGAACCCGACAGGCCATCGATCCAGAGGGCTGGCTGCATACCGGTGACGTCGGATTCCTGGGTACGGACGGCTACCTGCGCATCATCGATCGCAAGAAGGACATCGTCATCGTCGGCGGCTTCAACGTCTCGTCGGCTGAGGTCGAGGCCATGCTCTTGCAGCACGAAGACATCGCTCAAGCGGCCGTGGTGGCCATGCCGGACACGCGGCTCGGAGAGGTGACGGCCGCATTCGTCGTTGCCCGGGCCGAACGCCAGCCCGACCCGGCGCAGGTAATGCGGTGGTGCCGGGATCGAATGGCCAACTTCAAGGTTCCTCGTCACGTTGAGATCGTTACCGCCCTCCCACTCAACGCCAGCGGCAAGGTGCTCAAACGAGAGCTCCGTCAACGGCTCACCGCGCCGCCCAAGGAAGGAAGTTGACGTTCGCATCATGACCGACCCTCGTCCGCCGCGGCGCGGGCCGACCGCTGCGCCACCTGCCGCAAGTCTTCGACGAAACGGGCGAACTCGCTCCGTCGTTGGTCGGGCTCGGTGATGCGCAGGATTGACGAGGGGTGCACCATGGCGATCACGTCGCATCCCCCGGGCCCGGGGTGGACGGCTGACCACGGTCAGTGTGGGAGCTGTCTGGCGTCAGGAGACGACGAGATCCTCGCCGAAATAGGGTCGGATGGATTCGCGTGGGCCATCTCCGGCTTCTCGAGGGGTACTGGGATCGCGAAGCCACCTCCACGTCTCTCGAACATCGAAGGGCATATTTGCCGAGGAACGTCCGAACTCATTCGTGAAGTAGTTGTGCGCGCGTGTGTCCCGCCAGACCTTCGTGACCTCGACCTGGTCGAGTTCGTTGTTGTAACGCCAGTAGGCATCCTCGGTGACGTCGATCGAGCTCTTGTCCTCCGTTATCAGATGACCGATACATCCCAGCGCGAAGCGCGTCACCACCTCTTCCATGTCCACAACCTGGAGCCCTCCGTACGGATTGGTGTTGGGCCCGTAGATCATGAAGAAATTCGGGAAGCCCGGGAGCAGGGTGCCGAGATACGCACGGGCGCCATCCTTACTCCAGAGTTCCGCGACTCCCTGCCCGCCACGACCACGTATTTCCATCGGGAAGAGAAAATCGTTGGATTTGAAGCCGGTGGCGAAGACAATGACGTCAACGTCGTAGGTGGAGCCATCGGTCGTCTCTATCCCGTCCGGGGTTATCCGGAGAATGCCGTCCGTGACAAGCGAAACATTTTCTTCCAGCAATGCGTCATACACGCTCCGGTTCGGATCCACCAAGATGGGACGTGCCGACATCGGCGGCGCATCGGGAAGCATCCTTTCCAGCAGGTCGGGACGGGTGGCGAATTTTGATCGCATGAACTCGATCCTCTGGTCGCGGATCTTCTTGTTTATCGGGCTCAGGGTGTGTGGGTCCTGAAAGTCAGGATCGATCGTGAAGGTGGCCTGAAGGTTCGTAGGGCCATACATCCAGCTCGTCCGGAAACGCACGAAATTCGTAAAAAAGGGAAGGTTGCGATCCAACCAGGTCACTTGTTGGGGAAACGGATCAAGGTAGCCCGGGGTGTCGAAGACCCAATTCGGCGTGCGTTGAAAGGCGTACGTATGGCCGGCCACCTGCGCCACTTCCGGGATCATTTGATAGCCGGTGCACCCACTGCCGATGACGGCAACGCGCGTGCCCTCCAGGTCGAGATCCGCTGGCCAGCGAGCTGAGTGAAACAGCCGGCCCGCGAAATCCTCCATCCCGACGATGGGGGGAATATTCGGGCGGGCCAGAAAGCCGACGCAGCTGATCACCGCGTTCACCCTCCACACCCGAGGGCCATCGGGATGTTCTGCTCGGATCTCCCAGGTGCTGGTCTCCTCATCCCAAAGAGCTGACGTGACCTCGGTGTCGAAGTGGATGTCCTTACGGATGTCGAAGGTGTCCGCCACCCAGTTGAAGTACTTCTCGTTCTCGCTCTGTGGGCAAAAAGGGTTCGGGAACGGAAAGTCCACTCCATAGGTGTGCGTATACGTGCGGCTCGGGGAGTCGACCCTCGCTCCGGGATAGCGATTCTCGTACCACGTTCCCCCGACGCCGGAATTCTTTTCGAGCACCGTGAAGGGAATTCCTGCATGCCGTAACTGCACGGCCGCATTCAGGCCGCCCATTCCCGCACCGATCACGGCCACAGAGAACCCTTCGAGCACCGGAGCGGGCGGTTCCGCTGACCACGTGAAACCCCGGGCCCATGGGTCCATCGCCAGCGTTTCCAGCCACATTTCAAATTCGGCATCGCGTATGTCTTCGCCCGCGCAGAGGCCAAGGCTGCGTTGCAGACGATCCGCGGGCCCGATACCGATGTCGCCGGCGCCCCCGTCTCGGTACGCTTTGAGGAACTCGGCAGCCTTTGCCTGCAGCAGCGCCACCTCGGTGGGGTCGGTGAGCGTTTTGAACTCGAAGTACCCCGCCACCGCCGCTCCGACTGCGGTCGATCCGATACTCTCGTCGCCGGTCAGTTGATACAGCAGACCCCGAAGGACCATTGGATCGGCATATTTCACAGCACCTTCGATCGTGACGTCAGAGGCACTGAGCAGTTCGAATCGTTCGTTCATGTCGCTTGGTTCCTCCAGACGAGGGGAGGCGTGTGACCCTCCGATTGGACCATTTCGCAATGAGCCTCCTCCTTGTGGAGACTGAGACCCCCTCATTGCTATCGAGACTGAGAGTTTCGAGACTGAGACCTTTAATTGCTTAATTTACTAAACATTGCAAGAGGTCGTCAATCGAGCGGCTTCACCCAGGACGCGGTCGATCAGGCCCTGGCCGAACCCTGCGCTCGAGGCCGGCTCGCCGGCGCGGACATCGTGAGATTGGGCATGCGGACCTCCCGTCGACGTGGTGCATCAGTGCTGGGAGCGGCACTTTGCATTGGCATGGGCATTGTGGTGGCATCCTGCGTCGGTGGGCCTGTGTCAACTCTCTCCTCCCCTCCCACCACCAATCCCTCGTTCAGCTTGACCATTCAGCATTCTCCCGCCGGACCGATTCTTGCCACGGGCACCGGCGCCACGCTCTATGACTTCGTGCCTGACACGCCGACCCACAGCGCATGCCTGAACGTCGGATGTGTCTACCAGTGGCCGCCCCTCCTCGTCTCACATGCGTCCCAGGTTGGGCCAGGCGTCACTGGCTCCCTCGTGGGCACCCTGACGAGGCCCGACGGGTCAACCCAGCTCTCCTACAACGGTCACCCGCTCTACCTCTACATCCGCGACGTGAAACCGGGCGAAGTAACGGGTCAGGCCATCGACCAAGACGGCGGACTGTGGTACGTCCTCAGCCCATCGGGCAAGGAGATCCATACGCCCTTCACCGTGAACGGTTGAGCGAGCTGCGATCGGGTGATCGCACCACCGAATGGACCTCATCCAAGCGACACGCCGGTTGACCAGCTATCCTCCCGTCGCAGAACCCCTACGAACTGATCGAGGTGTGCTCATGGCTTCGATAGCGTGCCCCAATTGCCAGACAGTTGCAGCTGAAGGCACCGCGAGTTGTCCGAGTTGTGGAAACCCTCTCTCAGGGGTCACGCACACTGCGTCGACTCCGCCCCCACCAACGCCGCCGCCATCCCCACCGACCTTTTCGACAGGTTCGACCAAGCCGCAAATCAAGTTCGACCTG
>ODAK010002570.1_pt1 | contig 19119 bp, 14 predicted proteins | sample 1539591 | NCBI WGS metagenome assembly ODAK01 (sample SAMEA3539303, study PRJEB22396) | soil metagenome | biome: tundra; feature: field; material: soil | place: USA | collected 2010-05 | depth 0.15 m | reverse complement strand
CCAAGATTGGAATGAAGTCTGGCAGTCAAATTAAGAACAGTGTCCAGATGCACCCGTCGGAACTCCATGAGAATGTCCCCCTGGTAACTCGATAAGAATGTCCCCCCCTCGGCTGGGTTGCTGTAGCAACCGGCCACAACATGGAGACGTTAACAATGAGCAGGAAAGAACGAGCACGAATGGCGGTCATGGTGGGCGTCCAAGAGGAGGAGCTGACGCTGGTGCAGGCGGCGGCGTTGATGGGGTGTGCTATCGGCAGAGCAAGCGCATCTGGCAACGGTATCGGGCCGCTGGGGACGCGGGCCTGGTGCACCGGCTGCGCGGCCAACCCAGCGCGCGGCGCAAGCCACCCGCGCTGCGGGCGCTGGCGCTGGCGCGTTATGCGGAGGAACGCTACGCCGACTTCGGGCCGGCGTTGATGGCGGAGCAACTGGCCAAGGAAAAACTGGTGGTGGATCACGAGACGTTGCGGCGGTGGCGGCTGGCGGCCGGGCAGCACACGGTGCGCCGCCGCCAGCAAAAGCACCGGCAATGGCGGGAACGCAAGCCGTGCTTTGGGGCGATGGTGCAACTGGACGGGTCGCACCACGACTGGTTCGAGGGGCGCGGCCCCCGGTGCGTGTTGATGGTGATGGTGGACGACGCGACCAACCAAATGCGGGCGCGGTTCGTTGAAGAGGAGACGACGCGGGCCAGCTACGATGTCCTGGCGGGCTGGGTGCGCCAGCATGGCCTGCCGGGCAGCCTGTATGTGGACCGGGACAGCATCTATCGCTGCGAAGGCGGGGCGAGCATCGCCGAGCAACTGGCGGGCAAGGAGCCCCAGACGCAGTTTGGCCGGGCGATGGAACAGTTGGGGGTGGGTCTGATCCTGGCGAACAGTCCGCAAGCCAAAGGGCGGATGGAACGGATGAACGGCGTGCTGCAAGACCGGCTGGTCAAAGAGCTGCGGCTGGCCGGGATCAATGATCTGGCCAGCGCGAACCGGTTTTTGGACGGGAAGTGTCTGCGGGCGTTCAACCGGCGGTTTGCGCGGGCGGCCGCCAGTCCCGTGGACGCGCATCGGGCCGTGCCCCGGAACTTGAACGAAGCATTGAACTGGGAGGAAGAGCGCGTGGTGCAAGGCGACTGAACGGTGGCGTGCGGTGGCCAGCGGTATCAATTGGACCGGCAACACGAGGCCCTGAGTCTGGTGCGGCGCAAAGTGGTCGTGCGGACGCTGCGGAATGGGCGGGTGCAGTTGGGGTATCGCGGCCAGCAACTCCAGTGGCGCCGGCTGCCGGCAGGAGCCGCCAGGAAGTCGGTGCCAGCGCCGAAGCCGAGGTCGGTGAACCCGCCGGCGCAGAACCATCCGTGGCGACGACTGGGCGTGGGCGCAGGGCGGACGTTTTGGAACGGGATAAAAGCCCAGGGGCGCGCGGCGCGGCTGGCGCTGCGGGACTCCGGTCGGCCGTCGCTTCGCTCCGGCCTCCCTATGTCCCGCAGCGCCAGCCGGAGAAACCGAAAAACAAACAACCAAGGGGACATTCTCTCGTGAGTTATAGAGGGGACATTTCTAAAGAGTTTTGACTCGTCCAATTGAATTTCTGACCGATGACAAATGGACAAATCGGCAGCTATTCCTCTACCGGCACGACGAGTTGGTCAATGATGTAATCCTTCCGCTCCGGCGTGTTCTTGCCTATGTAAAAATTGAAAATAGGCGCGGACTTGGCGCGCGGGGCGTATTTGACTGGTGGCCGTGCGCCAGCACCTCAAGCGCATTTGCTTGCCGATGAATTGCGCGAATTCCTTCGGGCTGATTTCAACGAGATCTTTGAACCGCGTGATTTCAATTTTTCTAGTGGCACGGGCATCTTGCCTGTGTGTTTCTGGCTGGCCTGCCACTTTTTCGGAACTCACAGGCAAGATGCCTGTGCCACTGCTGCCGCCGAGTTCTTTCACGGCGTTGTCGCGCTCGGTTTCGCTGTAGCAGTAAATCGTTTTCTCCTTGTTTCGGACACGGAACAGCGGCGCTTCCAAAACAGAAACGTGGCGGTCGTGGACAAGCTGCTCGAAGAACTTGAAGAAATACGTGATCATCAAATTGCGGATGTGCATGCCGTCCACGTCCGCGTCGGTCGCGAGAATCACCTTCTCGTAGCGCAAGCCCTCGGTGTTGTCCTCGACGTTGAGCGCCTGCATGAGGTTATACATCTCGTTTTGAAAATATTTTTGGTTGGACTGCAAATGTCCAACCCCCCCTGGCAGAATTGGCGCAAAATTATCATCTGCTAAAAATCATTGACCGCTGAATGAGTCCGATTGAACATTCAAATCATCGCCGAACAGGAATTATGAAAACAAACCTGACCAACTGGCTGGCCGCGCTTTGCGCGATTCTTCTCATCATTTTGCTCATGCTGCAAACGAAGCAGAAAAACGAACTCGACACCCTGCAGCAGGAACATCAGGTGTTTGTGTCGGCCACGGAGCAGCGGCAGCAGGAATCGCGTGAGGCGGTTACAAAACTCGCCGGCCAAGTGACGAATTTGGATGCAGGCATAGAATCTCGGTTTGTAAAAAACGAACAACGGACTTCGGACGAGATCGCCAAACTTTCCGACCAAGTGCTTTCACTAGGCACGAACTGGGAGGCCGAATTGACTCCACGGCTCAAGGCCAAATCAGATGAGGTGATTACCGCCTTTGCAATTCGGCTCGATGCGAAAGCAGCGGAAGCTTCAGCACAAGTTGCAAATGTGATCCGCATTCAAGCGGAAGCAGTTCTCAATTCCAGCTTAATCGAGCGTTCCAACAAAACCTTCCGTTTGCTCGAAGCTGCCACCCGCTACGAAAAAGCCAATCGTCCTGAATTGGTCGAGCTTTGCTACCTTTCGGCTTTACGGACGAGTGACGACAATCCAAGACTGGTGTTGAAACCCTTGCTTGCCTGGAAAGAGCGCAGTTTTGAATCCTTGTCGGATAGCGATTGGCTCACAAAAGCTCCGGCAACGCTGATGTCGCTTTATCAAACGCTGGACCAAGCACTGCCCGGATCGTCCGCGTCTGCCGAGGAGATGGAAGCCGCGCTCGCCGCCACCGATAGAATACAGGGTAGCATTGTCGTGCATCAACAGGCGAAATTGGAAGACTTGCGAGCAAAATTGTCTTGGGCAACATTTAATGCCACAAATTTGCCGGCATACGAGCAATCGCGGGACATCTTGACCACTATTGCTCCCGCAAATGCGTCTCTCGAAACAAGCAGAAATGAGTTGCAGAGCGTTGCGGAAACGTTGATTCAAACCGCCAATGCGATGAATTCCTTTTCTACAACCGCAATTTTGCCGCCCTCACCCAAAGCCCCCGCTCCAATCATAACCAACTGGCTTGAAACCGGTCTGGCTTTCGTCAGTAATCCCGCAAATCGGCTGGAAGCAAGGCTCAACGCAGTCAACGTGCTTTTGGACTTTGCGCAAAACCAAGCTGGAATCCCCGATTGTCAACGCTATGCGCAAATTTTCACCAATGAATCTGTCAGGCTGGCGTGTGTGCAATGGGCTGACCGCGTGGACAAATATGGAATTTTGACTGACCAAAAGGATAAACCAGATGCCGAATCGCTTACACTTGGTCAGGCGCTACTAAATCAGGGGCTTGCTCTGGTCAAAACGTTTCCGGACAAAACCGTCACCACCGCCGCAATCGCTGTCTTGCCCGGATTGGCTTCGAAATTGTATTCGCAGCGCGAGCTTATGCTGGTCAAACAAATGCGGCTTGCGGAAACAACAAAAGCGTTTCCATCGAAGGAGCAAGCTGCTCGCGCACGAAGCCTGCTGTATGGACAAATTTTGAGTGCGATATTCGATGCGAAAGCTCTGAAAGCCGAGATTGCCATACTATGCAATCCGCCTGTGGAATCGTTCGCGATTCTCGATGACATTCAAAAGCGTTTCGCAGAATACCTGTCCGCTTATGATAAATTTGACAAAGCGGATATTGAAGACGCAAAAGCAGAGCAGCTAGTAAAGCTGCGCCAGCAATATCAGCGTTATGCTGATTATTGCCGGAATAAAAAAGATTCCGCCTATCGGCATTACCGAAATGCCGATGAAGAGCGCGGATTGACGACAGGCCGATTTTACGCCCCATATTATGTAAGTTGGAATGATGAATACCAGCAAGATCAGTTGAAGAAAGGATTATCTGACTTGTATTCGATTGATGTTAATGACTTGAACCGCGCCGACCCGGGCCTTGCGACGGAATGGGCAACTGTTGAAGACACCCTCAAAAAGCATTACGGGGGGAGCGCTTCACATGTCAATGAACTGACCAAGAAGAAATCGCTTGCCGACTTTTGATTATGAAACGCGCGTTTTTCAAAACAATGCTCGCTATGACGAGCTTTATTGTTGCGCAAAGCACAATTGCCGGGCCACTCGTTGAAAAATACCGGGAGGAACAGGCATCAGCAATTGGGGGCGCACTAACAGCACAATTGGCAATGCATCCGTTCAATCCAAGTGACCCCTTCGTCAGTCATTACAGTCGAATATATGCGAACGATGGACAAGTGCGTCCGGTTGGCGAGTTGGAAATGGTCTGGCTCAAATCGAGGCTTATTTGGGAATATGGACCGCTTTCCGCAAAAGCGTTTTCACACGCGGCGCACCTGAATGACGCCGTGCTTGCCGTCGTGTATGAAAAACCCGAATTACTTTTAAACCATGAATCCATCCCCTATCTCTTTGGGAAGATTCGCAATTTGCAGGCACGCGAAGGCACATTTCATGGCAACCAGGCGGATATGCAGGAAGCCCGCGTAGTCCCGGGTTTGAGACTTCCTTCTAATCCACGTGACGAGTTTGTCGATCTTGAAGACTCTGGGAGCAAAAATGTTTTTCAAGGCAAGGTCTATGCTGATCCGCTTGCAGGTCTCAAAAAGGCCAATGAAGATTTCTTCGGCTACCTAAAGGAAAATCCTCGCAACGCCAAAAATTATTATTATCTAGCGCCCAAAGACCAAATTGAACAATTAATAAGCAGTGGGGAATTAAAACCTACTTCTTCGTATCTTAAATTTGGCCTCACAAGCAGCAGGCAGGAAGCCCCGGTTTTCGTTGACAGAAACACAGGCTTGAAAGTTGTCGCCTATCATGCCGAGCCAGATGAAAAAAGTTTCAGGCAAAACTTTCGGGAAGCTTACTCGCTGGAAAAACGGTTGTCGTTGCGCCCCGCTGGATTTGGAAATGCATCCGTCGGAGGATTTTTGGCCGGTTCAGGGTTAAGCCTCGCCGCTCAAATCTATCAAGGCCAAACTGTTGATTGGACTTCCGTTGGTGAGTCTGGAGGAATCGGCCTTGCCAGCGGCGCGGCGACGGTTCTGTTGGCGCAACAAATCGAGCAGCGGTTCGGAAAGGAATTGGCACAAAGTTTTGTCGTTAGAAATCTTCTGCCAGGTCTCGGACGAGGGGCTTTTTCCGGCGCTGCTGCTTCAACCGTTGTGGGCGGAGTGGTCGTGCTAGGATTCGTTGCAAAAGATTATTTCCCGGATCAGATTACGTTCAACGAGGCAGTGATTCAGACTGGAATCGGATTGGGGTCGGTTGGTGTTGGGGTTGGTGCGGGTGTGATAGCGACTTGGGCAACGACTGGAACTCTTCTCGGAAGTGAAGTGCCTATTGTTGGTAACATTGCTGGATTTCTAGTGGGTCTTGGCGGAGGAACAATAGCATACCTTGGCGGCGAATGGTATTACGAAAATTTCAAACTCGAAGGTATCTTAGCGGAGCGTCGGGAATTTGCCAAAACCGCTGCGAAATGGAATGCAGAGAAATTGGATCAAGAAATCAAGAGCCTTCATCAGGAAGCCGCAGCTTTAAGGACTGCGGCAAACCAAATTTTTCATTGATGAAAAATTGCTCTATTTCAAAACCCAAGTGGAAGAAAATTAAAGCCGCTGGCACAACCTTGCACTATCAGCAAGGCGGCGATCCAAAGAATGAAGAATTTGCCAAAAAATTCGCTGCCCTGATGAATGCCGGCGCCAAGGAGAGAAAAGCAAAAGCCAAAGCAATCGCCAAGGCTGCTCCTCCACCACCGGACTTGCGGCCAAAACCTTATCTGGTTGCGTTCATTGACATTCTAGGTTTCGGCCACGAACTGGAAAAGGCGGCGACCGAGGACGATATGACGCGGGTCTATGCAAAAATTCACAAGGTTCAGGAAGAGTTCCAATTGCCCTCGGCCTCCCAAAAACCTCAACACCAGTTACAGAACAACGCCGATTACAGCAGGCGGGTAATTGCGCTTTCGGATGCTGTCGTCATCGCCATCACCCCGAACTGTGAAATGGAGTCTCTCATGGGCGGCTATGATTTGCTCGGTTTCGCTCTTTATGAATTAGCTCTTGCCCAGGGGATCTGTGCCTGTCAGGGAATTTTTGTTCGCGGTGGTATCAGCCACGGGCCTTTCTTTTTCCAAGACGATGTTCTCATCAGCCCCGCCTTGGTGCGTGCCTACGATTTAGAAACCAACGCCGCTAAATTCCCTATCATTGTTGTGCCCGAATCCACACGGGATGAAGTGTTGGCGGCCCACAGGATGGGATCCAACGGCCCCGGTGCTGCTGATCCCACGCTAAGATTGTTCAAAAAATTTGGTCGCCGAAAGTGGAGAAACCAACGGTTGTATTTTCTCGATTATATTGGCGTGATGCTCCGGGATAGCGGAAGTGCCGCCAATTTCTTAAATCTGCATCGGCGTAAGATTGAAGAAGCCTACAACGCCACAAGTTCGGAAAAGGTTCGCAAAAAATACCGGTGGTTGATGAAGTATCACAATGAGTCCTTCGACAACGGTGCGAAATGCCTTCGCGATAAGGTGATTAACATGGGAAATTTTCCAGAACCAAAAAAGCGAAAAACAAAGCGACGCAAAACTGCAAAATAAGACACGTTGGAATCAGGTTGCCACTGGTGAATTTCACTCCTCCACCGGCACGACGAGCTTGTCCATGATGTAATCCTTCCGCTCCGGCGTGTTCTTGCCCATGTAGAAATTGAAGATCGGGCCGGACTCGGCGCGCGGCGCGTATTCCACTTTGCTCAAACGCATTTGCTTGCCGATAAATTGCGCGAATTCCTTCGGGCTGATTTCGCCCAGGCCCTTGAAACGCGTGATCTCCAGTTTTCTAGTGGCACGGGCGTCTCGCCCGTGTGTTTCTGACCGGTCATCCGTTTGCCCGGAACTCACAGGCGAGACGCCTGTGCCACTACCGCCGCCGAGTTCCTTCACGGCGTTGTCGCGCTCGGTTTCGCTGTAGCAGTAAATCGTTTTCTCCTTGTTCCGCACGCGGAACAGCGGCGTTTCCAAAACATAAACGTGGCCGTCGTGGACAAGTTGCTCGAAGAACTTGAAGAAATACGTGATCATCAAGTTGCGGATGTGCATGCCGTCCACGTCCGCGTCGGTGGCGAGAATCACCTTTTCGTAGCGCAGGCCCTCGGTGTTGTCCTCGACGTTGAGCGCCTGCATGAGGTTATACATCTCGTCGTTTTTATACATCACGTCGCGCTTGAGATCCCAGACGTTGAGCGGCTTGCCCTTGAGCACGAACACCGCCTGGTTGTTCACGTCGCGGCAGCTTGTGATCGAGCCGGCGGCGGACTGGCCTTCGCAAATGAACACCATCGAGTTCCAGCCCTTGTCCTTTTTCTGGTCGAAGTGATGCTTGCAGTCCTTCAACTGCGGGATGCGCAGCGTGATGGCCTTGGCCCGTTCGCGCGCGAGCTTCTTCACGTTCTGCAATTCCTTCCGCAATTCCTGCGTGTCCTTGACCTTCGCCATGATGGTCTCGGCGATCAGCTTGTTGCGCTGGAAAAAATGCAGCAGCTCCTCGCGCACGTTGTTCACGAGTTCGGTGCGGATTTCCGTGTTGCCTAATTTGTTTTTCGTCTGCGACTCGAAGACCGGGTCTTTCAGGCGAATCGCCACCGCGCCGACCATGCATTCGCGCACGTCGTCGCCCTCGTATTTGGTGTTGCCGTATTCGTTGACCGCCTTGAGCAAGCCTTCACGGAACGCGCTCAAGTGCGTGCCGCCGTCGCTGGTGTATTGGCCGTTGACGAACGAATAAAACGTCTCGCCGTAGCGCGAGTTGCTGTGTGTGAAACAAAACTCCAGCGTCTTGCCCGCGTAATGCAGCGGCGAATAAATCGGCTCGCTGCCGTCGCTCGCCAAATCCTCCATCACCAAATCCATCAGGCCGTGGCGCGACTGGAAAGTTTTCGGTTCCGGCAACTCCGGCGTCTTCAAAATCAGCTTCAGCCCGGTGTTAAGATAGCTGTAATGCCGCAGCCGGCGCTCGACGTGTTCCAAGCGGAACGCGCTGTCCTTGAAAATGTCCGGGTCCGGCTCGAACTCGATGAATGTGCCGTTCGGCTCTTTCGTCTTGCCGGTATCTTCCTTCTTCAACTTGCCGATCTTGAAACTCGCCTCGGCAAATTCGCCATCGCGATGGCTGCGCACGAAAAAGTTTTTCGACAGCGCGTTGACGGCCTTGGTGCCGACGCCGTTGAGGCCCACGCTGAATTGAAAGACCTCGTCGTTGTATTTCGCGCCGGTGTTGATCTTAGAAACGCAGTCCACGACCTTGCCGAGCGGGATGCCGCGCCCGTAATCGCGCACCGCCACGCGGTTGCCCTCGATGTTGATGGCGACCTCCTTGCCGTGGCCCATGATGTATTCGTCAATCGCGTTGTCCACGACCTCCTTGAGCAGGACGTAGCAGCCGTCGTCGGGATGCGCGCCGGAGCCGATGCGCCCGATATACATGCCCGTGCGCAGCCGGATGTGCTCCAGCGAGGACAACGTCTTGATCTTGCTCTCGTCGTAAACAGGTGTCGGTTTTTCAGCCATATAAATTGTGCGGCGGAGAAGATGCGTCAAACGCGGAAAGAATTCAATGAATCAACTCGAATCCCAAGCCCACTTGGGCAAAGTGATTGTCTTCCGTTAAAATCTTTTGAATGTTGAACTCCTGCATCACCGCCATCGAAGTCAGGTCGGTGAATGAAATCGCGGGTTTGTCCTGATAACGGAGGCGGAGCGCTTGCGCCGCCTTGAATCGCGTGCCGGTAATGGGAATTGAAACCAGCGAACCCTCGTCCATGCTGGTTGCGAGCAATTCCATGGATTCGCGCGCCGCGGCAAATGGCAGGCGTCGGAACAGCAGCGTGAATGTTTCATCCAAGACAAAATCGGAAGTGAAAATACGATGTTCCGGCTGCTGGAAAGATTCAAATGCCTGCCACATCTCTGCGTGGCGGCGCTCGCTTTTGTCCCGCAAGGTCAGCCAGCCCCAGGTATCAACGAACAGATACGCCATAAAGCTCGTCGTCTATTCCGCTCGCCAATGAGCCGTGAGTGACGCCACCGACAAAAGCCTTGAGCGCGCGGGCCGGCTGCGCTTTGGACGCCGCGGCCGTCTTGCTCGCGAGGAACTCCGAAAAATCAATCACCTCGCGCAGTTGTTGCGCGGGCAGATTTTTCGTCCGCTCCAGCAACAGCTCTGTCAGGTTCTCATTCACGGCACAAAGATAGCATTTCGCCGTCCGCGCTCAAGCCATCAATCCAGCGACGTTCCGCTTCGTTTTTTGCGAGCGGGGAATTTTATGCTTCGCGCGGATGCGGTCCAAAACCACGCGTGCCGGTTCGCCTTTGCCGGCCTTCATTTCATCGAGGCCGCGCTGGATGCCGCGGATGGCGTCCAGCGTGTCCTCGTAGGCGGCGGCGTTCTGCACAATCAATTCCGCCCGGCCATTCACGGTGAGCACCACCGGGCGGCCGGTGCTTTTGAGCCGCTTGAGGTGCGCCTTGGTGTTGCGCTGAAAATCCGTCAGCGAGCGGATGTCTTGCAGGGCAATCATAACATTCAATTCACTGTTTTAACCATGCTGCCTACAAGCTGCCTCAAATCCAGTTGAACGCAAGCCGTAAAAATGAATCCAACGCGGACAACGGCTTGATCTTGCTCCCGTCGTAATTGTGCTTGGTAGGTTCAGCCATAAAAATTGCGCGGTGGGGAAGATGAAACAAAGCGGACTAAATTTCAACGCAAAGAAATATTTTATGCTGTCCCAATTTGGCGCGGCGCGCCAGCGGCACGGTCATGCCTGACAAATCGTCCCACAAAAATTCTTCTCCCTCTCCTCGCCCAAACGAAGAGGGCCGGGGTGAGGAGTCAAACCCTCCGCTTGCGGACATGGGCGCAGTCTGGCAATTTGCCGTCGTGCCACGTCAGCGAAAAGTTCGTCAAGCAGCCGGAACCCGCAGCCAGATTGTCGCGGTGGACATTTTTTGCGGCGCCGGCGGGCTGACTCGCGGCCTGCTTGATTCCGGAATTGAAGTCGTTGCCGGTTACGACACTGACGACGCCTGCCAGTTTCCATACGAACACAACAACTCACCCGCCAAATTTCATAAAACAAGCGTGACCGAGTTGACCGGCAGAAAACTTTTGAAACATTTCCCCCGCGGCAGCTTCCGCGTTTTGGTGGGTTGCGCGCCGTGCCAGACGTTTTCCAAATACACACAGGGACTCGACAACGAACACGACCCGAAATGGACACTGCTGACGCAATTCGCCCGGCTCGTCCGCGAATTGAGGCCCGACATCGTGTCCATGGAAAATGTCCCCGAACTCCAGCGGTATCCTGTCTTCGACGATTTTCTGAACACGCTCGCCGACGAGGGATTTCATTTCAGCGACGCTCCAGAAAAGCACGTCGTTTATTGTCCCGATTACGGCATTCCACAGCACCGCAGCCGCGTCGTGATTGTGGCCTCACGGTTCGGCCCCATTGAATTGATTCCACCGACACACACGCCGGACAAATACCGAAAAGTTTCCGATGTGCTGCGCTCGTTGCCACCACTTGAATCCGGTGATGTATCTCCCGATGACCCAATGCACCGCACTAGTGGAATGAAGCCAATCAATCTCCGTCGCATCCGGCATTCAACGCCCGGAGGCACTTGGCGCGACTGGCCGCGCGAACTTGTCGCCGACTGCCACAAGGAAAAATCCGGCAAGACCTATCCCAGCGTCTATGGCCGGATGGAATGGGACAAACCATCGCCGACCATCACCACGCAGTTTTACGGTTTTGGCAATGGACGCTTTGGCCATCCAGAACAGGACCGTGCCATTTCCTTGCGGGAGGGCGCTATACTTCAGTCATTCCCAGAAAATTACAAATTCGTGAAGCCTAAAGGTGAATACGCCTTCAAAACCATCGGGCGGATGATTGGCAACGCCGTGCCAGTGCGATTGGGAGAAGTTGTTGGACGGACAATTATCAAGCACGTGGATGCGTATGCCAGATGATCCGAAATTTACATTTGAAATTTCCCTCAGTGTTCTGAACCACTTGGGGAGAAACCTCTACCGCAGCTTTGCAACGGTGCTTGGCGAGGCGGTGTCAAACTCATGGGACGCGGACGCCAAGAATGTCTGGATTTACTTTGATCCGAAGGGGAGCAGCCTTTGGATTAAGGATGATGGTGATGGAATGACTGCGGACGACTTCCAGCGGAAGTTTTTGAAAATCGGTTACTCCAAACGCAAAGGAGGGAAGAGTCATTCGGAAAAAGACCGGCCGTTCATTGGGAGAAAAGGGATCGGAAAACTTGCGTTGCTTTCGTGTGCCGAAAAGATCGCAGTCATTTCAAAGGTGCAAGGCGGTGAGTATATTGGCGGAACGATTGACAATCCCACGCTTGACCGGGCGATAACTGACGACTTGATTCCGAAAGAATATCCGCTTGGCTCATTCGATATGCGGACTTTTGCCAAGTATTCGAAAGGCCACGCTCACGGAACGATTATCCATTTTTCCGGTATCAAGGATGGCGTCAGACGCAGTGCTGATTTTCTAACAAAACTCATCGCGCTTTACTTCCGTTTTTCGCTCCTAGATGACTCGTTCAACATATTTTTAAATGACAAAAAGGTCACGCACAAGAATCTCAAGGACTTGGCTGACAAGACACAGTTCATCTGGAAGATTGGTGATTACGACGACCCGTATGTTGCCGATTTGGAGAAGGCATTCGCCAAAAACGCAGCGCAACACCAGGTCAAACCCATCAAAATCGCAAACATTAAGGGCTTCATCGCCTCAGTCGAAAAACCTAGGGATTTGAAGATCATGACCACTGACGAGCGCGTGGGAATTGATTTGTTCGTGAACGGCCGGTTGCGCGAAAGAGACATCCTCAAGCACATTCCGACCGCTCGAATCGCCGAAAGCTACTTGTATGGGCAAATCCATTTCGACAAGCTCGACGACAAGATTGACCGGTTTACCAGCAGCCGCGAGGGAATCGTTGCGGATGACCCAAAATTTCAAGAATTTTTGACCGATTTTAAGAAGACGCTTCAGACGATAGTTGATGACTGGGACAAATGGCGCATAAAACGTCGTGAGGATGGCGACCCCGAAAATGATCGCATCCCGAAATCTGAACGGGCTTCACTGGGTTTGTATAGCGCCGTTTCCAAAGGGTTCGAACCTTCCAAACCGACCAAGAAGCCACACGCGGTGGACAATTGGGTAGATGAATTGAGCTCGGACGCTACGTATAATTTCGAATCCTATGCGGAATGCTTTATCTCCGAGAACATCGTCCGCAGATACATTTTGAAAAAGCGCATGACTCTTTCGCCGGAAGCAAAGCAGGAGGCTGACAAATGGAAGCGGATTGAGGACGAAAACAAAAACAAAGGCAATGTTAGCATTGAAATCCGGCGGGACGGCGGAGAGTTGAGCTACCTGTCCATGAACGACCTCGCGAACTTGGTTGATAAGAAAGATAAAATCAAGGATGCTTGCCTTGCTAGGGATGCGGCTGAGTTTAAGCCCATCCGCGATGCTGTTGCCCACACTGCACTTCTAACAGATGAAGCAAAGAAGAAGCTGTCCACCGTTCGGGAAAACATCAAAGCGAGAGTCAAAAATCTTCTCGCCGAGTCGTAAATCTCATTGCGGTCACTCACCCCCTAATGGCTGACCGCTTGACCCCGAAACAACGATCGCGCGCCATGTCGCGCGTGAAAGTGAAGGATGGTTCACTGGAAAAGTTGGTGCAGCGTGAACTTCGGGCCAAAGGTTTGAGATTTCGACGTCACGTCCGGGCGTTGCCTGGCAAACCCGACATCGTTTTCCAGAAAGAAAAAGTCGCCGTGTTTGTGGACGGAGATTTCTGGCACGGCTGGCGACTGCCAGCGTGGGAACACAAACTTTCCAAATTCTGGCGCGATAAACTCCGCGCCAACCGCGCCCGCGACCAACGCAATTTTCGCCGATTACGAGCGCAAGGCTGGAAAGTAATCCGCATCTGGCAGCACGAATTGGCGCGGAAACATGAATTCCGATTTGTTAAACGAATCCAACAGGCGTTGTGTTAATTTCGACTCCTCACGGCCCTCTCCTTGTTGGGCGAGGCGCGGGAGGGGCCAGCGCGCGGGGCTTGAACCGTTTTTCAACGGGCCACTACAAATATGCCGCGCCAAACGGCGCTAAACAGCGACCGCTGGCGTCTGCCGGGAAGCGAATGGGCGAAAACCGGTGAAATTTATTGGATTGTTATTGAATTGAACTGGTCATCTTTCGACGGCATTTCTACGGGTGACATCGGCTATGACAATGTGCATCCAGCCCTGATCGCGTTCTTGAATATAATCAATGTCCCAGTTTTGCCAGCCCCGGCGTTTGGCTTCGCTTCTGGCAACACCCGTGGCCGCTTCTTTCATATAAGTGATGCGCTGCGGTCCCGGCAAAGGCGAACCTTGATGGACGGTGACATGAAAAGGTGAGCAGTAAAATCCGGGCCGGAGCTTTCAATAATTTCTGACGCAACATTGTTCCTATTGGAACCCGGCGGCCGGATAGCGTTCAAAATAACAGATGACGGCGCAGGGCGATTTCTGACGGCGGCCGCCGAAATCTGCCAGCAGTTGCAAGTCTTTCCGCCTTCATCAGATTTCGGCGCGACGCGCCACTACGCCGCCGGTGGCCGGCGCAGCGTTGAATCCAGCGGCGGCAGTTCGGCCAGGTCTTTTCCGCCCGTCTCGCCGCCGAGCTTTTGCATTTTTCGCTGCCGGTCATTCATATCGCAGCGCTTCAATCGGGTCGAGGCGCGAGGCTTTCCAGGCGGGATAATATCCGAAGACGATGCCGACGGTGACGGACACCGCGACGGCAGCGATGATGGCGGGCAGCGAAGGAATCGTCGGCCAGTGCAGCAGGGCGGTGATGGCAAATGATGCCCCGCGTCCAAGCAGGATGCCGACAATGCCGCCGGCCAGACACAGCACCACCGCTTCAACGAGAAATTGCCGCAAGATATCCTTCGCCCGCGCGCCGACCGCCATGCGCAGGCCGATCTCCCGTGTCCGCTCGGTCACCGACACCAGCATGATGTTCATGATTCCGACTCCACCAACGACTAATGAGATCAGCGCCACCACCAATAACAAATTAGTCATCACGCGACTGGTGGAGGCCAGCGCCTGTGAGATTTCGGTAAGGTCGCGAATCCTGAAATCATCCGGCGCACCCGGCCGAATATGGTGCCGGTCGCGAATCAGGCTGGTGACCTGGCGGATGGCCACCGGAATATCTTGCGGGGTGGCGGCCGAGATCCAAACGTCGTCAAGGTCGGTGAACCGTGTCATCTGCGGCATGTCGGCGGCTTGGATCGCAGACTGTTGCGGAAAAAGCTGCACCGATTGATTCGGATAGATTTGATTGAGCGAATTCATCTGGGAGGACGAAGCAGAACCACCACCGGACTGGGCGGATTGCCGGACGCCGGTGACGCGAAATTTAACCGTGGTCCAGGGAGCAATGATAAGGTCGTCCTGATCCCGGCCCATCATGTTCGCCCCCTTGCGGCTAAGAACACCAACCACTTTCATCCCGACATTTTTGACACGGATTTCCTTGCCCAGCGGCGACTCACTGCCGAACAACTGCCGGACGATGGTTTGGCCGATGACACAGACGGCGGCAACGTCGCGGACATCGTCTTCAGTGAACAACTCACCTTCAGATAAATCCCACTTGCGAATGTTCAGAAAATCCGGCGTGGTGCCCAGCACGCGGTCCGGATTCCAGTTAAGGTTGCCATAAATAATCTGCGCCCGGCAATCTACGCTGGGCGCCACCCACTTGACCGCGCTACATTCGCGACGGACGGCATCCGCGTCCGCCGGTGTGAGCGTCACACGTCCGCCGCCGCCGGAACTCACACCGCCGACCATAGTGTCGTTCGGATCCATCTGAATGACATTCGCACCCAGGCTGGCGATGGTTTGTTCAATGGAATAGGAAGAACCCCGGCCAATCTCCATCATCGCAATGACCGCCGCGATGCCGATGATTATCCCGAGACAGGTCAGCAGCGACCGCATGACGTTCCGGCGCAATGCGTGCAAAGCCAGTCGCAGGATTCGCCAGCCAGTCTTGATGATGTCTCCGCTGGTTTCTTGATCGGCTGGCGACGGCCCGCCCGCCTTGACCGTTTTGGCCGGCTCTGCGCGGAGCATGTTCTGCGGTGAACCTTCCTCAACAATCATTCCATCCTTGATGCGAATGACCCGTTTGGTGTGCCGCGCAACGTTCTCGTCATGGGTGACGAGGATGATGGTGATGCCTTCCTCCTCATTGAGCTTCTGAAACATCTTCAAGACGTCCTCGCTCGTGCGTGAATCCAGGTTGCCGGTCGGTTCATCCGCGAACAACACGGGCGGCCGGTTGATGAGCGCGCGCGCAATCGCGACGCGCTGCTGCTGGCCGCCGGAAAGCTGCGAAGGCTCGTGATCCATCCGGTCGCCCAGTCCCACGAGCCGCAACGCCGCTTCGGCGCGGTCGCGACATTCCTGGTCGGAAAGATGCGTCGCGGTGTAGTTGAGCGGCATCAGGACATTTTGCAGCGCGCTCGTCCGGGGCAGGAGGTTGAAGTTCTGGAAAACGAAACCGATTTTCAAATTTCTCACCATCGCCCGCTGTTCGGCGGAGATGGAGGAAATGTCCTGTCCATCCAGCCAGTATTTTCCCGACGTGGGCCGGTCCAGACAACCGACAAGGTTCATCAACGTGCTCTTGCCCGAACCGCTGACGCCCACCAAAGCGATCATTTCGCCGCGCTCAATCTTCAGCGAGACGCCTTGCAGAACGGGAATCTCCAGTTCGCCGCGATAGTAGATTTTGTGGATGTTTTCGAGCCGGATGAGTTCCATGGCTGACAATCTTTCTTTTTAGCATTCTCAAATGAGATTGCATGGCATCTTCAATGCCTGATGATTTGCGGCACGAAAGGATTCTTGGTGGTGGCCTGGGAATTGGCCGTCGCTTCGCCGGTGACCAATTCTTGTCCTTCCTGCAAACTATCGGCTGTCACAGCGGTGTTCGCGCCGTCGGAAGTGCCGGCCTTCACTTCCAATGGCCGGACAAATTCACCATCCTTCAACCAAACGGTTCCCTTCCGTTCCTTGGAGCCTTTGTCTGGTTTCGATGGCTTGGCGTCGCCAGCAGAATCACTGGCAGACGGATCCACTGGATTCTGCGAGCGCACCTCCGGCGAGATTTGCGCCAGTGCGGACGGCGACCACCGCAGCGCCGCGTTGGGAACCAAAAGGACGTTGGATTCTTTTCGCGTCACGAAATGCACATTGGCCGTCAGGTAGGGCAGCAATAACCGGTCCGGGTTTTCCGTGTTTACCACGACAGTATACATGACGACATTTTGCGTCATGGTCGCGTTGAGGCGCACCTTGCCGACCGCGCCCTCGAATTGCCGGCCTGGAAAGGCGTCGCAGGTGTATGTCACCGGCGCACCGGGACCTATCCGGCCGATGTCCGCCTCGTTCACCGCCACCCAGATTTGCATCCTGGTCAAATCCTTTGCGATGAGGAACAGGCTCGGCGCGTTGAAACTGGCCACCACGGTCTGGCCGATGTTCACGCGCCGGTCAATGATGACGCCTTTGACCGGCGACTTGATGATGCAGAAATCCAGGTTCCGTTGCGCCTTGTCAAAACCGGCCCGGGCCTGGACGACGGCCGCTTTGGCCTGGGCAACCGCCGCTTCAGCCACGGCAACATTGGCTTTGGCAATTTCGTAATTTGCCTGAGCCGTGTCATAGTCAACCCGCGCCAGCAGTTTTGAAGTGCTCAACTCCTGCGACCGTTTCCATTCGGCGTCGGCCTGGATGAGTTTCGCCTTCATCTGGTCGAGATTGGCGGCGGCGCTCAATTCGCCGGCCTTGGCCTGTTCCATTTGGGCGTTGGCCACGGCGAGGTCGGCGGCATAAACCGACTCGTCAATCTTCGCCAGCACGGCGCCTTGCTCGATCACCGAACCGTAATCAATCGTCCTGCCCTCAATGTCCGTGCCGAAGGACTTGATCAGCCCGGCGACTTGGGCGCCGACATCCACGACTTCCTCCGGTTCAATCGTGCCGCTGGCGCTGATGGTCGCGGCCACGTCACCGCGCTTCACCATCGCCGTGCGGAATGACAATTGGGAATGATCCCGCGCATGCCACCACCAAAACCCGGCTCCGCCAGCCAGAATGACAATGTAAATCGCGATGAATGGTGTCTTTAGAAAGCGTTGCACAGTTCTTGAGACGGCAAATGTCCCGGTCTGGTAAAATGTTTTTTTCCTGCTTACTTGGCCGGGGTGAACGGCTGGGCAAAACATTCGCTGCCTTTTTTGTAGGCGATCCACACGATGTGCGTCTTCGGGTCAACCGCGATGTCGCCGGTTCCCGTTTCGTCCAGCACATCGCCGAGCGTGGTCAGTTTGCCGGCTTCCACCGCCACGCATGAAATCTTGCCCTGACGGCTCGCGCAATAAGCGATGTGCAAACCGGGATCGTAGGCCATTTCATCCACGCGCGCGCCGGTGGCCACCGTCGCCGTAATTTTTCCACTGGAACGGTCGAACAATAACAGCTTTCCGGCGCAGGCCACGAGCAGGCCGTTACTATCGGGAACCACGGCGATGCCATGCGGACCTTTGTCTGGCGCGCAGGGCCAGGCGTCCAAAACTTTATTGCTCGCCGGATCAATCACCGCGATGGTGTTCTTTCCCTTCACCGCCTGATACAGACGTTTGTATTCCGGATCGAATGCCAGGTCTTCCACGCCGCTGCCATCCACCTTGATGGTCGTGACAATCTTTTTCGCCGCCGGATCAATTACCCATATTTCGCCGGCGGTGTCGTTGCATTCATAGACCAGTCCGGTCAGGGGATTGAAGGCAATCAAATCCGTGTTCGCCGGCACGGGAACTTCCCCGCCAATTTCCAGCTTGGTGGAATCCACAATGACCATGCGGGCGGGATCATTGCCGCTGACATAATAGCAGCCGCGTTTCACATCCGTCGTGGCATCCTGCGACGTGCTGGTGGGGACGACCTTCAGCAGCTTCTTCGCGTCGAGATCAAAGACATCGAAGGATTTGTTGCCCTCATGTCCCAGCAGCAGGCGGTTCGCGGCAGTGTCCACGCGGATGAAATCATATCCATCCTGCGTGCCAGGCAGCAGGACTGGCTCGCCCGCCGTCAGGGGTGCAGCCGGCGCACGCAATGTCAAGGCGAACAGCAAACAGCCGACGCTGAGTCCGGATTGAATTATCTTAAAACCGACGACATTCTTTTTTGACATGATCATTTAGATTCTCTTTACGGGTTAATCTTGTTTCCTTGCAGTGCCGCAGCCGGTGACTTGCTGACACGTTTGGCTCGGCAACGCTGTTCCAGAAGATTTAACTCCTTCGTTAAGACCTAAGCAAAGTTTTTATCAATTATGACTAAAATGTAATTTTGTCATTGGTCAGAAGCTGTTTCCGGTTTTTGAACCGCCGGGACGGGCCGTCTCTCCATCCTCGCCCGGCTGATTTTGTAACGCCGGGGGCGGCAAACGCAGCGTGGCCTCCAGCGGCGGCAGTTCGGCCAGGTCTTTTCCGCCCGTGCCGCCGCCGAGCTTTTGCAGTTTTTCGCCCGACGGCTTGATGCGCGATTCGTAGCTGCCCACGGCCTGGTTGAACGCCCGGTTCGCC
>ODAK010002569.1_pt1 | contig 19127 bp, 17 predicted proteins | sample 1539591 | NCBI WGS metagenome assembly ODAK01 (sample SAMEA3539303, study PRJEB22396) | soil metagenome | biome: tundra; feature: field; material: soil | place: USA | collected 2010-05 | depth 0.15 m | reverse complement strand
GAGGGCGTGGACCGGGTTGCCAACACCGAAATCACTCCAGCTGTGACCGCCGGGTCCGGTAAAAGAGACCTCGAAGCGGCGGCTGCCGAGGGCGTGGCAGGTGATGTGGTCTGTAGCCGCCCCGTCGAGGACGAGAAAAGCGCGGATGCGGCTGGCAAGCTCGGTCTGGCCGCAAAGGTAACGCATGCCGCAAAGGTCGCCTTCCCCTTCTTCCCCCACATTGGCTACCAGGAGCAGCCTGCCCCACATGTCTTCCGGATACGGGGTCGATTTGATGGCGCGGGCGATGGCGAGAAGGCCGGCGAGGCCGGCGCCGTTATCGGAGACACCGGGGCCGCGCATGCTGCCATCGTCCGCGATGGTGATGTCGTCTTTGGTGCGGGGAGCCAGCACGGTATCGAGATGGGCGGTGAGCACGATCAGTGGGCCTTCGGGCGCAGGTGTCAGAGAGGCGAGGACGTTACCAGCGCGGTCAATGCCGGCGTGCCAGCCGAGCGAACGGGCCTGCTGGGCAAACCATTCGGCGCGCTGCTGTTCGAGGAAAGTAGGCGCGGGGATGCGGCACAGCTGAAGGTGAATTTCGTTCACCCACTGTTTTTCCCGCGTAAACCACTGGAGCGCTTCGCGGATGCCGGGCCGTTCGGAGATTTCGCCGACGGCTGTCACCGCGGGCACTAGATTCGCCGCCACCTTTCGAGTGTAGCTGTAGCCGTGGCGGGACGCGGGCAGGTGCGCGTAATATTCAGAGGAACGGCGTCAAAACAGGGGAGAATTGGCCGAGGCTGCGCGCGGATGAGCTACGTCAATGTGGGCTTGGGCGGCATCGCGAAGCTGCCCGCGCTGCCGGCCGATTTTTGTTAATTCGGCTACAATTTTATCGGAGGCGGCTTGGTCGCGGGACCAGCTGGCTATGCGCAGTTCACCCTGTATCCGGAACCACTGCATAGTAATCGCTTCGTAACTGGCGGAAAGGTGTGCACATTCAGCACAGTCGTCTGCGAAATTCAAGTTGCCCTCCCGCTTCGGTTGCCGTCAGCGATGCTAAGTCAAAACACCTACATCCCGCTAATCCGATCTTAAGGCCAAAGATCAATAAGATGCGGGGTTTTTTATCGCTGTTACAGGTACAGTTCGGGGAAATGGGAGATTTCTCACTAATGAAGCCACTTCGGCGTACGCACGCGGCTGGATTCGTACGTATACAATCTCTTCGAGGGATACAAAGGGAGTTTGCCGCAGGCGTTCCTGCGTCCGGGAACGGTACATGCTCTCCCGATTCCGCGATAATTCCCCATATGCCCGGGCCCGGAGCGGCCGGGCGGAAAGCTGAAGAGGACAGAATTGATTTTTCGCGTATCCAATCTTCGTGTGTGGCCCGTAGCGGCCGTGCTTCTGGCGGGCCAAATGGGCCTCATGGGACAAGCGACGCAACAGGGCACTCCGCCGGCGGCAGATGCTCAGCCGCCACAGAGCGCGCAACAGCCGCAGACCGGCCAGCAACAATCGGATGCCGCGGTATTGGCGCAACAGGCGCAGGCGACCGCGGCGCCCGCCAAAACCCAGCCCGACTATCCGGACCCGAGGACGCTGATTACTTTTGGCGCCTTTTACTGGATCACGGCCAATGGTTCCGGCCCGAACCTGGTGGGCGGCTCCCAATCCGTGCCTTATCCGGGCGAGCCTAACTTTGACAACCTTAGCGGCATTGGCAAGCCGAAGCAGAGCGAAGACATCCAGCTGGATATCGCCATCACCCGCACCGGTATTTTGCGCGTGGAATACTTCCGCACCCAGGGCGATGGCAATCAGACGCTGACTAAGGATTCCGATCTGTTCCTGAACCAGTTCTACAAGGGCAATTATCTGGCCACGACCTATAAGATGCAGAGCGGCAAGATTTATCTGGACGATCTGCTGTGGCCGTACAAGTTTCCGGTTTCGCGCTTCCGCCTGAAGTCGTTGTGGGAGTTTCAATATTTTACCGTGGTTTCGTCGGTGGATGCGCCGCTGGCGCCGCAGACGACGGCCTCCGGGAATGCCATTTCCACCACTGGCCAGGGTACTCGCGTTATCTACCTGCCAACGCTGGGGCTGGCGGCGGAGTATGCGCTCACGCCCCATATACTGTTGCGGGCCGATGCTTCGGGGTTCGGACTGCCGCACAAATCCGCATTGTGGGATGGTTCGGCGACCATCGCATGGCGGCATAATCTTTTCGAAGTGGTGGGCGGCTATAAGGTTTTCCACTTCAAAAGTTCTCCCAATAATACCGAATATGTGACCGGCATGGTGGACGGCCCATTTGTCGGCCTGCGATTCCACTTGTTCTAGGGCGCGGCTTCTGCTAATGAGAATTCTGGACGTGGGCTGCGGGATTAACAAATACCCGGGGGCGATCGGGATTGACCGGAACCCTGCCAGCAAAGCCGATGTCCTTTGCGAGCTGGACCTCTTTCCCTACCCTTTTGCGGACCGGACGTTCGACCAGCTTCGCGCCATCCACGTTATCGAGCATCTGACTGATGTGATCCGGGCCATGGAGGAATTTCACCGCCTGGTGCGCAACGGCGGGCGCGTGCGCATCGAAACCCCGCATTACACCGATTACAGCTCCTTTTGCGACCCCACACACAAGCATCACCTGAACAGTTTTTCATTCCGCTACTTCGGCGAAAAGCATGGTGGCTTCGGATATTACTCGCAGGCGAGATTTCGTGAGATTTCCGTGCGGGTGCGGCTACTAGCTCTGTGGCGATGGCTTGGCTTCGAATTTCTGGTGAACCGGTTTCCCCGCTTCCGGCGGTTCTGGGAGTTCTATCTCTGCTACGTGATTCGGGGCAAGGCGATGGAGTTCGAGTTTGAACCTCTTGGCCCCCCTCTACCGCCTGGCAGACCGTCTGCGCTATCGCCGGCACGGTAACCTGGGGCGCCGCGGCGAAGACCTGGCTCATCGCTGGCTGCGACGGCGCGGTTTCCGTGTGGCGGCGCGCAACTGGCGGCCCCCGCAGGGAGGCGGCGAAATCGATATTGTGGCTTGGGACGGCGAATGGCTGGTCTTCGTGGAGGTGAAAACGAGGCGGTCAGGCGAACTGAATGCGCCCGAGCGCGATATCGATCGGGACAAAATGCTGGCATTGCGGGGGGCCGCCCGCGACTACGTGAAACGCGCGGGGGCCGACCCGGACCGGGTTCGTTTCGACGTCATTGCCATTGCCGATGAACGGGTCGAGTATCTTCCCGATGCCTTCGCGTAACGTAGCTGAAACAGGAAGGCGGCGGCCTCATTGGCTCAACCGCTATAGTAGTCTTTCGTACCATGCCGGAACTCCGTAAAGACCCGATTACCGACCGATGGGTCATCATCGCAACCGAACGGGCACGGCGGCCCGCCGATTTCGTCAGGGAATCGGCCACTACTACGCCTTCCGGCCGGTTTTGCCCCTTCTGCGCGGGCAATGAAAGCAAGACTCCGCCGGAGGTTCTGGCGTACCGGAACGGCAGCGGAGCCAACCAGCCGGGATGGTCGCTGCGCGTGGTGCCGAATAAGTTCCCGGTGCTCGAGATCGAGGGCGAGCTGGGGCGGGAAGGCGAGGGCCTTTTCGACCGGATGCAGGGCGTGGGCGCGCACGAAGTGGTGATCGAGTCGCCCGACCATATCCTGAATATCAGCGAACTGAATGAGAAAGCCGTCGAGCAGGTTCTCTGGGCTTTTCGCGACCGCGTACGGGACCTCAAGAACGACAGGCGCCTGCGTTACGTCCTGCTGTTCAAGAACCAGGGCACGGCAGCCGGAGCCACCCTGGAACACACGCACTCCCAGTTGATTGCGCTGCCCGTTGTACCTAAGCGCGTGCAGGAGGAAGTGGAAGGCTCAAAGAACTACTACGACTTCAAGGAGCGCTGCGTTTTCTGCGATCTGATTCGCCAGGAAGCGAAGAGCGGTGCGCGCGTGATCACGGAGACCGACCGCTTCATCGTACTGGCCCCTTATGCTGCGCGTTTTCCGTTCGAGACCTGGATCCTGCCGCGGCATCACCGCTCGCATTACGAGGACATCGACGCCCAGCAACTGGAGAATCTGGCCTGGGTTCTGAAGACGACGCTGCGCAAGATCGATAAAGTGCTGGAGCGGCCGCCTTACAATTTTCTGATCCACACGGCGCCGCTGCAGGAAGCCGCCAATCCGTGGTTTCACTGGCACATTGAGATTATTCCGCATCTGACGCGGGTAGCGGGTTTCGAATGGGGCACCGGGTTTTATATCAATCCGACGCCGCCGGAAGAGGCTGCGCAGTTTTTGCGGGAAGCCGGGCTGGGCTAAGCAACGGCCGGTTCGCTCTGCCCCGGTAACCGCTCTCTCACGGTCGCGGCTCAGTAAATCCGCGCGGTTAGTTTTTGTCTTCCCACTGTTCCGACAGCAGCCTCGAATATTCCTCCGAGGCGTAAATCTCCCAGTGAAAGCGTTTGGCATCGAGAGCGTGAAAACTCTGCGTGTGGAGGTAACAGATGTAGGCGTGGTCGGCGTAGCGGTGGTAGTTCTTCAGAAAAACGGGTGACAGGGATTCGGCAGGCGGCGGGTCCTGAAACAGACTGTGAATTCCGATGGCGCGGGAAAAGATGGCCCGGCGATCGGTGACGCCCCAGGACTCCAGCTTGGATTTCACGCCGGCCGGAGGTTCTTCCACCAGCAGCGCCGCGAAACTCTGTTCGGAGATACGGGAATCGGCTTCCTGGTTCGAACCCGGGCGCGACGCCTGGCCCCGTACCTGTTCCGCGCATTGCTGCAGCCAGCGGAAGATATCTTTGCCGAGGAACAGCAGCATGCGCACTTCGTGATAGCGCCCGTTGAGCATTTTCCGCTGCAGGCTGGGTTCTTCTTCGGTGGATTCCAGAAGCCCCTGCAGCGCCAGCGAGGCGCGCGAGCCTTCCAGCAGATCTTCCGGACCGCACCCGCCGCTGAAAGGATGCAGGATCAGAGGCGGCAACTGAGTCACTTCGGCGTCGGAAATATGAGCAGCTTCGTTATTCACAGTCAGGCCGGGCAATAAGGGCTCCTGCGGGATACATCGGCTTCACGCTGACAAAACTGTACAACGCCTGAGTCTTCCCCCGCTACTTCCTTTGGGTTAACTTCACTTTAGCGGTAATCGTCTGGTTACCGCGCAACACATCCACTTCGACCTCTTCACCCGGCTTGTGGGAACGCAGGGCGTAGGTGAAGTCGTAGAGGTTCTGAATGGCATCATCACCGAACCGCACCATGACGTCGCCCTGTTTCAGGCCCGCCAACGCAGCCGGGGAGCCCGGCGTGACGTCGGCAAACCGGACGCCGCGCGGCGGCTCGGCAAAGTCGGGAATACTGCCGAAATAAGGCCCGTAGCCGTCAGCGCGGGTAGTCCCGGGAGCGCCTGCGGCACCGGCATGCGAATCCACCTTCGGCTCGATGCGGACGAACTGCGGGCGCGCCGCTTCGCCGTCAAGAATATCCGCAACATCGCTTACGACGCCCAGCACCTGAACAGCGGCCGGAGCATCGATCTTCTCCCACGTATCGCTCGGCTTGTGATAATCGGCGTGCAGGCCGGAGAAGAAGAACAACACGGGCACCTGCTTCGAGGTGAACGAGGTATGGTCGCTGGAACCGTAGCCGCCCTGATCCGAATAATCCACATGAAGGGCGGGATAGTGCGGGATGATGCTGTCGAGATCCTTGCGCAGGGTGCTGCCCGTGCCCGCGCCACCGATGAAAAGCTTGCCGTCGCGGACGCGGCCGATCATGTCGAGGTTGATCATGGCCACCGCTTTATCGATGGGCAGTTCCGGATGGTTGGCATAGAAGCCGGAACCGAGCAGACCCAGTTCCTCGCCTGCAAAGGTCATGAAGAGGATGCCGCGCTTTGGTTTCCGGTCCGCGTATTCGGCGGTAAAGTGCTTCGCCAGTTCGATGACGCCGGCCGTGCCCGAGGCATTGTCGTCGGCGCCGGGATGGACTGTGCCGGCCAATGAGGGCGCCAGGGAGAACTGCTCTCCAAGGCCAAGATGATCGTAGTGCGCGCCGATAATCACATACTCGTCCGTTTGTCCGGGCAGGTAGCCGAGAACATTGTGCACTGTCTTGACGGCGCGCTCCACGTCCACGTTCTCAGTAACGGTGACGCCGGAAAAGGCGAAGGAACGCGGCTTGAGATCCTTATCGATATCGGTCTCAATGGCTGTGAGGTCCTTGCCCGCGGCGCGGAACCAGGGGCGCACCACGTCTTCCTTCACCTGGACGAAAAGAATGCCCGCGTCGGCGGGACCGGTGGTGCGGCCGAAGCGCTCCAGTTCTTCGAGGTCCGACTTGTGCGCGTTGCGATCCGAGACCAGGATCACACCCGCCGCGCCATGCTTGCGGGCATTGGCAGCCTTACTGTAGTACTGCGCGTGATCGGTGTAGACCTTGCCTTCGAAAACGCTCTTCTCGTCGTACTCCTGGGGCTCATGGGCCAGCACGACGACGAACTGATCCTTCACGTCGAGCCCGGCATAATCGTCATAGTTGTACTCCGGCGCAGTAATGCCATAGCCGGCGAAGACCACGCCCGCCGACATCTTTCCGTGCGCGGAGAAATTAAACGGGATGAAATCCCTGCCCGACTGGAGCACCTGCACCTGGCCACCCGAAGTCACTTCCATGCGATTGGCTTTGCCAAGCCTGGCGCTGGTGGTGACTTCGAAAGACTGCTCGAAGCTCTTGCCGTCCACTGGCTTCAGCCCATCGGCGCGAAACTGGCTCACGACATACTGGGCGGCCTTCTCGAGTTCCGGCGAACCGGTCTCACGGCCCTTCATCCCGGGCGATGCGAGAAACTTGATGTGCCCGAGGTAGCGCTGGGCAACGAAGCTGGTATCGCCGGTGGTGGCCGCGTATAGAAACCCGCCCAGCGAGACGATGCCCGCGAAAACCGAGAGCTTTCTGGTCATCTGTATTCTCCTACTTAGCCTTGGGGAAACCGAGGGGTGAGGCGGCCTGCGGACCGAGCCCGGGCATGGCCAACTTTACGTCGCAGCCGCAGTTTTCGCCCGCATTCTTCGCCGTCTTCTGATATTCGATTTCGAAATCGATAACACGCTTCAGGTCGGGCCACTGCAGCACGCCAACCATCGGCCGGCCGTTCACGAACAGAGTGGGAGTGGAAGTAACGTCGACTGTCTGGCCAATGGCTTTGGCTTTATTCACTTCCTCCTCTGTGGCGCGGGTGTCGATGCATTTGCCGAACTGCGCGCCGTCCACACCCTTTGTGGCAGCAAATTCCACTACTTTGTCCTTCAGGTTGTCCGGGTTGATGTCGTCCTGGTGGGCGAAGACCCAGTCGTGATAATCCCAGAAGGCGGAGGCGTTCTGGTGCAGAATGCAGCGACCGGCAATGGAGGCGGCTTTGGCCCAGGGATGGAGAGATTCGAGGGGGAAATCCACATAGTAGAAGTGCACGTCCTTCGGGTAGGCGGTGAGCAGGTTATCGCGCAGAACCTTGCTCTCTTCCCGGCAGTAGGGGCATTCGAAATCGCTGAATTCCACCAGAACCACCGGCGCTCCAGGCGTGCCGAAGTTGGGCTGGTATTCGGTCTTCAGCTTGTCGTTGGTGTCTTTGAAGGGGTTTTTCGACGCGTCGTAAATGCTGCCGCGGATGATCTTCTGGCTGTCTTTGGAGACATAGAAGGACTCTTCCTGGCTGGAGTTGCCCTGCGAGCCGCGCACTTTCACTTCATAGAAATTGTCGACAGGGCTCGGCTGCGGGTCGCCGACTGTGATCTCGATGGGCGGGGGCCACACGAACAGATGGCGCACATAGGCTTCGATTTTGGCTTTGTCGATGGCCGGCTTAGCTGCTGCGGCGGCCGGTTTTTTCGCAGGAGCCTGCGCCTCTTTTTTTGCAGGAGCCTGCGCCTCCAGTTGGAATGCTAACGTCGCGGCGACAGCAAAGATGAGGGTCAATTTACGCATGGATTATTTCCTTGAAGTCGGGTCCTTGAGGTCGGGTCCTTGAGGTCGGGTAGCTTTCATTTTGCCAGCACCCGGTCGGCGTCTTCTTCGCCGGTATGTACGTGGAGGCGGCCATTGGCCGGATGGAACCAGAGTCCGCGCGCGTCGAAATTCACCGGCAGGTCTTCGATCCCGTCGATGTAAGCGCCGCGGTTATTTTCTTTTTCGGGGAGAAAGCGGCCAATATGAACGCTGGCATGGCACTGGGTTTCTGTCATGGCGCCATTCATGGCCACAGCCCAGTCAGTTCCCCAGAGGTCGGAAGCCTTTTGAATAGCTAAAGACCAGAGGGCGATGCGCTCGGTCTCGGTCATTTTCAGGAGCGGATTGGCGCCCTCGAACTTACCCCGGGGGAGTGCGAGCCACTGAGTGGCCCGCGCTGGATCTTTCATGGTAAACACAATCTCATAGCGCGGTTGTTTGTCGGCTGCCACACAAAGCCTGCACATCTCAGACGCGGCGGTTTCGGGTCTGGTGAGGTCGCAAACACACTCCCGCACGTCGGCGCGCAGGCCGGGCGGCGTTACCGCCAGCGGCCCCAAAATCAGCAGGATTATGAGCCTCAAATGCACTGGAGGTTATTATAGCCGCGCCGCACGCTTAAATTCAGGCAGATACGGGCTCGGCGTGGCGCAGAACCCGGATGCACCTCGACTGCGGCAGCAGTATCTTAAATTTGTAACGCCCATTTATCTGTAACATCGATGTAAAAAATACGTGAAATGGTACCGGGCCGCTGGCGGGATATCCGCGGCATGTCTGGGGGCAAGCTGGTCATAAAACTGCTCTGAATCAATAGAATCGCCTGGAAACCAGGTGTGCTAAACTCCAGGCGAGAGCGTGCGGACGTGGTGCTATTCCAATTTCGGAAACGAAAGCGGTGGTAGTATCGTCAACTTAATGCAACGTCGCGTTAGCGACGACGCGGGACGACGGAACAATGCCTGAAGTTTTGCATAGCGAGCGGGTTGAAACCGCCATCCATGACGCAACCGGGGCAGTGAAGCTGCGCACCGAAGCCAACGATCACCTGGATCGTCTCTTCGCCGCGGACCGGGCGGAAATCCCGTGGTTTCTTTCGCTTTACCAATCCCTTCACGAAATTATTAAGCCGGAGAAACTGCCGCCGCTCGAGATCACCTCGCGGCCTGTGGCAGTCAAGAGCATCTGGGGGCTTTACGGACCGGATCGCAAATCCTGGGCGATGTCGACCAGTATTGTGACCGCGGTAGTAGCGCTCCTGTATTTCGGCGTGACCAATCCCACGGTGAAGAAGGCCATCGAAACCAGGCTCAATATTATCGATCCCAACCTCAAACCGTTCCTGCCCGAAAAGGCCAAAGGCGGCGGCGGTGGCGGCGGCGCGAGGGAAATCACCCCCGTTTCAAAGGGCAAGCTGCCCAAACCGTCTCTGAAGGCCTTCGTGCCACCCATGATCGTGCGCAACGAACATCCCAAACTGGTGATGGATCCCTCCATCCTTGCGCCTCCCGATGCCGTGCTGCCGCAGATCGTGGCCAATAACTGGGGCGATCCGCTTTCAAAATTTGCTGGTATGTCTAATGGGCCCGGTTCGGGCGGCGGCATGGGCAGCGGTTCCGGCGGGGGCGTTGGCCCTGGTAATGGCGGCGGATTTGGACCGGGTTCGGGTGGGGGCGTGGGCGGCGGCGTATTTCGCGTGGGTGGCGGTGTAAGCCAGCCGGTGATCGTTTTCAAGGTCGACCCCGAGTATTCCGAAGAAGCCCGCAAGGCTAAATACAGCGGCACGGTGGTTCTCTCGGTGATCGTGGATACCGAAGGCAAGGCGCGCGAGATCAAGGTGATCAAGAGCCTCGGCATGGGTCTGGACGAGAAAGCCGTCGAAGCCGTGGAGAAGTGGAAGTTCAAGCCGGGCATGAAGGCGGGAGCCGCGGTGAACGTCCGGGCGCAGATTGAAGTCAACTTCCGGTTGCTCTGAGACCGCGTCTTTTCCCACGCGTTTTCCGAATCGGAGGCCATCTGGCGCGAATCCAAAGATATTCGCCCATTTCCACATGGCATCCAATCGCCTGATTCACGAAAAAAGCCCTTACCTCCAGCAGCACGCGCATAATCCCGTGGATTGGTATCCGTGGGGCGATGAGGCGTTCGCCAAGGCTCGTCAAGAGGACAAGCCGATATTCCTGTCGATCGGGTATTCCACCTGCCACTGGTGCCACGTGATGGAGCGCGAGTCGTTCGAAGACGAGGCGACGGCGGAACTGGTGAACCGCTGGTTCGTGCCTATCAAGGTGGACCGCGAAGAGCGGCCCGATATCGATCACATCTACATGGCCTATGTGCAGGCGGCCACGGGAAGCGGCGGCTGGCCGATGTCGGTATGGCTGACGCCGGATCTGGAACCGTTTGTGGGCGGGACATATTTTCCGCCCGATAATCGCTATGGTCGCCCGGGATTTCCGGTGGTGCTGGAGCGCATTGCGACCGCCTGGCAGAATGAACGGACGAAGATTCTGGAATCGAGCGCGGCCGTGATGGAGCAGTTGCGGCAGCAGGCGGCGCCTTCGGGCTTCGGTCCCGACCACATCGACGCCGGCATTACCGACAAAGCCTTCAATGTGTGGCGGCGTGCGTATGATGCCAAGCTGGGCGGCTTCGGCGGCGCGCCCAAGTTCCCGCGGCCATCCATCCACAATTTCCTTTTGCGCTACTGGAAACGAACCGGGCACAAAGAAGCTCTCGGCATGGTGGTGGAAACGCTGCTTGCCATGGAGAAGGGCGGCATGCACGACCAGCTGGGCGGGGGATTCCACCGCTATTCGGTGGACGAGGCATGGTTCGTGCCGCATTTCGAAAAAATGCTGTACGATCAGGCGCAGCTGGCGGCTTCGTATCTGGAAGCCTTCCAGATCACGGGCGACGAGACACTTGCGGGTGCGGCACGGGGAATTCTCGATTACGTGCTGCGCGACATCACCGCTCCGGAGGGCGCCTTCTATTCCGCCGAGGATGCCGACAGTGCCACCGACGCCGCTCATCCGCACGAAAAAGCCGAGGGTGCGTTTTACGTCTGGTCGTGGAGTGAGGTGGTGCAGTTGCTCGGTGAAGAGCGCGCCGCCTGGTTCGCCTACCGGTACGGCATGGAGCGGGACGGGAATGTGGCGAACGACCCTCACCATGAATTCACCGGGAAAAACATCCTGTTCAAAGCGCATACGGCGGAAGAGACGGCACGACATTTCGACAAAGAGGAACTGGAAGTGGCTGCGGCGCTGGTGACTGCCCGCGAGGTTTTGTTGAACGAGCGCGAAACCCGCCCGCGGCCGCACCTCGACGACAAAATTCTCACCGCCTGGAACGGCCTCATGATCTCTGCCCTGGCCAAAGGCGGCAAGATCCTCGACGACGCCCGTTATACCGATGCAGCCGCCGGAGCGGCCGATTTTCTCCTCGCCCGTATGCGCCGCGGCGATGGCATCCTGCTGCGCCGTTACCGCGACGGGGACGCTGCCATTGAGGGCATGCTGGATGACTATGCGTTCTTCGCGCAGGGCCTGATCGATCTTTACGAAGCTACCTTCCGCATGGAATATCTCGACAGCGCCATCGCCATCACGGATAAGCAGCGCGAACTGCTGGAGCACCCGGCCGGCGGTTTTTATTCCTCCGCGCATGAAGATGCTATGCGCCTGGTGCGCTCACGCGACGACTACGATGGTGCCGAACCTTCTGGAAATTCCGTCTCGCTACTGACCCTGCTGCGCCTTGCGCGCATTACCGGCCGGGAGGATTTCGAAGCTTCCGCGCGCCGTCTGATCTCCTGCAGCCAGCCCAAAATGGCGGCTTCTCCCTATGGCCTGCCCCAGATGCTGGCGGCCTGCGAGTTCGACCTGGCTGCGCCCCGTGAAGTCGTCGTAGCCGGTGACGCGCCGAAGGGCATGATCCGCCTGCTCTGGAAACATTTCGACCCCAACCGCATTCTGCTGTATGCCGATCCCGCCCTCGAGCGCTACCATCCGGCAGTCGCCCAGATGAAGCCTGCGACCGCCGGCGGGACCGCGGTTTTCGTATGCGAAAACTTTTCGTGCCATGCGCCTGTTACGGACGAGACAGCGCTGGCCCGATTGCTAAACTAGCATTCTAATCAATAATTTTTGGAGGCTTTACTATGGAACGCGCAGGCGCAACTACGATGAGAGGCAACCCGCTGACGCTGGTGGGACCGGAATTAAAAGTGGGCGACGCGGCCCCGGATTTCAACACGATCGACAACGGGCTGAAGCCGGTGACCCTGAAGGACACGGGTAACAAGACGCGGATCTTCAGCGTCGTGCCCTCGCTCGACACCCCGGTTTGTGACGCACAGACCAAGCGGTTTAACGAGGCCGCGAAAGAGACCGGCGTGGAGGTCTACACCGTGAGCGTGGACCTTCCCTTTGCGCAAAAGCGCTTCTGCAATTCCTTCGCGCTGGATAACGTCAAGATGCTTTCCGATCACCGGGACGTCTCGTTCGGTACAGCCTGGGGCACGCTGATCAAGGAACTTCGCATTCTGAGCCGCGCCATTTTCGTGGTGGGTCCGGACAACAAACTCAAGCACGTGGAATACGTGCACGAAGTGGCCGACCACCCCAATTACGACGCCGCGCTGGCCGCTGCCAAGAGTTAAATACCCTGACAGGCTCCCTCTCCAGCCTCGCTGTTAAGCTGCGCCAGAGCCAATTGGTGCGGGGCAGCGCGGTTGTGGGAGCCTGCATTCTCCTCGGAAACTTCACCGGCTTCTTCCGGGTGGGCGTCACCGCCTACCTGCTGGGAACGCACGCCCGCGCAGACTCGCTCGCCGTCGCCATCGGGCCTCTCGATACCCTCAATACCGTCATCCTGAACACCATGCTGTTCGCCTTCGTGCCCATGCTGATGCTGCGCGAAGGGGCCTCCCGGGGCGCTCTCTTCGCACGCGCCAGCCGGGTGTTTTTGACGATTCTGTTTCCGCTGAGCGCCGCGATTGCCCTTTTTGCCGGACCCCTGGTTTCTGTCCTCGGCCCGGGACTCGCGGCCGCCGAACATCAGCAGGCCGTGACGCTGCTGCGTCTCATGGCGCCTTCCACGCTCTGCGCGGGCGCATCCGGAATTTTCTCCTCCCTGCTTTACACCGAGCGCCGGTTTATCGTTCCCGGCCTGAACCAGACCTGCATCAACCTTGGCACCATTGCAGGTGCGCTGCTGCTGGGAAAAGCGGCAGGGATCAACGGATTTGCCATCGGCTACACCGTCGGGACTGCACTGCAACTGCTGCTCACCTGGCGTGCCAGTGCGGACGTGCGCGGGAATCTTTCTTCGGGACCTGAACTGGCAGGGAAGATCACGCTGGGAGATATCCTGCTCAAGCCCGGCATGTTTCTTCTCTATGCAGGTCTCATTGCAGGCAACATCGTGGTGACCCGCCGCTTCGCTACCCAGGCTGGTTCCGGCATGGCTGCAGCGTTTGATTACTGCATTCGCTGCGTCAGCGTATTTATCGCTTACATGGTGTACCCGGTGGCCACCTCGCTGGTGCCGGAGATTGCGCGGCTTAAAGGCGCTAACGAAGACCAGCGCGCGTACCGCCTGATTGATCGCAGCGTCGGTCTGATGGCGATCGCGGCGGCGGTTTCGCTGGCCATCGGCATTGCCATCCGTCAGCCGCTGATCGCGATCCTGTTCGAGCGTGGTAATTTCACGGCCCAGTCTACGGAACTGGTTTCGGAAGTTTTCCTCGGCTTTGCGCCGAGCCTTCTCGGATGGGCCCTCATGGACCTGATCGCGCGCTGCTTCTTCGCCATGGATCGTCCGCGCCTGCCGCTCATCGCCGCATTCGTTCCGGTCACCGTAAATGTGGTTTTGATGTCGGCATTGCACGCGCAGGGAAGACTGATGAATCCATCGATGCTGGGGCTGGGCGCTTCGGCAGGCCTGGTGGCGGGATTTTTGACATTGTTTACGTTGATCCACCTGCGGCGCAGGGCGGCAAACCCCGCGCCGTCGCTGGTGGAAGCCGGATAAGAATACCCTATTTTGTTCCGGCCGCTGCAGCCTTGCCGGCCGACATGATGGCGCGAATCCGCTCTGCTGTCGCCCGTACGCGCTCAATTCCGCCCGGCGCGTTCAGACAGACCTTTTCCAGATTCGCCAGCATGCCCGGATTGCCAAAAGCCGCCCGAAGTCCCGGCAGAATCGCTTCTACTTTGCCAAACACAACAATGTGCTCGCCATTGGATTCGTCGAACAGTTTGGCGTCAATGACGCCTTCGTTCACGAACGCCGCAGCCATTTCCCAGTACGATGTCACCTGCCGCACGTAGGCGTTATTCGGCCCCATCATCACGGCCATATAGTCTTCCACCGAACGTGGATCGAAACCGAGCATGAAGTCGCGCGCCTTGCGCATGGTCTCTTCCCGGCGGAGTTCATAAAGCTTCAGAATCAGATTAGCGCTGTCTGCCGATGTTGCCATAATTGATGTAATTCCTCTTCTTTCGCGGAGTCTTTGTGTCACTCCAGTTCGTCCGACCCTGAAGCCGGAGAAAGCGCCCGGTTTCCGGAGCGCACGACGAGCTTAGCAGGATTCACCGCCGTATCAAACAGCGCGAAATTTTCCAATAAACTATCTAAATTAGTTATAAATTTTCGCTCTCCAGTGGCGCGGCATCTCGTGTCTCCGGCGGAAAATCCCCCAAAAAGGCGGGTTCCAGTACCACTCACTGAATTTACCGAATCCAGAAGTATGGAAAAGAACTACACTACCTGGGTCCGCAAAAGCAATCGAGAACTTGGCTCAACTGTGCCCATCCAGATGGCGGAATTTTCCCGAGAGGAACAGATGCGTATTAAACAGACGGTTTCCACGATAGCTGTGCTGGCTGTCGTTTCAGCCATAGGAATTGCCACTGAGCGAACGGCTCGAAGTCAGAATATTCACTCCGACAGTTTGTCCGGCTCCTATGCGATTTCCATCAGGCTGAACTGCCCGACGCCATCTACGACGACGCCGCCGTGCGCTCCAGGCCCCTACCCCGGGTATGTGACCTATTCCTCGTCAGGCAGCGCCATTGCGAATGAGATTCTGCCGTATCCACTACCGCCGCTCAACACCGCGACGTTAACTGAAGACCACGGTAACTGGGCCAAAGTTGGCGGGACTGACACGTTCGCCGTCACATTTGAGAAACTGGCGTCCAAGGATCAGGGCGCCCTCGCCACCGTCCGGAACAGGGCAATCATCCACAAGCAGGGTGAAACTTTCTCAGGTCAGTTTGTAACCGACGTGGGAAGTCCCGCCGGAACCAACTTCACCGTTGTTGGGACCGGCACGATTTCGGGTCAGTTCATTGCCGTTGATTTGAAGCCGCAGTTCTGACCTATGAACGACGGCGCAGGGCAGTAAACCCCGCGCCGTCGCTGGTGAAAGCCGGATAACGGGCTTACTTTTTGCCTGCCGATGCGGCTTTGAATGCCTCGGCCATGGCGCGCATACGTTCGCCGGTGGCGCGCACCCGCTCAGCCCCGCCCGGGGCGCTGAGACACACCTTCTCGAGGTTCTTCATGATGTCGGGACTGCCCATCTTCGCCCGCAGCTCTGCCAGAATCGGCTGTACCTTGGCAAAAATGACAATATGCTCACCCTGCGTTTCGTCGAACATGGTGGCGTCAATCGCGCCCTGGTTCACCAAAGCCGCTGCCATATCCCAGTAGGATGGCACCATCCGTACATATCCGCTGTTGGGTCCCATCATGGCCGCCATGTATTCGTCCATTGAAGCCGGATTGAAACCGAACCAGAATTCGCGCGCCTTGCGCATGGTCTCTTCCCGCCGCAGTTCATAAAGCTTCAATATCAAAGTCGCGCTGTCAACCGCATTAGCCATAAGTTCTGTTATTCCTCTTTTCGTGGAGTATTTCCGAGCCAACCCAACCCGCCTTGGATGTCCAGGGGAGGCCGTGGGATTCCGGCCCGTATGCTTGAATTTAACAGGTGATTGGCAACCCTCCATCTCTGGCGGCATTCTTCGAGATCTGGCGCCGGAACCGCGGCGACTTCCTGCGCTATGAAAGCGATCTTGGCGCAGCGCGGCTAACCTATGGGGCCACCGCATCCCACGCCTGCGCATTTGTGCACCGGCTGCGCGCGGCCGGCATCGCACCGGGCGAACGAGTCCTTTTCTGGGGTGAAAACCGGCCGGAATGGATCGTCGCTCTATGGGGCTGTCTGCTCGCGGGCGTCATCGTGGTGCCTCTCGACTTCCGCTCGTCCCCCGCACTCATCCTTCGCATCGCTTCCATCGTGGACGCCCGCGCCCTGGTCATCGGCGAAGGCCTGGCCGCTCCGGCGGAACTGAAATGCCCAGTTTGGCCGTTCCGGAGCCTCACGGAAAACTCAGCCGCACCGGAATCCTTCTCCCCTGCCCCGCCGGATCAGCTTGCGGAAATCCTGTTCACATCCGGGGCGACGGGCGAACCTCGCGGCGTCACACTCACCCAGCGCAACATCCTCGCCAACCTCCGGCCTATCGACGACGGCATTGAAAAATACCGCCGCTACATCCGCCTCTTTTCTCCCATTCGATTTCTCAATCTGCTTCCGCTGAGCCACATGTTCGGCCAGACTATGGCCGCGTTCATTCCGCCTATGATCGCGGGCGAGGTGCATTTTGAAACGTCCTACAATCCCCGCCAGATCGCGCGCCTGATTCACCGCCGCCGCATCTCAGTCCTTGTCTGCGTGCCCCAGATGCTGGAACTCCTGCGCGATTACGTGATACAGGCCGTGCCCGAGGCCGCCCAACCGGCCCGCAGCACGAAATGGTACGTGAACTGGTGGCAATTCCGCCGCGTCCACCGCCTTTTCGGGCTGAAGTTCTGGAGCTTCGTCGTAGGCGCCGCACCGCTCGACCCGGCGCTGGAAGATTTCTGGCGCAAGCTCGGCTTCCTCGTCATTCAGGGTTACGGACTCACCGAAACTGCTCCCGTCGCGACGCTGAATCATCCGCTCGATTCACGCAAAGGGACGGTGGGCAAAGCGATCTCCGGCGTGGAGATCCGCATCGCACCGGATGGCGAAGTGCTGCTGCGCGGAGAGAACGTCACGCCCGGTTATTACGGCGAAAGCGGCACGGCCACAGTGGATTCGGAAGGTTTTCTGCATACCGGCGACGTCGGCGACCTGGATGCCGATCAGCGCCTCCGCATCCTCGGCCGCAAGAAGGAGATGATCGTCTCTCCCGACGGCCAGAAGGTCTTTCCGGAAGATGTGGAACGCGCTCTGAATGCCATTCCCGGCGTCCGCGAATCTGCTGTCGTGGCGAAAAAAGACGGTGCGCGTGAACTGGTCCATGCCGTCCTGATTCTCGACGATGGAGCTAACCCCGACGCGATCATCGCCGAGGCCAGCGAGCGCCTCGAAAGCCATCAGCGCATCCGCGGCTTCTCCCTCTGGCCGCAGCCAAGCCTGCCCCGCACCTCCGGCACACGTAAGCTGAAGCGCGTGGAAATTTCCAAATGGGTGGCCGGCGCGACCACCTCGCCCAGCCCCGCCGCCGCCGATTCCATCGAGGCCATCATCCGCAAGTACGCCGGCAATCGCACGGTCGACGCCGGCACGTCTCTCGACCAGCTCGGCCTCAGTTCGCTCGACCGCATCAGCCTCTTGATGGAGCTCGAACAACGCACCGGCGCGTCTGTCGACGAGGCGCAGTTTGCCGCCGCCCGCACCGTCGGCGAACTGGCGCGCATGGAGCCATCCTCCACCGCCGTACCGCCCGAGCTCTTCGACTTTCCCGAATGGAACCGAGCCGCTCCGGCCCGCTGGATGCGACGGCTGACCCTGCCCGGCGTTTTCCTGCCGATGTTGCGCCTGTTCGCGTGGATCAAAACCGAAGGTCTCGAAAACCTGCGCGACATCAAGGGTCCCGTCATCTTTGCCGCCAATCATCAAAGCCATTTCGACGTCCCGTCCATCTTCTGGTCCCTGCCCCCGCGGTGGCGCAACAGCGTGGCTCCGGCCATGTCGAAAGAATTCTTCGACGCGCATTTCCACCCCGAGCGCCACACGCGCCGTGAACGCTTCACCAACGGCCTGAATTACGTGCTCTCCTGCCTCGTCTTCAACGCTTTCCCGTTGCCCCAGCGAGAAGCCGGCGCACGCGAAGCGCTTCGTTACGCAGGCGAGCTGGCCGCCGATGGCACGTCGATCCTGATTTTCCCCGAAGGCGTCCGCACCGATTGTGGCGAGCTACGCCCGTTCCAGCCCGGCGTTGGCATGCTCGCCGCGCGGCTGCATCTCCCGGTCGTCCCCGTTTATATCGATGGACTCCACCATGTCCTCCACAAGACGGCAAAATTTCCCACGCCCGGCCGCGCTCTCATCCGCTTCGGGAAACCGGTCACGCTCGAAGGCTCCGACTACCCCGCCCTGGCGCGAAAAATCGAAGCCGCCGTCCGCGAACTTTCGGCCAAATAAGCGTTCTTGCCAAAGGGTGTAACCTTGAAACAAGGACGCACCAAAATGTTTTCCGCCGCCGTCATCGTTCTCCTTGCCGCTGTCCTCCTGGTCGCGCTTCTGATCCTCAACCGAACGGGCTCGCAGGACGCCACAGACGCTCGCCTGCGCGAGGAGCTTGCCCGCGCCGAGCAGCGCCGCACCGAGGACGCCCGCGCTCTCCGTGAAGAACTCGCCTCCAGCATCCAGCGCTTCGTCCTGCAAACCGAGCAGCGTTCGGAATCTCTGCGCGCCTCAGTCGTGCAGCAGCTTTCCGCCTCGCGCGACGAATCGAGCGGCCTCCTGCGGGGCTTCCTAACCGCCACTACGGACCTCCAGCGCGACCAGCAGGCGCAGCTCGAAGCCATCCGAGGCGTCGTCGACCAACGCCTGCTCGCGCTCCAGACCGACAACGCCGCGCGTCTCGAAACCATGCGCCAGACGGTGGATGAGAAACTACAGTCCACCCTCGAAACCCGCCTCGGCGAATCGTTCCGGCTGGTGAGCGAGCGCCTCGAACAGGTGCACAAAGGCCTCGGCGAGATGCAAAATCTGGCGGCGGGGGTGGGCGACCTCAAGCGCGTCCTCGGCAACGTCACCACCCGCGGCGCG
>ODAK010002568.1_pt1 | contig 19130 bp, 17 predicted proteins | sample 1539591 | NCBI WGS metagenome assembly ODAK01 (sample SAMEA3539303, study PRJEB22396) | soil metagenome | biome: tundra; feature: field; material: soil | place: USA | collected 2010-05 | depth 0.15 m | reverse complement strand
CCGGGTCGGTACGCGGCGCCGACGATGCGTTCGAGCTCGTCGATCGCGGCGGGAATGAGCTCGCGCGGATCGACGAGATCCGCGGCCATCAGACACGCGCCGATGGACCACGCGGCTGGCCCCACTTCGCCCCGGGCGCCCCACTGCCGCCGCAGCGCCGCGATCAACCGCTCCCCCGCGCCGCGCAATCGCGCATCGTCGGAGACCGCGGCGCTCTCGACGAACAGCGGCAGCCAATCGGCGTCGGCGGGCACCGGGTTATCGAACTCGCGCGCGGCGGCGGCAGCAAGCGCCGGCCCGAGAGCGTCAGCCAGTTCCGCGCGATCAGTCGTGCAGTAACGGCGCAGCAGCAGCGTCAGCGCGAGCGGACCGACCGCGTCGCCGCGCGCCAGCGCGTCGAGAATGCGCGCGATCAGCCACTCGATGGCGCGCTCCTCCCAGCCTGGTCCGCCATCATCCAACAAGCCTGCAATTATAATGAAAGGATGTCCGCCATCCGGTTCGTCGCGCTTCTGGCACTCGTCGTCTGGCTCGGTGGGATGATTGTGCTCGGCCTGGTCGTTGCTCCAGCGACCTTTCGGGTGCTGCAGGCGCAGGCCCCGGCCACCGGCCGCGTGCTCGCCGGCGCGCTCTTCGGCGACATCCTGCGGCGCTTCTACCTTCTCGCGTACGGGTGCGGCGCGGTCATGCTGCTGAGCCTGCTGATGATGAAATTCATCGGCCCGCCGCCGCGGGCCTTTCTGCCGCGCGCGGCGATCGTGGTGACGATGCTGGCGGTGGCGGCGTACGCCGGCGTGCCGGTCGCTCGCGAGATCGCCCAGCTTCAGTCGCGCGTGTCCGGCCCGATCAACGCATTGCCGGAGACCGATCCGCTCCGCCTGCGATTCGATACGCTGCACGCGATGTCGACGAGGCTGATGACCGTCGACATCGTGCTCGGCCTGGTGCTGCTTTCCTGGTACATCCGTGAGTGACATGCGTCACACGATTACGCTGATTCCCGGCGACGGCATCGGCCCCGAAGTGACGGCGGCGGTCGTGCGCGTCGTCGCCGCGGCTGGCGTGTCCATCGAGTGGGAACGCCACATCGCCGGCGTGCAGGCATTTGAGCGCACCGGGAAGGCGCTGCCGGTCGAGTTGATCGACTCCATCCGCCGAAACACGGTCGCGCTAAAGGGGCCCGTGTCGACGCCAATCGGCGAAGGGTTCTCGAGCGTGAACGTCGGGCTGCGCAAGGCGCTCGAGTTGTACGCGAACCTGCGGCCCGTGTGGAATCTTCCTGGCGTGCCGGCCCGCTTCGAGGGTGTGGATCTCGTGATCGTCCGCGAGAACACGGAGGATCTGTACGCGGGCCTCGAGCACGAGGTCGTGCCGGGCGTCGTCGAGAGCCTGAAGATCATCACGGAGCGCGCGTCGACGCGAATCGCGCAGTTCGCGTTCGACTACGCGCGCCGCCATGGCCGCAAGCGCGTGACGGCGATTCACAAGGCGAACATCATGAAGCTCGGCGACGGCCTCTTTCTCTCATGCGTGCGCGCGGCGGCGCCCCACTATCCCGAAATCGTGTACGACGAGCGCATCGTCGACGCCGCGTGCATGCACCTGGTGATGAACCCCGGGCAGTTCGACGTGCTGGTGATGCCGAATCTCTACGGCGACATCGTGTCGGACTTGTGCGCGGGGCTGGTCGGCGGCCTTGGCGTCGTCGGCTCCGCGAATCTCGGGGCGGAGACGGCCGTGTTCGAAGCGGTGCATGGCAGCGCGCCCGACATCGCGGGGAAGAACGTCGCGAACCCGACGGCGCTGCTGCTTTCGGCGGTACTGACGCTGCGCCACATTGACGAAGTGGCGGCCGCCGACCGCATCATGAAGGCGCTGGAGACCGTGCTCTCGTCGGGCGCGACGCGCACGCGCGATCTCAAGGGCTCGGCGACGACCACCGAGTTCACCGATGCGCTCTGCCGCGCCATGCTATAGTCCGAATCTCCGATGCTGGACGACATTACTGAAGCCGTCCTCGCGCACGAAGAGGTCGCCAAGTACCTGCAAGGCGGGTACGGCACCAGCGGTGCCGAGGCGCGCGAACGAGTCAACGGGTATCTCGACGAGCTGCGCACGACGCAGCGGTACAAGATCTACCGCGCGCTGCAGCATCCGCTGTATCCGATCCTGCGCAAGATCGAACGCAAGCAGGAGCACCTGTATCACGTGACCGGCGCGGTCAAGACGCACCGGATCATGTACGCCTCGAATCACAAGAGCCATACCGACTATCTCGTCGAGCCGCTCGTGCTCGACGACAACGGCGTGCGCCCACCGGTGATCGCGGCCGGGATCAATCTCTTCGGCGGGCCGCTCGGCCTGATTCACCGCCACGTCACCGGCGCGATTCCGATTCGGCGCAACACCAAGGATCCCGCGTATTTCATCACGCTCAAGGCGTACGTCGCCGAGGTCCTCAAGCGCCACGATCTGCTGTTCTATCCGGAAGGCGGGCGCAGCTACAGCGGCGAGATCAAGGCGGTGAAGACCGGGCTCATCAGCGCCGCGCTGTCGGCGGACTGCCCGAACCTCGTCATCATTCCCACGGCGATCGCGTACGACCTGGTGCTCGAGGACCACATCCTGGCGCGGCAGCGCGTGAAGAAGCGCCAGCGGCCATTCGCGCGCGAGCTTGCGGAAATGGTGCGCTACGCGGTCGGCTATTGGTCGCGCGCCTTTGTCACCTTCGGCGCGCCGATTCCGGCCGGCCCCCGCGACGTGCAGTCGCGCGGCGATCTGCTCGAGCTGACGCGGCTCATTCGCGCGCGGATTGGCGCGTGCTACAAAGTGCTGCCCACGGCGATTTTCGCGGCCGCGATGCGGCCGTCCATCACGCGCCGCGATCTCGAAGGGCGGATCGACCGCCTGATCGAAGAGCTCTGCGCGCGCCATGCCAACCTCGGCATCACGAGCGGCAAGCAGGCGGTCGACGAAGCCGCCGAACCGCTCGAGACGCGCGGCATCATCGTCGCCGAGCGCGGACGCTTCCGCGTGCGCGAGCGCAGCGTCCTCCGCTACTACGCCCGCACGATCGAACATCTGCTCGTCACGCCGGGCCGGACGCACTGATGCTGGACGGCGCATCCAAGGCTTTCTTCTCCATTCTCGCTCACAGCGGGGCGCTCAAGAAGGTGGCGTCGCGCTTCGGCATGCGTCGGCCGACGAGCTTCGCGCGCCGGTTCATCGCCGGCGAAGAGATCGCCGAGGCGATCGAGGCCGCGCGCGCGCTCGAAACGCGCGGCTTCACGCACACGCTGGACCTGCTCGGCGAGAGCGTCGCGAACCTGGCCGGCGCCGATGCCGCGACCCGGGGGTACCTGCGCGTCGTCGACGCGATCGTCGAGGCGGGCGTCGGCAGGAATATTTCGCTGAAGCTGACGCAGCTGGGACTCGACGTCGACAAGGCCAGCGCGATCGACAACCTGCGGCGCGTTCTCGATCGCGCGGAACCGGCCGGATTCTTCGTCCGCGTCGACATGGAGAACTCGCCGTACACCGAAGTCACGCTCGAAATCTTCGAGACGATGTGGCAGCAGGGCTACCGCGAGATGGGCGTCGTGCTGCAGTCAGCGCTGTACCGCAGCGAAAAGGACCTCGCGCGAATCAACGCGCTCGGCGCGAGCATCCGCCTAGTGAAAGGCGCGTACAAAGAACCAAAGAGCGTCGCGTATCAGAAGAAGGAAGACGTCGACGCCGCGTACGCACGCATGATGAAGGTGCTGCTCGTCGAAGGCCGCTATCCGGCCATCGCGACACACGACCCGGCGATGATCGATCTCGCCAAAACGTGGGCGGCCGAACACGGCGTCGGATCGGACCGCTTCGAATTTCAGATGTTGTACGGCATCCGCCGCGATCTGCAGACCGGCCTCATGGCCGATCGGTTCCGCGTCCGCGTGTACGTGCCATTCGGCCGCGAGTGGTTTCCGTATTTCATGCGGCGGCTCGGCGAGCGGCCGGCCAACATCGCGTTCGTCCTGCGCGGCCTCGCTCGGGAAAAATAGGCAAGTACTGCACACGACCACCGTCGGTGCATCATTCGGCCACCGCCCCGACGGTCACCTGTTGCCCCCCAAACACGATCGGCCAGTCATCCTACGGTAGAGCTTAGCCGCAAGGCCCATCTCTTCAGCAGTTACAAAGGACAAGGTCAGCGCGGCACGTAACTTGAAGTCAACCTGGACCGCGAGGCCGTTCTGGAGCGTCCTTCTAGACAGGACACAGAACGAGCCCGGAGGACATAGGAACCATGGTGACCCACTACCCCCAGATGACGTCGGGCGAGACCCTCGGCCTGGCCGGGCACACGCATCGGGCGGACGCTGGATTGGGCGCGCGCATGCGGGGATGGCTCCAGCAGGCGTACTGCGGATTGCACGGGCACGACAGCCTGATGCATTTTGAAAAAGATCGGATGTTTCTGCTTTGTGCGTCGTGCGGGCGCGAGACACCGGGATGGGAACTGACTGTGCCTCGACCGCTTGTGAGCGTACGGGCCGAGCGGCGTGCCGTAGTACTCCACCGGCCGCGTCTCGTCAGCGACAGGCGAGTCGCGTAGTTACAAAGGAGAGTTACAGAATCGTCGCGCCAACTCGGCGAGCGCATTCCGGCACATCGTCACATCGTCGAGATTGACGTACTCCTCAGTCGAATGCAGGCCGGCGCCGCCGGGCCCGAAGAGCACCGACGGAATTCCCGCGTGGCCGAGGACCGCGGCATCTGTCCAGAAGCTCGCGCCGCCGATGCGCGGACTGCCGCCGACCTGGCGCACGACGTCGGCGAGCATCTGCGGCAACTCGTGGTCGGCTGGCAGTTCGTAGGCAGGACGGCCGAACACTCCGCGCGCGGTGCCTCGGAAGGTCGAATCCTCGAGCCGCAGCCCCTCGAGAATCGCGCGCACCTCATCGAGCGCGATCGAGACCGGCTCGTGCGGCAGCGTTCGCCGCTCCATCTGAAGCCGCGCGCAATCGGGATAGCTGCTCAACTCGCGTCCGCCTTCGATGATCGACGCGTGCAGCGAGCCGTTGCCGAGGAGCGGATGCGGCCGCCGCGTCTGCAGATCGCGATCGAGCGCCTCGAGATGCCGCAGCACGCGCCCCATCCGCAGAATCGCGTCCTCCCCTTCGGCGGGCCGGCTTCCATGCGCCGCCCTCCCTCGCACTTCGACCTCCACCCACGCGAAGCCCTTGTGGCCCACCGCGATCTCGAGCCCGGTCGGTTCGGTGACGACGGCGGCGTCGGCGCTCCATTCGGCGACCAGCGCATCGGCGCCGATGCTCGAATGCTCTTCGTCCACGACGGCGGCGATGATCAGGCGGCCCGAATCGAGCCCGCCCGATTCGGCCACGACGCGCGCGGCGTCGATCATCGCGGCCACGCCGCTCTTCATATCCTCGGCGCCGCGGCCGTAGAGGCGGCCGTCTTTGTGGACCGGCGTGAACGGCGCGTCCATGCCGGCGACGCCGACCGTGTCGACGTGGCCGCAGAACATCAGGGTCCGGCCCTGCCGCCGCCCTTCGAGGATGCCGATGGTGTTCGGCCGGCCCGGCGCTGCATCATTGACTTGCACGTCGAGTCCGAAGCCGCGCATCGCCGCGGCGACCGCGGCGGCGGCCTCGGCTTCGCCCGGCGCGCCCGGGACGAGCGTCGGGTTCACCGAGTTAATGGCGACAAGGTCGCGAAGTAGACGGATACAGGGATCCATACGTCAGCTTGTCCTTAGTGTGAGCAATGCTATCCTGCCACCCACATGAGCTCAAACCGCGTCGTCGCCATCACCGGCGCATCGGCGGGCATGCGCACCATCGATCATCCGGTTCCCGAGGTCTATCCGTATTGGAAATCCCGCGGATTGGTCTGGCTCAACGCGATCGCGCCCGGCATCTGCGATCGCGTCGTCCAGACGTTCGGGCGCAAGCGTGCTTGAACCTGCCCCTATGATCGCCGCCATCGCCGCCGCCGTCCGCGCCGACGGCGGACGCGCGCTCATCGTCGGCGGCTGGGTGCGCGACCGCATCATGGGACGGACGTCTAAGGACGTCGACATCGAGGTGTACGGCGTCCCGGCCGATCGGCTCCGCCAGCTGCTGGAACCGTTCGGGCGCGTGGAGACGGTCGGCGAAAGTTTTCAAGTTTACAAGCTCGGCGACATCGACGTGTCGCTGCCCCGCCGCGAATCGAAGTCGGGCCGCGGCCATCGCGGCTTCGATGTCGCCGGCGATCCGGGCATGTCGATCGAGGACGCGGCGCGGCGGCGCGACTTCACGATCAACGCGATCGGCTGGGATCCGCTCACCGACGAGTACCTGGATCCGTTCGACGGCCGCCGCGACATCGCCCGCCGGCTCCTTCGCGTGGTCGATCCGGCAACGTTCGGCGACGACAGCCTGCGCGTCCTGCGCGCGGTGCAGTTCGCCGCGCGCCTGGAGTTCGCGCTCGATGCCGCCGCGCGCGCGTTGTGCCGGACGATTCCGCTCGACGATCTGCCGGCCGAGCGCGTTTGGACCGAGCTCGAGAAGCTGCTCTTCGCGCCGCGCCCGTCGATCGGCTTCGCGCTCGCGATGGAGCTCGGCGTCGTCGAGAAGCTGTTTCCGGAACTGCTCGCCCTCGCCGGCTGCCAGCAGGAGCCGGAGTGGCATCCAGAGGGCGACGTCTGGGTGCACACGCTGCAGGTGATCGACCAGGCGCGCCTGCGAATCGACGACTTGCCGCGGCCGCAACAAGTTGCCGTGATGCTCGGCGCCGTCTGCCACGATTTCGGCAAGCCGGCCACGACCGCGTTTACCGATGGGCGGATGCGGTCGATCGATCACGAGGAGCAGGGCGTCGCGCCGGCGATCGCGTTTCTCGATCGGATCAACGTGCATTCGATCGACGGCTACGACGTCCGCCGTCAGGTCGTCGGCATGGTGGCGCAGCATCTGAAGCCGGGGATGTGGTTCAAAGCGCGCGACGAAGTGGGCGACGGCGCGTTTCGCCGGCTCGCGCAGAAAGTGGATCTCGAATTGCTCGCGCGCCTCGCGAAAGCCGACTGCACCGGCCGCCAGCCCGGCGCGTTCGACTGCTCGGCGATGGACTGGTTTCTCGAGCGCGCGCGGCTGCTCGGCGTCGAGCACCGGCCGCCGGCGCCGATTCTGCTCGGGCGGCACGTGCTCGCGCTGGGTATCGCGCCAGGTCCTCGCGTCGGAGAAATCCTGAAAAGCGTGTACGAGCAGCAGCTCGACGGCAAGGTGACGACCCTGGATGAGGCCATCGAAACGGCCCGGCTCATGCTCCCCTAAAAAGGCGCCGCTCCCACCCTTCCCGCCGCTCCTGCCGCTCCTGCCTGTGTACAATCGCACCCATGGCCCGCTACACCCTCGTCTACGGCGTTCGACTGATTCCCGAAAGCACGCTCAAACGCGTCGAGGAAGCGACGCTGCATCTCGCCGACGGATCCACCGCCGGCCTGACGCTCCACACCTTCGACGGCACCATCCCGCAACTGCGCCGCTCGCTCGATCGCAGCCTCGACGCGTTCTTCGATCTGCTGCCAGGCGCCGACAAAGACGACGTCGAAACGTTCGGTGAATGATTCGGTGAAGGGTTCGGTGAACGAACGCCTCGGTCGCACGCTCGTCGCCAAAAAGCTGAACCTGCTGCTCCTCGCCGCGCCGGCGAGCTGGATCCTGCGCGAGACGCATCCCGAGTCGCCGTGGATATTCATCACGGCCGCCGTGTCGCTCGTTCCGCTGGCCGGCATGATCGGCCTTGCCACCGAACAACTCGCACACCGCGCGGGCCCTGCGCTCGGCGGACTGCTGAACGCCACCTTCGGCAACGCCGCCGAGCTCATCATCGCGGTCGTGGCGCTGAGGCAGCATCACATCGAACTCGTGAAGGCCTCCATCACCGGCAGCATCATCGGCAACCTGCTGCTCGTGCTCGGCCTGTCGTTCTTCGCGGGAGGACTCGGCCGCCGATCGCAGAAGTTCAACCGCACCGGCGCGACCAACGCCACGGCGCTGCTCTTCCTCGCCGTCGTCGCGCTCGTGATGCCGGCGGTGTTCGATCTCTCGGTCTACGGCAGCCTGGCGGCGCGGCCGCAGGCGATCGATCATCTGAGCTTCTCGAGCGCGCTCATCATGATTGTCGCCTACGTCGGGAGCCTCATCTACGCGTTCACGGCGCGACGCGATTTGTTCCGGTCGACGCGCCCGGATACAGGCGATGAAGGTGAAGGCGAGCTGGCCTTGTCCACCTCGGCCGCCATCGTGCTGCTCGGCATCGGCACGGTGCTGACCACGCTCCAGGCGGAGCTGCTCGTCGGCGCGCTGCAGCCGGCGCTCGGCCGCTTCGGCTTCACCGAGCTCTTCGTCGGCGTCATCGTGATCGCGATCATTGGAAACGCGGCGGAGCACTGGTCGGCGGTCGCCGCGGCGCGCCGCGATCAGATGACGCTGGCGGTCGAGATCTCGATCGGGAGTAGCGCGCAGATTGCGCTCTTCGTGGCGCCGCTCATCGTCCTGTATTCGTTCGCGATCGGCCACCCGATGTCGCTGCTCTTCAATCCGTTCGAGATCGTGGCGATTGCTCTTTCGGTGCTCGCGACCTTCATGGTCGTGATCGACGGCGAGAGCAACTGGGTGGAAGGGCTGCAGCTGGTGGCGGTCTATCTCATCCTGGCGATCGCGTTCTATCTGGTCCCCGCGTCCGGCTGAGCGTTCGGGGGGCGTGAATTACTTTCCGTCGGTGTGCTGACGCAGGAAGCCGATCGTCATCGGCCACGCCTGTTCGCTGGCCTTCATGTTCGCGCCGTCCTGCCCCGTCTGCGCGCGGAGGAATCCGTGCCCGGCGTTCTCGAACGTGTGCGGCGCGTATGATTTTCCGAGCTCCTTCATCTTCGCTTCCGTCGCCGGAATCGTCGCGCCGATGCGCGCGTCGGCGCCGCCGTACAGCCCGAGGACCGGCGCTTTGATTTGCGAGAGCGACGCCGCAGGCGTGAACGACCCCTGCGCGCCGCCCGGCTCGCTCGGCGCCGTGCCGTAATAGACGACGGCGGCGTTCAAACCCGGCTGCAACACGGCGTACGCAAAACTCTGCGATCCGCCGAAGCAGAAGCCGACGGTCGCGCTCTTGCCGTTCGCCGCGGGCAGTCTCAGGCCGTACTCGCGCACCGCGTTCAGCCGCGCCGTCATCTCCGGCTGCGGCAGGCTCATCACCGCCTTCGTAACGTCGTCGCGCGTCGGGTACGCTTCTGTCCCCCCGCCATTCGCCCCGTGCCCCGACAGCAGGTCGGGCGCGACCGCGATGAACCCTTCGGCCGCAAGCTGATCGGCCACGCCGCGGATCCAGTCGCTGAGGCCGAAGATCTCCTGAATCACGACGACGACCGGCGCCTTGTCGCGGCGCTCCGGATACACGACGAACGTGTTCACCGGCGTGCCACCGCTGACCTCGACCTTCACCCACTCACTGTGCCGCGGGGACGCGCTCAAGCGCGCTTTCGCGCCTTCTTCATCCGCGGGCAGCTTCATGTTGTTCGGAGACGGCGCCGTCGCCTGCGGCTTCTCCATCATGTGGCCGGCGTGGGGATCTGCCTGCGCGAACACGCGCGGCGCGGACAGCGCCGAGAGAGCAACGAGCGCGATCACGGTAACGTTGAGACGCATAATTGAATTCCTAATTCCTCGCGGCGCGCCACTCTTCGAGCAGCCGCGCGGCGTTGCCGGCCACCGAATGCAGCGTCGGCGTCCACCCTAACGCATGCGCCCGCGGGCTTCGCACGAGCTGATCGAGCGCGAGCGCGTCGGCGAACGGCCCCATCTTCGTCCGTGCTTCGTCGATCGGCACGTTCCGGACGTCGGGCCGCACCGGCACGTAGGGCGCAATCGCCGACACGAGGTCGTTGACCCGCTCGTCGCCCTCATCGTTGGCGTGGTAAATGCCTGATGCATCGACGTTTACGGCCAGCTTCGCGTAGAGGTCCGCCAGGTCGCGATCGTAGACGAGCGGCCAGTGATTGTTGCCGTCTCCCACGACGCGGACCAGGCCGTTGGTCGCCGACTTGAAGATGTCGCCGACAATTCCACCGTCGCCGCCGTACACGACGCCGGGACGCACGACGATCGTCCGCAGGTGATCGTCCGCGGCTTCGAGCACGAGCTGCTCGTGTGCCGGGCGGAACGACGCCATCGCAATGGGGTTGATCGGCGCGTCCTCGCTGGCCGGTTCCGGCGTCCTGCCGAGAATCCAGACCCCGGACGTATAGATCACGAACCGCTTGGCGGGCGCCGTCGACCCGGCCGTCCGCGGCCGCTTCGCCGCCGCGATGATCGTCTCGAGCGCCGCGCGCTCGATCGCGGGGCCCTTGCCCGAGGCGTAATCGAACGCGGCGTGCACGTACCCGTCCTGCGCGTCGGCGCTGCCGCGAAACGACTCGGGATCGGCCAGGTTGCCGATCACCGGATGCCCGCCGCGCGCCTTGACGCGCCGCGCCTTTTCGTTGTCGCGGACGAGCGCCGTCACATCGTGCCCGCCGCGGACGAGCGCGTCGAGCACGGGGCCGCCGATGTAACCGGTCGCGCCGGTGAGAAAGATGCGCATGCGAAGCGTAACAGCTTACATCATAATTCACTCGTGGCCCGCGACACGCTCATCGACTTCTTCCGCGACCTCGCCCGCACGCGCGGCCAGTTCCTCGTGTACGACGATGGGTTCCGCAGCCGCAGCTATTCCTACGATCAGGTCGGGCGCGCCGCCGCCGGATTCGCGGCACGCCTCCACGAGGCGGGGCTGCGCAAGGGCGACAAGGTCATCTTTTGGAGCGAGAACCGCCCGGAATGGATCGTCGCCTTCTGGGGATGTCTCCTCGGCGGCATCGTCGTCGTGCCGATCGACTACCGCGCGTCGCCCGATTTTCTCGCGCGCGTCAGCCGCATCGTCGCCGCCAAGCTGGTGCTCATCGGGCCGGACGTGCCGCGGATGGCAGCCGGTGTGTCGACGCCGGTGTGGCCGATCGATCAGGTCGACTGGCAGGTCCACGGGCGCGGCGCGACGCCGCCGGAGGTTGCGATCGGCCGCGATGACGTCGCGGAAATCATCTTCACCTCGGGCGCCACCGCCGAGCCCAAAGGCGTCCTCATCACGCACCGCAACATCCTCGCGAACATCGTTCCGGTCGAACACGAGGTGATCAAATACCGCAAGTGGGCGAAGCCCTTTCTGCCCCTCCGCTTTCTGAATCTCCTGCCGCTCAGCCACATGTTCGGGCAGGCGATGGCTACCTTCGTTCCCCCGATGCTGGCGGGGACGGTGGTCTTCATGCGCGGGTTCAACCCGGTCGACATCGTGACGCAGATCAAGAGCCGGCGCGTGTCGGTGCTGGTGTCGGTGCCGAAGATTCTCGACGTGCTGAAGGAGTACGTGGAGCGCGCCACCCCTCAGGACGCCGCCGAAGCGCTGCCTGGCGCGAAGCCGCCGAAGAGACACTGGGTGCGGCGATGGTGGCATTACCGGCACATCCATCGCCTCTTCGGCTGGAAATTCTGGAGCTTCGTCGTCGGCGCCGCGCCGCTCGAAGGCGAGCTGGAATCGTTCTGGGGCGAGCTCGGCTTTGTCGTCGTGCAGGGATACGGGCTCACGGAAACGGCGCCGATTGTCACGCTCAACAATCCGTTCGGGACGAAGAGGGGCTCGGTCGGCAAGGCGATTGCGGGCGTCGAGGTCAAGATCGCGGAGGACGGCGAGATTCTGGTGCGCGGCGAGAACGTGACGACCGGCTATTTCAACGCCCCCGCCGAGACCGCGAGCGCGTTCGAAGGCGGCTGGTTCCACACGGGCGATATCGGTGAGATCGCGCCCGACGGGCAGCTGTTCATCCGCGGGCGCAAGAAAGAAATGATCGTGACGCCCGAGGGGCTGAACGTGTTCCCCGAGGACGTCGAGCGCATCATCAATCACATTCCTGGCGTCCGCGATTCGGCGGTGGTGGGCGTCTCCACGGGCGGTGAAGAGCGTGTCCACGCCGTGCTCGTCGTCGACCCGGGCGTCGATCCGGACGATGTCGCGCGGCGGGCGAACGCGGAGCTCGAGGATCATCAGAAGATTCGGCGCGCGCTCGTCTGGCCCGACAGCGAGCTTCCGCGCACCGACGGCACACGCAAGCTGAAGCGCGCGGCGATCGGCGAATGGGCGCGGACCGGCGCGGCGCCGCGGCCGGCAGGGCCTTCGGGCGATGCGCTGGCGGCGCTCGTCGCGAAATATGCGGGCCGTAGCGATCTCTCGGCGGCGACGACGATCGAGGAGCTCGGCTTGAGCTCGCTCGAACGCGTGGAGCTGATGGTGGCGCTCGAAGACACGTTCCAGACGCGGATCGACGAGAGCGCGTTCGCCGGCGCGCACGACATCGGCCAGCTGCGCGCGCTCGTGACGCGCGCGACGACGACCGACCAGGCGCCAGCCGAACCGGTGGACTTTCCCGCGTGGACGCGCGCCTGGCCGGCGCGCGCCATCCGCCGTGTCAGCCTGCCGACGTGGATTCTACCGATCGCGCGTCTGTTCGCGTGGCTGCACGTTGAAGGGCGCGAACACCTCCGCGATCTCGAAGGGCCGGTGATCTTCGCCGCCAACCATCAGAGCTTCATGGACGGCCCCGTCATCATGGCGGCGCTGCCGGCGCGCTGGCGCTACCGGCTGGCGCCGGCGATGGGCAAGGAGATGTTCGCCGCGCATTTCTTTCCGGCCGAGCACTCGCGCGGCGCATGGTTCAGGAGCAGCCTCGAGTACTACCTCGCGGTGCTCTTCTTCAATGCGTTCCCGCTGCCGCAGCGCGAAGCCGGCGCGCGACAGACGCTGCGCTACATCGGCGAGGTGCTCGGCGACGGCACGTCGGTGCTGATCTTTCCGGAAGGACAGCGATCGGAAACCGGTGACATCGGCACCTTTCGGCCGGGCATCGGGATGATCGCGTCACGGCTCGGGGCGACGGTGGTTCCGGTGCGGCTCACCGGGTTGAACAACGTGCTCGGCGTCGGGTGGCACATGGCCCAGCCCGGCCGCGTCCGCGTGGTCTTCGGTGCGCCGCTTCGGCTGAGCGGCGACGACTACGAAGCGCTGGCGAAGCAGGTTGAAGCCGCCGTACGGAAATTGTAAAAGGGGACAAGGACATTCAACCTGGCGGCCGATGGGACGGTCTATGCATAGTGGCGGATGTCGAAGATGACCGCCAGCGCAATATGGAGGTTCGAACATGACACCACGACAGTTCTGTCACACCGCCCTGGGAATAATTCTGCTTGCCGGCTCCATTCTGGTGATGCCCGCATGCGCGGCGCCTCGCGGCCGGCTGTACGTTCGCGTCGGCCCGCCGGCGCCCATTGTCGAAATGCGCATCGGCGCGCCAGGACCGGGCTACATCTGGGTGCCCGGCTATCACATGTGGAACGGCGGCGCATACGTGTGGGCCCCCGGCCGCTGGATGCTTCCGCCTCGCGCGCGCGCAGCCTGGGTGCCCGCCCGCTGGGTGCGAGACCGCCGCGGCTGGTACTTCGTCGAAGGCCACTGGCGATAAGCGGTGAACTGACTGGCGGTAATGTGTCGGATGTGGCACAATACTTGTTTGTAATGAAAGGACCGCTAGCAGTTTGAGCAAGGACGATCTAATTGACATGCAAGGCACCGTGGTCGCCGTTCACAGCGGCGGTCTTTACCGCGTGCAGTGCGACGCCGGCCACGAAGTGCTCGCCCAGCTCAGCGGCCGCATGCGCCGCTTCCGCATCAAGGTGGTTCCAGGAGATCGCGTGACCGTCGGCGTCTCGCCGTATGATCCGGTCCGGGGCATCATCACCTTCCGCGCACGCTAGCCAGAGACGGTTTGAATTCCAATACCACGAACAGCCGACATCCCCAGCGCCACAGCCGCCGTCCGCTCCGCGGGCGCTCACACGGCGGCCCCAAGACACACGCGTCCCGTCCGGCGTCGTCCCAATCGCCGGCGCTCGAGCCGACCCCGTGCGACACGGAGCCGGTCTCCTTCGCCTCGCTCAATCTCGATCCGCGGCTGCTCGAGGGCATCCGCGACCTGGGATTCAGCGACACCCGTCCGGTTCAGTCGGCGGTGATTCCGCTCGCGCTCGCCGGCCACGATCTCATCGCCTGCGCCCAAACGGGCACCGGCAAGACGGTCGCGTTCGTCGTGCCGATGGTGCAGTGGCTCCTGACGACGCCGCGCGCGCTCGTCGACGGCGAGGCCGCGGCCGTGCAGAGCCGCGTGCTCGTGCTCGCCCCGACGCGGGAGCTCGCCGTGCAAATCGAAGACGAAATCCACGGCCTCTCGTACCACACCCCGATCACGAGCGCCGCGGTGTACGGCGGTGTCGAGATGGGCATGCAGGAGCGCGCGCTGCGCGCCGGCGTCGACATCATCGTCGCCACGCCGGGCCGGTTGATCGATCACATGCGGCAGCAGAACGCCGACCTCAGCGCGATCCAGCTGCTGGTGCTCGACGAAGCCGATCGCATGATGGACATGGGCTTCTGGCCCGACGTCCGCCGCATCATCTCGGCGATGGCGGCTGTCCGCCAGACGCTGCTCTTCTCGGCGACGATGCCCGACGATGTCGTGCGGTTCGCGCTCGAGATCGTGCGCGACGCGAAATACGTGCAGGTCGGCCAGCGTAGCGCGCCGGCCAAGGCGATCACGCACCGCGCGGCGGTCATGCCCGCGGGGAAGAAGATCGACTGGCTGATCGATCACCTGCGCAAGCCCGAAGGGCCCGTGTTGATTTTCTCCCGCACCAAGATCGGCGCCGATCGGTTGGCGCGCAGGCTGTCCGCGGCCGGCGTCCGCTGCATCGCGCTGCACGCCGACCGGACGATGGAACAGCGGCGTCAGGCCGTCGAGGGATTTCGCGGCGGCAAATACACTGTGCTCGTCGCGACCGACATCGCCGCGCGCGGGCTCGACATCGACGGCATTCACACCGTGATCAATTACGAGGTGCCCGATTCACCCGACGCCTACGTGCACCGGGTCGGCCGAACGGGCCGCGCCGATGAGGTCGGTCAGGCGCTCACGCTCGTCGCGCCCGAGGAGCGCTCGGCGCTGGCTCTTTTGGAAAAGTCGGTTGGCGTTCGCTTAGAATGGAACGAGCGGCATGACTGATCCGTTGATCGCGCGCTCGATCGTTCCCGACGCGCCGGCCCCGCAGCCCGACGCCCCCGCGGCCTCGGCGGCCGTGATGAAGTTCAAGTCGTGCCGCTGGCGGCGTCCGCCGGAAGACGGCCCGGAGTGTTGCGGCCACCGCGACGTCCTGCCGATGGCCGGCACCACCGGTTTCGATCCGCAGGCGTGGTGCCCGGACTGCACGTTCTACAAGCTCCGCCGCACGCCGAAGAAGCGCAGCCCCGAAGACTACCGCTATTAGCTACTCTGAAAATTCTTTCGCCAGCTCGACCCACTCGCCTTGCGGCGCGAGCTCCTGATACGCGCGCCAGTGCGGACGCGCCTCCTGCGGCTGCCCCATCTTCTCGAACGTCACCGCCAGATAGAAATGCGCGTCGGCGTAGAAGGGATTGAGGTTCAGCGCTTCGCTGTAGCAGCCCAGCGCCTCGGCGAAGCGGCCGAGATCGTGATAGATGTTGCCGAGGTTGAAGTGCGCTTCGAAGAAATCCGATTCGAGGCCGATCGCCCGCTCGTAGAGCGCCTGCGCTTCAGCGAGCTCGTCGCGGCTGTAGTGCACGTTCGCGAGATTGATCAGCGCGGCGACCAGGTACGGATCGCACTCCAAGGCTTTGCGGTACGCCGCCGCGGCCTCCTCCCGCTTCGATTCGTCTCCATCGTCGAGCGCGGAGCCGGCGCGGAAGTAGTTTTCGGCGAGCGCCGTATCGCGCGGCGCGCGCGGCGCGACGTCGTTCGCCGCCGGCACGGCGCGTGCCTCCGGCTGAGGCCGCAGCGTGAGGATCTTGGCGGGCGCCGCATCGAGGCGGAAATCGAACGCGAGCTGCCCCTGCCGCGACGCGATCAGCGCCCTGACGACGCTTCGGAACGACGCCCCGTCGCTCAACCCTTCGTTCGCCTGCCTGATGGCCGCCAGATCGGGAAACGCAAAGAACGTGTCGGCGTTGGTGCGGAGCACCGGTTGGATGACGCCGCACTTCACCAGATACCGCAGATGATCTTCGCGAAGCGCCCGGTACCGCGCGAGCAGATCCCGCATCGCATGATACTGCCGCTTCAGCGCCTCGGGCGTCGGCACGCCAGCGATCCCGCAGAACTCCTCTTCGGTGAGGATGCGGATTTGGGACGGTTGCTGCTGCGCGTTGATCTCCTCGGCGCGCTTGAGCTTGTTGCTCGTCCGGCTGACGCCGGACGCGGCCGCGGGATCGACATCGGGCGAGTCGGATTGAGGAGACGGGCCAAAGCCTTCGGCGCCGATCACCAGCATCGTCGTCTTCGCGTTGACGTCGTCGGCTGTGGCGCCGCCCAGGCGCGCGACGAGCGCGCGCGCGTCCTTGCGGCCGAGCGAGCTGAGTTTTCCGGTGAATACGACGACCTGGCCCTCGAGGGGCGGACGACCCGGCAGATCAGGCGAGGCTGAGCTCAACGGCGTTCAAGATGAAGGAGAATGCATCTGATGTCAAGGATGACGCGCATGCTGCTCGCCGGCGACATCGGCGGCACCAAGACGCTCCTCGGACTGTTTGAACCAGCCGCGCCGCGTCCGCGCCCCGTCGCGGTGCGCGTCTTCGGAACGCTCGACTACAGCGATCTGCCGTCGATCGTCGCCGAGTTCCTCCAAGACGACGCCGTGAAAGGCGCGGCCATCGCGACGGCGTGCTTTGGCGTCGCGGGTCCAGTGATAGACGAAGCGGCCGAGCTGACCAACGTGCCCTGGAAAGTCGACGCACGGCACGTGTCGGCGCGCTTCACGTTCGCGCGCGTGATGTTGCTGAACGATCTCCAGGCGCTGGCGTGCGCCGTGCCGGTACTCGAGGCGTCCGAAGTCCACGTCCTGCAGGACGGCGGGCCGCTCCCAAGCAACAAGATCGGCAACATCGCGCTCATCGCCGCGGGGACCGGCCTGGGCGAAGCGATGCTGCTCAACGTCAACGGGCGGTTCATCCCTGTCGCGTCCGAAGGCGGGCACGCCGATTTTTCGGCGCGTACCGAACGCGAGATGGCACTCGTGCGAGATGTGACCAGGCGCCACGGCCGCGCCGACGTCGAGCGCGTGCTCTCCGGGCCGGGGCTGGTGAACCTGTTCAGCATCACTCACGCCAGCGCGTGCGCGGCGCACATCGACGTCTCGCATGCCGACGCGCCGGCGGCCATCTCGACGGCGGCGCTCGAGCGCCGCTGCGACGGCTGCGTGGCGGCCCTCGACATGTTTGTCGAGGCCTACGGGGCCGAGGCGGGCAACCTCGCGCTGCGGACCGTCGCGACGGGCGGCGTGTTCGTCGGCGGCGGCATCGCGCCGAAGATTTTGCCGGCGCTCCCCAACGGGTCGTTCATCCGCGCGTTCCGCGCCAAGCCGCCGCTCGACGCGATGCTCACGGCGATGCCCGTGAAGGTGATCCTCAATCCCGACTCCGGACTCCTCGGCGCTGCGGTCTTCGCCGCGAGCGCTCCATAACGCGGCGCCCGGTTGTGCCACGCACGTATCCTCCCGCCCCTCGCGTCGACGTCGTGGAGATTCTCCACGGCACGCCGGTCGCCGATCCGTTTCGCACGCTCGAGACCACCGACGCTCCGGAAACCACCGCCTGGGTCGCCGCCGAAAACGCGTTGACGCGTCGGCTGCTCGACACGCCCAATCGCGCGCGCCTGGTCGAGCGACTCCGCACGCTGCACCGGTGTCCGCGCACGTCGGTGCCCTCGGTCCGCGGCGCGCGCCTGTTCTTCACGGAAAACGACGGGACGAAAAACCAGGCGGTGCTGTACCTGCAAGAAATGGGACTCGGGGCTGGGGACTCGGGGCTGGGGGCTCGGCGGGTGCTGGTCGATCCGAACGGAATGGATGCTGACGGCACGACCGCCGTCACGGCATTCGAGCCAGACAATGAGGGCGCTCGCGTGGTGTACGCGCTGTCGCACCACGGCAGCGACGTGCAGGAGTTGCGCGTGCACGATGTCGTCACGGGCGCCGATCTGGGCGACTCCGTGCGGTGGGTGAAGTTCGCCTCGATCGCATGGGCCGACGATGGCTTCTTCTACACGCGATTTCCGAAGCCTGGCACGGTCCCGCCCGAACACGAACAGTACTTCTGCCAGGTGTGGTTCCACCGGCTCGGCGACTCGCAGGATCAGGATCACCTGATCCACCAGCGGCCCGACGCGCCGGAGGTCGTCTTCGAGGTCGACGTGACGAGCGACGGCGGACAGCTCGTGATTACGAGCCGGCGCGGCGCGAACGACAACGCGGAAGTAAATGTCGTCCGGCTAAAGGCGGATACGACTTCTGAAGTCGTGTCCGCCTTCGGGCGGGCCGTCGTCAGCGGTTTTTCGAGCGGATGGCACTTCATCGATGGCGCCGACGACCGGCTCTATTTTGGGACCGACCTGGACGCGCCCCGCGGCCGCATCGTCGTCTTCGACCTGCGCGACGCGGATCCGGCACCGCGTGAAGTGATCGGCGAGTCAAGCGACAAGCTCTCGCTCGCGGCGATCGGCGGCGGCCGGCTCATCGTGTCGTATCTGGAGCGCGCGAGCGATCGGCTGCGGATCTTCGAGCTCGACGGACGCCGCGTCGGCGACATCGACCTGCCGGGGCTCGGATCCGTCCTCGGCATCGCCGCCCGCTGGCGCGACGAGCGCTCGTACATCGCGTTCACTTCGTTCACGACGCCGCCGCGGATACTGGCGTGCGATTTCGAGAGCCGCCGCGCGCGGCCATTCGACACCCCGGACGCCGACGCGGGCGCCGGCTCCGTCGATCCGGCGCGCTACGTGGTCGAGCAGGTCTGGTACCCCTCGAAGGACGGCACGCAGGTGTCGATGTTTCTCGTTCGACACGTCGACACGACGCGTCCGGCGCCGGTGCTGCTCACCGGCTACGGCGGCTTCAACATCAGCATCACGCCGGCATTCGATCCGTCCGACTTTCTCTGGC
>ODAK010002564.1_pt1 | contig 19146 bp, 9 predicted proteins | sample 1539591 | NCBI WGS metagenome assembly ODAK01 (sample SAMEA3539303, study PRJEB22396) | soil metagenome | biome: tundra; feature: field; material: soil | place: USA | collected 2010-05 | depth 0.15 m | reverse complement strand
GTCATTCACCTCGCAGTTACCGACCTCATGTGGTCGGGGGTGCTGGTGAAAGCTGCAAGGCTGCGCTCCCGGCAGAGCCAGGATGAGCGCGACTCGAAGGGCTGCATGACCAACGGCATGGAGCCTGCGCTGCTCGCGGATCCGTGAAGTGGTCTGCGCGGGCGGCTGCCAGCCGCTGTCGAACACGGCCGCCGGCGCGAAGCCACGAGCGTGGATCGGCACTCGCCTCGTCGGCGAACGGCACCTGCTGGAACTGAGCCGATCATGGCGATCCGAGTAAGTCCGCAAGGACGTTCCGGGCCCCATCGAGGTCCCCGGTATCGAGCAGGTCGATCGCCCGCTGAACGCTTACCGCGGCCTTACCGCGGAGCTTACCGCGATCGTCCGACGCTGCACCGTTGGTGCACTCCGGTGCACCCTCGGCAGTATCCTCGGCACCGCTTTCCAGGCCGTTTGCACCGTCATGCACTTCGGTGCACTCATCAGTATCTGGCCTCCGGAGCCGTAGGTCAGAGGTTCGAATCCTCTGTGGCGCGCTGAGCATCCTGAAGCCTCCGGACCGGGGTTTCGTGCTGGTGAGGGGGTTCGGCGATCGCGATGTCCGTGTCCCGGGGGGCCGGGACACGGAGCGGCACATTTCGTGGGACACGGAGAGGGCCGAAACGCGGTCTTTCCCGAGCGACGAACGCGAAGGGCGACGGCCCGCCAGCAGAGTGGACGAACGGGACACAGACGGCCCGACATTCGTACGCTCCCACGCCTCGTCCTCGCGTTCACGGGTCGTCGGGCCACCGAGGTGGCCGACGATCACCGAGAGGAACCCGGAAGCACCGCCGGAGGGCAGAAGAAGGGCACCCCCTCGCAACTCCGACCGGTGAAGCGTTGGCTGGCAGCTGGCTGCCGTAGCAACGCCTCGACGCCCGTCGGCGCGGGGAGCGAGTCGAGGTACTGGGCATCGAAGAACGGATCGATCCCGTCCGCGCCGTACTCGTCGAAGTCGACATCGATCGACGTGCCGTCCTCGTGCGTGAGGCAGCAGCCGCATCCGTGGAAGAAGTACGACCACTCGGGCAGCGTGGGAACGACGCCCTATTGTGGAACCGCCTCCGGATGGCCGAAGGCCCCGTCGGACGCGAGAAGTCGAGCGCTCCCGGAGAGGTGCTGCTCGACGACGCCGGCCACCCAGCGCTGCCGGAGCACGTGATCGGCAAGGGCCACCAGGAGGCGCCTCTCCCAGGCGTCGCCCGGAAGAGGAAGCGGAGCGGCGTCGGGCGGGCGCGGCGAAGAGATGCGCGCGGCGATTTCCCTCGCGACGTCTTCCGGCGCTGGGGTTGTGCGGTCCATGCGCGACGAGATCCTATCAACGCGCACCGACCGCGCGGCGATGCGCGACGGCGGCCAGGCCTCTCCCCGTCACGCCGGCCGCTGGCGGCCGTGTTCAGTGTGAACAGTTGACCGATCGCCACTTACACGCGACGAGATCGAGCGGCGAGGGAAGAACGTGACGGAACTACGCCTGGGCTATAAGTCCGCGGATGTCGGGACGCCGGGATACGGCCCGGGCTGATCGGCGACGCAAGTGATGGCTCGGCTCAGTGTCCTCGGGCGAGCCGTGTGATGTACGCTCGACGCCGTGTTCGGCGCTATCCGCAGCGAGCTGGATTTCAGTGTCCTCCACGCCCTCCGGGCGGAGCGGCGCGCCGCCGAGCGTCGAGCCACTGCGAAGTTGCGCGTTCTCCGGGAGCTCCGGCGTCACCGCGTGCTGGGCCTGCTGTCAAAGCACTCAGAGACGCGAATCGAGCAATCGTGGAACGAGAACCTCTTCGCCCAGGTCTTCGGGTATCGAACGATGTTCTCGGGTGGTGGCACGCCGTTCCACTTGCTCCCGAAGAACCCGACGTCGGGCACCCGGATCGACGATTTTTCGCTTGGCGAGTTCGGCGTCGGCGAGAGTGTCGTGCGCGCGTCCGCTGAGCTGAAGAGCCCAGGCACGGATCTGCTCAAGGCTCAGGGAGCGAACTACGACAACCTCTCGCCAGTGGAACAGGGGTTCCGGGCGGCTCGCGAACATCCCGAGACCTGCCGCCACGTGCTCGTGTCGAACTTCGAAGAGCTTCGACTCTATCGCATTGAAGACGAACGAACGCCACTGGCGATCGCGCGCCTCGCGGAGGTGCAAGATGAAAACGACCTGGCGATCCTGTGCGCGCATTTTGACCGGCAAGCTCTCATCGGCGATGCCCGAAGGAAGGCCGACCTACTAATGCCCGACGACCCCAATCATCCGAGGAGTCCGCTGGCCTCCGCAGCGAACATGTATCGCATCGTCGCTCGTTTCACGCCCGATACGGCGAGAGATCGGCCACTCTACGAGGTCGAGGCAGCCCTACGCAGGGGAGTGAAGCAGGCGCCGTTCGGCGCGCTATTCTTTACGCGCCCCGCGGAGCCGCCAATGAGACTGCGTATTCGCTACGGCGACGGATGGGCGTGTGCTGATGGGGAGAACACGCCCAACCGCGTCAAGGTGCGGATCGCCACGAGCCTTCTCGGTCAAGTCCAAGGAACCTTCCACATCACCTGGCAGCCGGCGGACGGCGTACAGAAGCCGGTTCTTGTCGATACTGTCCTGCAGGCCCTTCGATTCTTCCTGGGCTTGATCGATGGTGTCCATGCGACGAACCCTCGCGAGGGGGAGCCGGCGGAAATTGAGGGCGTCGTCGCGGTGGAATTGCGCGACGTGCGAGGCGCCCAGACTGCCGCCGGCGCTCTTGCGGCCGATCCGGCGACGGCGAATGGCACGAGCAATTCATCAGAATTCATAACGAGCGATCTATCTTGGACGGTGCAAGACCGCTCGGACGAAATGGCTGCCCGTGCGCTTGCGGAACTTGCTATCTACTTTCGTGGTGACGAAGGCGGCGTTGCAGTTGATCTCGCGCGTGCAGCTGCCTTTCTCGTAGAGCGCGCGCCTCACAACCCGCCGCTGGAGGCGTGAGTTTGACGCTCGACGGAACTTTGCAGCTCCGAGGACTATTTGCCGAACACGGCTTCGGTTGGCGCTTGATGTTGCGAAGGAGCCAGTGATGTTCAGCCAGTACGTATGCGAGAAGATCGGCTGGTACGTCTACGCCCTCCGGAATCCGAACGGGTCAGTATTTTATGTCGGTAAAGGCAAGGGCAACCGCGTTTTCCAGCACGCAGCGGACGCGATCGAGCACCCCGACGTAGAAAGCGACAAGCTCGAGGAGATCCGCACTATCCTCGCATCGGGCGACGCGGTTGAAAGCTTCGTCATCCGCCACGGCATTGATAGCGAGAAGCAGGCGTACGAAGTCGAGGCTTCCGTGATCGACGCGATGCGTCTCGCGGGTCACCTGATCCACAACGAGGTAGCGGGGCACGGGCATCGTGACCGCGGCCTCGTTCATACTAGCGTCGTAGCGAGCCTCTACGAGGCGCCCGACGCGCCGCCCATCGATATTCCCGCCATCCTGATTCGGATCCCGCAGCTCTGGACACCGCAGATGTCGCCGGCGCAACTCATTCGAGGTGACACGTGGGTGGTGGGTTGTCGGACCTCAGCGCGAGCGCGCCAAAGTCGCGTTGGGCGTAAGCACCGGTGTGATCCGAGGCGCGTACCGCATCCACCGGTGGCGCGAACGCATCGAGGGGGATCGCGACTGGCCGGACGACATCGGTAAGGCGCGGTGGGGATTTGAGGGCGAGCCGGCCGAAGAACTCGCACACTTCCTCAACACGTCCGTTGCTCACCTCTTCAAGCCTGGGCAAGCGAACCCCATCACGTATGTGAATTGCGGGTGAGGAAGGACCAGAGCGCGCTACCATGGCACGACAACGGGCACGTCTTGCGGGCTTGCGGGGGACGACTCTCCGGTGTGCACCGTCGGGGACCCGCCGCGCGGAAGCGCTGGCTTGACCGTGTTCGACCTGAACGAGCACGCCGAGATCCACGACATTCGGGGCCCTCGAGTGAGTCCTGAACCGCGCCGAAGAGGCCGAATCCGCGCAGCTTCGAAAGGGGCCTAAGGAGCCCGGTCGAAACAAACGATTCCGAAGCAGTGGAAACGGGCTGAATTTCAAGGTCGGGGAATCCAGCGAGGGAGCGACAATATGGACCGGGCTCCTAAGTGGCGGCGCAGCACGGCGCGTTCCCCGGGCTGCGGAGGCCCCCCTCGGACACTGCTCGCGTTACCGCGAAGGCAGCGGGCGTGAGAATCCGCGCCCGGCGAGAAGCCTGTATGTCGGGTGTAGTTCCGAGGGACGCAATGCCCCAGTTCGCGGAGGGCGGCACGCCGGAGCGGGTGAGCGCGTCCCCACCGAGTACCTTCGGTGCGCGCCGCGTCGCCCGAACGCCTAGATCGCGAGGATCTCCTCGAGGGAGGCGCTGCGGATAGCGGTGAGAACGCCCTCTGCGAAAGTGTCGGCGAGGGAAGCGATCGTGCTCTTGAGGGCGAGCCTACAAGGACGAGTCCGATGCCTCAACCTTCCTCCCCGCCCCGTCCTCGCGGGCTCGCCAAGCTCGGCTCCCGACCTGGCCGACGGTGAACCAGAGAGCTCAGACAGTACCGACGCGTGCCGGAGGAGACCCGGGAGAAGAGGCGTGGCGATCGACATCCGACGCCGGGATGCCCGAGTGACCGTTCTCATGGGGCGACATCTGCCTTCCGCGCTCGCACCTGGCGAGCATTCCATCAGGGCTCTGCGGCCTCGCCACCTCGCCCGTGCGAAGCCAGTCGGTCGAAGGAATGTGCCGCACGCACGCAATACTGATTGTCATCACCCCGTGCACACCGATAGACTCGCGCGCTCGTGGAGGGGCGGATGGAGTCGAACGATCGCAAGTCGACCGAGAATGGGCCACGGGCGTGGTTCACTCGCGATTCGCCGCCGCCAACGCCCTCGAAAGCATCGGTCGCTCCTTCGACCGGCCCCGGCGCACTCCTTCCCGCCCTCTCACTTCCAAAGGGCGGTGGCGCGATTCGGGGGATCGGCGAGACATTCTCGACAACCCCCGCGACTGGGACACTTTCGCTCAGCATCCCGATCGCGACGTCTCCCGGCAGAGCGGGCTTCGATTTAGGACCGCAACTCACGTACGACTCTGGAGCCGGCAACGGGCCGTTCGGCCCTGGCTGGCGGCTCTCGACGCCGTCGATCACGCGAGAGCGCTACGATATCTTACTCGCGACTCGCCAAGGAGTTGGTCGACCAGCTCATCCGGGAACGTGGGCTTGTTATCGATTGCCATGTCGCGAGGTCCTTCCTGTCAGACCGCTCTGCTCTCCTTCCATACACAGAAGAACTGACACTCCCGCGTTGAATATTGGATAGCAAGATGCAACTTGGGGTGAGTGCGGCGGCCGTTCCTTTATTGGAGTGGCTCGGCGTGATCGAGAACGGTCAGCTCAACGTCGCCTGGTTGCGGGCGCCGGCTGCCAACTTGAAAGCCGCAATAACCGCGCGACTGGACAAGCTCATCGATGCGGTCGAATCACTCCTCGGTGCCCGTGACTCGACCGGCCTCGGGCTTCCATCCATCCCTGGCGAGAGCTGGCATCCCCTGTTGCCAATCGGTCAGGACGAGGCGCTCGCTATCTATGTCGTTCTCACCCCCGACGGAACGACGACGCGCATCTCGCTCGGACTTCGCAACCAGCTCCCAGCCGGCGACGGGCTGACGGTATCGCTGGTCGGTCGTATCCCGCTGCTCGCGATCGATCCGACGCCAACAGTCGTGGCGCTTCTCGGCGACGCGCAGCGCGGTGGCACGTTCGATCTTTCGCTCGAGGTTGATGGGCTCGGTCTCTCGACGGGAACCGACGCTACGCGCGTGGCGCTCGCCGGTGCCCGACTCGGCCTCTGCGTGCCGTTCGACCCGAATGCGACAGTCAAGGCGTCGCTCGATCTGCTGGACGTTCAGATCGGCTCGGCGGCCCCTTCCGATCTGTCGATCGCCGATCTCTCGCAGGTCGACCCCGAGATCCTGCGTTCGGTCGTCCGTGCGGTCGCGGGCACCACCGTCAGCGGCCAGCTGCTCGTTACGGCGCTCGGCCTCGACGGCGATGCCCTGACTTCGCTGAGCTGGAGCACGCTCGCGAACGCGACTCCGCAGACGCTGATCACCTGGCTCGGACGAATCGCCGCGTCCGATGACGCTCGCACCTGGTCCTCGGCGATCGCGGCATTGCTCGGCGTCCCCGACTCCGACCTCGGCTTCACCGCGGGCGGTTGGGCCCCGCGATTCTCGACGCGCTTGACGACGACCCAGGCAAACGCGACCGTGACAATCATCGGCGAGGTCGCGCCGTTCGCGATCTCTTTCCAAGGTGGTCAGGCTACGTGTCCGATGGACGCGTCGATTACGCTGCGGCTCGAAGGCGTGAGCGGTCCGCTGGTGTCGACGACCGTGCAGGGCGTCGCGGCGCGCATCGGCGCGGCCGAGTTCGGCATCTCGCTCGCGCCGACGAGTTCGCCGGTGGTGGCACCGCGCGTCGTCCTTGAAGACGTTGGTTGTGGTGCCCAGACCTGGCCGACGCTGGGGCTCGCACAGCTCGAGACCCCGATCCAGATCGCGGGCGCCGCTGCGACGGCTGCGTTGCAGAGCGAGCTCGGCGCTGCGACGGCGCTGATCGCGTTTCTGGGCCTGGATTCCCAGCCGACAATCGACTTGGCCATGCTCGCGTCGGATCCCCTCCGAGCGCTCGACTGCTTCTGGAGGGCGCAAGCCAACCCGGCGTCACTGCTCGACCGCATTGCCTCGCTGCTCGGTGTTCCAACCACCACGCCCGCTCCGGACGCGACCTGGGCTGCGCTCGTCATCGACGAGGCGCCGGTAAGGCTCGCGCTCGACATCGGGACAGTTGAATCACTCGTCCCCGATGGGACCCGGACACTGTTCGCCTCGGTCGACGCATCGACTACTTTCGTAGGCAAGGGTGTGCAAGTCGACCTGCGAGTCGAGCCCCGTATCGTCGAGATCGCGAACGGCGCTCTGTGCTCAGGAGAAGCCGAGCCTCCTCCAGCGTGGCTCCCCCAGGTCGAGCTATGGGTCGCGCTATCGTCGGCGACGCCGAATTCGAAGCTGGTGCTCGACGCGGGCGCGATTGTCGTCGCCGTCGACCGGATCACAGTCGACGTGCCCTGGCGCGTCGGCCTGCCGCCTGTCCCGTGGATTACCATCGACGGTCTGACGGTCACTCTCGCGGGGACGACGGCGCCGATCACCCTCCCCACGTTCACCTGGTCGTCGACGGGATGGACGCCGAAGCTTGACCTCACAGCCCCGGACTTCTCGCTCGGCCCCCTCGGTGTCGAGGCGCTGAGCTGGCTGCTCGGGCTCTCCCTACGGCGTACGGGATCGCTGGGCTTTGCGTTCGCCCTCGTCTTCGGCTGGCAACCGAAGTTGCCATCACTCGCAGGTTCAAGCTGGACGTGGCCAAAGCTGAGCGCACAGTGGACTCCGAACGTCGACTGGGGAAGCTGGCCAACGTTCGCACCGTCAGTCTGGAATGGGACCTGGCCCAGCCTCGCGCTCGATCCGTTGGCCGCGCTCCGCGCGTGGTGGACCAAGTTGTTTGCCGACCCATCGCGCGTTCACGCGAGCCTGTGGCTGCTCGGCCTCGGTTGGGCGGGCAAGCTTCCCGATCCGCGTCTCGCCCTCGACGGCGTCGTCAGCGGCGCGCTTCCGCCGATCGCGCTCACGGGATCCGGGACGTACGATGACCCGTGGGCGTTGACGGTCCTCGAGCCCGGCATCCGCCAGCTCGAGCTGATCGCGTGGATCGAGGGCGATCTCACAGCGGTTCCGCCGGTTGTCGGCGGCGTCGGCTGGGGCCTGCGATTGAAGCCTCAGCAGGCGCCTGTCGATGCACTCGTGGTCGAAACCAACCTTCGCCTCGATCTCGGATACATCGCTGTCCAGCGGCCGACAGCCGCCGAGCCGATTCCCGCGTTCCATGTCACGAGCACGGTTCGCAACGCGACACAGGGGGCGCCGATCGTCACGGTCGGCCCCACGAACCTGACGAACTTCCGCGTTGGCGCGCGCTTCAGCGAGGGGATCGTCGTTAGTCCAGTGATCGCGCTCGACGGCGACGTCAGGTTCGACGTTACGGGCGGCGCCGCACTTCCACCGGGGATGCGCGATGCGCTCGCGTCGGTGTTCGCGACTTATGGCGTGACGGGAGGTAGCGCCGCGTTCTCCACGCTGGCGGAGTGGCTCGTCGAGACGGGCCTAGCGATCCAGACCGCTGACGGCTATGGGCTACATCCAAACGGCCTCGATACCCTCGCTCGAGATCCGACCCTATTCGTGCTGACGCTCGCTCGAGACGCCTGGACAGATCCGGCGCGTCGCTCGGCTCTCGGCGCGGCCGCTGGCGCGCTGTTTGGAAGCGATCTCATCTCGCCGCTCTTTGCGGATGCGCCCGGGCCGACCGGCGCACTAGTGCGCGCGATTCTCGATGCGCTCGGATGGACCACGGGATCTACGCCTTGGGCACCCGATCTTTCCGTCCTCCTGCAGGCGATCGGCACGCCGGGCAAGGCCTTCACGACTGCAGCAAAGGCCCTCGCCGCTGCGGACGCGTGCGCGAAGTTGCGCGCGACGATCGCGAAGGCCCTCGGCGGCGCTCCCTCGCTCGCGATCGCACCCGGGCTGGCGGTTTCGCTGGATGCGGCGGGCGTCGTCGCGCTGGTCGCGACGTTCACACCGTCGGCCGACGCGCTGACACCGCTTGCCATTGAGCTCCGGCTAGAGCTCGATCTCGCATCCAGCACCGTGGCGGCAGCGGTCGGCGCGCGCGGAAGCGACCTCGGGGCGTCGATCGCGATCGGTTCGACGCCCGCCGTTACGGTGACGATCGGCTCGGTCGCGTATCCGGTCGACCAACCGCACTTTCCGGACCTCGTCGAAGGCGTCGTCCGCATCGTCATCGCGGGGCTCGCAGGCGTGGCCCTGGAAGCCGCGGCTGGGTCTCACCCGGAGCTCGGGCCTCTGTTCGCCGCAGTTGGCCTCCTCGACCGCGCCGGTTTGTCGAGCCCGCTGGTGGCCGATGACCTTGTCGATCTGCTTCGCGACCAAGCCGATGTTTCCGCATGGACGGCGCGTCTCGGGCTTGGTCAACCGCACGGCATAGCCGCGCTCGTGTCGCATGTCGGAGGCGCGCTGAGCCAGCTGTTTCCCGATGCGGTCTCGACCGCGGCCGATGGTAGCGTCGCGCTCGCGCTCAACATCGACGGCCTTTCCGCGAGTGTTTCGCTGCCGGCGACGCTCGTGCCGGAGATCTCGCTCGCGATCTCGCAACCGATCGCGAAGATGGCATTGCGCAGGGCGGCGCTCGCGGCAGCGGACACGGCGAGCCTTGTACTGACACGCTCAGCGGGCGCGACGACGATGACGCTAACGATCGCCGGGCAGGCGATCCAGCTGATCCCCTTCGGCGGACAGACCGGGCTGCTCGGCGCGGCGAACGCGGCGACCATGCTGTTGCCGTGGGCCATGCAGCTGCTCGTCGACAAGGTGCCCGCGTCAGTCGTCGATCTGAAGGCGCTAGCAACTGGCCTCAAAGTGACGGTGGATGAGGCAAAGGCGTGGCGCGACACCCCGGCGCAGGCACTTACCGACCTGTTCACGCAATCCAATGCGGTCTTCGGCGCGCTCGCTAAGATCCCAGGATTGCAAACAGTGGCCAATGGCGTTCAGGTGGTCGGTCTGCCTGTCACGCTCACGTCGTCGAACAACAATCCGAGTCTGCACATCGACCTCGCGCTCGGCTACGCGAAGGTCACAGCCGACGTGACGTTCTCGGGCGTTGAAGCAGCACCGAGCTTCGCGCTCGCCGCGACGTTCAGCCCACAGATCGCCGTCGGGCCGGGTATCACGCTACAAGCGGGCGTCAACATCGCGACGACGACGCCGCTCGCGGTGACGCTCTATCCAATCGGCGTGCCAACCGGAACGACCGCCGTCTTGCGTGTCGATCTGTTGCCCGTTGTGAAGCTTACCGGAGAGCGAGCGAACGGCGCGGCGAGCCTGCAGGACGCGATCGTTTCGTTCGGTACACAGGTCTTGCTTCCTGCTGTAGTTGGGTGGGTCGTCAGCGCTAATGCGGTAAAGACCTTTCTCACCGGCGATCCGAACCATCCTGACGATCCCGGGCGGCTGCTCGCTGACGCACTTATCGCCGCCGAGATCCTCGAGGCCGGATCACTGTCGATCAAGACGTCGCAAACCAAGCCACTGCCCCGCTTGGTCAACGGCCTCTCTTCTCTTCTCGCGGAAGCCTCGCAGAACTGGTGGCCCAGTTGGTCGACGTTTGGCGTCAAGCTGACGGTCGACGGTACCAGGGTCGGATTTAAGCTCTCGCTTCCAGATCTGGAGATCTCGACGGCGCCTGACCTGTCGCTGACGACCACCGTGCCATCGCCGTGGAGCGGAAGTGGCGATGTGGGTGGAATCACCGTGTATCTGCTGAACGACGGCGAGCTCGCGCCGCAGGTCATCGCTACGCTCGGGCTCTCGCTCGCGGGTACCGACGCCCAACCGCTGATCGGGCCGCTCGGCGGCGTGAGCCTTCGCGAGGTCGACGCGTGGGTTCGCGCGCAGGTCGCATTCGACCCCGTCGCAGTAGATCTATCCTATCGCGTCGAGGTGGACGGCCTGTCCCTACCACTCGGCGCGATCGCGGGGACGAGCAGCGTCCTGCAGGCGCTACTGGGGTCGACCGACGACACCACGGCCGCCACCCCGACGAGCGCTCCGTCGATCTCCGCGGCGATCGAGATCTCGAAGGACGGCGTGGATTTCATCCTACCCGATCGCATCACGCTGCCGGTGCAAGCTGGCTTCGGGCCGGTCCACATCAGCGAGATCGTCATCGACAAGAGCGCCAACGGGATCTCGATCGGCTTGGACGCTGGGATCATGGTCGGTCAGCTCGACGTCGAGCTTGATGACTTCGGCGTCACGATCCCAGCTGCAACGCCGTTCGACCTCGGAACATGGGCGCCGCAACTAAGCGGCCTTGGGATCTCGTATACGGGCGACGACGTCAACATCTCAGGGAAACTGCTCAAGAACGGGAACGACTATCAGGGGCTCTGCGCGATCGAGGTCGCCGGCTACGGCCTCGGCGCAGTTGGCGGCTTCAGCACCGACCCGACGTCGTTCTACATCTTCGCGGCGCTCGATGCGCCGATCGGTGGTCCGCCGTGCTTCTTCATTACGGGTGTCGCGGCGGGGTTTGGCTACAACCGTACGATCATCGCGCCGAAGATCGATGAGATCGACACGTTTCCGCTGATCGAGGCGTTCGGACAGCTTCCGACGAGCCCCACCGCGGGCCAGGCGGATGCCACGCAAGGCGCAAAGTGGACGTCGGGTCAAGATTGGTTCCCGGTCGCGGTTGGATCGGGATGGTTCGCGCTCGGGCTCAAGTTCACGACGTTTGTTGTTATCGAGGGCCGCGCAGTCGCGTACGTCGAGCTCGGTGACGGCGTCGAGATCGGCATCGTCGGCAGGGCGAGCCTCGCGCTGCCCACGGACGACACGACCATCGTCTCGCTCGAGCTGCTGCTGCTCGCGCGCCTGTCAACGCGTGAGGGCGTGTTCTCGATTGCCGCGCAGCTCTCCGACAACTCGTGGTTGTTCACGAAGGACTGCCGCCTGACCGGAGGCTTTGCGTTCTGCGTTTGGTTCGGCGGGCCGCATCGCGGAGATTTCGTGATCACGCTCGGCGGCTACCATCCGCGCTTCGCGCCGCCGAACGGCGTCCCCCCGGACTGGTATCCTACGGTGCCGCGGCTCGGCTTCGCGTGGTGCCCGACGAACTCGGTCGTCATTAGCGGGCAGGCGTACTTCGGATTGACCCCGTCGTGCGTGATGGCCGGGGGCCGCCTCGATGCTCGCTACAACGGCGGTGGCATCCAGGCTTGGTTCACGGCGTACGCCGACATCCTGGTGCAATGGAAGCCGTTCTTCTACGACTTCGATATCGGCCTCAGCATCGGTGTCAAGTGCTGGGTGGCCGATGTGGAGCTCTCCGCCAGCGTCCATCTATGGGGGCCGCAGCTGTCCGCCGAGGTCCACGTCTCTATCTTCGTCGTCAGCTTCACAGTCTCTTTCGGAGCGAGCGCGACCAAGACGCAGCCCCCTCCGCTCTCGCTTGCGGACTTCATCGCCGAGCTGCCATCCGCAGATGCAAGCGGCGGCAGCGACGCGCCGAAGAAGCTCGCATGCGCGAACATCTCCTCAGGGTTGTTGCCCCGTCGTAGTCCGACGGACACTGCGATCATCGTCGCTCCGATCTTCGCGCTCCAAGTAGAGTCGGCGTTCCCGCTGGTCTCGATAGAGGTCAACGACCAGGACGTCAGCCTTCCGCAGGCCGTCCAGATCGACTTCGCGCCGATGGATCGGAACGCCGAGAATCCCAAGCTCACGGTCACCGTGAGTGGCGACGAGGTGGTCCCGGATCCGACATGCGCACCAATCCTCGCCGGTGCGCCGGTCGCATTGTGGGAGGCGAGACCCGCGAACGAAGATAACTCGAGCCCGCGCGTCCAGACCGACGCGTACAACTCGGTGCAGCGCGGCGTGACGCTTCGGTTCACGAGCATGGTAGTCGGCTCGTTTGGCTCGTTCACCCCGACGCCGACCGCCTCCGAGGTCACCGAGGTCGATCGGTGGAACCCGCTCTTGGCCGCATCTTCGGCAGCGCTGAGCGCGAAGCCGGCGATGATGAAGGCGCTGCAGGTGCGGCGGACCGTCGAGCAGCCCAAACCACGCATGCGAGCGGCGCACGCCATCCCGCTCTCCGGAGAGCCGATTCCTCCCGACGCCTCGACGCATCGCACGCGCCGCTCGCTCGATACGACCGGCGTGCCGGTGCGAGTGCGAGCGCACGAGATGGCCCTGCTGCCGGTCGCTTCGGGCCGGCCCCGTACGCTCCAGCTCGACCAAAAGGCGAGGGTTGTCCAGCTCGATCGCAGGGGCGGCGTGCTCCGCGACGAACTTGGGAAGCGTCTGAAACTCGACGACAAATGCGAGCTGTGTTTGATAGCAGCGCCCACCGCTCGCTCACGCGAGCGGAAGCACGCCGTGGCTGGCTGGACCGTCGACGAGTGGCTCGCCGGCGTCTCGCCGCGCCACGTCGTCGGCGCTGACTGCGTGGTCCGCACCGATCGGCCACTCACGGCGCTCGCTCCACGCAAGCTGGGCTCCGATCGAGAGCGGGCGGCCTGGCCGGGCTCGGCGCTGGCGCGGGGTGGGACCGTCACGCGCGTCGGCTCAACGAAGGTCGAGTGCATCGCGGTGCTTTTTTCGATGCCGAAACAGCTCAACGAGCTCGACCGAATCCTCGCGGTGGCACGCGACGACAGCGGGAAAGAGCTGAGACCCCACCGCATGGTGCTGCACGACAGCCTCATCACCCTGCTTTTTGAGCCGATGCCCGTAGGCGTCGGGATCCGCGTCGCTTCCGACCGCTACGTGCGCGGCGTAATCGGTTTCGCTAACGACGTCGACGATGTGTTTCAAGCGGTCAGTAAGTCCGCCGCCCCCCCGCGAATGGCTCGACTGAGCGCGGCGCGCAGCGATATCCACTATCGGGTCGTCGAGGATTGATATGGCAACCAACACTCCTGCTCCGGGCGTTGTCTATCTGCACAGCAGTGTCGAGCTGATCAAGGGCGGCGACTACACCGCGAGAATGACGGTCGAGTCGAAGACGCAGGGAACTCTTGCCGACGAGTCGTTGCCGTTCACAGTCGGCGGCGAGCGGTTCACGCTTGCGCCGGGAGACTTTCAACTGATCTCGCCGCCACCCGGCTCGACGTCGCCCGTGGCCGACAAGCTGCCGTTCGCGGTATTCTACCGCCACAGCCTGCCGTGGGAGCAGGCCGTCGATAGCGCGCATCCGGGCGCCTGGGTCGCGTTGCTTGTCCTGCGGCAGGACGAGCTCGCGACCGCTGCGGCAGCGGACAAGGCGGTACTCGTCGAAGGACAGACGGTTGCCAACCTGCTCGCTCTTCCCGCCGGCACGCTCGGGCCAGCTCTCGCAGTGAGCCCGGATGAGGGCAAGCAGCCGTGCCGGTGGCTCGACATCGGGCCAACGCTATTTCGGCAGATCGCGCCTTCCCTCGACGAGATCGACCTGCTCGCTCATGTGAGGCAGGCGGGCACCGACGACAAGGAGCCGACCGGCCAAGACGACGATGGCTGGTACGCTATGGTCTGCGCCAATCGCCTGCCGAGCAGCGATGTCCAGCCCACGCCGCATCAGGCGTTTCTGATCTCGGTCCAGGGCCACGCCAAGGCCTTCGCTGACCCGTCGACGGTGAATAGGCAGTCAGTGCGCGTGCTCGTGCTTTCGAGCTGGGCGTTTCGTTGCGCGAGCGACGGATCCCCTTCGTTCCTTTCGCTTGCGTACGGACTCTCGATCGGAGCACTCGGCGGCATCACTGAGGGCTCCAAGCCGCTCGGGCAACCTGCCAGCACCCCTGTGCCCGCGCACGCATCGAAGAACACCGACGGTCGCGTTCCCGTGGCGCGCACCGAGTGGGACGGGACGGTCAGTCGCGCGTGGTACCGAGGTCCGTGCTCGCCGATTCCGGTGGCTCGAGACTCCACGGTACCGCCGCTTCACGTGGCCGACCAGGCGATTGTTCCGTACCAATATGTGCCGGGACAATTCGAACCCGAGATCACGTATGCATCTGCATTCGAGGTCGGCCGCCAACTCGCGCTCGCAGACCACACGTTCGTCGAGGATCTCATCAAGTGGCGCAAGGCTGGTGGCGACAGCCTCACGGGCCATATCGGCGCAAAGACCGTGGGCAAGCTCGTGACGAACGAACCACTTCCGCTTCAAGGCGCGGCCGACTGGCTGGTCAGTAGGTCCGCGGTCGACTGGTTCGCAGCTCAAACGGCGTCACGGTCGGTCGCGCGATTTCGACGCATTCCGCGTGCACTGACCCTCGCGTACACTAGCAAAGGTCGCAAGTGAAACCAGATCGCGTGTTCTTCCCCGCCGACGTCGTGGCCAGCAAAATGGCATCCGCGACGGTGGCATTCATGCCTCCATCGGTTCCGGACTCGCTCGCGAATTGGGTCGCGCGCGCGCGCTTGCTGTACGGGCTGCCGATCGAATACCTCGTACCCGACGCGTCACTGCTTCCTGCAGAGTCGATTCGATTCTTCTTCCTCGATCAGGCCTGGACAGATCGCCTGATCGACGGCGCATTCAGCGTCGCGTCGTTCGCGACCTGGGAGCGCCTGCACACGGAGGTGGTAATGCCCGGCGTTCGAGCTTCGGGCGATGAGGCGCAGGCAAACCTCCGCCGCGCATTTCGAGTGCGCCGGAATAGCGCGAGCTCACGCCCTAATGCCATCGCGCTCGCGTCGAGCCCGACGATCACTGGCTTCCTGCTGCGCTCTCGCCTGGTGTCGGCGTTTCCCGGGATGGAGGTTGCAGCACGCGCGGTGGATGACCCACTGGCAACGCCGCTTTCACTTCTTCGCCTGGACCGGCCATATCCAGATCTCATGATCGCGCTGTTCAACGGGATAGCTGTCCGCGTGACCTTGACCGAACCCGCGGAGGCGATCCTTCCCGGCGTCAACAGTTCCGACGCCAACAATGCGTACGTCGGCCCGAAGAGGCTCGACGGAACTGGCGCGCTGACGTCCATGGACGCGACCGGAAAACAGCTGCCCATCGGAGCCGTCGCGCTTAATGCTAAAGGCAAGCTCGATATCGAGGCGATCCTGTCGCTCCAGCAGAAGTACTCGAATGTGCCGCTGAGTTCGTCTTCCGCGGCGGTCGCGGCGGCTTTGCTCGACTTCCCGAGCCAGGCGGCGTTTCACATGCTGAACGACCCGGACACGCAACGAGCGATGCCCGATCCAACACCGCGCCCGGGAGAGATCGCATGATCGACATCGAACCCATCTTTGTGCCGATGTCGGTCGACGCGCTCGTGGTAAGCGAGGCCGCGGGCGCCCCGGCGACGTGGGCGGATCTCAGCACCGACAATGCGTTCGCAGACGCGAGCAAACCGCGAAAGCCCGGCGTCTATCTCCGTTGGGCGCTGCCGAGTGCGCTAGCCCATCAGACCACGAACGATCCATCGGCGCTTCAGGCCTCGCTCACGCAGTCGCCTCGAATCATTCCGGATCGCTGGGCAATCTATCGCATCTGGTTTCCCAAGGGCGCAACGCAGGGAAGCTGGCGAGGGTGGGTCGTCGACTCGCTGGCGGCGGTGCCGACGTCACCGGCCCCGATCCCGGGAGGATGGGACGGGCATGCCCCCACCGATGGAAGGCGGATCACCGCATTCGGGCTGGGCACTGAGCAATCGGATGGATCGTTCGTGCTGGATACAGGGGCTCACCCCGGATTTGCGGCATACTACGATCGCTGCGCCGGTCGCCTGACGTTCTACGACCAGCCCACCACCGCCGACCTCGCCGGCGCGACCACTGCCACGTACGTGGTGGCGGGTTGGTATGGCGACAATGCGTATGAGCTCCTCGGCGGAGGCGACGAGACGGTGCTGGCCGCTCGATGCGAGGCGCTTGGGTGGAAAGCGCCGGTGATCCTTGCGCCACCTCCGGGCGCTGGCACACCGCTTGACAAGACCGCGCTCGTCAATTGGTGGAAACGCAAGCGTCGTGCCGTCTCCGCGATCGCCGGCGCTGGTGGCGGTGGCGGTGTAGATCCGGCACCGCCACTTGTCGTGTATCCGATCGTCGTGCACGGCACAATCGCGGACGTCCCAATGCCGTCCATCGGTGTACCACCGCCTGTAGTGCAAAGAGCTGGGCTCGTTGGTTCGTCGCCTTCTGCCGTCCTTGCAACGAGCCCTGATGCGGCGCTGTTCGCGGCCGTCTCCACCGATGACTTGCCAAAGCAGCGCGTGTTTCGCGCGTGGCTAGGAACCGCGCTCTCCGCGGACTCTGCAGAGCGCATGCTCCACGATGACGAGATTGTCCCCTCGCGCGACGACGCGCCTGCGATCGCCGGCGACACGCGAACGTCGCCGGACCGCTGGTGGGTCCCGCGCGATCCGGTCGTCGCGCTGACCTCAGTGCTTCGGTCGTACGTGCACGGCTACGAAGGACGGTTCGAGATCGATGGGCTGTTGCAGGTTCGCTCGCACTCGGATCTGGTGGTTTCGAGTGCCTCGATCCCGGATCCGAAGCGGCTCCTTGGAATCATCATAGACCCGCCCAGAGGTGCGCCGCCGTACATCGATTCGCTGGTCTACGAGACCGTCTTGTTCGGTCGCACCAGCGCGAATGCGAAGGCAGCGTCAAGTTCGGCGGCACCGCCGATATCGCCCGTCGGCTACGTCGAATGGAGCGCGCCGTGGATCCCGCTCGTCGTCGATTCGGATGCGCGCGTCGTCGCAACGAAGTCGAACGACTGGACGCTCGGCGCCATAGACTACGCGCCTCCGGCCGACCTCGCGGGCCGGCTCGGCGCGCCGGGCAATCAATCGACCGTGAGGCGGCGAAGCATGCTGACGGTCGGATCGCTTCCACACCTTGCCGATGCGTTACGGCAGCTGCCATCTGTGTCCGACGCTACGCTTGAGCTCGCGAACGCGGCCGATATCACGTTGTTGACGCTTCCGGGGCTGCGCGAGGGTCTCGGCAATACTGGCCTCGTTGCGGGCGCGTGTTCCTTGAACGCGCTGCGCGTCGTCGATGCGTTCAGCCAGATCCTCGACATCCCGACGGAGTCGTTGTCGGGCGTCGCGCCGGAGGATTCGATTGACGGTGCTGCTGGGTGGTGCGCGCTACCGCCTCGGTTCTACACAGCGGGTGCGCAAGACGACGATCAAGGCGCTCGCCTCGACTTCTCGTGGTCGGAGGCAGGCAGTGGCGCGATGGGATCCATCTGCGGGGTGCTTATGGTCAACCACCTCGACCAGAGCCTAATGGCGTGGGAAGCCGACGCGACGGAGCTCGGCCAGATTCGCACCCGCATCGTCGAGCCGGGGCAGGGCGCGGACGAGATCGTATGGGAGATGCCGCCAGGGCTCGACGGCGAAGCCGGGCTCAAGCCATCGAGTCGAAGCCCGCACATGACCAATGTGTTGACCGCGATATTCGATGCTACGCGCAGCACCCCTGGTGACAAGGAGAACGCGCTTAGCGCCGTACTGCGAACGATTGATGCAACGTCGTGGAGTAAGGATCCCCTCGGCACCGGCGTGTCGTCCCACTTGGCTGCGATCGTCGGGCGTCCACTCGTAGTAGTCCGGGCCATCGTCACGGTGCGTGTTCGCCATCAGGCTACGCAGATCGCGCTGCAGGCTGCTGGTGCAACGATCCAGTTGCGCCTCGGCGATCTCACGCGCACCGACGATGGAGTGCTTGGCTATTTCGCGAACGACGATTACTCGCGCTTCCACGCGATCGACGCGCGAGTGCTCGCTGCCGCGCTGCCATGTGCGACGGGTTCCGGCTTTGCTGTGTCACCACCTCCGACGACCGCGACCCCGCTTTTTGGCGCGTTCATTGCCGGATCGGGATTTCCGCTGTGGCCGATCACGCATCCGTTCCTGGTGCCCCCAGAGATCACGCTCGTAGTCGGTACGCCGACACCGTTCACGATCATCTTCGACCCGCGCGGTCGCGTATACCCCGACACTGGCATGTTCCGAGAGGCAATCGGCTACGCGCTAGAGCGCGCCGATCTCGATCCGCTGTTCGCAGCGTTGCGGCCGGCGTTTCGGTTCGGTCCGATCATCGGCAACGTCGATGAAGTGCGGATGCCGCTGCCATCTGAGATCGAAGGTCGTTGGGACTGGGTGCAACGCACCGACCCGACGCACTGGAACGATCCGATCGAGGTCACGGATGTAAGCGGATCGCCGCGCTTTGATCCTCGTACAGCCCGTGCTCGGGAGGGCTATCTCCGGTTGACCCCCCGCCCCAATCATGTGGCGATGGTTGAGTTTCTCGCGCACCGACGCTGACACGCCGCTATTTGGCGGATCACCTGCACCCGCCTTATTCGCGCTCTTCGTCGAAGGTGGGGGTAGCGGATCGAGCCACGCCAAGGCCGGAGCCCGGCGCGGCGCTCGCTCTCGGGACGCCTGACACGATCCCGAGTTGCG
>ODAK010002563.1_pt1 | contig 19153 bp, 22 predicted proteins | sample 1539591 | NCBI WGS metagenome assembly ODAK01 (sample SAMEA3539303, study PRJEB22396) | soil metagenome | biome: tundra; feature: field; material: soil | place: USA | collected 2010-05 | depth 0.15 m | reverse complement strand
AAGGCAAGAGGAATCATGAATATCCTGTCGATCCAGTCCTGGGTCTCGTACGGCCACGTGGGTAATGCCAGTGCCGTGTTCCCTCTGCAACGTCTGGGCGCCAACGTCTGGTCGATCAATACCGTCCAGTTCTCCAACCACACCGGCTACGGGCATTGGACCGGGCAGGTTTACTCCGGCGACCAGGTGCGGGAACTGGTGGATGGGATCGCGGCGCGGGACGTGCTGAAGCACTGCGACGCGGTGCTGTCGGGCTATATGGGCGACGCGTCGATCGGCGCCGCGATCCTGCATGCCGTGGAGCGGGTGCGGCAGGCGAACCCCGACGCGGTGTATTGCTGCGACCCGGTGATCGGCGACACCGATACCGGCGTTTATGTCCGTCCCGGAATTGAGGAGTTCCTGCGCGACCGGGCGTTGCCTCAGGCGGATATCGCGACCCCGAACCGGTTCGAGGTGGAACGGCTGACGGGTCTCGATTGCTCGACGCTGGCTTCGGCGAAAGCCGCGGTGACGCATCTCGCCGGCGGCATGCGCGCGGGCGGGCCGCGTTGCGTGCTGATGACCAGCCTGGAGACCGACACAACGCCCGGCGACCATCTGGACATGATGGTGGCCGAGGACGGGGCATTTCACCTGCTGCGCACGCCGCGGCTGCCGGTATCGGTGAACGGCGCGGGTGACGCGACCGCCGCGCTGTTCCTGTATCACCGGCTGCGCACCGGTAGCGCGGTGGCGGCGTTGGAGGCAGCGGGTTCCTCGGTGCATGGACTGCTGCGGCGGACCGCTGAAGCGGGTTCCCGCGAAATCCAGCTGATCGCGGCGCAGGACGAGTTTGTCGCGCCCACTCAGGTGTTTCGCGCGACGCCGTGCTGAGGCGCCGCGCTCAGGCCGCGAGATAATCCATCGCCGCGTCGACCCCGCCACGCGCATGCGGTACGTTGTTGATCCGCAACGCCATTTCCACCACCGTGAGCGCGCCCAGAAGCATCGGCTCATTCAGGTCGCCGAGATGGCCGATCCGGAAAACCTTGCCGTTGAGCGCACCAAGCCCGCCGCCAAGCGACACGTTGAAGCGATTGCGCGCGGTCTTGCGGATCGCCTCAGCGTCGTGGCCTTCCGGCATCAGGATGGCGGTGACACTATCGGAATAACGGGTGGGATTGAGGCAATACAGTTGCGGCCCGTTGTTGCCAGCCCAGACGTTGACGGCGCGGCGGCGGCGCGGCGGGTAGCCTCGGCGAGGCGGGTGTGACGAGCGACGACGTTGTCCAGGCCTTCGTCTTCCAGCAGGCGAATAGACTCGCGCAGACCGTAGAACAGGTTCACCGGCAAGGTGCCGATGAAGCTTTTCTGCGGCCGCTTCGCCATCATTGTCCAATCGAAATAATGCCGCTTCAGGCGGGCGCCGGCGTGCGCCTCCATACCCTTGTCGGAGACGCCGGTGAAGCTCATGCCGGTCGGCAGCATCAGGCCTTTCTGGCTGCCACCGACGACGCAATCGATCTTCCACTCGTCCATGCGAAAGTCGAGCGATCCGAGCGAGGAAATGGTGTCCACCAGGAACAGCGCCTTATGCCCGGTGGCGTCGATCACCGCGCGGATCTGGTCGACCGGCAGCATCATGCCGGTGGCGGTTTCGTTATGGACGGCGCAGATGGCCTTGATCTCACCGGCGGCGTCGGCGGCGAGCGCGGTGCGCAACGCCGCGAGGTCGGCTCCCATGCGGCGGTCCGCCTCCAGCGTCCGTACGGTCAGGCCATGGCCGATCGCCATCTCACCCCATTGGTCGGAAAAGAAGCCGGTCTCCAGCACCAGGATCGTGTCGCCAGGGGACAGCAGATTGGTCAGGCTCGCTTCCCAGGCGCCGTGGCCCGAGGCGTTGTACATGAACAGGTGTCGCGAGGTGCGCAGGACACGCTTCACGCCCGCGAAGGCCTCATCGTAGACCTCCTGGAAATCCGGGTCGTTGAAATCGATACTGGGCCGGTCCATGGCGCGCAGCACGCTGTCCGGGATGTTTGTTGGGCCTGGGTTGGCGAAGAACTGGCGGCCGCGGGGCTTGGTGGTGGGCATGGGATGGTCCTCGTGCGTCCTGCGCCGGGCTGGCCGGCGGGCGCATCCATGGTCGAAAGCGGCGGATTGTAAAGATGGGGGGTGCGGCGGGGTGCGTCAGAGTATAGCTGGCTCCGGTATTTGACGCTCGGACAAATGGGAGGTCGCCATGCGCACCACGCTCGCAATCGATGACGATGTGCTGACCGCGGCCAAGGCCATCGCCCAGCAGACGAACAAGACGATTGGCGAAGTTGTCTCTGACCTTGCCCGTCGTTCGCTACCGGCGCCGGTTGAAAGTGCTGAACGGAACGGTGTCCCACTGCTTTCCGTGCGCGGGGCGGGCGTCGTCGTCACGCCCGAAGTCGTCAACATGCCGCGCGACGAATTCACTTGACCACAATTGCCGCACGCGTGGAATTTGTCAGGATATTCCGTGATGGGAGTAACGTCGATGGCATCCGTCATTGTTGAAAAATGGGGCAGGAATCTCGCCATCCGGGTGCCCGCCACCTTGGCGGATACCGTAGGATTGAGTGATGGCGAGTCAGTCGAGATCGAGGCTGTGCACGGCGTCTTGATGATCCGCCGCTCGGCAGCCCAGGCTGATGCTCGGCGCGGGGCCGAGGCGGTGGCGGCGGCGGAGATGGAGGCGGAGAGCAGGCATTACCGCCTGGGTGATGTGGGCATTCGCGAGTTACTCGGGGAAGGCCGGCGGGGTTGACGCTGGTACTGGACGCCTCGATGGCCATCGCCTGGATGTTCGGCGACGAACGAACCGAGGGGACCGTTGCCGCCATGCGGCGTATCGTGGTGGAAGGGGCGATCGTGCCATCCTTGTGGCGTCTCAAGGTCGCCAATGTGCTGCGTAACGCGGTGCGGCGCGGCCGATGCGACGAGGGGTATGTGGATCGTTCGCTCGACCGGCTGGGGCAGTATCCGATCACGGTTGACGACGAGACCAGCGTTCAAGCGTGGAGCGCGACGAGGGTCCTGGCTCGTGAACTCGGGTTGACGGTGTACGACGCAGCTTATTTGGAACTCGCGAAGCGGTCGGGTCTGCCGCTTGCGTCTTGTGATCAGGCACTGATCGCCGCGGCCAGGGCGAGTGGCGTGGAAATGCTGACGGGGTGATCATCGGGAAGCAGGACTGACCGGTTGCAAGGCCGTCCAGCCGGCCACACCGATGCTGAAGGCCGCATTGCTACTCCGTACCCTCGTCGTCGGTTCCGTCGTCCGCGGGCAGTTCAGACACGCTGGCGTTCGTCATCTGCCACCGCTGGCCAACGCGCTTTAGATCACCGGTCATGATCACCGGTCTCTTCGCCTCATGGGCCTGCACGGCGACGCTATAGGTCGCCTGGTCCAGCAATGCGCTGACCGATTGCGGCTTGTCGTCGACCATTGCCTTGAGGGTGATAGTTCCCTCGGGGTCGGTGTGGTCACGCTTCAGTTTGTGGACGGTACCGAACAGGGTCACGTCCTCCTTCGTTTGCCGAAGACGGAACGTTCGAGCGGCTTCTTTCAATATCTCCGCGTCGTTCCCGGAGAAGACGACCGTCCGCCGCGCTTCCGGCGTCGGCCGTGTACGTGCCCAGGTCAGGCTGATGTCGAGTCCGTGCGACTGCTCGATCAGACTGGCGACCGCCTCGCACAGATTTGCGCTGACGCCCGACCTCACTGCGTTCTCGAACGCCGCGCCGTCGCCGGAAAGCGCCATCTCGGCCGCGGTTCGCGACGCTTCGAGCGCGCTCATCAGGCGGCGTGTCACCATCCGTTCCATTGGCTCGTCATCAAGGCTTGCCCATGATGGATCGAGTTGAGATTGCAAATCAGGCGGCACTGGCGCGAGAAGCGTGACAACGAAGCTGCCGTGTTCGGTCTGCCCAAGCTTCACACGGCGCATATAATCGTTCGCTTCCTTGTTTGCGCCCGCGCGATAAAAAGGCTGCGGTATCCGCGCCGCACAGGCTGCGGCGAGCAACATGTCGCGCGCCTGGGCGACAATCACTACTCCGGTATCCAACGGTACAGACCCATCATCATCGCCACCAGACGCGCGAACGCGAACGACGTCGCGATCCGCGGTAACGAGATCTTGATAGGCCTCAAGCTCGTCGCGTTCCATGACCTTCGCGAAGACGCCTATCAACCGTGAAACCACCGAAGCATAGTCAGCCAGCCGGTCCGTGCGCGGCAGGATGATTTCGGGCCGAGCGTCCCCAGCATAGACGTCTGCGTGGGCGCCGTAGACTTCCGTTTTCGACCAACCTTCGCCGCGCGCGAACGCCGCGAGCGCGGCGGGAGAAATCGCACGCAATGCCTTGGCGTCCAGAATTTGCGCTCTCATGCGAAGGCTCCGGTCCTGGCTCGTTCCATCAGTGCCCTCAGGGCATCGACGTCAAACCGATTATTTTTTCAATCGAAACCGTAACACTTTCCTTGTTCTCTGTCTCCTCCAAACCGACGAGGCTTGCCCAACAGGCGCAACGCCGCATGATCAGTTGGTCCGGATGCACATTCAACCAGTCCATTTCGTTTGCTGGTAGATCAAGCACGACCAGAATGCGGGGAATCATTGTCTCTTCCCGCAAGAGGTCATAGTTGCGACGTTTCAGCGGGAAACGGAACACACCGCTGATCAGCTCGCCAAGGTTGATTGTCGCCTTTAGCTGAATGTCGAGTGAGGGGCGCATCGATCCGCCCGCACGGATTTCAACGTCAACGCCGTCCCGGTCAAAGTCCATCAGGGCTGTAACATAACCCGCTCCAGCGGTAACAGCCGCGACATACGCGCGCGACAGCGCCTCCTCGCGGTCCGTCGATGTCATGAGAGCGTCCGTCATGTCGTCGCCCGTTCCTTCTTCCGCCTATGGCGGACCTTCTTTGTCACCCGGCGGCTCGCCACTTTCTTTAAGGGATACGTGGCCACCGTCAAGAGCTGCTGATTATAGCCTATTGGTACCGATTTCCCCCTCATTCCCACTCGATCGTCCCAGGCGGCTTGCTCGTAATGTCATAAGTGACTCGATTGATCCCACGCACTTCATTGACAATTCGGTTGGCGACGCGCGTCAAAAAACCCATGTCAAATGGATAGACATCCGCCGTCATGCCATCCGTGCTGGTCACCGCTCGCAGTGCGCAGGCGTTATCGTAAGTCCGCCCATCGCCCATCACGCCAACGGTGCGCACCGGCAACAAAACCGCGAACGCCTGCCAGATCGCGTCGTACAGCCCGGCGGCGCGGATTTCCTCCAGATAAATCGCATCGGCCTTGCGCAGAATATCCGCCTTTTCCCGCGTGATCGCGCCGGGGATACGGATCGCCAGGCCAGGCCCAGGAAATGGGTGCCGGCCAACGATGATCTCGGGAATGCCAAGCTCACGGCCCAGTGCGCGGACCTCATCTTTGAACAGTTCGCGCAACGGCTCGACCAGCCGCATGCGCATCCGTTCCGGTAGCCCACCGACATTGTGATGCGACTTGATGGTGACCGACGGCCCCCCCGTGAAACTCACACTCTCGATCACGTCCGGATACAGCGTGCCCTGCGCCAGGAAATCGGCACCACCCACTTTCGCGGCCTCTTCCTCGAACACTTCGATGAACAGGCGGCCGATGGTCTTGCGCTTGATCTCCGGATCAGTGACACCCGCCAGCGCGCCGAGGAACAGATCGGACGCGTCACGATGCACCAGTTTGATATTGAAACGATCACGGAACGTGGTGACGACGTCGTCCGCCTCACCGTGTCGCAGCAGGCCATGGTCGACGAAGATACAGGTCAACTGGTCGCCGATCGCCTCATGGATCAGCACCGCCGCGACCGACGAGTCCACCCCGCCGGACAACCCGCAGATCACCCGGCCGGAGCCCACCTGCTCTCGGATCCGCGCGATCTGCGCCGCGCGGAAGCCGGCCATGGTCCAGGAGCCAGACAGACCCGCGACCTTGTGGGTAAAGTTCCGCAGCAACTGCGCGCCGTGCGGGGTGTGCACGACTTCGGGATGGAACATCAGGCCGTAGAACCGGCGGTCGTCATCGGCGAACACGGCGAACGGCGCGCCCTCGGATGAGGCCACGACGCGGAACCCCGGCGGCAGGCGGGTCACGCGGTCGCCGTGACTCATCCAGACCTGCTCGCGGGCGCCTTTGCTCCAGACGCCGTCGAACAAGGTGCAGTCACCGGTGACGTCGACGAAGGCCCGGCCGAATTCACGGTGGTCGGCGGCCTGGGTTTCGCCGCCCAGTTGGGCGCACATGACCATTTGGCCGTAGCAGATGCCGAGAACGGGAACGCCTTGCTCAAACACCATGGCTGGCGCACGCGGCGACTCGCCTTCGTGCACGCTGGCGGGACCGCCGGAGAGGATGAAGGCGCTGGCCTGGAACTCCTTGATGCGGGCAGGATCGGCGTTGAACGGCCAGATTTCGCAATAAACGCCGGACTCGCGCAGACGGCGAGCGATCAACTGGGTGACCTGGCTGCCGAAATCGAGCACCAGCACGCGCTCGGCGGTTTCGGCGGGATCGTGGGTTCCGCCAATGGGATCAGGCAATGAATCGGGCATGGTCTCGGTCCAGGCGTGATCGAGGGCTTGGACCACGGATCGGCGGGCGATGGCAAGGCCGGAGTGTTCGCCAGTCCCGGTTCAGGAAAGCCGCGGCCGGCTGGTGGCGCCAGCCCAGATGAACTCATTCGGTCCGACGCCATACCAGTTCGCATTGCCCATGAGCGTTTCGCCGTCCGCGATCTGGGCTACCCGCACGGTCTGGCCTTTCGTTTTCACCGCGACGGGTGCCGATTCGGATTGCGGCCAACTTCGTGTTGTCGTCGGATCAATCACCGTGACGTCAAACGCCGACGCCAGCGGCGCGAGCGTGACAGCAGGTGCGATGGCTGTCGTCAAAGCCGTCAGATAGGCCGCGCGGTTGAAATTGACGCCAGGGCATGTCTTGCCGGCCCGGATCAAATGGTGCGGCACGATCCGCTCAGGCACGACCGGAATTCCCCAGCGATCCATGATCTCCCGCACCAGTTTGGCGCTGGCCTGAAGCTGAGGCAACGGCCAGGGCCATGGCTCGCCCGCCAGCCCCTCATGCTCGATGCCGATCGTGTAGAAGTTTGGATTGACACGCGGCTTCAGCAACGGCCACCTCGGACGGTCGGCGGAACCGGCGTGAAACGCCGTGTCGGCCTCCTTGACATATTGATGGACCTGACCGGCCTTTCCTACTCCGTAATGAGCGGATACCTTGGCACGCGTATCGTTGAACCACGAATCGGTGCCCGACAACGTCCCATCCATGATGTGGATCACCACGGCCTCCGGCTGGAACTGGCCTGGGCGCCCAATCTTATAGTTGCGCGCCGCGCAACCTTTCCAATCGGCCATTTTCGCCTCTCCTGTTTGCCGGTAACCTGTCAGCCCGTCGCGGTGAGGTCGCCCTTCTCACCATCCGTCAATGGAGGCGGTTGCGGCGACGGCTGCTGGTCCTGGCGCACCTGCCGCTGCGCGTCGTCCTTGGTCGCGATCATCGACCGCAGTTGCAGAAGATTCTTCAGGATATTGTACCAGAACGGTGCCCCCAGACTGAGCAGCGCGATCGATGTCAGCTTGCCGGCGGCGTGCCGGATGGTCGATGTTCGCACCCATTGTTTCTTCCAGTCATCGAAACCGCCGGGAATCTGGATAAGGTCGTCACTGATGAGACCCTCGAGGTGAAGGTCAGACAATGTCGGCGGGTGGGAATCTTTCAACGCTGTATCAACCGCCTTTGACACCTGTTGCTCCGGACTGCTCGCGACCAACGTGACCGCCTGCTAGACCGCGGCCTCCCGAACCGCGTCGTCCACCGACAGCCGGTTGATGACCGTGAATGTATCGAGCTGCACGATGAGCACCAGAATCACGGAGATACTGACCGACCAGATCCTGGCCAGCGCCGTGAACCGGGCGGACGCCCGATCGACGGTCCCATCGAACCAGGCATTGATCTTCGCGACGATGGGCGAGTCGGCCTGGTTCAGGATGGCCGCGTTGACGCGTGCATCATGCGCCATGTCCGGATTGGTCTTCTCAAGCGCGACCGAGGTGGACTGGATGGCATTCAGGGTTTGACCCGGGTCCGGAATGCCGCCTTTCGTCAGCATGGCGAGGACCTTTTGCTGCTCGGGCGTGGCTGGCGTGCCGGCGGGGGGGGGGGTCGCCACGTGCATGAGCAACTGGGTCAGTTCCTCTCGATGGATGACCGCCGCGGCGCGCCTGAAGCAGTTGCACGAATCAGCGACCAATGGATGCTTCAGCAACAATTCCGCGATCGCCGCCGCGTCGCTGCTGCTCAACGAAGTATCCAATTGTAACAACAGGCCGGAAATTGAGTCTTTGAGCGCTTTCGCACGGCTGTTGAAAATGCCAAGCGCCAGTTGGACCAACATGGTGACCGCCATGCTGAAGACCAGCATGACGGCACTGATTCCTATCAGCATATCGGGGGTTTTTAGCATCGTTCTGTCCCCCCGAAACGGCTCACGAGAAGCCGGTTCGAGGCAATGCTACTTAATTCCTTTGCGAAGTGTCAACCGTTGCGATCGCAAACCGGGCGATCGTTACGTCAGGAATACGCCGCCGTTCACATGCAGTACCTGTCCGGTGATGTAACGGCCGTCCGGCCCGGCCAGGAACCGCACCGCCGCCGAAATCTCATTCACCGCCGCCTTGCGGCCCAAGGGGATGCCGCGATCGGCCAGGTTACCACCTGCCCCGGCGGTTGGCCCGCGCACCGTGTCCACGGCGCCGGGCGCCACGCAGTTGGCGGTGATCCGGTGCGGCGCCAACTCAATCGCCAGCGCGCGCATCAGCCCCTCCAGCCCCGATTTCGAGGCGGAGACATGGCAGCGATTCGGTGTCCCGACATGGGTCGAAATGCCCGACAGCGACACCAGCGCCCCACCGCCGCGCGGGATCATGTGCGGCACGGCGGCCTTCATCAGGACGAAAGCGCCGTCGAGAGCGACCGACAGGATTTCCCGCCATTCGGCGAAACTCATCTCCAGGAACGGCGTCTGGCGCCGCAGTCCGGCGTTGCTGACGACGACGTCGATGCCGCCGAAACTGGCGACGGCGGCATCGACCATGCGCGCGACTTCATCCGGCTTCGTGACGTCGGCCAGCGCGCCGATCGCCTGACCGCCGGCCTGGTTGATCTCGGCCACCGTGGCGTCCACCAGAGCACGGTCCGCGCGGCCGTTGACGATGACCGACGCACCCTCACGCGCCAGATCGAGCGCGATGGCCTTGCCGATGTTCTTGCCCGCGCCGGTGACGAGGGCGACTTTCCCGGTGAATGGTCCGCTCATTTATGCCGCCTCCCGCATGGCAGTCTGATTGAGGATCATATCGGCGCCTTTTTCCGCGATCATGATGACCGTGGCGTTGGTGTTGCCGGACACCACCGTCGGCATCACGGCGGCGTCAATCACGCGCAGCCCCTGGATGCCCTTGACCCGCAGTTCGGGATCGACGACCGCCATCGGCCCAGGACCCATCATGCAGGTGCTGGTCTGGTGGAAGGTGGTGCCGGAGGTGGCGCGGACGTGTTCCAGCAGGTCCTCATCGGTGATGGCGTGCGGGCCGGGCATGTACTCCTCGGTGGTCCAGCGGCGCATCGCCTCGGTGGCGAAGATTTCGCGGATGACCCGCAGGCCGGCGACGATGGTGTCCTTGTCGCGTTGGGTCGACAGGTAGTTGGGCTGCATCGCCGGCGGGCGCGTTGGATCCGCGCTGGTGATGCGCAGCCAGCCGCGGCTTTCCGGCCGGCACGGGATGGCAACCATCGTGCAGGCGGGGAAGCGGTGCATCGGGTCGCCGGTCTTCTCCGCGCTGCCGGCGAGGAACTGATATTGCACATCCGGACTATCCAGCTCGGGCCGCGTCTTGACGAACAGGCCCATCGGACCGGCACCGGTCATCAGCGGCCCCTTGCGCGCCAGGATCCACTCGGCACCGGCATATAACCGCCGCAACCAACTGTGGTAAATTTCGTTCATCGTCACGGTGCCGTCGATGCAACGATAAATCATGCGGCCACCGATATGATCCTGCAGGTTCTCGCCCACACCGGGCAGGTCATGCACCACCGGAATGCCGACCGATCGCAGCAACCCGCCAGGCCCGATCCCGGATAACTGCAGCAGTTGCGGCGAGTTGATGGAACCACCGCACAGCAACACCTCGCGCCGCGCCTTGACATCGTGCATGACGCCGTTCTGCTCGTAGCGGACGCCGACGGCGCGCTTGCCCTCCATCAGCACTTTATGGGTCAGCGCGCGCGTTTCTGTACGCAGGTTGTGCCGCGCCTTCACCGGGTTCAGATACCCGACAGCGGCCGAGCAACGACGGCGCCCGCGCACCGTCAGTTGCAGCGGGCCGACGCCTTCCTGCTTCGCGCCGTTGAAGTCGGGGTTGAGCGGATATCCAGCCTCTTGCGCGGCCTCGATGAAGGCATCGTGCAGCGGATGATCGGTCTTGAGGTCGGAGACGCCGAGCGGACCGCCCTTGCCGTGAAATTCGTTGGCGCCTTTTTCCTGGTCCTCGGCTTTGCGGAAATACGGCAGCACGTCGTCATACGACCAGCCGGCGTTGCCGAGCTGGCGCCACAGATCAAAGTCCTGACTTTGGCCGCGGATGTAGATCAGGCCGTTGATCGACGATGACCCGCCGAGCGTCTTGCCGCGTGGCCAGGCGATGCGGCGGTTATTGAGTTCGGGAACCGGTTCGGTTTCGAAATACCAGGCGACCTTGGGGTTGTAGATGTTACGGTAGAAACCAGCCGGAATGTGGATCCAGGGATCGGTGTCGGGACCTCCGGCTTCCAGCAGCAGCACGCGGGTCCTCGGATCGGCGCTGAGGCGATTGGCGAGCACGCAGCCAGCCGAACCGGCGCCGACGATGATGAAATCGTATTCTCCACTGGTGGTCACGGTGCGCGGTCCCCCCGGTTGGTCGATCGGGCGCAGTCAAGCCGATGAGCGGGGAATTTGCCAGCCCCTGGCACGGGCGAGCGGCCCGATTGTCCCGATTCGCCCGTTGTCCGCCGTGCTGGAGGTTGCGGTAGGCGCCGCATGGTCTATATACGGGTTTCAGTGGAATCCCGGAATATCCGGATAATGAGTGTCCAGACATGATTCGTGTCTCATCAACTGAGTTCGGCAAGGAAGTCGGCCGCTACCAGGATCTGGCGCTCAGCCAGCCTGTTGTGGTGACCCGCAACGGCCGCGACCGGACGGTGATCATCTCGGCCGACGAATATCTGCGCCTCAAGCGCCGTGACCGCCAGGTCTTCGTGGCCGGTGAACTTCCCGACGATATCGTCGATGCCGTAAGCCATGCCGAAATGGACCCGCGCCATCAGCATTTGGATGAACTCCTCAAAGACTGGACTCAGTGAGTCTGCCGAAGCCGGAGCCTGGGCTCGTCATCCGGTATTCTTACCTTTGGTCGCGCGAACACATGGCCGGACGCGAGGAAGGCACCAAAGATCGGCCTTGCGCCATTATCCTCGCGTTGCGAGACAATGGCGATGACAGCCAGGTCCTGGTCGTTCCCGTCACACACAGTCCGCCTGACGACAGAAGTACCGCGCTGGAATTGCCTCAGGCCGTCAAACAGCATCTTGGCCTCGACACGGAACGTTCTTGGGTCGTCCTCTCCGAGAGTAACCTGTTCGACTGGCTCGGTCCTGATATGCGCCGCGTGGGCGACCGAGACGACAGCTCAGTCGCGTATGGGTTCCTGCCACCAAAATTGTTCGCCGAATTGTGCCGGCGATTTCTTGCGCTCGAAGCCACTTCCCGTTCGCGGCGCGTTCAGCGCACCGAGTAATGGCGTGACGACTCGCGCGACCCTCAGAACAACCGCCCCGACGCGATCCTCGCCCCTTCGCTCAATGACGCCAGCTTCGCCCACACCACATCCTCCGCCACGCGCCGCATCCCGGCCGAGGTGTCGAAACCGCAGTCGGTCCCCGCCTGCACCTTGCGCGGATCGCCCACCACCTCCGCCACGCGTTCGATGCGGTCGGCGATCGTTTCCGGATGCTCGACGAAGTTGGTCACCGAATCGATGACGCCGGCGACGATGATCTGGTCTTTGTCGAGCGGGAAATCCTTCAACACCCGGTATTCATGCGCATGCCGCGGATTGGCGAACGGAAACACGAAGCCGCCGACATTCAATCGCCGCAGCACCGGCATCAATTCTTTCAGTTCCACATCGCAATCGTGCGGGCCTTCGTAATTGCCCCAGCACACGTGCAGCCGCACCTTCTCACGCGGAATGTTCACCAGCGCACCATTGATCGTGCGCACCACGCGATCGACAAATGACAGAAATTCGTCCAGCGGCTTCTCGTGCCAGGTGTAGTGCCGCTCCATCGCCAGATCGGGACAATCCAGTTGCAGAAGGAACCCGTGCCGCACGATGGTTTCGTATTCCACCTGCAACGCGCGGCCAAGCGCGTTGAGATAGTCCATTTCGGTCGGATAATAATCGTTGCGCATCGCCGCCGCGACGATCCCCGGCGAGGGCGCGGTCATGAAAGGCTCGACGAACGGTTGCGCCATGCGGTCCAGCGTGGCACCGAAATCGGCGCATTCCCGCTCGACCGCGGCGCGGTCCAGGTATTGAATATCACCAATCGCGGTGGGCAGGCCTTCGCGCGCGCTCACCCACACCTGGCGCTCGATATCCCGCGCCATGGCGGCCTTGAACAGCGGATAGCGATCGACGTCGCCACGCGGTGGCCGGTCCCACGAACCGCCGAACCCTGACATTCGGCCGCGGACGTAAAGGAAGAAGGCCTCACGCTGCTGCTCGCCGTTGTTGCCGATGTCGATGCCGGCATTACGTTGCTTGCGAACAACGTCTTCCATGGCGGCATGGCCGGCCTCGGCCAGTTCAGCATCCACCTTCTCGCCCGCCGCCTTGCGCACGTAAAGTTCCACCAATGACGGCGGGCGCGGCAAACTTCCCGTGTGGGTGGTGAGGATTCTGGTGTCGCTCACACGCATTTTTGGTGCCTCCCGCTATCCGCCGCGCAACCGCTCCAGCACCCGGGTCGGGCCGATCAGCGGCAGCAACGCGGCGAGTTCAGGCCCTTGCTCCTCTCCCGTCAATATCAGACGCAGCCACGCGGCGTTGTCCGGGCTTGCGTTGTCTGGGCTTGCGTTGTCTGGGCTTGCGTCGGGGGGGATCGCGGCGAGCCATGCCGCCCAGGTGGAATTGTCCCATGGCTCGGGGGGCAATGTGGCGCGCGCGGCGGCGATCAGTTGGGCCGCGCCGTCGGGGATCGGCGGAAAGATCGATCCGTTGACGACATCCCACCAATGCCTTGCCTCGGTCAGCAAATCGATATGGCCGCGGATCGCCAGCCAGAACGGTTCGGTGGCGCCGCGCGGCAACCGGTCCGCGACCGATCCGAACTCACGGCGCGCCAGAACCTCACGATTGAGCGCCGGCAACGCCACCGGATCGGGTTTGCGCGCCATGCGACGCAAGGTGAAACGTTGACCACCGCCAAGCCACGTCACCAGCGCCTCCGCGTCGATCCCATCTTGACGCAGATTGCGGATCGCGAGACGGTCGGTGACGCCCAGTACCGGCAGACTGGCGAAGCTGACGGCGTCGGGATTTTGGCCCAGAGAGCTCAATAGATCGATGTGGATACCGGTCATGCCGTCGCCCTCATCAACCCGAATGACATGCGTGATCCGGTCCGTGATATCATCGACGACGGCGGTCAATGCCGCCGCCGGCGCATCGTCCGCCGTGACCAGGATCGGGTCCGAGACAGCAGGCAATTTCGCCTCGTGTCGACCGGCGATCGCATCGGTCCAGGTGACCACGCGGTTGGACAGGCGAAAGCGCCAGTGCGCCCTCTTGCCGCCGGCCTCGGCCGCCGCGCGTTGTTCCGGCGTCAGTTTCAGCATCGCCCGGTCATAGACAGCGGATTGGCCACGCCTGACCCGGTACTCGCGCTTCGCACGCAGTTCCGTTTCTGATTCAAAACATGGGTATAATCGGCCGATGGTTTTCAGGTGCTCGATCGCGGCGGCGTAGTCGCCTGGCACGCCGATCGTGTCCCAGGCAATTCCGAGCCATCGCAGATCGGCGGTGACACGGTCCTCACCCGGCGGTAAGCGGAGCGTGAAGTGCCCCTGTCGGCTCCGTGCGAACAGTGCGTTCGCCAACGCGACACGCGCGCCGGTGACCAACAACCCACCGGACGGCTTCGCGATGAACCGGACACGGGTCATTCGTCGGGGTCGTCGTCGTCCAGATCAATCCGCCGCGGATCGAGCGAGCGCCAGTCACACTCCTCCGCGCCGGCCCGATGATCGACGAAGGTTCCGAGTTCCGCCGCGCTGCGCCAACCGCCCTCACCGGCGTCGATCACCACCGCGTCCTCGCCAAAGGCGAACCACGCGTCCAGCACGTCCTTGGCGGTCATACCCGGCACGCGGCAGCGTTCCACCGAATCGCGCACGTAGCGGCGGGCGAACGCGTTGGCGTGCATCAAGGTTGGAAATCCGCCGACTTCCTCGACGATATTGTCGGCCGCGCCACCGGACAGGTCGAGGATACGCACAATCCAACCACCCTCCGGGCCGAACAGATCGCCGCTCATTGCTTCACGGCGCCGGCGGTCAGCCCGGCGACGTAATGTTCCACGAAGAACGAGTAGATGATCGCCACCGGCACCGAGCCCAGAAGAGCGGCGGCCATCAACTGGCCCCAGTAGAACACGTCGCCTTTGACCAGTTCCGCGATGGCGCCCACCGGAACGGTGCGCACATCGGTCTGGGTCAGGAAGATCAGCGCGTAGAGAAACTCATTCTGCGCCAGGGTGAAGGCAAAAATCCCCGCCGAGATGAACCCCGGCGTGCACAGCGGCAGGAACACCTTGAACATGGTTTGCAATCGCGTCGCGCCGTCGATGCGGGCCGCGTCTTCCAGCTCATGCGGGACGGAGCGGAAATAACCCATCAGCAGCCAGGCGCAAAACGGGATGAGCAAGGTGGGATAGGTCAGGATGACGGAGGTCAGGGTGTCGTTCAGCCCCAGACTGCTGATGATATCCGCGAGCGGAATGAACAACAGCGGCTGCGGCACCAGATACGTGGCGGCGACACCGAACGCGATCAGCGCCGAGCCGGCGAACCGCATGCGCGCCAACGGATAGGCCAGCATGACGCCGAACACCAATGAGATCGCCGTCGAGATGGTCGCCACCAGAAACGTGTTCCAGGTCCACACCAGAAAGTTCGTCTCGGTCAGCAGGTCGACATAATGCTTGAACGTCGGATGGTAGACGATCAGCGGCATGATCTTGCGATTGTACAACTCGCTGTTCGGCTTCAGCGAGGTCACCGCCATCCAATAGAACGGAAACAGCGTGAAGATCATATAGGCGCCCAACGGCAGCCAGAGCCGAACCGATTTAACCCGCCAGCCGCCTCGTTCGACCATCATGACTTGTTCGGTTTCATATAGATCGACATGGCGACGATGATCAGCGCCAGCGGCGGCAGCATCGCCAGCGCGACGGACGCTCCCAGGCCAAGCTGCCCGGCGCCCATCGCGAGGTCGAATGCATAGGTCGCGAACAGATGGGTCGCGTTGGCCGGACCGCCGCGGGTCAGCACATAGACAAGCTGGAAGTCAGCGAAGGTGAAAATCACCGAGAACATCGTCACGATGTAAATCACCGGTTTCAGCAATGGCAACGTCACGTAAACGAACCGGTCCCAGGTGCTGGCGCCATCGATGGTCGCCGCCTCATACAACTCCGGTGAGATGGTTTGCAGGCCGGCGAGCAGCGTGATGCCGTAGAACGGCAACCCCCGCCAGACGTTGACGATGATCAGCGACATCATCGCCAGATGCGCGTTGCCGAGCCAGGACGGACCGGGATTGGCGATGTTCAGATAGCGCAGGAACCAGTTGACCGGCGCGAACGCCGGATCGAGGATCCACATCCAGGCGATCGTCGACAGCACCGTCGGCACGATGAACGGCAGCAGCATCAAAGCCCGCACGGTGTTCTTGAATTTGAAGTCCTGGTTCATCACCAGGGCCAGACCCAGGCCGCCAACCATTTTCAGCACGGTCGCGAAGAACGTATAAACGAACGTGTTCTGAACCACCTGCCAGAACACCGGATCATGCGCATCCGCGATAAAATTCGCCAGCCCAACGAACGTTCCCGCTCTCGCCACCGGCCGATTTTCCAAGCTGAGCCAGACGCCGTAGGCGAGCGGATAACCGACCAGCAGCAACAGAAATACCACTGGCGGAATGATCATCAGCCAACTGAACACGTCCTCACGTTCAGTCCAGCGGCGAAAGCCCGACGCCCGGCGCGGAACCGGAACGTAGACGGCGGCGGGCAGCGCAGTCGTTGACACGATCAGGCCGGCTTAAAGATTTGCTTCAACTGCGCGGCGGCGTCGGCGATGACCTCCTTGGTCGACTTACCCCCGCAGGCCTTGGCGAACATATCGACGACGACATATTTGGCCACGCTTTCCCCTTGCTGCCGGCTGATCGGCGCCGGCCAGCCCGGCAGATGCGAGGTCTCCAACGAATCGCGATACGGCAGGTTGCGCGGCTCGGCGGTCCACATCGGCGCATTGTCGAACATATGCAAGAACGGCGCGTAGTAACTGACCGCGATGTCATACCAGCCGGCGACATTCTTCGGATCCATCAGCCAAACCAAAAACTCCTTCGCCGCCTTCACATCCTGGGCATGCGTGAAAATCGCATGACTCCACGGCGCGAGGATGTGAAATCGTTGCCCGGTCGGACCCTTTGGATTTTGCGCCTGGCTGGTCACTTTGCCGATATCCGGAAAATCCTTCTTGGCGATGTACAGGATACTTTCCGCGTTGTTGGTGCAGGAGATCTGCTCGGCCAGGAAGGCCTTGTTGTTGCTGACGTCGGTCCAGCCCAACACGTCCTCGAACATGGTCTTCTGATAGAATTCGCGGCAGAAGTCGACGGCGCGCGCCGTTTCCGCCGAATCGATGGCCACGGTCTTGCCATCGGTGTCGACCTCTCGCCCGCCATAGGACCACAACAGCGGATAGAGCCACCCGTGGTTGTCGCCGAACCCGTGGCCGAGTTCGTAGCCGAACGGATGGCCGGCCTTCTTCAACTTGATGCCGGCTTCCAGCAATCCGTCCCAGGTGTCCGGGAATTCCTTGACGCCAACTTCGTCAAACCAATCGGTACGGTAATTCATCAACTGCCCGACATTGCCGAACGGAATGGCCTTCCATTTGCCATTGACGACCACCGCTTCTTTGACATTGTCGTGCCAACCGCCGCCTTTCTTGCCGATCTCCTCGGCGATGTCGCCGACATCCACCAGCTTCTCGTCGAACAAATAGGGCCAGTTGAAGTACACGCATGACATGTCCGGCCCAGTACCGGTCTCGGCCGCGGTGGTAACCCGGGTTTGCAAGCTGCCGACACTCACGACATCGTAATTGATTTTGATGCCCGTGGCCTTCTCGTACGCCTGAGCCATCGTGGTCTTGATATAAGCGTCGTATGGCGGAATGAACGAACTCTCGTGCATCAACGTCATGCTTTTTGGCGCGGCCCCCACGCGCGCGGCGCCGAGCAGTCCGCCCACCGCCGATAGCGCCGAAATTGTCAGCACATCGCGCCGCGACGCGGCGCGGATGATGTTCGCCATTCGTCTCACCCTTCCCTGGTACCGCCCGAGTGGGCGGATTGTCACCTGTCACGCGGCTTATCTGCCTCGCGTTGCTCAGGTTATGGGCCGCGAATCACTGAAGTCAACCGTGTGCCAGACTGAACCATATCAGTTCCGACACCTCGCACCGGAAAGCGCGATTGGCGCGCTGTCAGGTCCGTTGGACGCGCCGGCGCCGTATCCATCCGAGCCCACCAACCGCGCCCGCGAACAATGCGACGGTCGACGGCTCGGGCAGCGCATCATATCCAATGGATTGCATCATCGCGTATTCCGGCGACAAGATCGAATAGATATCGGTCGTTCCGGGATAATACGCATCCTGAATACAGGGAATGTTCGGCGACGTCGTCGCGAAGTCGCCATAGTCGGAGCCGCCACCGGCCTGGTTCATCTGCACCAGCGACGTGGTCCCGCCATCAATCGAATAGCACGCGACCGCGGAACTGCTCGTCGTGAAACTGGGGGTATTGGTCACATTGGCGCAGGTCGAACCGCTGGACTGGAAGCGGTACGGATCCATCGGGCCAATGACCGGCCCGGTCACATAGTTGGCGAGGTTGGCGGTTTCGCCGATCGTCGTTCCGGTGCCGCCACCGCCCAACACTTCATCGATCTCATGCTCGGCCACGGACGTCGCCGTCGAATTCTTGCCCGCCCCGTTCGACGATGTGGACAGATTGCCGAGGGATATCACGCCGTCATAAACCGCGTTGCAGCCACTGACGTAATTGCCCGAACTGTCGAAGCACGGCGTCGTGCCGGATCCGGTGAACCCCATACCGACGCGCAGGAACGCGGTAGTGCCCAATACCCAGTCTCCGGTGTTCCCTTTGGAGAGGTTCGCCATCCCCGAGGCCAGGACCGTGTTGCCGGGATGAGCCGCGGAATCGGCCGCGAGCTGCGCGGTATATTGGCCATAGGGGACGAAGGACTCGCCGTCATTGCTCTGACCAAACACGCCGCTGTTGAAATTGAACAGAATTTGAATAGTGCCCGGGTTGCTGTACAGCCCGTCGATGGTGTTGATCGCCGTGTCGATCGCCGCCACTTCACCGGCCGGATCGGAGGCGTTGTTCAACGAATTGGGGTCACTGGTGGGGTTCAAATCGAATGTCGGCACGATCAGCAAGGCATGCGCGTGCCCCACGAGCATGGCGGCGGCCGCAACCCCGATCGCAGTTACTCGAAAATAGTCCATTAATTGATGCATTTCTGTTATAACCCCGTTATCTCGGGGCGACAGGTGCCGCAAGACCTGGAAAACGTCAAGAAAAAACCAGTTCAGCGCCAAATGCGGGATTCGCA